>Ga0315295_10000019_pt1 | contig 168244 bp, 146 predicted proteins | sample YL17G14_0_MG_FD_204453 | JGI IMG/M metagenome (GOLD analysis project Ga0315295, IMG submission 204453) | Sediment microbial communities from Yellowstone Lake, YNP, Wyoming, USA - YL17G14_0 | ecosystem: Environmental > Aquatic > Freshwater > Lake > Sediment | place: USA: Wyoming | collected...
ATTTGTCTTTATACGCCATCTTGCGTTGGGTCTTGCGTTTTCTGGTCATCCGTGATCTCCTGCGGCACACCAACGTGCCTCAGGAGTTATCGGCAAAACCACGCCTACTGGGATAGGCTCTAAGGGCGAGACGCCCTCGCCACGAAACGGCTCTTGCTTTTGCCGCCCGGGGCCGATAAACTTATTAGCCGTAGAAAACAGGAGATCTTATGACCCTTGCTATCGAGACGAATGGATTGACTCGCTGTTTTGGCGAGCTGCGTGCGGTGGACGGCCTCGATTTACGCGTCGAAGCCGGTAAATTTTACGGCTTCCTCGGTCCCAACGGCGCGGGCAAATCCACCACGATCAAAATGCTCACGGGTCTGCTGGCCCCGACGTCCGGCACGATGCGCATCTTGGGCGAGGAAGTGAGCGACGCCGACAAAGCCCGAGAAATCAAGCGGCGTGTAGGGGTGGTGCCGGAGGAGCTGGCTTTGTTCGACAATCTAACGGGGCGTGAGTATCTGACATTTATCGGCCGCATGTATCGGCTGCCCGCCGAGACGGTTCGCGAACGCTCCCGCGAGCTGCTGACCATGATGGACCTGGATAACCAGGACAAGAAGCTCACCCTCGAATACTCCCATGGGATGAAGAAGAAGCTCACCCTGGCGGCGGCGCTGATTGCCAATCCGGACCTGCTATTCCTCGATGAGCCGTTCGAGGGCGTGGACGCCGTCGCCTCGCGCGTGCTGCGCGAGACGCTGAAGCGCTGCGTAGCGCGCGGCGCGACGGTATTCCTGACCTCGCACGTTCTGGAGATCGTGGAAAGGCTCTGCACGGACGTCGGGATTATCGCCAAAGGCAAGCTCGTGCACCAGAGCACGATGGACGAAATTCGCGCCGGCGGCTCGCTGGAAGAACGGTTCCTGCAGGCCGTCGGCAGCGACCACGTGGAGCAGCAGAAGCTAAGCTGGCTGGAGGACTAAATGGATCCGTCAGGCCACTCATCGCCGACGAGGAATTGCCGGACTGGCTGGAGCCAACTGGGCACGATCCTCTGGCTGCGCTGGCGCCTGAGCCGAAATCAATGGTCCCGCGGCGGAACGTTAAATGCCTTCCTGACGATGATTGCCGTGGGAGTAGGGCTTGCCATCGGAGCCGCGGGCGGGCTGGCCGGCGTGATAGCGGGCGCGCTGGCGCTGGCAAAGGCCTCGCCCCAGGTTATGCTGATAGTGTGGGATGGGATCGTCGTCGCATTTCTGTTTTTCTGGATGATTGGCGTTGTTACGGAGCTCCAGCGTTCCGAAACAATCGACATCAGCCGGATGCTGCATCTGCCCGTCTCGCTGAGGGACATCTTCTTAGTGAATTACGTTGCCTCGCACCTGACCCTGAGCATCATTTTGTTCCTGCCGGCAATGCTTGGCTTGAGCCTGGGACTGATCTTCGGCAAGCAATGGTCCATGGTCTGCATGTTTCCATTAGTGCTCGGTTTGGTCTTCATGGTCACGGCCTGGACGTATTGCCTGCGCGGCTGGCTGGCCACGCTCATGGTGAACAAGCGGCGGCGCCGCGCCATCATTGCCGGGATTACCTTTACATTCGTCTTGCTCAGCCAGCTTCCGAATTTCCTCGGCAGCTTCATGCACGATTATGGGCGGCATCGGCCCCGGCCGGCGATAACAGCGCCGCCGGATGGACAATCCCCCACCCGCCCCACCGGCGATGACAAGGTACGCCTTCCCCCCGCCGTCTTGGCTGCGCATAAGTACGTGCCCTTCCTATGGGTGGGCAATGGGGCCATGTCACTGGCCCAGGGCCATATCTGGCCCGCGGTCCTGGGCGCCGCCGGTGCGATCGGTATTGGCGGGCTGGGCCTGAGGCGCGCCTACCGAACCACTCTTCGTTTCTACCAGGGGCAGGCAACCGGCACAAAGGCCGTGCGAAAGGAGCGTGTGGCAAAGACGGCCGCGATCCGATGGAGCCTGCTTGAAAGAAGGCTGCCGGGCGTTCCGGACGAAGCGGCGGCGGCGGCTCTGGCATTTTTTCGTTCGATGATGCGGGCGCCGGAAGTGAAAATGGCGATGGCGATGAATTTTCTTATGCTGCTGATTTTCGGGGCAATGATCCTGCTGCGGCGTTCGGCTACCCTCGGCGATTCGGTCAAGCCGTTCATCCTCACCGGTGCGATGGTGTTTATATATCTCGGCATGAGCCAACTCATGTTCAATCATTTCGGCTTCGATCGGGGCGGGTTCCGCCAGCTCGTCCTGCTGCCGGTGCCGCGAAAATGGATCCTGATGGGAAAGAATCTTGCGTTCGCACCCATTACACTGGCCATGGGACTGACCGTTCTGGTGCTTGCCGCGCTGGCGCTGCATATCTCGCTGATTGTTTTTCTCGCCGGTGCTTTGCAGTTGGCGGCAACCTTCCTGATAGTCAGCATGGCGGGAAATCTCCTGTCCACACTGGTTCCTCACCACGTCGCGGCAGGTTCGCTGAAGCGGACAAAGACATCGGCGACCACGACGCTGCTGATCTTCTTGTCGCGCATGCTGTTTCCGGCGGTGATGATTCCGCTGTTTATTCCGCCGGCCCTGGGGTTGCTGTTGTCCCACGTTGGCTGGTTACCCGCCGGGCCGGTGAACCTCTTGTTCTCGGCAGTCCTACTGGCGTTGCTCGCCCTCTTGTACAGGCTCAGTCTGGCTCCTTGCGGCGACTTGTTACAGCAGCGTGAAAAGAAGATTCTTCAGGTGGTCACCGAAGAGGTGGAGTAGGCTGACATTTCCGATTTTCGATTCTTGACTATCGTCAGGCAAGTTTCAAATCGGCAATCACCAATCGGAAATCAGATAATCAGCATGGCGTCGCCGTAGGAGTAGAAACGGTATCGCTGCTCGATGGCGTGGTGGTAGGCGGCGAGGACTTTTTCGAGCCCGGCGAAGGCCGCCACCAGCGCCAGCAGCGACGATTTGGGCAGATGGAAATTCGTGATCAGGGCGTCGGTCATCTTGAATTGGTAGCCGGGCGTGATGAATAATTCCGTTGTGCCGCTGCCGGCCTTGATTGGTGAACCACAAGCAATGGTCTCCAGAACGCGCGTCGAAGTCGTCCCGACGGGAATGATTCGCCCGCCGTCATTCTTTGCCGTATTGATGATCCCGGCGTTTTCCTCGTCGATGCTGAACCATTCTCGATGGATCTTGTGGTCCTCGATATTCTCAGCGGTAATGGGCTTGAACGTCCCGGCGCCGACGTGGAGAGTGACAAAAGCGAAGCGGATGCCGGCCTGTTTGAGCTGCTCGATGAGCGATTCGGTAAAGTGCAGTCCGGCGGTCGGCGCGGCGACAGCGCCGGCTTGCCGGGCATAGACCGTCTGATAGCGCGATGCGTCGGACGCCGCCCGAGCGGGGTCGTCGTCTCGCTTGATGTAGGGCGGCAGCGGCGGAAAGCCGATTATCTCAAGCACCGTGTGGGCATCCGCATCGCTCTTTATCTGCAACCGGCATTTGCCCTCCTTCGCTTTTTCAAGCAGCACGGCCTGACAAAAGTCGGTCTTGTGTTTATCCTTCAGAAAAACGGCCTCGCCGGGTTTGAGCTTGTGGGTCCCCTTTAGATATACGGTCCATACGCCGTCGGCGTCCTCGGACAGGAACAATCCTTCGAGTCTGGCCCCGGTCGGGCGGTGGGCGAAAAAACGGGCCGGCATGACTTTCGTATCGTTGAGCACAAGGCAATCGCCAGGCAAAAGAAAATCGCCGATATGGCTGAACCGGCTGTCCAGAATCCCATCGCCGGCGCGCTTCTGGACCAGCAGCCGGGAGTCGCTTCGAACCGATAGAGGCTCCTGGGCGATCAATTCCTGCGGCAGGTCATAACTTAGCTTCTCAGTCCTCATGGGCAAACGTTATCAGACGGTCTGGAAATTGACAAAAAAATTTTTGCCGAATACCAAGTGAATTTCTGCATTCGCCCGGTGACGCCAAATTTCCCCGGCAAGCAGACAGAAATCCTGGACGATAGGGATACCGTGAATCCAACGTGTACGAAAGGTCTTTTCAAGGGTTTTGGGGATGGTCGCGCGAGAGTACTTCGAAGCAGAGGCAACGTCAATCGCCGCTTTAGGGCGCGGCGAGCTTACCAGACGAATCAAGAACTTCAGAGGCCGGTTCAAGTTGGATTTCACGGAGGATTACCTGAACGATCTTAGCGTTGACAGGCTCCGCCACATCCTTTTAGCCGCGTTGATTAACGCCAAGCCGAATGCGTAGAAAACTTTTCCCCGCCTATCCGTCAGGTCCAGCCGATGCTCCGGTAGTGCCCACAGACAAAAAAGGCGGACACTGTGTCCGCCTTAACTCGAAATAGCCTGCGAAAGATTAATACCACACCGTCGGCTTGTAGCCCATGCCTCCCCAGCAACTTTTCTGTACGAAATGCAGGTCTTTCTTACCTTCATCGGTTGTGGGGGCGTAATTGCTGCTGGGGTGGCCGCGCTGGCGGTCCCTGCCCGCCTTTATGGTATCAATGCCCATCCATTTGTGGTAATTGGCGCTGCCGTCAGCCCACGCCAGAGTCACGCCGTCCCCATGTCTGACGGGCGGATCGTCCCACCATTGCTCCTGCACATAGTGCGTTGCGAAGCTGTCGGGAGTCACCCAGCCCTCGTCAAGATAAACGAGCCTTTCCGAGTGGGCTCCCTTGATATTGGTAATCTTCTTAAGGAAAATATCCGGCTTGGCCGTCGTCCCGGTTCTGGACAGGCCGTTGACGCCATCCATCGCTGCGTACGTCAGCATCTCACCTCGCGTCCCGGTTGGGCAGCGATAGAGGTCCAGGCTCTTAACATAGGGCCACAGGGCGCCCACCATGATCTGTTTTATTTGTTCCTGCTCAGACAACTGCCCGCCAGCTCCATAATTGCTGGCCCAACACCGGCCGACCCAGGCCTTTTCGTTCGAGCGGTCTATGCCCCCGGCGCCGTTAACGATCCTGCCGTCGTTCTCATCAGCGTACATGATCCACGCTAAGGTCAACTGCCTGAGATTGCCGACGCACATCATGCGTTTACCCTGCTCGCGGGCCCTGTGCAACGCTGGCATCAGAATCGCCATGAGCAGTGCAATAATGGCGATGACCACCAGAAGCTCTATCAAGGTGAAGCCTTTTGTTCGCTTATACATATACATAACCGTGTTCCTTTGCTATTGCTTAGCTGATCCCGGCGCAAACGCCGTTCTCAATAGTCCCTCATGTGCCTCATCCAGGCCGGCCAATCGCTCGGTAGGACGCCGCCCGCTATGGTATATGGCCCGGCCACGGGATACTTACGATGCCACTTCAACGTCCACAATTCCTTGATCCCTGCTTTCCGGACCGACCAGTCAAGGAAGGCCATATTGATATATCCATCGTGCCGATCGATGCAGATACGTCTCATGTGCTGGGTCCCCTGCCAAGCCATATCCTGCACTTCCGGCGGTACGTCCGTATGTCGTGGGAAGATGTTGAACCGCAGGGCGTCCATAAACAGAGGCACGTAGCCGGCACCCTTCACGTTGGGAGTCCGCCAGCAGTCGACCGTTGCAAAGTCTTCATAGACGGTCGTGTATGACGAGGGCGGATCCTCCACCCATCCGTTGATCCCATAGCTGCCGTACTCACCGGCCGGGTCGTAACCCTCGCCCCAGAATCGGCCCCAGGCCGAAAACACGTTGAACTGAGGAGAAACCTGGCCATTCTCATCGATCAGGGGCTTCAAAGCCGTCGGGCAGCAGCGCATTTTGGGATCGTTCCTGTAATACGTTCGCAGCGCATTCATCCAGTGATACGTGTGCCCGCTGCCGATGCCCGCCTGGAATCGGCCGTTGTGGTCCTCGGTGTACATCGAGAAATACAGGGTCCACTGCTTCATATTCGCCCGGCAGCCGATTGTCTTGGCCTGCTGCTTGACCCGCTGGAGCGCCGGCATCAGAATCGACATGAGCAGTGCAATAATGGCGATGACGACCAGCAGCTCTATAAGCGTGAATCCTCTTGACTTGCTCATAATACCCCTTTTCACACAATGAATTTACTTTTGCTTTCTACACTTAAGATGCGCGAAAGCGACTTGGTGTTCTATGAACCTTGAACTGTGTTTTTCGCTAATAATCCTTGAAATCCCTCATCCACGCCGGCCAATCGTTAGGCTGAACGCCGCCGGCTCTGGTCCAGGGACCGTTCGTGGGATACTTGCGGTGCCACTTGAGCTTCCACAACTCCTTGAGCCCGACGCTCCTGACTGTCCAATCCATAAAGAGCATATTGATCCCGGTTTGATGCCGGTTGAGGGCAAAGTGCATCATTTCATGGTCGTAGCTAATCCAATCGCCGTCAAGTGGGGGTGGAATGATGCGGTTAAAGGAACGAGACGGCGCCGAAGTTTCATTGGTGCGATAGCAGGGCCCGCCTCCTCGCCACATGGTATCGGCAAAGACCGGGATATTGAACGCCTGACGTACGTCTTTCTGCTTCCAGTTCCAGGGAATCGGACGGCCCTGGATGTTGCCTGAGCCTTGAGCGTAGTAAAGCCAGTTATTCCCGCCGTAGCTGGCCTCTTCCCGCGAATCAAAAATTCCTCCTGATCCCATGATATAGGTGTGTGTGGAATCTCCATGCTCCAAATAGTTGGCCCCGCCTGACGGACGGCGTTTTGCTGCTGCCGGGCACAGTAGAATTTTCGACTTTGTTCTGTATTGCGGCCGCAGCGCGATCACCCACGTTCCGCGCTTCCAGCCGAGGTCGCCCGCTTCACAGAAGCGGCCGTCGTTATCATCGCAATACATGGCCCAGATAGTGCCCCACTGTTTCAGCAATGCCTGACAGGCAACGGACCTGGCCTGCTTCTTCACACGCGCCAAAGCGGGCATCAGAATCCCCATCAGCAATGCAATAATGGCGATCACTACTAAAAGCTCAATCAGGGTAAACCCACCGTATGCGTGGCGGGTACATCCCTTTGACCTCCACATCTTACCGCCCTTTCCCGGAAAGACCCTGTTTCCTGCGGCTTTTCGCGTTCGCTAGAACGGACATAGCCTGTACGAGGCGAGAACAACTGCTATATACCCACGTTCCGTTTCGCTGAGTTTTCACCCGGAAATATTGTACCAGATAGCCTTGTCATTATCAAGTCAATTTCCGAGCTGCCACAGTTTTTCCCGGCCGAACAGCCACTTTATAGGGCCCAAGAAAAGTTTTTACCTGAATGCTTCCAGCCAGTGGACAAGCTGCATCGGGAGAATGGACTGCCGGGTGTGAGTGTCTGCAGGATATTCGGCCACGTACAAAGCGCATTAAAAAGGCTGGGGCCCTTTGGGACACCAGCCTTTGTGAGACAGTTTTTCATTAGAAGAATGTACTGCAAGCTTATAAAAAACTACTGTCTCACCAAAACCAAGACATTTAGAAGAAAAGGACTATCAATATGTTTAATTATAAGCGCCTTGGCACCTTTTGCAAGCACTTTTTCCCAACTTTCTGATTTTTCCATTCCGTTCTCAGTCTTCAGCCTGCCATCGCGAATACAGTGGAATTCTGGCTATTTTCCATCGACGCCGCCTACGGGGGTAACGCAATAAACGTACACAAGCGGCCCGTCACCCGTGTTCCTGACGTCGTGGATCGTTTTGGGGGGGATGTAGGAGACTTTGCCCTCTCCGATGTTGAATCGCTCATGTCCGGCGATGAGCAGCTCGCCCCGCCCGGAGAGGAAGACGAGTAATTCTTCACGATCTTTGGTGCTGTGCTCGCCGCAGGCCTGGCCGGGCTGCAGATAGACTCGGCCGCAGCGCATTCCAAATGTTTGCGGCCTGCCGTCCAGCAGCTTTTGGTTTTCGTGAGCCTTGTTCAAATCTATGACCAGGACTTTTTCCGAAGATGTCATAAAATCTCCTAAGATAAATGTTCCTTTGTTAAAAGCATATATGTAAGAAATTTTTCTCGCTTGTCAATTACTTCCTTGAGGTTGTAGCACGTATATAATATATTTATGCGCAACAATGTGGCTGGCGGCCGTCGTTCTCCGTAACAGAGCATGCCTGCATGTCGCGAAAAGGAAACTGCGAACATGAGTGGAAGAGCGAGTATCTCCTGTGGTATCGTGCTTTTGTTAGGGTGGGGAGGTACTCTGTTCGCCGAGGGCATGGAACACAAAAGTTCCGACGCCACAGTCAACATGTGAAAGTCGGGGGCGCCGGCAGGCCCTTTATTCGGTCTCAGCCGGAGCCTCGCCGATCATGGAATCGTGACCGAGCTTGGCATCATGAGCATTTACTATCAGAATGTCCACGGTGGTATGAGCACGCATCGCCGTGCACGAAAGAAACTCCGACGACTCAAAAAAGGCTTTAGAATTTTTTGAAAATATTCAAATTATGGTGGTTGATATAGTTTATATTTGTGCTATGATTTTGAGAAGAGTAACACTGTTAGAAAGGAATTTGTAATGCCCACGTTAGTTAGATTTGGGATTTCGTTAGATAAGGAACTCCTATCGAAGTTTGACCGACACATAAAGGACAAAAGATATACCAATCGATCGGAGGCCATTCGTGATTTGATCCGCGAGGATTTGATCAAACATGAATGGCGGGAAGATAAAGATATTGCCGGAGCGATCACGCTGATTTATGACCATCATAAAAGAGAGCTTCTTAACAAAATAACTGATATTCAGCATGATTTTCAGAGGATAATCATCTCTACTCAGCACATTCATTTGGACCATGATAACTGTCTTGAGATTATTGCGCTAAGAGGTTCTGCCAGAGAGGCGCGAAAATTATCGGATATGCTTAAAGCGATAACAGGAGTAAAACACGGGACTTTGAGCATGTCTACAACCGGAAAGGATATTTAAGCAATAAATTTTTTTGCTCAGCGGTAACACAAAAATATTATTAATAGCACGATAACGAAAAGTAATGTTACGGTTCATCATTTAGATCTTGTTTACAGGAGGGCTTATCGCCTTAGCAAGCGACAGATGTTTCACTCAAGATAATATTACAAATGAACAGAAGCAGTGGAATCCTCCTTCTGTAGGCCCTGTAGCTACATGGGCGGCCCCTCTTTGTAGCAAGGGGCAGTGGGATGCTCCCACGAAACTGGTCCAGTTGTTATGAGAGGACAACCGAAAGTAGAGGTGTATTTAGAAAGCAATTTTCTTTTTTTATCAATTAGTCCCTTGAGGTGGTAGCACGAATTTCATGTATATATATACGCGCAACAATGTGGCTGGCGGCCGTCATTCTCCATAACAGAGCGCGCCCGCACGTCGCGAACGAGAAACCGCGAACATGAGTGGAAGAGCAAAAATCTCTTGTGGTATCGTGCTTTTGTTAGGGCGGGGAGAGATACTGTTCGCCGAGAGCACAGGACCTGAAAGTACCAACGCGACAGTCAACATGTGGGAGTCGGGAGCGCCGACAAATCCCTTGTTCGGTCTCGGCCGGAGCCTCGCCGATCGTGGAATCGTGACCGAGCTTGGCGTCACGAGCATTTACCAGCAGAATGTCCACGGTGGTATGAGCACGCATCGCCGGACCGGTCGAAATTCAGGCAGCTACGACCTGGAACTCTCGGCCGACCTCCAGAGACTGCTGGGGATTGAAGGGGCCGCACTTTTTGTGCACACGGAGGGCAGGTGGTCCAAGTCCGGCGGGATCGATGGGCCGTCGATCGGCAGCGCGTTTGGCGTAAACGGTGACGCCGGCCCCAGACGCACGGCGGACGTCACCGAGTTGTGGTACGAGCAGTCAATGTTGGATGGCATGTTCCTGCTGAGAGTGGGCAAAATGGACCTGACCGGTGGATTCGAGTGCAGCGGTTGCCCAGTCGCTTTTGACACCAGCGCCTTTGCGAACGACGAGACGAGCCAGTTTCTGAACAGTGCCCTTGTCAACAACCCGACGATTCCTTTCCCGGTTTACGCCCTCGGTGCGGCCAGCTACTACAATCCCCTCGAATGGTGGTACGTTTCGGCCGGCGCGGTCGATGCACAAAACGATGCCAGAGAAATAGGTTTCAGTACGGCTTTCCATGAGGAAGATTATTTCTTCTATATATTCGAGACCGGCGTGATACCTGTCCTGCGTTCGGCCAATGGGGCTTTGCAGGGTGCGTATCGTGTCGGTCTATGGAACGACCCGCAGCCCAAAGGCCATTCGGACGCGACGGAGTACTACCGCGACGACGTTGGATTTTATCTGAGCTGCGACCAGATGCTGACCAAAGAAAACGCCGGGCCCGAAGACAGTCAGGGGCTCGGCACGTTCTTCAGATACGGATACGCAGACGGCAAGAGAAACGATATCACCCACTTTTGGAGCGTGGGCTTTCAGTGCCTGGGTCTTCTGGACGGACGGAACGAAGACGTGCTGGGGGTGGGTTTCGCCGAGGGTGTCTTCAGCGATGCTGCATCGACGACTTATACAGAAGATTATGAGAGTGTTCTTGAGTTTTACTACGGTGTTCAGGTTACACCCTATTTGAACATCAGTCCGAGCATCCAGTATGTAACCAATCCGGGCGGCAATGAAACAATCCGAGACGCCGTCGTATTGGCTGTACGGGCGCAAATGATATTTTAGGCAGGAAAGTATTCATCGGAGGATTACGTTATGCACATGGCAAATGAATTGCTATCGATTCCCGTCGCCGGCGGGACGCTGGCGATCAGCGCCGCGAGTCTGGGCTTTATCTGCAGGAAGGTCAGGCAGGTGATCGCCGCTGATAAGCTTGCTCTGATGGGCATCTTGGGCGCGTTTGTTTTCGCCGCCCAAATGGTCAACTTTCAGTTGCCGGCGATGCCCGGAACGAGCGGACATATCGTCGGGGCCGTCCTGCTGGCTATCATATTGGGTCCGCACTTGGGCGCCATCGTCATTTCTTCGGTGGTGATTGTTCAGTGCCTTATATTCCAGGACGGCGGCCTGCTGGCCCTCGGATGCAACCTCATCAATATCGCTCTGGCGCCGAGCTACATCGGCTACTTCCTGTATAAATCGGTCACAAATGGCCACTTTAGCAGCTTGAAGGCTTACGTCGGTGCCATGTCGGCCTGTGTAATTGCCCTGGAGACCGGTGCGATTCTCGTTGTGATAGAGACAGCCATCTCGGGCGTGCTGGTCGTTCCCTTATCGACTTTTCTGGTCACGATGATCGGCATTCATTTTTTGGTCGGATTCGTCGAAGGCTTAGTGACCGTGGCTGTGTTGGCGTATCTCCAACAGCTCAGACCCGATGTCGTGGCGGATTCTCTGCCGGGCGTAATCCGCCTGAGCCGAAAGGCGGTTCTGGTCACGTTGGGGATTTTTGCGTTCATCATTGGCGCGGGGTTGTCTCTACTTGCCTCCGACCTGCCCGACGGGCTCGAATGGAGCTACGCCGAAAGACCCGACCAGCCTGATTTCCAGCCTGTGGTCTCCAACCCCGATAGCAGGATCGCAGCGGTGGATGATCTTCAGTCGAAGTATTCGCCGTTGCCCGACTACTCGGCCAGAGGATCCAAACTTGGGCAAGTCGCGGAACAGCAGGCCGATGCCGGAGCCGGCTGGACCAGCCTCGCAGGCGTGCTCGGCTCGGCGGCAACAATGGCTGTCATCTGGCTGACGGCGTGGATTCTGAGAAAGAGACAGCCACAGTAAAATTGCAGGGTGGGGCGTACTCCGCCATTGAGAAATCGGTGGGATAGAATCCGCCCTACGGATCTTATGCATCACGCATACATCGACAAGTTCGCTTATCAGGACTCGGCCATCCATCGGCTTGACAGCAGAGTCAAGTTCCTGGTTGTGTTGGTCTTTACCGCGGTGGTGATTTCCCTGCCGCGTATGTCACTGAGCATCTTAGCCTGTTATGCCGTTGGGCCGTTCGCGGTCTTAGTCTGGGCCGGGATTCCCCTGCGATTTGTTTTCAAGCAAATATTGCTTGTCAGCCCGTTTGTCCTGGTGCTGGCGCTGAGCTGCCCGTTGTATGACAGGACGCCGGTTGTTGTCGGCTTCGGACCGTTTTTTTGGCAGACGACGACCGGATGGTTGCGATGCTTTGCCATCCTCGGTAAGTTCGTCGTGACGATGTTTGCGCTGATCGTTCTGGTCTCAACCACGCGCTTCAATGATCTTCTGGCCGGCTTGCAATGGTTAGGCGTGCCCCGGTTGCTGATTATTCAGCTTGGTTTCCTGTACCGGTACATTTTCGTCCTGATCGATAGGGCGCATCACATCTTGCTCGCCAGAGCGGGCAGAAAACTCAAGAATCTCGGATTCAAGAACGAGCTGAGAACCGCCGCATCTATGCTTGGCTCGCTGTTTGTCCGCAGCATCGACACCGCCGAGCATATCAGCATCGCCATGCAGGCGCGCGGCTTCGACGGAAGCTGGCATACGCTCTCGAAGCTGCACATTCGCCGCTGCGATGTGTTCTTCGTCCTGGTCGCAGCACTTTTCATATCAGGGCTTTACCTTCTTGTTAGACCGATTTTGACGTGATAGCGATGTCGAAGGCAATCGTCATAGAGAATTTCACATACCGTTATCCCGACGGTACCGCGGCGCTGAGTGATATCACGCTGAGCGTCGAGCACGGCCAGAAAGTGGCCCTGATAGGCCCCAACGGCGCGGGCAAATCCACCTTACTCCTCGTCATGGCAGGTTTTGTAAAGGGGACGGGCAAGGTGTTTGTTGACGGCATGGAAGTCAACGGGGCGAATCTGAAAAAGATTCGCACTTGTCTTGGCGCTTGCCTTGAGAACCCGGATGATCAATTGTTCATGCCCACGTTGTTCGATGACGTGGCATTTGGGCCGCTCAACATGGGCCTGACGCCTGACCAGGTTAAGGCGCGCGTTGCCGATGCCCTTACGACCGTCGGCCTGGCCCAGATGGCAGACAAGGCCCCCCACCATCTTTCGGCCGGGCAGAAACGCGCCGCCGCCGTTGCCACCATCCTGGCTATGAGCCCCAAAATCATCACGCTCGATGAGCCTGATGGGAGTCTGGACCCGAGGAACCGCGACAATCTGATGAATCTGCTGCGGTCTCTACCTCAGACGCTGATCATCGCGACGTGCAACATGCGCTTCGCCGCTGCATTAGCCGACCGGGCGGTGCTGCTCGACAAAGGCCGCATTATCGCTGACGGTGGCGCCGACGAAATCATGTCGGATTCGGCACTCATGGCCGAGCACGGTCTGGAAGTCGCAGCGAAAAAAACAAAGTAATGCTTCAACTTCACCCCCGGATATGTTAAGATTCCTCCGCCCGTTGGTATAGGCAAAAAGAGAATCACATGAAGGAAGAAATGATGACCGAAACGGTTCTGGAAACAAATATCGGCAATCGGCCACCGAGCCGGGGCAAGGTACGCGACATTTATGATCTGGGCGATAAGCTGCTCATCGTGGCGACCGACAGAATCAGCGCCTTCGACGTCGTGATGGTCAACGGCATACCCTTCAAAGGCATCGTGCTGACGCGGATTTCGCGCTTCTGGTTCGACTTCCTGAGCGAAAGCGTTGAGCATCATCTCATCAGCGACAACGTGGCTCATTTCCCGGAGCCGTTCTGCAGCCATACCAAAGAGCTGGCCGGGCGGAGCATGTTGGTCAGGAAGGTCGAGGTCCTGCCCATCGAGTGCGTTGTACGAGGCTATCTGGCGGGCTCGGGCTGGAAAGAATATCGGGAAAGCGGCGCCGTGTGCGGGCAGAAGCTGCCGGCTGGCCTGAAGCAGTGCCAGAAGCTGCCCGAGCTGCTCTTTACCCCGGCCACCAAGGCCGAGCGCGGAACGCACGATGAGAATATCAGCTTCGAGCGGTGTGTCCAGATCATCGGCGAGGAAGCGGCGGGCTACGTCCGCGATAAAAGTATCGAGATTTTCCTCAAAGCCGGCAAATACGCCGAAAGCCGGGGGATCATCCTGGCCGATACGAAGTTCGAATGGGGATGTGTTGACGACAAGATCATTCTTATTGACGAGGTCTTGACGCCGGACTCTTCGAGGTTCTGGCCCGCGGACAAGTACAAAGCGGCGCAAGACCAGGAAAGCTTCGACAAGCAGTTTGTCCGCAACTATCTCGAGAGCATCCACTTCGATAAATCAGGCCCCGGCGTGGAGCTGCCCGACGATATCAGAGCGAAGACCAGCGATAAATACATCGAGGCCTATGAACGTCTGACGGGCAAAAAGTTTGTCCCCGGGACTCCCGGCCCAGAGGCGTAAATCCGTTGACACTTGAATAGAAAAATCGCCCCATTTCACTGGCTGCAGTTGTCAGCCCTGGCGTCAGCCCATTTCCTGATCGATTTGTTCGCGAGCATGCTGCCGGCCATTCTGCCGGCGCTCCGGACGGAATTCTCTCTGAGCCTGTCCCGTGGCGGTCTTGTCATGGCCGCCATGTATATCACATGCAACGCTGTTCAGCCGCTGACCGGGCACCTGCGCGCCGGGAGGCGCCGGCCCCTGCTTTTGCATCTCGGGCTGATTCTCGGCGCCGGGATATGCCTGTTAGGTGTTCTGCCCAGAGGAAACCATGCCTTTGTGCTGATGATGCTACTGGCCGTGGTCAGCGGCGTAGGCATTGCCATCGTGCATCCGGAATCGCTTCGCGGGGTTCACCGGCTCAAACACATCCAGCCGGCCATCAGCACCGCCGTCTTCATGGCGGGCGGTTTCCTGGGCTACGCCTGCGGCGGGGCCGTCTCGGCTTATCTGGTTGCTCGCTTCGGATTCCCGGGTCTGTATCCTTTAGTTCTGACTCCGGTTATCGGCATCGCAGCGGTCCTGCTGTCGAAGGTCCGCCTCGCCGTCGAGCCAGGCAAAGCCCTCGCCTGTCCGGCGGGTCAGACAGGTCCGATCCGGCACAATGCCGGAACAGGCGCGGCCCGTGGCCTGTCTTTCTGGCTCATTATGGTCATAGCCATGCCCGCGGCTATCTCGACGACCGTGCTGTCAAGCTTGCTGCCGACGGCGCTTAACGAGCTTGGCTTTAAGCTGACATTCGGCGGATTCTCCACTACGGTATTCGGATTGGGAGGAGCGGCAGGCTCTTTTGCCTGGGCGCACATCGCCCGTAAGAAGGGCGAATTGAAATGTTCGATTGTCGCACTTTTTCTTGCTGTTCCCTTCCTGACGGCGTACCTGGCGCTGATGAACAGCGCGGCCGCTATAGGGATCCTGCTTGGCGTCGGCTTTTGTACGGTCTCGGCCTATATCTTGATGATCACCCTCTCACGACACGCCGTGGGACTAACCCTCGGACAGCGAATGGGCTTCATCGTGGGCGGCACCTGGGCGCTGGCTTACGCCGTTTTCATGGCGCTGCTGCCCTTTGCCGAGCATTTCGGCTCGGACGTCGTTTTGAAATTCTCGCCTCTCGGCTATCTGCTCTCAGGCATCCTGGGGCTCGTTGTGTTGCTCAAAGCCCGAAATTCCGCGGGCGGAAGGATATCCATCCAACAATCGGCGGAAGAGACCTAAGCACCCGTTGCGTCAGAAGTTAAGCGGAAGCACGCAGCATTCCACACTTTCGCAGGAATCTCTTTACACAAAGCGCAGCCTGGGCTGTTATTATTATATAGAAACTGGACATGTTCAGGCGTTACCGAAAATTGGAGCGTTAGAAATGAAACAAAGCGAGCGATTGGGAATCTTTGAAAAGGTTAGAGCGCAGTATTCGATGTTTCTGCTATCGGTGCTCTGGAAGCTGACGGGCGACAGGGAGCTGTTCACCGAGGCGATGCAATATACGCTGTTGGGGATGTGGGAGCACATCGAAAAGCTCAACGGCAGAAAGGCGGGAGCTTATATCTACAGGATCGCATTGTCGGCCAACTCCAGGGCCTGGCGAAACAGAATCGGCAGAAACGGCGAATTCACCCGAAGCCGAATCGACGTCGGCAAAGACCCGAGTGAGAGGCTTGACCGGGTCGAGCTGGCCGCGAAAGTAAGAAAGGCTATAAGCCAGCTTCCCGACAGACAGGGCCAGGCGATCGTCATGCGATACCTGGAGCAGCAGGATTATGAAGCTATCGCCGGGAATCTTCGCTGCACGCAAGCCGGTGCAAGATCGCACGTATCAAAGGCACTTGCAGCATTGAAGGACAAATTGGCAACTTTAGCTTAAATGGGAGTAAGAAAATGAATAAAGAAAGTTTCGAAGAAATCCTGAAGAATATCGGCGCAGAAGAGATACCGGCGGACGTGCACAAAATCGCTCAGGAAACCTCCAACAGCTTCAGTCGGTCTTTAGAAAGAGCGAAACAACCGAAACAACACATTGTATGGGAGTATATCATGAAAAGCAGAATAGCAAAATTAGCGGCAGCGGCGGTGGTCATAATAGCCGTCCTGCTGTCAATCAATGCCTGGGACAAGACAACACCCGCAGCGTATGCCCTGGGGCAGACCGTCGAGGCCAACCATACGGTCCGCTCGCTTCACATCAGAGATTTCATGCCCGGCGAAGATGAGCCGAAGGAATTCTGGCTCCAATTCGATGAACAGGGCCAGGTCAAGAGCGTCCGGGTCTATATGCCTGAATGGGACTCACCTTCCGACGGAGCAAAAATAGTAGTCTGGCAAAATGGCAAAGCAAAAGTCTGGTTCAAGAAGAAGAACGCGTTGCTAACCGTAAGAGAGGAACGGCTTGCACAGCAGATGTTGGGACTCGCATATCGGGTTGATCCAAGGCTGGCAATGGAACGCCTCTATGGGCAGGAACAACAGGGCAAAGTAAAGGTAGAAATTGACGAGCCTTCCGATAGCGCCGAACCGATTGCTGTGACAGCCACGTACGAGCCTGAAAGTTCACGTCCGGGCAGACGGGAAGTACTATTTGTTGACCAGGTCACCAGACTTGTCACAGCCATGGAGGTTTACCAATTGAAAGACAATGAGTATGAACAAGTAGGACGGATGGAGTTCCACGATTACAATCAGCAGATCGACGTTCAAATGTTTGCTCTGGATGATGAAGTTCCTGCCGACGTGGTGCGAGTCGATCAGACAACCCAAGAGGTCGGCCTTGCTCAGGAAAATCTTACAGACCAGAAGGTAGCCGTCGAAGTTGTCCGCAAGTTTTTTGAAGCTTTGATTGCCGGGGACTATGCAAAAGCAGGTCAACTAATGGAAGGCGCACCGGCCGATCTTATCCAAAAACAATTCGGTCAAATTAAATTCCTCCGCATTGTTTCAGTGGGACCTGCAGGCCCACATCCCGTGCCCGAAACGAAAGGTTTGGTTGTACCCTGTATCTTAGAGATCGACAATGACGGACAAACAATCCAGTGGAAACGGGACCAGATCGGAGTTAGAGAAGTTTATAATCAGCCGGGTCGCTGGACGATCTTCGGCGGGATTTGACAGCTCAAGCTGATCGTTTCTACTGCGAGTATAAAAGGCCGGGCCGCTTTGGCTCGGCCTTCCTTATGCGCGTACGCGACCAAAATTGGTGAGGAGACCCGCAAAATGAAAATCGCGGATAAGATTCATTTTCTTTATACTAAAACCACCAGCTCAGTTGTTATATAGGCGACAATCGATTGTTCCGGCTTTCGGAAAGCAGCTTTTCCATGTTGAAAGACAAACGGCTTGTATGGAAGTTTAATCGCGGCGACCTTGACGCTCTGCGGGGCATCTACGAGAGGTACAAGGACGACTTGGTCACGCTGGCGGCCGTTCTTCTAACCGACGTAAGCAGCGCCGAAGACGTTGTGCACGACGTGTTTGTGTCTTTTATACGGTCTTCCGGCAAGTTTCGACTGACCGGCAGTTTGAAGGGCTATCTGGCAACATGTGTTGCCAACAACGCTCGCAACAGGAACAAGGCGAAACGCCGATCTGGCGGCCCGGTGTTAGATGAAGCAAACCCCGCTGCGGCTGATTCGACCAGCCCGGAACGTCGTGCGATATTCGGCGAAGAATTGCGCCAGTTGAGCCGGGCCCTTGAGCAGCTTCCGTACGAGCAGCGAGAGGTTTTGCTCCTGCATTCGCATAGCGGCATGAAATTTCGAGCGATTGCTAAACAGCAAAGCGTTTCAATCAATACGGTGCAGGGCCGGTACCGGTACGCGTTGGACAAACTGCGGTCAATGTTAGATGGTGAGGTAAAAAAATGAGGCCGGCAGATAAAATAAATGAGTTGATCAAGAATCTGAAACTGAAAGCCAGCGCCGATCTGGACAAACGAGTCCATGATGATATTTCCAGGGCACTGGTCGAACCCCAAAAGACAAACCCGGCCTACTCACGGCCGATTGTATGGAGAACTATTACGAAAACCAGAACAGTAAAATTCGCCGCAGCGGCAGTTGTCGTCTTAGCTGTTGTAGGTGGGATGACTTTTTGGCCCGGCCGTGGTTCAGATGGCAAAAAATGGTGGCTGGCCCCTTCCTCCGCCTGGGGACAGGAAATTCTGGCGGCACTCGATGCGGTCAAAGGTGTGACCTGCCGTGAACAGACGGTGCTCGTTTACTCCGATGGCTCAGAGCATACGTCCATGACATGGGACATCTTTTACGTTTCACACGACAGTTACCGCAGAGATATTTACGACGGAGATGTCCTTCGGGAGATACAGTGGTACGTACCTGATGGAGACGGCACACTGCATCACAGCATACGTTTTGACCTGGGGTCCTATTACACTCATAGCGGCCAGGGAAGTTTTGGCAACTACGATCCCGTCGAGAGGATGCGGTCCAAGGTCAGGCTTCTGGATAAGGCGGATAAGTTATTGGGCATAGAGGTTGTTGATGGTCGTGAATGTGTGGGTTTTGAAATCAGCGCCAGCAAGTACGGAAATAATCCGGAACAATGGATTGATCGTATCTGGTTTGATGTGGAGACAAAGCTGCCGGTGCGTATAGAGCAACGCGGCAGATCGTTTACCGGCCAGTCGGAGACTACCCGCACGACCGTAGAAGACCAATTTGACTACAACCCGGACCTGCCTGCCGACACATTTGTCCCTAGGACCCCCGAGGGCTTCGTTTTCGGCCATCCCGATGACATTCGAGCGGGCAGAGAAACACCGCAGAAATAGACCATTTGAAGTTCCTGGGGCAGGCTCTGAGCGGCGCCTGTGGGTTACTCGACGTGTGCTCACCCGTATTAACGGGCTTTGCCGTCGTTGGCGGGGTATACATTCACCTCATCGCTGCCGACGATGGTTGTCTCGCCGTTGATGTTCTTGGTCTGTAGTTGCATCTTGGCGGTTGAGCCGTCGGGCTGTTTGCTGACATACCAAGCCTGGCCCCCTGGGGTGATATACAGATCCTCGCGGTCGCCCATGGATATTCTTTGTAGGCCCTTCGAGCCTTCGGACCTGGCATAGTTGCCGCCACCGACGACGGTCATTTCGCCGGTGGTGTTGTCGATCTGCACTTGCATCTTGGTCGTTGAGCCGTCAGGCTGTTTATTAACATACCAAAACTGGCCTTCTGCGGTGATATACAGATTCTCGTTGTCGCTCAGGGATATTCTTTCGAGGCCTTTCGAGCCTTCGGACTTGGCGTAGTCGCCCTTGAACGATTTGGCCTCGGACTGACCGTCGGAGGGCGCGTCCTTATCCGAATCCGGCGCGTTGGCGTGCTGTGGATCAGGTTCGGCATCGACTGCGTATGTGTCTTTCGGGTAATGGTCCGGTTCGGTGTTGACACCGAGGGTCTGCTGGAATTTGGGCTGGTTTTCGGGGCCCGAGGGATGAGCTAAGGTGGCCTCTCCGGTGTCGGTGACGACGGGCTTTTCGATGGTGTTGGCCCGCTGGTTGCCGAGGCGGACCTGGCGGATACCGAGGGACGCGACAGTACCCAGGGTCAGGATGAACGCCGCGATTGCCAGTTGTTTAGTCACTGACTTCATGTTTTGCCCCATCTGGCCTTTCCCACGTGCCATTTCATATCATTGCTCAGCTACGCCGATGGGCCTATTTTCTAATAGAATATAAAATCTTTCTCGAAAACTCAAGCATGAAGTTCGTTCAGATTCACAGGTTCCAGGTCCGGGCGAAGGTCTTGAAGTTGCGGTCGTAGGTTTTCTCGACGTCACGGGACTGCAGTAGACCATAATTGACATGACTGAGAGCTTCCCCTTTGCCGAAGCTTTGCCCGCCGGGAGCGACTGGTACTACGCCGGCCGGGACGTAAAATTCGGCGACGCCCAGAAACCCATCTTCTGGTATCGGCCTGCCGGGTCTCAAACGTACCGCGTCATCTATGGTGATCTGAGCGTCAAAGGCGTGCCGCCGGAGGAACTGCCGAAGTGAACGAATCGATCAAGTATAATGCATGCAGCCAAGGCCGGGCTTCTTTGCCCGGCCTTTTTTTTAGGTAGAGGATTACTAATCTTTTGTCTCGGTGGAAAGGATTGAAACGGTGCCGATAGCGTCGGCGACGGCGGGTAAGATACCTTTGCGGGCATAGATGGGTTTGATCAGTTTGCTGATTTCAAGAAGTCTTCTGGAGAACAGGGCGGCGGCCAGCAGGCATAGGACTCCGCCGAGCTGAACCGTCAGCGGGGCGCCGATGCTGTGGGCACAAGTACCTGCTATGAGACTGCCCAAAGGAGCCATTCCGATGAAAGCCATTGAATAGAGACTCATTACTCTGCCTCTCTTGCCGTCATCGACTATCGTTTGCAGGAGGGTGTTGAGGGAGACGATAAGAACCATCAGGCCAAAGCCGATGAGCGTCATCATGATCATGGAAAACCACAACGTTCTCGACGCCGAGAAGACGATGATGCCGACGGCGAAGGCGCACATTGAGGAGGCGATAATGCTGCCCATGCGTGTGACGTTTCTTTGGGAAGCGAGGAACATCGCCCCTGTTGTTGCACCTACACCTGAGGCGGCCATTAGGAATCCGAGAGTTTTAGAGTCACCGTTGAGGACGTCCCGTGCGAAGACGGGCAGGAGAACGGCGTAAGGCATAGCGACCAGGCCGATGAAGACCAGGAGGATTAAGATTACTTTTATGGGGACAAAGCCGAAGGCGTAGCCGATGCCTTCTTTGAGACCTGTCAGGAGAGGGCCGTTGTGGCGGGTGATAGTGATGGGTTTGATTTTCATGGCAGCAAAGGCAGCGAGAACGGGGACAAAACTGACGGCGTTGATGAGAAAACATATACCTTCGCCGGCAAAGGCGATGAGGATGCCGGCGATGGGAGGGCCGATGAGCCTGGCGCCGTTGAAGATGAGGGAGTTAAGGGCGATGGCGTTCGGCAGGTCGTCGGGATTATCGACAAGCTCACAGACGAAGGCCTGCCGGGTGGGCATGTCGAAGCCGTTGATTGTTCCAAGCAAGATACTGAGGAGGATGATGTGCCAGGGTTGGATGACGCCCGTCATTGCCAGGGTGGTTACGGCGAGGGCCTGGAACATAGAGAGGAACTGCGTGACGATGAGGATTCGTTTTCTGTCGAGTCTGTCGGCAAGGACGCCGCCGAGGGGAGCAGCGATTAGGACGGGAACCTGGCTGGAGAAGCCGACGATGCCGAGGTAGAAGGGAGAGTTTGTGAGTCTGTAAACCAGCCAGCCCATAGCGACGCTCTGCATCCACGTGCCGATAAGGGACAGGCCCTGCCCGGTGAAGAAGAGGCGGTAGTTTCTGTTTCGCAGTGCTCTGAGCAGGAGCCGCAGGCTGCTATTGTTCTGATTGTTGTTGATGACGTCGTTCATTTCTCAGAGCCGTTTAGTTCTGCGGCCTAACATACGGGGGTAGAACGTCTGTCTGCGGAAAGTGACGAAGGTTTTTTCCGTAGAGTTCTTGTTTTTACAGGTTCCAGGCCCGGGCGAAGGTCTTGAAGCTGCGGTCGTAAGTTTTTTCGACCTCGTCGGGGAAGCAGCAGGCGGGCAGTTGCTTAGCCGCCAGATGATAGCTCAGACAGTCGCAGCACGTTCCTTTTCGGGGACAGCCGGGATAGGAGCAATTGCAATTCTTGAGATTCTTGTCTTTCTTGCATTCCATATTCAAACCCGCGCGGTGGGGCAAAGCCCCGCCCTACAATCTAATCTCTAATTCACCAATTCACTAATTTACTTCACGGCCAGTGTGTAAAGACAGATACTCAATGGTGGCACGTTTAGTTTGTTGGAAATACCCGTGACCGACTTTTCTTCAATCGCTACATTCGGGTCTTTGCCCGGCTCATTGTAGGCCATCGGGTCTGAATGGGTGATCAGCCGGAGCACTCCTTCGCCGGTCAGTTGTACGCCTTTGAGGTCTATCGCCAGCTCGCGCTGCTGCTGCGTCGGGTTCACGATGCCTACCGTCAGAGCATCGCGGTCGGCGGTCCAGGCGGCCGAAACGTCGAGCGGCTGGACATCGCCGGTCACCGCGACCGGAACCGTGCCGAAATGGTTTCGGTAGAGTTTCAAGGCCAGTCCTGTCGTCTCGAACGCCGCGGCCGTCTTGGTGGTTTTGATGCAGCCGATCACGTTGACCGTCTGGGCGTAGTTGGCTAAAAAGACCATATCCGAATGGCGGAAGTACTCGTGCAGACCTTTGGCGATACCCAGGGCGTCTTTGAGAAAATACCGGGTCCCTAATTCGCCGAACGGGTGCGGGCCGTACCAGTAGTTCCATTCCGTCATGGCGATGCGAATATCTTTTCCTTTGAGCGTGTCCAGTTTCTCGCGGAGCTGCTGGTGGAATTCCACCTTCCGTTTGATATTGTCGGCGATTTGAGCGGTGTGCTCGACCAGATCGGGCTTTTCCTGGCAATAAAAATGCTCGGCAATCAGTTCGATGTGGTCCGCGCAATTTTTCAGCAGTCCTTCGCTCCACGAGCCGGCATTGCCGGATGCAATCGGGACGATGGCGGGGTCCACCTGGCGCATTTTGTCCACGACCCAGTTGTGCTTGAGGACGTAATGCTCCATGCTCATATAACCGAGCTGCCATCTGCCCCACATCTCGTTGCCGATGGCCCAGTAGCGGACGCCAAAGGGTTCCGCGTCGCCGTTCTTGGCCCTCAGAGCTCCCATGAGCGTGTCGGTCGAGCCGTTGGCGTATTCGACCTGGGCGGCGGAGGAGTAGGCGTCCCCGAAGCCGGTGTTGACGGTGACTAACGGCTCGGCTTCCAGCAGCCAGCAAAAGCGTATGAATTCATGGAAGCCGAAGTCGTTGTGCTCAACCCCGGTCCAGGCGGGGTTCTTGCGAGGGGGCCGGCGGTCCCTCTCGCCGATGCCGTCGCGCCAGTCGTAGCCGCTAACGAAATTCCCGCCGGGCCAGCGATACATCGGGGCGTTCAGCCCCCGGAGCACCTCCAGCGTATCGGCGCGCATGCCCTGTATGTTGTCGGCCGGCATCAGCGAAACCGTACCCACGAAGCATGGGCCCTCGGAGATTTTGATTTCTAGCTTGCCCTTGTCCGTGTCGGCGCCGGCGGTGAACTGAAAGGGATGCTTGCTATACATGCCGCCGGCAACCCGGAATGAAGCGGATTCCTGAGCTTTCGGCTCATCGCTCCAGAGAAGCGATACCGTGACATTGGCACTTTGCTGTGGAGTTTTGAGATAGATATAGCCGACGTATTGCTTGTCCTTGACCAGCCCCAGGTCGAGCTGCCGGATGCCGCTGCCGGGCTGAATGAGCGGCGTGTGCTCGCCGACGAAGGCATTCTCTTTGACCATCGTCACCGAATCGGGTGCGCCGATGATTTGCCAGGGCGAGGCGCCAACGATGGCAAAGGGACTCTCCTTGGGGACGGCCCGCGTGCCGCGATAAGGGTCGTAGTCCGGCGTGATGGGGAAATAGAACTTGCGGTCTTCGAGCATCTCGGCCCAGATGCCGCCGTAGATGCACCGCCCTAAGTGCTCGATAAACTGCCCGTAGATGAATTTGGAAATCGGCTCGCCCGTCTTGCCGGCGTCAATCGTCACGGCAGGTGCCTGATCTGCGGTGGCCACGGTTAGAAAGGCCCCGCCCATTGCGACGGCTGCTAAAAAACCGATACAAAGCACACGTGTTCTAAACATGGCAAATCTCCTTTCTCTGTTCACATCAAGCTCATTGGGCGTTCGACCCGAGCAGGAACAATCGTCTCATGGTGAAGATTGTAAGGCAAATCAGGGGAAATGCAACTCAACAATGTCTTTATCGTTCAGGACGTGGGTTCGCTGGACATGTTGGCCGTCGTGGACGCCGGTGCCCCAGATTCTTGCGGATTTGAACTTCTCGGCCAGTTGGCGGTGGATGAGCGTGGCCAGGTCCATGACCGTCGAGCCGACCGGCAGCGTGAACGGCTCGGCCATATCGGCCGGCTTGCCGGGCGGCTTGGCGTACACGCGGATGATTCCCAGCATCCCGAAACACGTGGCGGCCAGCTTGTCAAGCCCGGCTCGCGTTACCGTGGAAATCTCGATGAATTCCACGCAGCGATTGCAGGATTCCTTGAGTTTTTCCATCGCCCCGGGCCGGGCAACGTCGGACTTCGTGCAGATACAGAGTATTTTCTTGCCGAGCACGTTGCCCTGATCGTCGCGGGCCGGTGTCTGCTTGTCGATAAGCAGGCTGTGCGATTCGAGAAAATCCAGACAAATCAGCCACTGCTCCTCCACGTCGGCGGATAGATCGATCACGACGGCGATAATATCGCAGGTGCGGTAGGTGCCAACCTGCCCCGGCGCGCTATAGTCGGCGGTAATCGGCGGCATATCCACCAACTGAATCTGCACGTCCTCGAACATCATCATCCCGGGTACGGGGCCGGTCGTGGCGAATGGGAAATCGGCCACGTGGACCTTCGCGTTAGTCAGGGCTGCGACGATGGAGCTCTTGCCGCAGTTCGGCGTTCCCAGAAGGACAACCTGGCCCGCCCCGCCGCGCGGCACGTGAAAGATGTCCACGTGCTTGCCGGTTTTTTTCTGTTGGGTGGCGGCGTCTCTGAGCTGGCTGAGCTTACGCTTCAGGTCGGCCTGGAGATGTTCGGTGCCCTTGTGCTTTGGGATGACACGGAGCATCTCCTCGATCGCAAGGATTTTCTCCTCGTTGGTCGCGGCCGTCTTGTACCATTGCTCGGCCTTGAAATACTGCGGTGTTAAGTTAGCAGGCAATTCAGCTCAAACCCTAAATTCGAATATCGAAGCTCGAAACATGACCCAATCTCAGAATCTCAAACGGTTCAAACAAGCCGGTTTGAACCTTGTATCTCTGTCATTTGTGTGCGTTTCTCAATTCGGATTCAGCGCTTCAAATTTCATCTGCCTCTTATTCTGCGACTTTCTCTGCGACGAGGTCTCCGACCTGGCTGGTCGAGTAGCCCATCTTGCCGGCGGCGAGCGATTTGAGCTTATTGGCGGTGACAAACTTGACCGCATCCTCGATTTTCTCGGCGGCTTTTTCCTCCCCCAGGCTTTCGAGCATCATCTGGCCGGCGCAGATCGCCGCCAGCGGATTGATTACGCCTTTGCCCGTGTATTTCGGCGCGCTGCCGCCGATAGGCTCGAACATGCTGACGCCTTCGGGATTGAGATTGCCGCCGGCGGCGATGCCCATGCCGCCCTGAATCATCGCGCCTAAGTCGGTGATGATGTCGCCGAACATGTTGCCCGTTACGATGACGTCGAACCAATCGGGGTTCTTGACCATCCACATGCAGGTCGCGTCCACGTGATAATACTCTCTTACGATCTCCGGATAGTCCGCTTTGCCCATCTCGTGGAACGCGCGCTCCCATAGATCGTACACGTAGGTCAGGACGTTGGTTTTGCCACACAGGGCAAGGGTGTTCTTCTCGCCTCTGCCGCGTGATTTCTTGCCGTGCTTGCGGGTGTATTCGAACGCGTATCTCAGGCAGCGGTCCACCTGGAAACGGCTATAGACGGCCGATTGCACGGCCACTTCGTGGGGCGTGCCCTTCATCGTAAAACCGCCCGTGCCCGTGTAGAGATCGCCGGTGTTCTCGCGGACGACGACGAAATCGATATCGTTGGGGCCCTTGTCTTTCAACGGCGTCGCCACGCCCGGGTACAGCTTCACGGGACGCAGGTTGATATACTGGTCCAGCTCGAAGCGGGCCTTGAGCAGAATGCCCTTTTCGAGGATTCCCGGCGCGACGTCCGGATGCCCGATGGCGCCCAGCAGGATCGCGTCGAATTGGCGAAGCTCCTTAACGGCGCTGTCCGGCAGGGTTTCGCCGGTCTTTTTATACCGTTCGCCGCCGAAATCGAACCAGGTCAAATCGAGCTTGAACTTGAACTTATTGGTGGCAGATTGTAATACTTTCACCGCTTCTGCAATTACTTCCGGCCCGGTCCCGTCACCGGGTATTACTGCAATCTTGTACACTGTTACCGTCCTTTCATCTTCACGATATAGTACGTCTTACTTTACCTTTTCGGCATATCGCCAGCTCATCTCGAACGTGCCCTTCGTGCACTTTACACACTTGTCGTGCAATCGGCATTATTCTTCTCCTGTGCTAATCCTACTGATAGGACCTGTACGGCAATCCCTTTTGCCCTTTGACTTCTTACTTTTGCCTTTTTTGGGCCGTCGATACTATACTCTCCAGGGGCCTGGTTATCAAGAAAAACCATTGGGAAGCCGCAGATGGAGCACAGTAAAATCGGTGTGAATCATCACACCCTACCTCTGCTTTTTGGCTTGCGACTTTTTTGTTCCTTCGACTTTGCTCAGGACCTGTTTTGCCTTTTTCTGTATGTGCTCCAACAGGCCGCCGTCGTTGATGATTTCGAGGGCGAAGTCGGGCAGCGGGCTAAAGCGGATGTCAATGCCCGCGGTCTTGTTTTTTATCAAGCCCTTCTTGAAATCGATCTGAAGCTCATCGCCGTCGTTTATCTTCTCCGGAGCATCCGGCGATTCGATCAGGTAGAAACCGTTATTGATGGCGTTGCGATAGAAGATTCGCGCGAACGACCTGGCGATCACGGTCGTGACGCCCGCGCCGCGAATCGCCCAGACCGCGTGCTCTCTGGATGAGCCGCACCCGAAATCCTCGCCGGCCACAATCACATCGCCTTGCCTGACCTTATTAACAAAGTCCTCGTCCAAGTCCTCCAGACAATGCCTCGCAAGCTCGGCCCGGTCATCCGTATTCAAGTACCGAGCCGGGATGATCTCGTCGGTATTGATATGATCTCGATTATATACGTGGGCTGTACCCATCGCTAAGCTCCTTAGTCTGCAAGTTCCAAATACTAATTCCCAAATGCTAAACAAACACGAATTCTCAAATATCAAATCGCCAAAATATCATCAAAGCCCCCAGGTCTTGTCAGGTTTCATCGCGTAGCCAAGAATCAGGAGCACAACAAAGGCGACGATAACAGCAATCAGGATTTTCATCCGGTGCTTTCTGATTTTCGACAAGAAAGACTTAGCCATAGCTCTTCCTCATTCCCTTTTAACCGCGCCTACATATATTTTCTCGGGTCTGTTATTTTCCCTTCAACGGCACTGGCCGCGGCGGTGGCGGGGCTGGCTAAATAGACTTCACTTTTCGGGTGTCCCATTCGGCCGACGAAGTTGCGGTTGGTCGTGCTGATGCACTTTTCGCCGGAGGCGAGAATGCCCATGAATCCGCCCAGGCACGCGCCGCAGGTCGGGGCGGCGATCACGCAGCCGGCGTCGTAGAATATATCGAACAATCCTTCGTCCTTGGCCTGTTTCCAGATGCTCGGCGTGGCCGGCACAATCAGCGTACGAATGGCCACCTGCCGGCCCTTGAAAATTCCCGCCGCGATTCGCAGGTCCTCGATGCGCCCGTTCGTGCAGCTTCCGATGTACGCCTGGTCCATTTCCTTGCCGGCACACTCCCCAACCGGGACACCGCCGCTGGGCAGATGAGGCAGCGCGACCATTGGCTCAAGGGCCGAACAGTCGAACTGCTCAGTCGCAACGTACTCGGCACCATCGTCGGACTCATAGACGGTGTAGCCTTTATTGTCCGTCAGATGTCCGTCGAGATAGCCCTTTGTCACGTCATCGAAGGGCATGATGCCGTTCTTGGCGCCGGCCTCGATGGCCATGTTCGTGATGGTCATTCGCGCTTCCATCGACATTTCGGCCAAAGCCGGCCCGACGAATTCCATCGCCCTGTAGAGCGCGCCATCGACGCCGATTCTCGCGATGACGGCGAGGATCACGTCCTTGCTGTAAACGCCCCGAGCGAGCGAGCCATCCAGAACGAACTTCATCGACGCCGGGACCTTGAACCACAACTGGCCCGTGGCGATGGCCGCCGCCGCGTCCGTCGAGCCGATACCGGTGCTGAAGGCCGCGAAGGCCCCGTAGGTGCACGTGTGCGAGTCCGAGCCGACAATGACTTCGCCCGGTCGGACGTGCCCCTGCTCCGGCAGCAGCGCGTGACAGACGCCGGCCCGCCCGAGCTTGTAGTAATATTTGATCTTATGGCGCCTGGCCCAGGTGTCGAGCCGCTTGTGCAGCTCGGCGCTGGCGATGTCCTTGGCCGGCTGAAAATGGTCCGGCGTCACCACGATCTTCTCGCGGTCGAACACCCGGTCGATGCCGCGCTCTTCGAGCATCGAAATCGCCGGTGGCGTCGTCACATCGTGACACATCACAACGTCAATCTTCGCATCGACGAGCTCGCCCGGCACGACTTTTTTCCTGCCGGCCGCCCTTGCCAAAATCTTCTCAGTTATTGTCATTCCCATTTTTATGTTTCCGATCTCTATAATTCTGCTTTGACCTGGGGTTGTTCGCCTTTTGCCTTGGCGGCGACCATTCTGTTAATTGCATCGACGTAAGCTTTCGCCGAAGCTTCGATGATGTCGGTCGAGATGCCCCGGCCGACGAAGGTTCTGCCGTCCTCGGTAATTCGGACCGTCGCTTCGCCGAGCGCCTCTTTACCGCCGGTGACGGCGCGGATCGAATAGTTTTCCAGCTTCGGCGAGAGGCCCGTGGCCTGCCGGATCGCCTCGTAAGCCGCATCGACCGGGCCATCGCCGCACGCCGCGGCCTGCTTGATTTTGTCTTTTATCTTCATTTTAACGCTGGCCGTCGGCAGCGTTCCGGTCCCGGACGCCACGTGCAGATACAGCAGCTCATAAATGTGCTCGACCACGTGAATCTCGTCGCTGATAATCGCCGCAAGGTCCTCATCGAAGACCTCTTTCTTTTTGTCAGCCACGGCCAAGAACCGCTCATACATCTTATCCAGCTCTTCCTTGGAGAGTTTATAGCCCATCTCTTCGAGGCGGTGCCGAAGGCCGTGACGGCCCGTTCGCGCCGTCAGGACCACGCGACTCTCGGCCAGACCGATCTCCTCGGGACGCATGATCTCGTACGTCTCGCGCTTCTTCAGGAAGCCGTCCACGTGTATCCCGGAGCTGTGGGCGAACGCATTATGGCCCACGATAGCCTTGTTTGCGGGCACGGCCATGCCTAACATGTCCGCGATCATCCGGCTGGTTCGGTAAAATTCGCGCGTGTTGATGTTCGTCTCGACGTCCGTGAAGAAATCGCGCCGCGTATGAATGGCCATGACGACCTCTTCGATAGCCGCGTTGCCGGCCCGCTCGCCGACGCCGTTGATGGTCCCTTCGACCTGGCGGGCGCCGTTCTTGACGCCGGCCAGCGAATTGGCGACCGCCAGGCCGAGGTCATCGTGACAATGGACGCTGATGACCGCCCTGGCGATGTTCGGCACGTTGGCACGGATATCTGCGATGAGCGTGCCGTACTGCTCGGGCATGGAATAGCCCGTCGTATCGGGGATGTTAACCACGGTCGCGCCGGCGTCAATTACGGCTTCCAATATCTCATAGAGAAAGGCCCGGTCGGCCCGGCCGGAATCCTCGGCATAGAATTCGATGTCCTTGATGTACTGGGCCGTGTGCCTGACCGCTTCGACGGCCATCTTGAGGATTGTGGCCTGCTTTTCGCCCATCGTCTTGCCGTACTTATCGTCGGCGAATTTTCCCGCGATGTGAATCTGCGAGACGCCGATGCCCGTATGGATTCGGGGCCGTTTGGCCTTGGCCAGGGCCTTCCTGCACATCTCGATATCTTCTATTCTGGCCCGCGTCAGGCCGCAGATCGTGGGGCCTTCAATCTCTTCGCAGATTAGGCGTACGGCCTCGAAGTCTTCGGGCGAGGAGGCGGGAAAGCCGGCCTCGATGATATCGACGTTCAGCCGGACCAACTGCCGGGCGATCTCCAGCTTCTCGCGCGACCCTAAGCGGCTGCCCGCCGCCTGCTCGCCGTCACGCAACGTCGTATCGAATATCTGAACCTTTTCTTTGGCCATCTTTATTTCTCCTATTTTCTGCCACAGAGAGCACAGAGTTCACAGAGATCCTTGTATTACTCCTGTATTCTGCATTCTTTGCGGCAAAATCTTGATTCTGGGCCAAATTATGCCCCAAACAGGGCAAAATTGCCAAGAATTTGCGAAAAAACAGGTTTGAAATTGGATTGTAGAGGTATCGTTAGTGCGCCTGCCGGCGCAGCAGCAGCGTGTTAAGGCTGATACCAGCCACGATGACGAAACAAACTGTGCAATTCATGTTCATACAAAACATTATACAGACGAAAAGCAATTCTGCAAGCATTTCCACCCTCAAAATCGGCCTAAAATACGCGATTCTTAAGTTTTTTTCACTTTTTCTGAAATTCTTTCAAAATTTCCATCCACATTTGACCGGCCCCAAATGCCTCTCTTAAAAGAACGAGTAGATCCGTAGAAGCGCTGAACGCTGGCTGCTGGCCAGAAAGGTGTATCTTCAAGGGAAAAAAGAAATGTACTAAAGAACTTGTATTGACAGACGATACTATATATAGTACTATTTAGATAAAGATGAGAATGAAGAAATGTCTGTTTCTGATACCGACATCCTATAATGATGGGAGGCCGGTCCCTTCAGAAGTTATGGTAGCTGTGCTGGAGGAATTGTTTATCACAGTTGGTTCATTCTCCCAAAGTGGTACTACCGAAGGATTGTGGCAAATGAAGGATGGCACGAGAGCCAGAGACCATTCTTTGACACTTTGGATTGTGGTGGAAGAGGAGAGAGTTACGTTACTGAAGAAACTGGTGAAGAAGTTTGCTCGATTATTAGAGCAGGAGGCGATTTACTTTGAAGTAATGGATTGCGACGTGGAATTCATCGGGCCAGAGTAAGTTACGAGAGGACTCATATGGATAAAGGGGCTATGCTCCTGGAGCGAGCTCGAGAACTTGCCAAGAAGGCGGAGACGTGGGCTGATTTTGCCAATGCGCTTTTCGATCCTTCTGATGGCGAATTGGCTCGCGCTCTTACTACGCAAGAAAGTAGGGAGGCTTTTCGGAGAACAAAGGAGTACGAAGGGATACGAGCGCTGCTGCGGCAGAAGATGGACGAAACAGGTCTCGTGAAAGGGGCTACCCCGAGAAAAAGCGGGAAGTTTATTGTGAGGCTTCCGCGGTCGCTTCACGCCGCACTTGAAAGAGAAGCCGATGTGGAAGGTACAAGTCTGAACCAACTTGTTGTAACGAAGCTAGCCGTGCAATTGGATAGTGTCGCGGGAGGCAGACTAGCGAGTATAATTCAGGCTTTAGGTGAAGTGCGTGGTGGGTACTCTGTTGACCGGGTCATCGCGGATCCTCAATTGGACCGCAGATTTCTGAGACGCTGCAGGGAACTCGGGCTTTCAGGCACGGATTACGACCTAAACTGGGCGTTAATGAATGAGAGAAAAAAAGGGAATCTTTCGCATCTGCCAAAAACGAAGCGGTACACTGTGAGGGAGATTGACGAGTTTGAATATGCTAGTGAACTGACTGTGAGGTTCTTACAAGAAAAGAGGAGTGTTTCGTTAGACCAGGTAATATGTGACCCTGATTTGGCGAGAGAATTCGATGAATATGCTGCCATGTTGGCCCCTGGCTTTACCCCTCTCCAGTATCGTTGGGCAGCTCTTGCCCTGCGAAAGGCTGGTCAGTTAGCAAAAGAGGTGGATCAGATTCCGGAGATAGAACCATTTGGCAGGATGAAGGATCTCCAATTGCAGAAGATACCGGAGGTGGGTGGATTGTATGTCTTTTCAACTAACAACAAACTTGTGTTCACAAGTCAGACTGACAACCTGCGGCACCGCTTGGAACGTCATATCAAGGTCAGTGGCTCCGGGTTGCCTCGTTGGTTGTGGGACGTGAGACACGAGCCGCTGGACTTGGGACTTGCGCCACTGCCTGGGATAACTCGGGGCCTTAGGCAGGCGATGCAACTTGTGCTGGTAAGGCGGTGGAAACCTGTGCTAAATTTTGCTCGAAAGGTGGCTTGATTCTTGAGCGGTTTATACTGAGACCGGCGGCATCGGCGCAATGGAGATAGAAGGGTATGGCATTAAGACCGCCAGTTAAGTGGCACGGTGGGAAATATTACTTGGCCAAGCGCATCGTCTCTTTGTTTCCTCCTCACCGGATTTATTTGGAGGCTTTCGGAGGTGGTGCGTCTGTCTTGTTGAACACAGCACCGGTAGAGGTAGAAGCATACAACGACCTGGATTTGAAGATTACGCGGTTGTTCCGAGTCTTGCGCAACCAAGGCCAAGAGTTCATAGAGCATGTTCAGTTGGTTCCATATAGCGAGCACGAATTTAAGTGTGCCGCGCAGTACCCCCAGGACGCCTCAGACTTGGTCAAGGCCGTGTGTGATTTTGTCCGCTGGAGACAATCTTTTGGTGGGCGTGGCGAAACGTGGAGCTGTACTACAAGAAGGGCACGCGGCGGCATGGCTGGAGACGTCAACGCGTGGTGGACAGCAATAGACCATCTACCTGAAATAATTGATAGGCTGCGGCGTGTGGAGATCTTGTCACAGCCGGCAATCGATGCAATACGGCGCTTTGATCACCCTGATACTCTAATATACTGTGATCCTCCCTATTTGCATGAGACACGGGCGCCCAACAGCCGGGATGTGTACGGTATAGAAATGACAGAGAAGCAGCATGTCGAACTGGGAGAGATACTCAAGGCATGTGTCAGTAAAGTTGTCATCAGTGGATACCCCTCGAAGTTGTATGAAGATATTTTCGGCTCTTGGCGCCGCGTCGAGTTCGATATTGCAAATCACGCTGCGGGCGGTCGTAAGAAATCACGTAAGTGTGAGACATTGTGGCTAAACTGGTAAGGGGTCAGAATGTGGCCCAACGAGTCTGTGTCGCGTTTGACTCTGCACGACAGAGGCAGTGGACTGGAGAGCCCGCTGATTGGTTATTGTCTCCGTGCTTTTCTTGGGTGGCAAATTGCAGGGAAGTTCAGCGAGCGAAGTTCTCCAACATTTCTGTTGCCAACAGTTTTGTTTTAATTGTCGTTCGCATCGAATATCGAGGAATCGCGGGTCCGGCGTCTGGTCGGTCGATTTACTCAAAGATGAGGGTGCCGAATTTTTCGAACTCGTGGAAAGTGACTCCGACGCGAGACCAGTCCCAGCTTGATTTTTTGCCGTCGTCGTGATCGAACCGGTAGAAGTTGGCCCGCCACTTTGTTCCGGGCTTGGGAGGCACGTTTTGCAGCGGCTTGAGCAATTCGTAGGGAGTAAACACCTCGGCCGTCCAACTCGTCACGCGGGCACCCGACTGCTTCGGCCCACCGATGGCCGTGGTAGCCTTTTGCGTTTTGCGTTTGCCGTCGTAATGCCAGGGCCGCCAGCCGAGGAACTGGCCGCCGAAATTGGGGATGAGAATCGGCAGCTCATAACCAAGTGGCGAAATCTCGTATTCGAAGTAAACCGGGTAGCGCTCGTCCGGCCACAGGAAAAACTCAAAGACGTCCTCATTCCACAGGTCGAGGAAGTCCTCGTTCATCGTTGCGGTGAGCGTGCTGTCTTCGGCCTCCATGAGCACGTACAATCCGCTCGACGAGTAGAGCACTTTGATTCGCGTCTGATACCGCCGGCCGTCCGGCTCGCGCACGCCAAGCGGCTCCCAGGGGGTCTTCGCCCAGGCCGGGGCGTCGCCCTTGCCGTTTACGGTGAAATCTTCAGTTCGCTGGACCCGCAACAGTTTCGCCGCCGGTTTCTCGCGTGCCGGCTGTTGTGCAAAAATCCACGAAGCCGAGCCAACCACCACGACCAGAACCAGCACCACAAATATCCGTGTCTTCATGATGATTCCTCCTTTTCACTGGACGGTGAACAAGCCAATGTCTGTTACCCATCTTCCCAAAAGACTCTTTTTGCTTACTACAGCACGACTTACCTGAAGCTGCCACATACGAGGGATTGTACCATTACAATGGCGTCAGGGGGATAGGGGAGTAATTCAAATTTACTGATTTTAGTTGGTAGGGGCGAGCGGCCCATCATGCGCTGATTGGGCAGGCCAAAGCAACAGAACAGCGGAGGAGTCAAACGGCGACAGGTTCCTTAACGGCGTAGTATATTCCTCCGGAGCTGCAAAGCCTCCGCAGACCCTGGCGGCCTTCCGTGTTGGCTTCCAGTCCTACGAACTGCAGGCCGAGACAGATGTTCTTGCCGTCGGCCGTCGGCAGGATTTCTCTAATCTGTGCGTCCAAAGTCAAGAGGGCCTGGGCGGGATTCGGCGTGAATTCCAGCCCTACCAGCCGGCCCTTACCGAGAGATGTTTCCTGTGCGGCGTCGATAGCCACCTGGGCGCCTCCTTCTGAAATATCGACGAGCCTGCCGCGCCAACAGTGTCCCGGGAGCGATTTGTGGTAGTCATCTTTGCGGCCGCCGTGCCAGAGGAGCACATTTATTTCCAGCGGCAGCGGAACGCTCAACCGCTTGTAGTTTCTTCTCTGTAATGTGCCGGAGCCGTCCGAGGAGCGAAGCTCCAGCGTGCCACTGCTGAGCTGCTCGATGGACGGTTGAAGAACAACCTCCGAGATGGCGGCGATCTCGAGAATCCGGTCAAAGCCATAGACGTTGAGGATTCGTCTGACGGCCGTACCGACGTTGCAGAAGACGCAGCGGTGCCCGCGGTCACTCACAAGCCGGCTCAATCTCATCAGCTCGCAGAGGCTACGGCAGGAGGGCTCGTCAACCGCCCCGAGGTCCACAATGAGGTCGGACTCGGGCCTCTCCAAGACCATCGCGGCGACGGTATTGAGCTCATCGCCGGTTTGCGGTTCGGCCGGTAGTTTCACGATAAGAATATCGTCGGACCAATCGCGACCCATATTTTTCCGCCTTTCGAGAGAATCAGGAAATCGCAGCCGGGAATACTCTGGCGCCGACCGGCGAAAGACGATTCCGGCGATTGCAGAGATATATCGGCGTTTTGCCCCTGTCGGTTTAACGCAGATGTACCAATCCTCCCCGTCCGAATCGGTCCGGTAAGCCTGCCGGAAGAAAGCGTTTTGGGGGCAATGGGTATTTGCAGACTCGTAGGGTGGGCAAATTCTGTTTTTGCCCACGCCGTTCCGAATCTGCGTGTGCAACAAGTTGCACACCCTACCATTCTGATGAGGAGATGATTCAGGGCGGAAAGATATTGAACATCGGAGCCAGTCGACGTAGAATCGTGATGTCAGAGTGCATCGTGCTGCGTTTTATTTATTTAGCACGCAGCACGCGGAGTGCCGAAACAGTCCTAAAAGGAGAAAGGATAGTTCAATGAATTCACATGCCAACGAACGGGCCGCCTCGCGCCGCGACTTCCTGAAGCAGACGACCGGTGCTCTGGCCGGGGCGTCGCTTGCCGGTCTTGTCGCCGCCAGAGGCAATGTCGCCGAGGAAAACACGATCAAGGTCGCGCTGATCGGCTGCGGCGGGCGCGGGACCGGGGCTGCCGCCAACGCCCTTTCGACCAAGGGGCCGACCCAAATGGTCGCCATGGCGGACTTCTTCGAGAGCCGGCTTACAAGCAGCCTCCAGAATCTCTCCAAGCAGTTCGATAAACAAGTCAACGTTCCACGGGACCGGCAATTCCTTGGCCTTGATGCCTACCGGAAGGCTATCGACGCCATCGCCCCGGGCGGGGTTGCCATTCTGGCGACACCTCCCGCCTTCCGGCCGATCCATCTTGAGTATGCGGTGGCCAAGGGTTGTCATGTTTTCATGGAGAAATCGTTCGCTGTCGATGCCCCCGGCATTCATCGCGTGCTCAAGGCCGGCCAGGAGGCTCAGAAGAAGAACCTCAAGATCGCCGGCGGCCTGATGAGCCGGCACTACAAGCCGCTGGAAGAAGCGGTTGGGCAACTGCACGACGGGCTCATTGGCGAGGTCATCACGTGCTGGGCCTACCGCGAGCATGCTCCTGTGGGATTTGCTTCCAAGTCGCCCGGGGTGAGCGAGCTGGCCCACCAGATTCGCAACTACCACTGCTTTACATGGCTCAACGGCAGCTTTCTTCTGGACTGGCTGATCCACAACATCGACGTGTGCTGCTGGTGCAAAGGCGCTTGGCCGGTCTCGGCGCAGGGTCAGGGCGGCCGGCAGGTCCGAACCGAGCCGGATCAGTTGTTCGACCACTATTCCGTGGAATACACGTTTGGCGACGGCACGCGGTTGCTCGCGCAAGGCCGGCATATAGACAACTGCTGGGGCTTTTTCGGCGACGTCATCCACGGGGCAAAAGGCTCGGCGGAACTGGGCGAAGGAATCCCTCAGCCGCGTATTTTCAAGGGCCATCAGCAGACTCCAGAAAACGTAATCTGGCGCTACGATGGTCCCCGCTGCGATGCGTACCAGGTGGAGCACGACCTGCTCTTTGGGGCCATCCGCGAAAATAAGCCTTACAATGAGACCGAGCGCTCGGCCCACGCCGCTATGACAGGGATTCTTGGTCGAATGGCGGCCGAGTCCGGGCAGATGATCACGTGGGAACAGGCCATGGCCTCGAACCTGGAGCTGGCGCCGGGCCTGGATTCTTACACGATGGATTCCGATCCGCCCGTTAAGCCCGATGCGCAGGGCCGCTATCCGGTTGCGATGCCGGGCAAAACCAGGGTGCTCTAACATCATGGAGTTTGTGCCGTGAGCGAGGTGAGCGTAACACAGGTAAAGACGCAGATAGTCGTGGGCATGTGGAAGCGCGGGACGTACGAGGAGATCGGCTCGATGATTGCCAAGGTCTGTAAGTACGCCCAGACAAGCGGCGCCCAGATCCAAGGACCGCCGATGTTTATATGTCATGAAACGCCCCGGCAAGCCGTCAAGGCGAACGAGCAGGCCACCGCCGACGTCGAGGTTGTCGTTCCCATCGGCAAGGTGGTCAAAGGCGAAGGGGATATCACGTGCTACGAGCTGCCCGGCGGATGGATGGCCAGGATTGTGCATAAGGGACCCTACGAGAAATCCGCGCCGGCTTACAAGAAACTGTTCGAGTGGATCGCACAGAATCATAAAAAGGTGGCCGGGCCGATCAGAGAAGTTTACCTGAATGATCCAAAACAGGTCCCGCCGGAGGAGATTCTGACGGAGATTTACGCGCCGATAGCATGACGAGCTTGTTGTCAGGCAAAACGTATAATTCGTATTTGGAGTGTGGCAGATGAATCCGTGCGACAAGCAGCTTAGGCGATCAATCTCCCGTGTCGTCAAAACCACGACATTGCAGGTTTTTGTAGGTCTCCTGCTTCTGAGTATTTCAGCCGCGAACCCTGGCCATTGCGAAGGTGTGGAATTTTTCGTCTGGCCCGAGGGCAGCGATGCTCAGCCTGGCACCAAAGCTCAGCCGTTCAGGACGCTTGAGGCGGCTCGCGACGCCGTGCGCCAAGTCGATCACACCCAAAAGGTAACAGTCTGGTTGAGAGCGGGTGCGTATGAACGCACGGCGCCCTTCGAATTAACAGCCACGGATTCGGGTACTGACGGCAATCCCGTGCTCTACCGCGCATGGCCGGACGAAGAGGTACGGATTGTAGGCGGCAAGCGGATAACGGACTGGCAGCCGGTGACGGACCAGGCGGTTCTAAACAGACTCGTCCCGGACGCCCGGGGCAAGGTGCTCCAGGCGAGCTTGAAAGCAGTTGGCCTGGAAGACTATGGCCGGGTAAAGAGCGGCGGACTGGAGCTGTTCTTCGAAGATAAACCCATGATGCTGGCACGGTGGCCGAACGAAGGATTCGTCAAAATTGTCGGCCTCGTCGAACTCGATACCGTCAATATAAGGGGCACAAAGGGCAGTAAGACCGGCAAATTCATGTACGAGGGCGACCGGCCAAAACGCTGGGTTCAGGAGAAGGATGCCTGGGTGCACGGCTACTGGTTTTGGGATTGGTCCGACGAGCGCCAGAAGATTGAATCCATCGATACGGAGAAACACATCATCTCAGTTGTGCCGCCCTATCATGGTTACGGGTACCGCACGGGGCAATGGTTCTATGGGATGAACATTCTGGCGGAGCTCGATTCACCCGGCGAGTGGTACCTCGATCGAGAGACGGGAATCCTTTACTTCTGGCCGCCGGCGCCCATCGAGGCCGGACGCGCGGTTGTTTCCGTAACGGATAGACTTGTCAGCCTGAGCGGTGTTTCGTATATGGCCATCGAAGGAGTGACCTTTGAGGCTTGTCGCGGCACGGCTATCGTGATAAAGGACTGCACGAACGCGAAAGTGGCCGGATGCGTGCTGCGGAACCTGGGCGGTAAGGCCATAGAGATTGAAGGGGGCGGCCGCAACGGTGTCGTGGCCTGTGATATTTACGGAACCGGCAGCGGAGGCGTCAGCCTGCGAGGCGGCGAGCGTTCGTCACTGACCGCGGCCGGGCACGTCGCCGAAAACAATCATATCCATCATTACGGCCGATGGACTCGCATGTACACGCCTGCTATCTCGCTTGACGGCGTCGGCAACCGAGCCGCACACAACCTGATCCACGATGCTCCCCACATGGCCATCGGATTCGGCGGCAACGACCACGTCATCGAGTTCAATGAAATCCACGACGTATGCTTGGAATCGAACGATGCCGGGGCAATCTATGCCGGCCGGGACTGGACGATGCGGGGCACGGTCATCCGTCATAACTACCTGCACGACATCACCGGGTTCGAAGGACGCGGATGCGTCGGCGTTTACCTGGACGACATGTTCTGCGGCACCCAAATTTACGGCAACGTTTTCTATAAAGTAACGCGGGCCGCCTTCATCGGGGGCGGACGCGACTGCACCGTCGAGAATAACATTTTCGTGGACTGTCAGCCGGCGCTTCACATCGACGCCCGCGCCATGGGATGGGCCAGCGACCAGGTCGATACGACGATGACCGAACGGCTCAAGGCCATGCCCTACACCGGGGAGCTCTGGCGGCGGCGCTATCCGGAGCTTGCCCCTAAGGGGCGAGTGGGGATACTTCAGGATGAGCCGGCCACACCCAAGGGCAATGTTGTCGCGCGCAACATCTCGCAGGGCGGGCGCTGGGATGAAGTGGAAAACAAAGCACGGCCTTACGTTACCTTTCAGGACAATCTTGTCGATCAGGACCCTCTCTTCAAGGGGACGCCGCCGGAAACGTTCGATCTGCGCGACGACTCGCCCGCCTACAAGATTGGTTTTAAGCCGATCCCGTTTGAGAAGATCGGGCTGCGAAACGACGAGTATCGCAATGTGCCGCGTCCCTATTACGTGGGAAGGAAATTTCCTCCTGAGAAGAGGAGCTACCAGGACGCCGTGACAGGTCTGGAAATCACCATGCTGACGACATCGCCGGCGAAGGACGATAAGATTTATCAAACGCATCCCAATTGGACGGCGGATGGCCGGCATGTTGTTTTCATGTCGGACCGGTGCGGAACGAATCAGTATTTTGCCGTCTCAGAGAGCACTGGGGCTATTGTTCAATTAACCGATGATCCACAGCCCGGCAATGCCTGCTTGAGCAGAACTGAGAACCGGATGTACTACCTATCTGACGGCAAAATATGGGACGTCGATATTGATTCAATTCTCCAATCTGACGCGCCGAAGCAGCCGAGCGCATTTCGCCGCAAAGTGGCTAACCTGCCTGAAAACGCAAGCCTCAGCGGAACGATCTCTTTAGACAGTAATGAAAAAGACATCTATTTGGGGGTGCAAAATTCCGCAAACTCCTGGAGCCTGTTGGCTCTGGATACTCGTACGGGAAAGTATTCAAAAATAATCGACGCCGAGTTTCGAATAGGTCATTGTCAGGCCCACCCTGCGACGAGCGGGTTGATCATGTATTGTTGGGAAACAGGCGGTGATTCGCCGCAGCGAATGTGGATTGTCGATGCAAAGGGGCGGGGAAACGGCCCCTTCTACAAAGAGACCTACGACGAGTGGGTAACGCATGAAGTGTGGTGGGGACCGGACAAGGCGCTTTTCACCATCTGGCCCAAGAACGAAGAGATGCTTACAAAACCATACGGCGTCGCATACGTTGGCATGGATGACAGGTCACTGCATATTCTCGATCAAAGAAAGTATTGGCACGTCGGGGCAAGCCCTGATGGAAAATGGGCCGTCGGCGATACCTTTGACGGAGAGCTCTATCTGATAAACGGGGACACCCGCCAAGCCAGGCTGCTGACACAGGGACATCGTCCCCGTGGAGCCGCCGTGCATCCACATCCCTCTTTTTCCCCGGATGGTTCATCCGTACTTTTCTGCTCGGAGAAAAACGGCAATTGGGATCTGTTCCTGGTTCGGTTGTAGCCGGAAATTCCAGGGTCTCCTTCCGACGGCGATCAAACCTCTTTCCATTGTCCCGGGACTGGAACTGGGAATTGACCGTTCTGGTCGGCTTTAACGGGGGCCGGGCTGTCGAAACTCAGTTCGTCGAGGTAGTCGCAAAACTGAAACTTCGACTCCATCATCTGGTCCCATGTGACGATTTGGCCGGTATGACAAGCGGCGCGTCCCATGAGCGATGTGAGGTCTGAATAGACCGCACGCCTTATTTCATTGTGTGGCCGGTCGTTGCGGATGCTGTCGATAAAGATGTTCCATTCGTACTGCCAGGGGCTGTAGGCGTCCTTTTCCGGGGTCCACGCGATATTGTCCTTCTCGATTCGCTGGTCCTTGAACAAATGGACGGTCGCGGCGTGCGTTCGGCCGGAGAACTGCGCCGCGCATTTGGTACCGTGAATGAAGGTGGCGAACTCGCTAAACGTCTTGTCGATGCGGCGGAATCCGCAGAATGCTTTGGTTCCGTCCGCGAAGGTGAATTCCATCGAGTAGATGTCGATATTCTGCCCGCAATCTTTGCTGTGGGGCACGCGGCCGCCCATGCCGTGCGCAGCCACCGGCCAGGCATCCTTAATCCAGCAACACTCGTCAATCTGGTGGATAAGATTGTCCACCATATGGCCTGAGCCGACCCAGAACAGGTGTATCTTGCCGAATTGGAGTTGATCCGCCAGACTGTTAGCAAGGTCGCCTTGATTCTTGAGCCATCCGCCGCCGCCCAGGCGGTTGGCACGAATCAGCGGTATCTCGCCCATAGCCCCGCTGCGGATCTTCTCGATCAGCGCCTGGCGGGCCGGGGAGTGACGGCACTGGAGTCCTGCGGCGACTTTGATGTTCTTTTTCTTCGCCACTTCATCCATACTGAGCAGCCGATGCAGGCCGCCCGGATCCGGCGCAAATGGTTTTTCCATGAAGACGTTAATGCCCTTTCGGATCGCATACTCAACGTGCAGCGGCCGAATATAGGCTCGCGTCGTGCACATCGCGACGTCACCGGGCCTGAGGAGGTCGATGGCTTTTCGGTATGCATCAAAGCCGATAAACTTGTGGTCCTCAGTCACACTGACTTTGTCCTGAAAGCTTTTCTGAAGCGCTTTGTACGCTGAGTTAAGCCGGTTTGGCTCAAGATCGGCCATGGCGTATAGTTTGACCGGCCCGCTGTCAGGCACGGACAGGGCGTCGCCGACCGCGCCGCTGCCGCGACCGCCACAGCCGATCAGCGCCAGGCGGATCGTATTGTCTTCTCCAGCAAAGGCAACGGGCGCCAGACGACCAAGCACGGCTGCTGCAGAAGCAACAGATCCACTACGTTTGAGAAACTCTCGACGGTTGATCCTGGATTTGTCGGTTGATTGAGTCATGTGTGCCTCCTGAATCTATCACGACCTTCATACACCTGAGTTTAATGTCATTTGATACAGAATACTTTATCGTTTTTCATCCCTTCAGGCAAGCAGTAGATTCCTTAATTTCTCGCCGGCCGGCTGTTTTAGGCTGAGCAAATCAAACTGAGTGATGAGTCACCCCGGCGGGATGCGGGATTTGAAGTTCTGCCCTTCCCAAGAAAAGGCTCCTATTGTATAATTCTCTCCATATTCAATGTGCGATACTCGACGCTCGATACTCGGCCTGAATCGAGGAGTGAGAAGGAGCCCAATCACGATGAAACAGCAAGGATTGAATCGACGCCGGTTTATTAGTATGGTTGCTTCCAGTGCTGGAGCAGCTTGTTTGTCTGCCTGCGGTTGGAGCGGCGAACGCGGCGCGTCGAACAGCAAGCAGACGAAGCGGCCCAATATTGTCTTTATAATCGCCGACGACCTGGGGTGGGCCGATGTCGGCTACCACGGCTCAGACATTCAAACGCCCAATATTGACAGCCTGGCTAAACAGAGCGTGCGCTTCGAACAACATTACGTGATGCCTACGTGCACGCCGACGCGAGTAGGCCTGATGACCGGTCGCTACCCGAGCCGCTACGGCGTGCTCTCGCCGGCCTACGGCAAGATATTCGATGACGATACGGTCACGTTAGCTGAGGCGCTGCGGAGGAGTGGCTATACAACCAGCATAAGCGGCAAGTGGCACATGGGCTCACCGCCTGACTGCACGCCCCGCAAATATGGCTTTGATTCGTCCTATGGTTACTTCGACGGCCAGATCGATCCTTACACACATCACTACAAGACCGGTGCTCGCTCGTGGCATCGCAACGATCAGTACGTCGATGAAGAAGGCCATGCGACGGATTTGATAACGGATGAGACTGTCCGTGTTATAGAATCGAACCATGCCGGGCCGTTTTTCCTTTATGTCGCTTACAGCGTACCTCATACTCCTCTGGATGAGCCGGACAAATGGGCTGCCCCGTACGAAGGACGAATCAAAGATGCTTCACGACGGCTGTACGCCGCGAGCGTGACACACATGGACTACGGCATCGGGCGCATCATTGATGCGCTCGACCGCAAAGGGCTTCGCCAGAGCACATTGGTTATTTTCATCAGCGACAACGGCGGCCAAAAGAATTGGTCCAGCAAGGATGAGTATGAGGGACGGTATGCGGCTAAGCCGCAGACCGTGCTCGGAGACAACAGGCCGCTGAGGGGCTGGAAGGGCGACGTCTATGAGGGCGGAATTCGCGTGCCCGCGCTGGCCAACTGGCCGGGCGTGCTCACGCCGGGATCCTTGTCCCGGCCCGTCCACATCGTTGACTGGATGCCTTCGCTCTGCGCGCTGGTTGGGTATTCGGGCGGGAAAGACTTGAAGTGGGACGGGATGGACGTTTGGCCGTTAATCTGCGGGCAAGCTGGTGACGGCGAGCCTCGGCTGCTTTACTGGAAGACCCCCAACGCGTTTGCAATTCGGCATGGCGACTGGAAGCTTGTCGTCGGCAAAAAGAAAAAGGACGCTGAGCTCTACGATCTGAGTGTGGATCCGTACGAAAAGACCGATCTGGCTTCGGCGCATCCCGAGCGGGTCAAGGAATTAAAGCAATTATTGACAAACGTATCGGCGCAAGATCGAGAGCGATAGTGTTATCGAAGACAAACAGTCTTGCAAAACCGCAATTTGTGAAAGGAACATGCAATGAACCGTAGTCATAAGCAATTGGATGTGGGCTTGGCCATCCCCTGCGGGAACAATCAGTGTGCGGACAGCCGGTCTGTTACACGCCGGGACGTTTTGACGGCTGCGATGGTTGGCGCCTCGTCAGTGATGACGGGACTGCCGGGGATCGCGCTGGGCCAGGCTGCCAGCGGACTGGCGCCGGGCAAGATAGGGAAGGTCGTGAAGAACGGACGCATCAAGCAGTCTATATGCGGCGGTTGCCTGCGAAAGGTGAACCTGGACGCCGACCAGACCGCGGCGCTGCTGATCGAGATGGGACTGGTCGGCAGGGACCTGGTAGGTCCCAGTGAGTGGCCCACGCTCAAGAAGCATGGACTCATCGCAACGATGGTGCCGGGCGCCGGCTCGATCAAGAAGGGCCTCAATGATAAAACAATGCACGCCAAGTTCCTCGAAGACTTCAAAACGAACATCAAGGCGGCGGCCGAGTATAAATGGCCCAACGTGATCTGTATGGCCGGCGATCGCGAGGGAATCAGCGACGAGGAAGGAATGGATAATTGCCAGATCATCCTCAAAGAAGCGGTGAAGATTGCCGAGGATAACAATGTGACTATTTGTATGGAGCTGCTCAACAGCAGGGTGAACCACCCCGGCTACATGTGTGACAAATCCGCGTGGGGCTTCGAGCTGTGCCGGCGCGTCGGTTCGCCGCGATTCAAGATGCTGTACGACATTTACCACATGCAGATCATGGAAGGCGATCTGATCGCGACGATCCGCAAGAATATCGAGTTCATTGGCCACTTCCACACCGCCGGCGTGCCGGGCCGGCATGAGCTCGACGAGAACCAGGAAATCTTTTATCCCGCGGTGATGCGAACGATCGCCGAGAGCGGCTATAAAGGCTACGTGGCGCACGAGTATTCCCCCACGCGTGAACCCATCGAGTCGCTCGTGCAAGCGGTAAAGGCATGTGATGTGTAAGGTGGGACAAGAGTTATGCAAAATCGAAATTTACCCATGCTGCGTCTAATGTTCGCAGCCGTGTTCGTTATCAGCGCCTCGGCTGGCGTACAAACAGCAAGTCCGTCATCGCCCAGCCGGACCGGGCCGGTTTTCACCTCCACGGGAAAAGACAAGTACGCCTTCGACACCGGCATCCTTCGCGGAGAGATCCGAAGGGACGACCTGATGCTCGGCTTGTCGTCGATGGTGCACGTTCCTTCGGGAACGAAAGTGAGCGGCAAGTATGGTGTGTTCAGTTACTATCGCGTGTTCACGACCAACCAGCGTTATGGTCATGCGGCGTGGGAGTGGCCCAGCGACTCGAAGCTTTTGCCAGACGGCGCGGTTCAGATTTTCTGGTTCGCAGAGCCGAACCAGCCGGTTGAAATAACCGCTACCTACCGGTTGAGCAGCCAAGCCGCAATCGACGTAGAGACCATAGTCAAAGCTCAGAAAGATTTGCCGCACTTTGAGGTCTTTCTGGCGTCCTATTTTACCGAGGCTTTTCCAGGTTCCCGTGTGTACGTGGACAAAAATCCCAAAGCGGAAGGCAAGCCCGGTTTTATGGCGGCCGAAAAGTCCTTCGGGGATTGGTTGATGTTTCCCAGGGCTGAGGACGTGCTGCCGATTATCCAGGATGGTCGCTGGGAGAAAGAACCGAACCCGGTGAAATGGACGATTATGCCTTGCTTAGCGGCGCCTATCGGCGTTCGCCAGACGGCAGCGGGAAATCTGGCGGTGGTACTGATGGCTCCGCCGGAAGATTGCTTCGCTATATCGACGCCTTACCAGGGAGAGGGTCATTACTCGACGTACTTGTCGCTCTTCGGTCGGGACGTGCGAGCCGGCCAGACGGTAAAGGCGCACTGCCGGCTGGTGATTGGTGCGGGCCTTTCGAGTGACCGGATTCTGGCTCTGTACAAGGAATATATGAAAGGATTTGCGATTTCTGATTGACGATTTCCGATTGAAAAACAATCGCAAATCATTAATCGAAAATCAACAATGACGATCAGTTCAAAGGCTCAAAAGAACGAGCTATCGTCTTTTTGCCTTTTTCATGTTCGGCCCGGACGACAATCGTGTTGTCCCTGGAGAGCTGGACGTTCTCCATGAACAAGCCGTCCTCTCCAACCGGCAGTTCCGTGCCCTGGACGGTAATCTTCGTTCCCGGCTCGGCCCAGCCGTACAGGTCGATGGAGCAGCCGCTGCCCACGGCTTGCCCCTCGGGCGGATTTGTCTGCACAAGCACTCTCGGCGCCCTGTCGAGATCCAGCAATTCCTCGATAATCAGCTTCTTTGCGGCATACAGCGCGTGCGGGTCCTTGCTGTAGTCGCTCATGGTCTTGACGACGCGCGACGCGATTTCCCCCCCCCTGAGAGATGGATCGATTATGGACAAACGTTCGCTCAGTCCGGCCTTTATCCTGCTTATCTTGTCTTCGAGCAGCCAGAAGTACTCGTAGTCCTGGAGTCCGTTACGCATCTGCTCCCAGCGCAGAGAGCACAGCAGTCCGTCCTTCTTGGGATAGACGTGCCAGCCGTCGCCGCGATGCTGGCCGGGAGCCTCAAACGGATCGTCAGTCCATTGATTGAATCCCCAGTGCAGATAGCCCTTGAGCCCATAACGGTAGTTCAGCCAGTGGAGCAGGCGGGACTCTATCAGAGGCACGTCCACGGTTTTATTCGGATAAGAGCCGCCCTGAAATATCCCGACGGTATAGAACCACAGCTCATAGCCCCGGCTCTGAGCTTCTCGGTACGTGTCGTGCCACGTGGCAAGATGATCCAGTTTGGGGACCCATATCTCCAATCGGTCGAAGCAGTGCGTCGTTTCTATGGCATCCATTCTTCGCAGCGCCGGAGCGTAGCGGCGTACGTATTCTGAAGCCTCTCGCCAGCTCATGATATTATGATTCGACGGCTCGTCGGCAATATGGAATACCGTCTTCTGGAGCCAGCCCTTTTCTTGCAGGTGAGCCTCGAACGCAGGCAGCAACTGGGCAAGAAACTCCTTGCCCGGCATCGTTACGCTCCGGCCGCTTGAAGCCTCCCGGACGCGAAAATCCCGCAGCACGATTTCCTTGCTCGACCAGCCGCCCTCGCGAAACTGCGCGACAAATCCCGTCTCGAGCAAATCCATGCGGCCCGTTTTCCAGAAAACCTCGGCCCATTTGTCGAACCTGGAAAAATCGAATGTCAGCTTGCCCTTGTCATCCAGCGTGCCGGCAATCAAGTCGAGGCTCACCCGGAAAACGTTCTGCCTGTGTTCGGCCATATTCCGGGCGTACAGGCCGAGCATCTCATAGAACCTTTCGGAATCGGATGCATCAATGCCGTGAAACTGCTTGAACTTGCCCGTTGAGTACCATTCCGTGACCATCACGTGCCGTTCATCGGGCAGCGTAAGGGGATAGACGGTAAGCTGTAAAGGCAAAGACTCGTCGCCGCGTTCGGTTTTTATGGTGACAGTGCCTTTGTAGAGACCTTCCTCGGCGTCGCGTGGAATTTTGACCGTCAAATAGACTGCTCTGCACTGGCCTTTGCCCAGGGAAATCTCTCTGCCTTCGGCCAGATAATCGGGAAACCGGGCCGGAGCGCGACGGATCAGGCCCGTCGGTGCGGCGCCAGGTGACGCATTAGTTTGCCTGCGGTTCGGCGTATTTTCATCGATGCGGATAGAGCCCACAAAATTCCACGTTACCGCGTCCGCAGGCAATGAGGCTCTCCCATCCGCGTGCGCCAGCGGACTCAATGCAACAGTAACGTGCTCGATGTCCTGATTGGCTTTGATAACGCATTGTGCGGAGATATACTCGTTTCTGATGCCGAATATCTCTATAGCCTTGGCGGCTTCGGGCAAGCCGTAGCCGTCCTCGAAGACTCTCACCAAATCGCTCACCGCAAAGCACTCAACCGTGGCGTCTTGCGCCGTGGCACATACGCAGCACAATAGGACAATGGCTGCCAAAACGGGCGAATGCCAACTCAACCGCAGTTTTCTGTTGAACATTGTTTCTTCCTTTCACTCATAGAATCCACGGCTTTTTGCAGAACGACATTCCTTATCAGAATCGGTGGCAGCCTCAAGCACAGTCTCTTGGGGACGCCTTATGCCGCTTGGGGATGGCTATCCTTCGACTTCGCTCAGTGGGCTTGGCCATCCCTTACGGGAGATGGTGAGCCTGTCGAACCATTCGCACGTCGGCCATACCTCCCTTAGGGAAGCCTGCCACCCCACCTTACTGGAATCATGGTACTATGGTCCCTTGTACGATTCAACTCCTGGATTTTCGACGCTCGACGAGTATCCGGCGGACTTGCGTCGGATGAGCCTATTTATTACAATAGCCTGGTCAATTCTCGCCAGAGTCTGAATACTGAAGGAGAAAATGCTCATGAAGAAGGCAAAACTGATTTTAGCGTTTTACTTTTGCACTCTGACTTTTCCGCTTGCGTCAGCTCAGCCGCCCGATGCCGGCCAGAGAGCCAAAGAGATTCTCAATGCAAGCGGCATTACGGGGGGACTCATCGTTCAGATTGGCTGCGGTGATGGAAAGCTGACCGCGGCGCTGCGTGCCGGCGAAAACTATCTTATCCACGGGCTGGATACCGAGATCCAGGCCGTACAGGGGGCAAGACAGTACATCCGCAAGCTCGGAGTCTATGGCCCGGTGTCGGTCGAGGATTTCGATGGACAGCATCTGCCTTATGTGGATAACCTCGTAAACCTTGTCGTGGCTGAGGACCTTGGGCAGGTCTCGATGGCCGAAGCGATGCGCGTGCTGGCCCCCGGCGGCGTACTGTACACAAAGCAGGGGGATGGCCTCTGGAAAAAACTCGTCAAGCCGCGCCCCGAAACAATTGACGAATGGACCCATTACCTCCACGACGCCAGCGGCAATGCCGTGGCTCACGATGCGGTGGTCGGGCCGCCGCGTCATATCCAGTGGATCGCTGAGCCGCGGCACACGCGAAGCCACGAATACATTCCCAGCATTTATGCCCTGGTCTCCACGGGTGGACGAATTTTCTACATCGCGGACGAAGCGTCCATCGGATCCATCCGCGAAACTCCCGAATGGTATCTTGAAGCTCGCGACGCTTTCAATGGAATCGGCCTATGGAAAAAGCCCATCGATACGTGGTTTCCCCACATCGTCAATTGGGGTCAGACACCCCCTCAGCTCGAGCGAAGGCTCGTGGCCGTCGGGAACCGGGTCTATGTCACCCTCGGGCTGTACGCGCCTTTGAGCGCCCTGGATGCGGCGACGGGCGAGACGTTCAAGGTTTACCCGAACACCGAAGGCGCCGAAGAAATCATTCTCCATAAAGGGACTTTGCTTGTCGTCGTTCGAAGTGTTACCGAGGAACGAATCGCCGAATCGAAAAAATGGGCGCAGCTTGTCAAGGCGAAGGATTCGCCCGTGTATGTACGAGAGACGGCTGATCCGTTAGTTAAACGCCTCCGTGCGGTGGAGGCCGGGGGCGAAAAAGTGCTTCTTGCTCTCGATGCGGATACCGGGCGACTGCTCTGGAAAAAGGATGGTGCCGACATCTCAGGCCTGAGAGCCGCCAGCCTGTGCGCGGACGCGAACCGGGTGTTCTACCAGAATGGAAAGGACGTTGTCGCCCTCGATTTTGAAACGGGACGAAAGCTGTGGTCCATGCCCTCGGGGCCTCTGCGCATCGTGTACAATGACAGCGTTTTTTGCTCCGACGGCCCGACCGTCACGGTCCTGTCGGCCGACAGCGGACAAACACAATGGACGCAACCCACCTCCCTGACGCAAGTCCGGGACGTGTTTGTCGCCGGCGGATCGCTCTGGTTAGGTGGATTCAAGCCTTTCCCCACCAAACGCGGACCCGAGTGGGGCCCGTACTTTGCCACGCAGTGCGAGTTGGCCACGGGCAAAATGCTGATGCACATCGAGCCTGAAAATCCGGGACATCATCATCGATGCTACTCCAACAAGGCCACCGACCGTTATATTCTTGGGGGCAGGAGAGGAACCGAGTTCATCGATCTGGCGACGGGCGATGTTCTTTGGAATAGCTGGGCTCGCGGGGTATGCCGATACGGCGTCATGCCCTGCAACGGGCTGCTCTACACGCCGCCTCATGCCTGTGCGTGTTACGTGGGGGTCAAGCTGACCGGCTTTCATGCCCTCGCGCCCGAAAGAGCCGCCGGACTTGCGGCCAGCGAGCCTGATGAAAATCGCCTCGAGCGAGGTCCTGCCTACGACCAAATCGTCAATCATCAAAAGCCTGATCAGGCCGACTGGCCTGCTTATCGCCACGACGCCCAGCGAAGCGGATCCACTCAGACAGCCGTGCCGGCTGCGCTAAGCCGTAAATGGAGCGCGACGGTCGGCGGGAAGCTCACGGCCCCGACGGTGGCCGATGGCAAAGTGTTTGTCGCCACGGTGGACGAGCACAGGATCTCTGCGATCGACGCGAACTCGGGCCTGGTCGCGTGGGATTTCACGGGCGGCGCTCGTATTGATTCGGCGCCGACCGTGTACGAGGGCAAGGTGCTCTTCGGATGCCGGGACGGGTACGTGTACAGCCTGCAAGCGTCGGACGGCCGGTTGGCCTGGCGTCTGCGAGCCGCGCGCGAGGGGCAGTGCATCGCAGCCAGCGGCCAGCTCGAATCCGCATCGCCGGTCATCGGGAGCGTGCTGCTTGCGGATGACGCCGTGTATGCTACCGCGGGCCGTTCATCTTATGTGGACGGCGGCATCGACCTGTATCGGCTCGAGCCGCAGACGGGCAAAGTTCTGTCCAGGACCCCGATTTACAGCCCTGATCCGCAGACCGGAAAACAGCCCAAGCATATCGCTCCGGCGGTCATGTCCGGCGCTCGCGCGGATATTCTCACGGGCGATGATAGTTCAATCTACCTGCGGGACATGGTATTCGATAAGCGGGGTACCGAACAGGCACAGGGAAAAGCTCACTTGTTTACGCTGACCGACTTCCTGGACGACTCCTGGCCTCACCGCTCCTATTGGATCTTCGGCACACAGTGTTCTGTCGCAACGGGTTGCAGCAGCCGCGATAAGAAGCTTATTTTCGGCAGGCTGCTTGTCTTTGACGAATCGGATATCTACGGATACGGACGGGGACAGGTCCATTGGTCGAACCAACTGCAGGATGGAGCGTACCGGCTGTTCGCCGTAAACAGGGACAATGGGGCGACGCGGTGGGAGAGGCCCGTCAAAATTCAGGTTCGGGCCATGGTCCTGGCGGGCAAAGTTCTGTTCGCGGCCGGCCCCTTGGTGGATACAGACGAGCCTGGCGGAGACGCCAAAAACCCCGAGGCTCGCCTGCCGGCGGCCAAGGCTCTGCTTATGGCGATATCGGCCTCCGACGGGACCGAGTTAGGCAGGTACCGGCTCGACGGCGCACCTGTCTTCGACGGCATGGCGGTCGCTTATGGGCGGCTGTTTATCTCGATGACGGATGGCAGCCTGTTATGTATGGCCTCAGACTCGTAATTCAAAGAACATAGCTACGAAGCCACGAAGAGAAAGAGAATAACGAATGACCAATATCGAATAACGAACACCGAAGGAAAGGCGTGCACCGGACTTACTTCGACATTCGACATTCTTTGTTCGATATTCGATATTCCTTTTTTTGTGGCTTAGTGCCTTAGTGGCGATATCGGCCTCCGACGGGACCGAGTTAGGCAGGTACCGGCTCGACGGCGCACCTGTCTTCGACGGCATGGCGGCCGCTTATAGGCGGCTGTTTATCTCGATGACGGATGGCGGCCTGTTATGTATGGGAGAATAGTGACTAAAGTGAACTGAAGTGAGCTAAAGTAAATTAAAGTGAGCTATAGTGAGCTAAAATAATGTCCGACCTGTCTGACCTGTCTGACAGGTCGGACAAGGATTATAGACACTCTAAACTTTAGTCACTAAAGGTTTCGTGACTTTGCGGCGTGGCGGCGATAAGATGGAGTTATGAAGATCTCGCTGAAGGCAAAGCTGATCATCAGCTTTCTGGCCGTGATTGTTATAGGCGGCCTGGTCACCACGTTAGTGGGAACCCGGCTGATCGGCACGGGTATCATCCGACAGGCTCAGGACAAGGTGCGGAATGACCTGAACGCGGCCAGGGAAATCTACCGGCAGGAAAGTGAGAAGCTCAAAGACACGGTCCGGTTCACGGCGTTGAGAAGATTTTTCATCGGCCAGGCCCTGCTGAGTAACGACATCGAGACCCTGACGGAGGAGCTTGAAAAAATACGAAAGGCCGAGTCGTTGGACATATTGACCCTGACGGACCAGACCGGCCGGGTTATTGTACGGTTCCGAAATCCCTCTATATCGGGCGACAGTCAGGCCGCTGACGACCTTGTGAGCCAGGTGCTGGCCAGCGGGAAACCCGTCGCCGCTACGGTGATCGTGCCGCAGGAGGAGTTGCGAAAAGAAGGTCCCGACCTCCTCGAGCAGGCGCTGATCGAATACATTCCTACGCCCAGAGCAAAGCCGACGTTGGAAACCAGGCAGACGTCCGCCATGTGCATGAAAGCCGCCGCGCCCATCCTCGGGGATGATGGGCAACTGATCGGCGTCCTGTATGGAGGGAACCTGCTGAATCGGAACTATAAGATTGTGGACAAGGTCAAGGAGACGGTGTATCAGGCGGTTAAATACAAGGGAAAAGACATCGGCACGGCGACGATCTTTCAGGGCGATCTGCGTATTTCAACGAACGTGCTGCGAACGGACGGTACACGCGCTATAGGAACGCGCGTCTCGCAGGAGGTGTACGAGCAGGTGCTCGTCAAAGGTTTGCCCTGGATCGACAGGGCCTTTGTCGTGAACAACTGGTATATCTCCGCGTACGAGCCTATACGGGACATCCGAGGCGAGATCATTGGCATTCTCTACGTCGGGATTCTGGAGGAAAAATTCATCGATATGCGAAACAGGGCGATTGCCATGTTCCTGGGCATCGCGTGCGCCGGGATGATTATCGCGCTGGTTGTTTCGAATTTTCTGGCAAAGGGCGTACTGCAGCCGATCAAGCGTTTGATATTCGCATCGCATCAGTGGGCGAGCGGCAACCTGGACTACAGGGTGGCAACGACTGCGAAAGATGAAATCGCCGAGCTGACAAACACGTTTAACCTGATGGCTTCTTCATTAAAGGAGAGAAATGAGCGGCTGAAGGAATACACTCAGCAGCAGATCATGAAGTCCGAGAGACTTGCTACATTGGGGCAGTTGGCGGCCGGCGTGGCCCACGAGATTAATAATCCCCTCGGCGCCATTCTGATGTATTCTCATCTATCCCTGGAGGAGATGGGGGCAGAAGATGATCATCGCAAGAACCTCGAGAAAGTGGTGGCAGAGGCGACGCGATGCAAGAACATCGTGCGGGGCCTGCTCGACTTCGCTCGTCAGAGCGTGCCCAACGTCGAAGAGTCGGATGTTAATGACCTCCTGAGACGGACGTTGTCCCTGCTTCAAAACCAGGCCCTGTTCCAAAACATCAAAATAACTCCATCGCTTTCACCGTCCCTGCCCAAAGCCATGATGGACAGCAGCCAGATACAGCAGGTTTTCACCAATATCATCTTCAACGCGGCGGAGGCCATGGCCGGTGAGGGCGAGCTGTTCGTTGCCTCCAGAACAGCGCCCGGCGGTGAGTCGATTGAGATTGAATTCACGGACACCGGCTGCGGTATCCCGCGGGAGAACCTCGAAAAGATATTCGATCCGTTTTTCACAACCAAGGAGGTCGGTCGCGGGACGGGGCTCGGCCTGGCCGTCAGTTATGGTATCATCGCCAGGCATAAGGGGGCCATAGAAGTCAAAAGCGAACCGGGCAAAGGAACTACTTTCATCGTAAGATTGCCTCTGAGGATGGAGATCTAAATGTCCAGTCAGGCTCACATTTTAGTGATTGACGACGAGGAATCCATGCGGGATTCATGCCGGCAGACACTTTTACGGACCGCAAACAAAGTGGAAGTTGCTGCGGATGGTGCGGCGGGATTAGCCATACTGAAGAAGGAATCCTTCGATTTGGTGATCCTCGATTTGAAGATGCCCGGCTTGAGCGGCATGGAGATCCTGAAGAAAGTCAGACAAGACTATCCGGAGGTTGTCGTCATCGTGATTACCGGATATGCGACAATAGAATCGGCCGTCGAGGCCATAAAAGGCGGGGCCTATGATTTTCTTCCCAAGCCTTTCACGCCCGATGCGCTGCGAGCGATAGTCGCGCGGGCTTTGGATAGAAGGGCGCTGGCCCTCGAGAATATTCTGCTGCGAGACGAGCTGAAGGCAAGCTTCGGGCCTGAAGCGATCGTCGGGCACAGTGAATCGATGAAGAAGATCGAGGAGGTCGTGCGAAAAGTAAGCCCGACCGACGCGACAGTTCTGATCTGCGGTGAAAGCGGCACGGGTAAAGAACTGGTGGCCAGGGCGATACACCGCCACAGCGGCAGAAGCGACAAGCCCTTTGTGGTCGTGGATTGTGGGAGCCTGGTGGAAAACCTCTTTGAGAGCGAGCTGTTCGGGCACGTGAAGGGATCGTTTACCGGCGCCACAGAGACCAAATACGGCCGCCTCGAACTGGCGAATGGAGGCACCGTCTTCTTCGATGAGATTGGAAACATCAGTATGAACATCCAGACAAGACTGCTTCGCGTTCTGCAGGAAAGGCAGATTACCAAAGTGGGCAGCTCGCAGCTCATCAAGGTGGATGTGCGCGTCGTCGCCGCGACAAACAAGGACCTGCAGCAAGCTACACAGATGGGAACTTTTCGGGACGATCTGTTTTATCGCCTGAGCGTTGTTCCGGTTGACCTCCCGCCCCTGCGTAAAAGAAAATGCGACATTCCGCTTCTGGCCGACTATTTTCTAAGAAAATACAACCAGAAGAGAAAGAAAACCGTCCGGGCTATTTCGGATCGAGCCATGAAGGCCCTCGTCGAATACGACTGGCCCGGAAACGTCAGAGAACTTGAGAATGCCATTGAACGAGCCGTCGTGTTGACCGAGAACGACGTTATCGAGCCCTCGGACCTGCTATACTATGGGTTGAGCGTTGAGACACCGTCCTCCGCGGGTATGAAAGGCCCCGAATGCCTGGATGATGTAGAAAAGGAGCACATCGTCCGGATGCTCAGGAAGTACGACGGCCACAGGGGCAAAACGGCCGAAGCACTCGGCATAGACCGTAAAACACTCCGCTGCAAGCTTAGGCGATACGGACTGGAATGACATCAATGGGGTAATACTCCCCATTATTGGGGCGGTATGCCCCGTTTCTATGGCCATTCGCGAAGGCATATAGAATGCCGCCCATCCTTTCGACCGCGTATGCAACATCCTTGCTATCAGCCACTTAAGACAAATCCTGTATGGCGTTTCCGCCGTTTGGCACACCGCTTGCCATTAAGTATCATTATCGAGTCCAGTTGTGTGATAATGAAACTCCATATTGTAGGGTGTTCAGACAGATGAAACTTGGAAGCAGGAGAATTCTGATCGTGGATCCCGACAGCGAAGCGGCCCGAGAGTCAGCGTTGCTCTTCATCGAAGAAGGCTACGACGTGGAAACAAGTGACAGTATTAGCGCGATGGCCGAGCGGATCAGGGATGCGCAGTTTGATTGCGTCATTATGGACGTTGATTTGCCTGAGATGCCCGGCCACAAGGCCGTCTCCATTGTGAAAACGATTGACCCGAAGATTCAGGTCATCGTGACCGCGGCGAAGAACACCGTGGAGCTGGAGGCCGAAGTACGCAAGCAGGATATCTTCTATTACTACATAAAGTCTTTCGACCGGGAAGAGCTGATGGCCGCCGTTCGAGATGTATTCAAAAAAGTGGGAAAGATTAAGGAGGCAAAACGGATGAACGAACCGCCAAGTATTCTGGTTATCGACGACGATGTTAGTTTTGTCGCGTTCCTGAAACCTATACTTATGAGCAAAGGGTACGACGTCGATGCCGCCCACAACAAGGCCGAGGCCATGCGGAAGCTCAAGAGGTTCACTCCCGACTTGATTCTCCTGGATATCATGATGGAGAAACTGACCGACGGCTTCGACATCTGCTACAAGCTCAAGCATGATCCCCAGACCAAAAAGATCCCCGTGTTGGCCCTCTCGAGTATTACGGCCGAGACGGGATTCAAGTTTTCCCCCGCCACGGACGGAGAATATTTCGAAGCAGATGATTATCTGCAAAAACCGGTCGAGCCAGCCACACTTCTGGGACGGGTTGAGAAATTGCTAAGAGGATAAAAAACGTTGGCCAGTGACATCCATGCAGATCTTGAAAAGCGCCGCGAGATGCCCGAAAACGCCGCCATTCTGGTCATCGATGATGAGGAGGCTATCCGCGATTCCTGCTGTCAGGTGCTGGCCAAAGCCGGATACAGAACGCAGACCGCCGAGGATGGGAACGTCGGCCTGGAGAAAATAACCGAGATGAAACCCGACCTGGTTCTGGTGGACCTTAAGATGCCCGGGATGAGCGGGATGGAGCTGTTGGAGAAGATTGCCCAGATCGATCCGAGCATCATTTCCGTGGTCATCACCGGCTACGCGACCGTCGAGTCGGCGGTCGAGGCGATGAAACGCAGCGCGTATGACTTTCTTCCCAAGCCGTTCACGCCGGACCAGTTGAGGATTGTCGTCAAGAGGGGCCTGGAACGAAGAAGACTGGTTATCGAATCGCAGCGGTTGCGCCGGGAAAAAGAAATGATGCGGGAGAACTTCGTCACGCTGGTCTCTCATCAACTGCGCAGCCCGCTGGCTTCGGCCAGACAATACTTCGGCGTTATCCGGGAGGGATTCGCCGGCGACGTGACGGATAAGCAGAAGCAGATCATCGAGACGGCCGGCAGGTATCTCGACGATCTGATGCAGCTCATCAACGATTGGCTCGACATGGCCCGCATCGATTCAGGCCGGCTGACGGAGAAATTCGAGCCGGTGGCCCTGGAAACTGTCCTTTTGGACATCCTCGACGGCCTGGCCGCGTTAGCCGAGGCGGGAAAAGTAACGTTCAGTCTGCACCTCTCGTCTGACACGCCCGAGGTTCACGGCGACCGCGAAAGCCTCAGGCAGGCCATTACGAACCTCGTGAGCAATGCGATCCACTATAATCGCCCGGGCGGTACGGTGGCGATCAACACAAAACAACAAGGCAACGAGGTGGTCGTGGAGATCTGCGATACGGGAATAGGGATTTCCCGGGACGACCTGCCCTTTATCTTTGACGAGTTTTTCCGGGTCAAGAGCAGCCAGACGCGGCACATCCCCGGCACCGGTTTAGGGCTACCGATAGCCAAGAGAATCATAGAAGCACATCACGGACGCATACAAGTCGACAGCGAGCTCGGCAAAGGAACGACTTTCACTATCACCCTACCAAAGGCGCAACAATGAAAATCGTAAAACTACCCAAAGAAAACTTCGAAGAATTCATCACTCGGCTGGGAACTTTCGGGGAAATTCACGCTCCCACAAAGAGGGGTGACGGGAGCTTTGCCTTCGCGCCCGTGACGAATCCATCCGAGATAGCCCTCGATTGCATCAGGACCATCCTGCCCCTGAAGAAGTATCTCTTCAAGCCCGTGGAGGTCATGTTTAATTTCCATGCTCAAAAAGGCTATGAAGCACCCGCCGCAGAGACAGGCAAAAAACTTGTCATTTTTGGCGCTCATCCCTGCGATATCCACGGCCTGAAGATACTCGATATCGTCCTGGGCGGCGGATACACCGACAGCTACTTCTCTGCCAGGAAGAATCAAGTCGCTGTCATCGGCCTGGACTGCATTCCCGACGAGTTTTGTTTCTGCCGCTCGACCGGCACGGACTTCGTGGACAGCGACTTTGATTTGTTCCTGTCCGACATCAACGGCTGCTACCTTGTCCGAATTGGCACCAGCCGGGGCGACGACATGGTCACGGCAGCGCAGCCGCTCTTTCGCCCGGTCGAGCAGCACGACCGGGAGGCATATAAGAGCAAATCCATTCGCCGAAGAGAAAGCTTTCAGACGGAGATTCAGCTTCAGGACCTGCCCGAGATCATGGACCTGGAATATGAGAATGAGGTCTGGCAGGAGGTGGCCGAGAAATGTCTGAGCTGCGGCACATGCTCGATGGTTTGTCCGACATGCTATTGTTATGCCGTCTTTGATGAGCTCAATTTGGATGCAAGCAGCGGACAGAGAAAAAGGAGGTGGGATTCCTGTCTTTTCAAGGACTACGCCCTTGTGGCCGGCGGCCATAACTTCAGAGCCAGGCGTTCATCGCGAGTGAAGAATCGGTACTTCCATAAACAAAGAGGCTTTGTAAGCCGGTACGGCAGACCCAGTTGCGTCGGGTGCGGACGGTGCAAAGCATACTGCCCGGCGGGCGTTGACATCCTTGAGGTTGTGCAGAAGCTAAGGAGCGAGAGCCATGTCTGATCATCAAAGCTGCCCTGAGTGCCCCAACGCGTATTTACCCTATCCGGCGAGGATCATTCGTACCCTCCCACAGATATCGAACCACCAGCTCTTCCAAATCAGATTCGACAACGAGCGAAAGGCGAGAGATTTCACGTATCGCCCCGGTCAGTTTGTAATGCTCAGCGTCCTCGGAACGGGTGAGGCGCCATTTTCGATATCCTCGTCTCCCACGCGCCCCGGAATCATCGAGCTGTGCGTCAGGCGAATCGGTCACGTCACCAACGCGCTTTTCAGGCAGCCACCGAACGCGCTGGTCGGCGTCAGAGGGCCCTACGGCAACGGTTTTCCCGTCGAGAAGCTGGAAGGAAATAATCTTCTGCTCGTCGCCGGCGGGCTGGGCATGGCGCCTTTGAGAAGCCTTCTATGGTACGTCCTGGACAACCGTGCGAAGTTCAAGATGGTCACCTTGATGTACGGGGCCAAGAACCCGGATGAAATGCTTTTCAAGTATGAGCTGCTGAATCTGATCGACCGCGCGGACGTGAAATGCCTTTTGACAGTCGATAAAGATGAATCCAAGATGTGGAAGGCGAGAATTGGCGTCGTCACCGGTCTCTTCGACGGCTTGGAGATTGACCCCGCTCACACGTACGCCACGATTTGCGGTCCGGACGTGATGTTCAGGTTCGTTCTTAAGAAGTTGCTGGAACGCAACTTCTCCAAAGACAGGATACTCATGTCCCTGGAGAGGAACATGCAATGTGGGGTCGGCAAATGCGGCCACTGCATGATAGGCTATAAGTACACGTGCCTCGACGGGCCGATTTTCACCTATTGGGACGCGATCAACCTGCCGGAAATGATCTGAGGAGACGAGTTCATGGATAAACCGAGTGTAGGCATATACGGCTTGACCGGCTGCGCCGGAGACCAGTTGGCTCTGTTGAATTGTGAGGACGAGCTTCTCGCTATAACAGGCGCGGTGAGCCTCAAGTTCTTCCCGATGGCGCAGAGCGCCAACGACGAGGATGGTCCGCTGGACATTGCTTTTGTTGAAGGCGCCGTCGTTCAGGCCGAGGACGAGCAGATGCTCAGAAAGCTCAGAGACAGGGCGAAATTGCTCGTGGCTCTGGGTACCTGTGCAGTGTGGGGCGGTGTGCAGGCGATGAAGAATGAAATCCCGCGGGAGGAGCTTAAGCGGAAAGTCTATGGACCGCCGGGCGAAAAATTTGAAACACTCACCCCCGGGCCTCTGGGCCGTTTTGTCAAGGTCGATCTGGCCCTGTCGGGCTGCCCCGTGGAAAAGGGGCAGTTGCTTCAAGCCGTGGCGGCGCTATTGCATGGTGATCTGCCCAGCCTGCCGAATTACGCCGTCTGCACCGAGTGCAAAATGGCAGAAAATCCTTGTGTCCTTATCGAGACCGGACAACTTTGCCTGGGTCCGATTACAGTTGCGGGCTGCAACGCTCGCTGCCCGAGCTGCGCCCGGCCATGTATCGGATGCCGGGGGCCCGTCGAAGAAGCAAATGTTTCGTCCGAGATCAAGGTACTTAAAGAAAAAGGATTCGCGTGGGTGGATATCCAGAGCCGTCTGCGTACTTTTGCGGCGGAGGCCGATTCCTTGAAGATCGATTCCCTTAAGGAAGCTGCGAATGCATAAATCAGTAGTCATTGACCGTATTTGTCGCATAGAGGGACACGGCGGCATCACTGTGAATATCGAGGACGGCCGGGTTACCGAAGTGAAAATGGACGTCTTCGAAGGCACTCGTTTCTTTGAGCCGTTAGTGGTCGGCAGGACCTACGATGAAGTAGCGCCGATACTGATGCGAATCTGTGCGATCTGTTCCGGGACTCACACCGTCGCATCCCTGATGGCGGTGGAGAATGCTCTGGGCCTGCGCGTGAGCGAGCAGACACGGCTGCTCAGAGATCTGCTGGTGCAGGGAGGAAATATTGAAAGCCACGCTCTGCATCTGTTTTGTCTTGTTATACCTGATTTTCTCAACTATCCGAGCGCTGTGGCTCTGGCCGGCGACTACCCTGCAGAGGTGAAAATGGGCCTGGAGCTAAAGCGACTGGGAAACGCCATCCAGGAGACGATAGGCGGCCGGGCGATTCATCCGGTTAACGCCGTTGTCGGGGGCTTCGGCAGACTCCCGACGTCCGAGCAGTTGCTTGGTCTGAAAGAGCAGCTCGAAAAAGGATTAGAGCAGAGCCGGGTGACCTTTGATCTGGTGAGCTCTCTGGACATGCCGGATTTCTGCGCTTCACCAAATACATACGCTGCGCTGTCAGGTAGTGGCGCCGGGTACAGCTTGTTCGGAGATAAAATAGCGCTCTCGACGGGAGACAGCAAAGACGTCGGCGCGTATAAGGAAATCTGCTGCGAGCAGGTTGTTCCGCACTCTCACGCCAAGCATAGCCGCTACAAAGACAACCCCTTCATGGTTGGAGCGTTGGCGAGGATGGTGTTGAACGGCAAAAAGTTATCAGGTGAGGCCGGAAAGGCAGCCGAAAAGCTGGACTTGGAATCGCTATCCGGTAATTCGCTTGGCAACAATACCGCTCAGGCAGTTGAGCTGATCTACTCAATCGAGCGGTCGATAGAGATTATTGACGAGCTGCTGACCGTAGGAATCAGGGAGGAAAAGCCGTTGCATGCAACGGCCAAGGCCGGTACAGGGACAGGAGCCGTCGAGGCTCCGCGGGGTACGCTCTATCACAGCTACAGCTTTGACAAATCGGGACGGCTGACGGAGGCCGACGTCATCACACCGACGGCGCAGAATCTGGCGAACATCGAGAAGGACCTGCGTGTCGCGGTTCAAAATCTAATTGATGGGCCGAAAGAATCGATTGCACCGAAGTTGGAGATGGTTGTACGTGCATACGATCCATGTATATCGTGTGCGGTTCATCTAGTGGAGGTAAACTTCAAGTGAGTCCGCCTTATTGTCGATTGCCGATGGGTGGCATCCTCAAGCGCAGCTTGGGGATGGCTTCTTGCACGTCGGCCATGCCCAAAGGCTTCGCCTTTGAGCCTGCCACCCTCGAAAGTCGAAAATCGAAAATCCTGATTGTGGGGGTGGGCAATCCGCTGTTAGGCGACGAAGGTGTTGGACTGCATGCTGTTCGCAGCCTGTCCCAATTGCCCATGCCTGAAGAGGTTGACATTCTTGATTGCGGATGCGATCTGCTGAATCTCATCTCTTATATTGATAAGCCAAAAAAGATCATCATTCTGGACGCCATTCGGGCTGGTGGAAAGCCGGGCCGGATTTACAAATTCGATTTGGATGAGCTCGAAACCATACAGACTACAACACGCTCTGCCCATCAGTTGCAGGCGGTAGATGCTCTGCAGTTGCTGAAGAAAGTCTGCCCTTGCCTGAGTCATTGCCGGATTATCGTGATGGGTATCGAGCCCAAGGCCATGGAGCTGAACGGCGATCTGTCGCAGGAAATCAGGGAAAGTATCGATGATCTGACCCGATTAGTGCGAGAAGAATGTAGAATTGAGAATTTTCCATTCCACATTCTCCATTCTAAATTGTTGTGAGGTGAGCCATGGAACATGTAAAAATCATGGTCGTGGATGATGACCCGGGTATCCGAGACTCCTTGCAGACTATTCTGGAGAGCCGTCAGTACACGGTCATTACCGCCGCCGACAGAACGGAGGGCATGGACAAAATCAAGGCCGAGAAACCGGACCTGCTCATTCTGGACATCATGATGTCCTCGTGGCTGGACGGCCTTGATATGTCCAAGAAGCTAAAGAAGGACCCGCAGTTCAGCGATATGCCCATCGTGATGCTGACGGGGGTCAGGGGCAAGACCGGCTTCGATCTGAGACCGAGAGATGGCGGCCCGGATTGGTGCTCGGTGGACGCTTATCTTGACAAACCCGTCGCGCCCGCCGCTTTACTGGCCGAAGTCGAGAGACTCCTGCCGAGGAAAGCCTGAAGAAATGTCTTGCCGCCCAAACGGCCGGCTGGTACACTGCCGGCTTTATGTGGCTGAAGGACGACAGAAGACGGACGATGGACGAAAGGACGAAAGGACGATGGACGAATCGTCCCTCATCCCTCGTCTCTCGTCCTTCGTCTCTCTCTTGCCTCGCCCCTCTCTTGATCCTGCTGGTCGTTTGCATGAGCGGCTGCGGCGAGGATATAGACCCGAATGAGCCGCAGGGGTTCATTCAGACCAAAGGGTCCGATACCATCGTCAATGCCATGCAGCAGGTCGCCGAAAGCTTCATGCAGGCGTACCCGCATGTTTTTGTCGCCATTACCGGCGGAGGCAGCGGCGTGGGTATCGCTTCGCTGATCAACAAGACCTGCGACGTGGCCACCGCCTCCCGCGAGATGAAGCCCAAAGAAATCGAGATAGCCCACAAACGCAAAGTCGAGCCGAAGGAGTTTGTCGTTGCCTACGACGGAGTGGCCGTCATTGTGAATCTGAGCAACCCCGTGAACAAACTGACCATCGAAGACCTGCACAAGATCTTCACGGCAAAGGCCACGAACTGGAGTCAATTCGGCGGCAAAAACCTGCCCATTGTAACGCTTTCACGCGAGGTCAGCTCCGGCACGCACATGTACTTCAAGGAAGAGGTTGTCCAGCTCGGCAAAAAAGACTCTACGGAGGAATTCTCCGCTGAGACGCTGCTGCTGACCTCGTCGCAGGCGATTGTCGAGGAGGTAGCCGGCAATGAAGCGGCGATCGGCTACCTGGGGATGGGCTATCTGTCCGACCGGACCAAGCCGGTGCAGGTTGGCAAGGGCGGCGAGTTTCATCCGCCGGACGTCGATAACGTCCTCAAGAAGACGTATCCGCTTTCGCGGCCGCTCTTTGTTTATACGGACGGCGAGCCGCAGGGTGTCACCAGGCTGTTCATTGATTTTATCCTGAGCCCGACGGGGCAGAAGCAATTCGTGGAAGCAGGGTTTGTGCCGGTAGGAGCGACAGTTGCCCAGAAAGATTAGCGAATTCGTCATCGAGCTGTGTATCAAGCTGAGCGGCTATGCAGTCATTGTTTTTGTATTTTTGGTCTTTTTGTTTCTCCTGAGAGATTCGCTTTCGCTGTTTCGTCACTATCCGCTGCGTGATTTCCTCTTCGGCAAAGAGTGGCTGCCGATCTCCGACCCGCCGAAGTTCGGCGTCATTCCGTTGCTGCTCGGTTCGATCTATGTGACGATTTGGGCCATTCTCATTTGTGTGCCCCTGGGTGTGGGTGCGGCGATGTTCATTTCGGAGGTGGCTCCCAAGCCATTGAAACACGTCCTCAAATCGTTAGTGGAAATCCTCGCGTCGATTCCGAGCGTGGTTTTGGGTTTCCTGGGCATCATCTGGCTCGGCCCGGTCCTGCGGAACGTCTTCGGCCTGGCGACGGGCATGTGCGGCCTGGCAGGCAGTCTGCTGTTGGCGTTTATGGCCCTGCCCACGATTATCAGCATTTCCGAGGACGCCCTGGCGGGCGTGCCGCGGACCTATCGCGAAGCCGCCTTCGGGCTGGGGGCCACCCGCTGGCAGACCCTTTGGCGAATCATCCTGCCTTCGGCTTCCTCCGGCATTTTAGCCGCCGTGATGCTCGGCGTCGGCCGGGTCGTGGGTGAAACTATGGTGGTGATGATGGTCACGGGCAACGCCCCGGTAATGCCCGGCTCGATCCTCAAGCCGCTGCGGACCCTGACGGCCACTATCGCCGGCGAGATGGGCGAGACGGTCGGCGGCTCCGAACATTATTTTGCGCTATTCGCCGTCGGACTTGTTCTGTTTGCCATTACGTTTAGTATTAACTTCATTGCCGACCTGTTTTTGCGAAAGGCCAGGAAATGAACAGAGCCAAAATCCGCCAGCATGTCGCCTTCTCTGTTCTGGGTGCGGTGACGCTGCTCATCGTCGCACCAATCCTGCTGGTCATTCTGTATATTGTCATTAACGGCGCCGGGGCGATCTCATGGGAGTTTCTCACGGCGGCACCGCGACAGGGCATGAAAGCCGGCGGCATATTTCCTGCCATCGTCGGCACCGTCCTGCTGGTTATCGGTACGATGTTATTCTCGCTGCCGCTGGGTGTATTGGCGGCCGTTTACCTCGTGGAGTACGCCAGCGATGACCTGTTAACGCGCATGGTGAAGCTGTCGGTTGTGAATCTCTCCGGGATTCCATCGATCGTCTATGGCCTGTTCGGCTTCACAGTGTTCGTGCTCCTGCTGCACTTAGGTACGTCCATCCTTGCCGGCTCACTGACCCTGGCGATCATGAGCCTGCCCGTCATCATCACCGCCTCCAAGGAGGCGCTGGAATCCGTGCCCTTCACCTATCGCGAGATCAGCTTTTCGTTAGGCGCCAGCCGCTGGCAGACGGTACGGTATTGCGTATTGCCGTACGCCATCCCCGGCATCCTCACCGGTACCGTGCTGAGTCTCAGCCGCGCCGCCGGCGAAACGGCCCCCATCCTCTTCACCGTCGCCGCCTTCTATCTGCCGCGATTGCCACACTCGGTCTTCGACCAGGTGATGGCCCTGCCCTACCACCTCTACGTCATCTCGACCCAGGTGCCTAACATCCCGATCGAGATCAGCTTTGCCACGGCGCTCGTGCTCGTGGGCCTGGTTTTCCTCATGAATCTTGTCAGTATCATCCTGCGTGCGCACTTCAGAAAAAAGAGGCTATGGTAGAAGAACCCGTCATCAAGACCGTTGATCTGAACTGCTATTTCGGCTCGCTGCAGGTCCTCAAAAACCTGAACATTGAAATCCAGCCGAATGAAATCATCGGAATCATCGGTCCGGCCAACAGCGGCAAAACCACCTTCCTGCGGGCTCTCAACCGGCTGAACTATCTCCATCGGACCTACACGCAGACCGGTGAAATTCTTCTCGACGGCTGCGACATCAGCAGGATCGGCGATAATCTTCTTCGGAAGAAGATCGGCATCATTTTCGCCTTGCCGCAGGTGCTGCCGATCTCTATCTTTGACAACGTCGCCTACGGGCCCAAGGTGCATGGCATGACGGATAAGAAGGCGGTCAGCCGGAGTGTCGAGGAAGCTCTGAAAAAGGCATATCTCTGGGAGGAGGTCAAGGACCGTCTCCGGGAGTCCGCTGTGCGTCTCTCCGGCGGCCAGCAGCAGCGGCTTTGCATCGCCCGTACCCTTGCCGTCGAACCCGAGCTCATCCTCTATGACGAGCCCTGCTCCGGCCTCGATCCGATCTCCACCGCTAAGGTCGAGGACGCCATGCAGGAGCTCAAAGCCAGCTATACGCAGATTCTCGTGACCAACAACACCAGTCAGGCGTCCCGCGTCAGCGAGCGATGCGCGTTCTTCCTGATGGGTGAGCTGGTCGAGATCGGTCCGACGAAAACGCTCTTCACCAACCCGAAGGACAAGCGCACGGACGATTATATCACGGGCAAATTCGGATAATATATGGACGTGGATCCAAAGATTGAGACAATCGACCTGAACCTGTATTACGGCGCCTTTCGGGCGCTGACGGACGTGAACATCCGGATCCCCGGCCGCAACGTCACGGCAATCATCGGCCCGTCCGGCTGCGGCAAGTCCACCCTGTTGCGGTGCTTCAACCGGATGAACGACCTCATCGAGCACACCGACGTCAAGGGCCGTATCATGATCGAAGGCCGGAACATCCTCGAACGCGACACCGACCTGATCGCGCTGCGCCGCAAAATCGGCATGGTCTTCCAGCGTCCCAACGTCTTCGCATTGTCCATCTACAACAATCTCAAGTTCGGCCTGCGAATCCACAACATGATGATGAAAAAGGCCGACATTATGCAGGCCATCCAGGTTGGTCTCGAACACGTCGCGCTCTGGGACGATCTGAAGGACAAACTCAGTGCCAACGCCCAGTCGCTCACACTCGAGCAGCAGCAGCGGCTGTGTATCGCCCGCGTGCTGATTCTCAGGCCCGATATTATCCTGCTTGACGAGCCCTGTTCCGCCCTCGATCCCATCGGGACGCTCCGCATCGAGGAGTTGCTCCGCGTGCTGTGCAAGGAGTACACGCTGGTCATCGTTACGCACAACATGCAGCAGGCGGCCCGCTGCTCGGACTACACGGCCCTGATGTACCTTGGCCGGCTCATCGAGTTCGGCCAAACCCATCAGATTTTCATGAACCCTAAAGAGAAACTGACCGAAGATTATATTAGAGGCTCTTTCGGCTAATAGATTTACGATTTTCCGCCGTAAGGTGTCCCTAAGGGAGATTTGCGATTGTGATTTCAAATCGGCAATCGTAAATCTCTGATCGGAGACGACTATGGTAAGAGAAGGTTTTCATAATCGGATCAAAGAGATCGAGCACGACGTCCTGCACATGGGTGAGTTCGTCATCGAGGCAATCAACCGCTCCGTCAAGGCCCTGGCGGAGCTGGATGCAAAGACGGCCAAGCGCGTCATGGACGACGACGCCCGGGTGAATGAGCAGCGATGGGCCCTCGAAGATAAATGCATTGACCTGATCGCCCGGCAGCAGCCGGTTGCATCGGACCTGCGGGAGATCATTTCGACGTTGAGCATCGTCCGCGACCTCGAGCGGATCGGGGACTACGCCAAGGGCATCGGCAAGATTGTCCTGCTGCACGGCGATCAGCCGCTCGTGCGGCCGCTGATCTACCTGCCCCAGATGAGCGAGAAGGCCATCAGCATGCTCCGCCGGAGTCTGGAGGCTTTCGTGAAGCGAGACGCCGACCAGGCCCAGCAGATCTGCCTGGAGGATGACGAGGTTGACCGGCTTTACGACCAGGCCTACCACGACCTGATCAAACACATGATCGAGGACCCCACCCTCATCACGCGGGCCACCTATCTCATCTGGGCCGCACACAACATCGAGCGAATCGCCGACCGGGCTACCAACATCGCCGAAAGCGTCGTTTACCTGGTCACGGGCACACCCGGCGAGCTCAAGGTCTCGAGTTATTGACCTGCCTGTACGCGTTGGCGGGCAAGGCGACGGATTGTCTTATTACTCTTCATAAGGACAGGACGAATTATGAACCGAAGGCAATTCACAAAGTCTCTTGCGGCGTTGGGCGCGTTGTCGCTCCCAGGTACCAAAGCATTCAGCTCGAACAGACGCGGCAAGGTCCCGATGAAAATCACGGACGTTCGTACCGTGCCCGTCAGCAACTACCTTTTTGTCCAGGTCTTCACCAATGAAGGCATCACCGGTCTGGGAGAATCCGGGACGTGGGGCTTTCTCGATGCTTCCGAGAAGGCCGTAGAAACCTTCAAACGGTATTTGATCGGCCAGGATCCCCTGCGCATCGAGCACCATTGGCAGTACCTCTACCGCTCGACGCACTTCAGCGGTTCGGCCATCATGGGGGCCCTGAGCGCCGTTGACATTGCGTTGTGGGATATCGCCGGCAAGTATTTCGGCGTGCCGTGCTATCAGTTGTTCGGCGGCAAGTGCCGCGACAAGGCCCGCGTCTATTACCACGTGTTTGGGGACACCAAAGAGAAACTAATCCAGGGGTGCATCGACGCCAAGAAGCAGGGTTTCACCGCCGTGGGTCATCTGACGCCTTTCCTTGACGAGTCCAGAAGTATCCCCTATTTCAAGACACACGCGGACAAAATGCAGGATGCCATCGATACGGTGCGGCGCTACCGCGAAGCCGTGGGAAACGAGGTGGACTTGTGCATAGAGATTCATCGGCGGCTCAGCCCCGCTGAAGCGGTCGTACTGGCAGAGGGCATCGAGCCGTATCACCCGTTCTTTTACGAAGACCCGATTCTCCCGGATGACCTCGACGCCATGGATATGATCGCTCAGAAGATCAAGATCCCTATCGCGACCGGTGAACGTTTCTTCACGATGCAGCAGTTTGAAACGCTCCTGAAACGCGGCGCCGTGCAGTACATTCGTCCAGACGTCTGTTTGGCGGGCGGCCTGACGAATTGCAAGAAAATCGCCGCGCTGGCCGAGGCACACTACGCTCAGGTGGTGCCTCATAACCCGCTGAGCCCGGTGAGCACCGCGGCCTGCATTCAATTGGCAGCTTGCATCCCCAATTTCGCTTTGCAGGAATACCCGCGAGGCGAACAGGAACCGCCCAAGAGCGAGATCGTCAAAAGCGCCCTGAAAATCGAGAAAGGCTACCTGGTCATTCCCGACGCGCCGGGCATCGGCGTTGAGCTGGCCGAGGACGCCCAGCAGCGCCATCCGTACCGCCCCCGCGGCCTACAAACCCGGCTGAACGAAGACGGCTCTGTCGTGGACCAATAATTACGCCCGGATGAACCGCCCGCCGGCGAATGTCCCGGTTCCTACACGTTATCCTGCGCCGGGCAGACGAAGGGCTTGCGGTATTCGCGGTTCAGAATCTTGTTGGCCTCGGTGCTGTTGGTGAACACTTCCTTCTGGGGATCGAACTGCAGCAGCGGTCCCATCGACATCGGGTACTTGTCCAGATCGACGCCGTTATCCTTGAAATGTTGAACAGTCCGGTTCAGTGTCTCAACGTTATCGTCCCGGCTCTTGACCTTTTCCAGCACGGTTTTGGCCTGCGCGGCGGTGACCTTGTTCTGCTCGCCCAGGTAGTAGCTGATATTGGCCAGATGCGCCAGGGCCGCCGAAAGATGGCCCTGGAAAGCATCGGAGTTGAGAGTTTCGGCTTTGCGGCTGCGAACGGCCTGGACAAAATTATCGAAGTGGTCGCCGCCACCCTTGAATTCCTTGATCATTGTGCCCTTGAGGTCGAATGCGACACAATGCGTGTATTCCCTCTGGACCAGAACGCCTTCAGTGCCGTAGAAGATCACGCCGATCTTGTTGCCTTTGGTGCTGTCGAACAGCTTGTTGATCTCGGCGTCGGCGGAGTTATCGACCGAAAGGCCCCGCGTTTCGAAGACCATGCACTTGTCGCCGTAATCGTAGATGGCGATTTCGGTGTTGGCCGTGTCGCCTGCATCGACGTAGTTGGGGTCTTTTCGCTCAGCCTGATAGCCTAAGCGGCCGCCGTACGTAACGACACTGTTGGGATGGCGGTTGATGCCCAATCCCCATCGGGCGATGTCGGTTTGGTGAGGTCCTTGGTTGCCCGAGTCGCCGTTGCCGTACAAGCGCTGCCAGTGCCAATCGTAGTGTAAGTTGGGGCGCGTGAGCTTCGGTGTGGTGTACGCCGCTGGACCGCTCCATAAATTGAAATCAACCTCCGGCGGGATCGGATAATCACCCAAAGCGCCAATCGATTTGCGGCGCTTGTAGCACAGCCCGCGCGCCAGGTTGACTTGGCCGATGCCGCCGTCGGCCATAAACTTCATAGCGTTCTGGATGGCGGGATTCGAGCGGCATTGAGTGCCGACCTGGCACATCCTCTTATATTTCTTCGCGGCGGCCACTAATGCGGCACCTTCCGGAATATCGTGACTGATGGGCTTCTCAATGTACGCGTCCTTGCCCGCCTGCATCGCCCAGACGCCGCACAGAGCGTGCCAGTGGTTCGGCGTCGCGGTTGAAATGAAATCGATGGACTTGTCGTCGAATACTTCGCGCATATCCTTGACCCACTTGGGACGCCGGCCCGTACGTTTCTCGATGGAATTGCAGGAACTCTGGCCCACTTTCTCATCGACATCGACGATGTACGCGATTTCACAATCCTTATGGCCCGAAAAAGCTTCGATGTGACTGCCACCCCGGCCCTTGCAGCCGATCACCGCACAAAGGAGCTTCTCATTGGGACTGCTGGCTTGGGCTTTGGCAAGCCCACTGATCATTGGATTCACGGATACCGCTGCTGCGGCAAATATCGAATCCTGCAAAAACTGACGGCGAGTTCGCTGTGTCATGATGACCTCCCTAACAAAACGTTTGAATATCAATGTTATCAACTTCCCATACCGTACCACTATGGGAACGCATTGACAACCTTTTTTATCGGTATCTGCTTATGCGTTTATGCGCTGCTTGGTCATCGCTTCGTACATTTCTTCCCCAAACCAACGTTTTTGCACAATTTGTGGCTAATATAGTGAGGATGCCGGAATTTAACGGAATTTTAGCAAATTTTTCTTGACGGTAGCAAGGTGTTTATGGTAAAAATAGGGAAGTGAGGCAAGTTGGTTTGTATCGATTAGCCTCATGGCGTATTACATATCCACGGTTCCTGGGCAACGCCTGATGTGTAGTCAGGTTTGGGACAAAGTTGGATTAAGGTAATGCGGCTTGAGATGGAGGAGTGGTGTAGGGCAATCTGGCGCCAAGCTGTTTGAGCGAGGCGGGACGGTTGCTTTGTACCCCTTTAGCCTGTGAATGAGGTGGTCTTGGGCCTCTCTCATGGGCGCGGTCTTTCCATACCTCCAGGTTGTTTTCCCGCTCTACCTTGTTTCGTTAGCAACTAAGTCTAAATGTACTGTGGGGAGGGTCCGTGCGCAAGGCCCTTCCCGCCGGAAGGCAAGGGGACTGCTTCCGGAGACGTGCGCGAACAACTACAGGAAATGGGATAAGGAGAGAGTGAGTGAGAAAACTATTGGCAGTTTTTGCAGTAGTTCTGTTCGCACCGGCCATGGGGCTGGCGGCCCCGACGGTTTATACGGATGAGGCCGGCTATCTGGCGGCCGTGGGTGGCTACGATACGGTTTTCGAGGGTTTTGAAAGCAGCGCCTGGGATGCGTTGCACTACCCCAGCAGCGTTTCGACGCTGACAACTCAGGGTGTAACGTGGACGGCCGGTGACAAGTTGACGGTTATCGGCGGAACCGGCGGATGGGTCCGCAGTGGAAACCGTGGTGTTTTCGATAGTCTGGGCAATCCGGACGTCATCGGTGTCTCTACGGTTGCATCCTTTTTTGGCGTCGGGGGCTGGCTGGCCACCACGACGGCCAGTGTGATCAACCTGGCGATTGATACGCAGTGGGTTGCTACACTCAACCTGGGCCAGGACAGCAGCCACCGGTTTCTGGGCGTGACTGACCCGGACGGTTTTAGTTTGGCTCAATTCAGTACACCCAGCGGGCACTGGGGAGCGGATGATTTCACGGTGGCATTTACCCCTCCGGAGGTCATTCCCCCCGACGAACAAGGCGACGGGAATGGTACAGTTCCCGTCATTCCGGCTCCGGGCGCCATCTTGTTAGGCGGCATGGGAGTAGCCCTGGTTGGCTGGTTACGCGGACGCAGAACACTGTAAAGCTCGAAAAAACAAGACGTGAGATTTGACCGGGGCTGTAAGTTTGACCCTTACAGCCTCATTGAAGCCTCTGGTTTCCAGGTGACGCATCCTGGAGGTCAGAGGCTTTTTCTTTCTGTACTAAACATCCGCTACCTGATTGATCTATTTGCCTGGTGGAATGCGACGCGCCTTACCAAGGGTAGCCTGGCAGACGATTGAGTGTGAGAATACCTGACTCTGTGCTGTTTCTTCGCGAGAGTATTGTTTTTTCGGACTTTTCTCTTGACACGTGTAACGGCAGGCGGTCAAATGCCGCCTGATGTATGTGGAGAAGTGGTAAGAGGGCCAATACTTGATGTGCTATCCGGCTTTCTTCCACAAGGGGTTTCTGTTTGAGAACCCAAAGGCAGCAGGAAGGTAAACCATAAGATGGTTTGAACCGGAGGCCGTATTCTGATGCGAAGGAACGCCAAGTTAGAAGAGCAATTCTTCGTTCCCCTTGTCATAATACCGCCGCCAGTGACTGCGCATAGTTGTTTCCAACGAGGTCGATGGAAAGAAATAAAGGGAAAAACGGATTGGCGATTCGCCTAAGATGAGGAGGTAGGAAAATGACCTTGGAAAGCTTGGCAAGTAGTTTTGTGGAGTATGTCTCGTGGCTGTACCACGGGCGGCCCTGGGCCGGATGGGAATTGGCAATACTGGCCGTGACGGTTTTGGCTCTGTTGTCGTTGGTTGTGCGGCTGCGCCGACGAAAAGCAAAGCCTGAAAAATCAAAGCCAGCACAAACCGAGGAGCAAGTCCGAACCATTGGGATAAAGCTGGCCGCCGAGAGAGTGGATAATCAGCGGATTGGGGATTACGACGGCCGAAGTTTAACGGTTCCTGAAAAGGGAGATGGAGAAAAGAGAGGGTGGAAGCAGACCACGGAAAAGTGGAAGAATTTCGGGGTGCTGGTCGAACAACTGCGGCATGAGGTCGCCGAATATAAGCGGGCCGAGGAGAACTTCAAACAACAGCTTGCCAAACTGAAAGCCGCCAATGAACGGCTCCAGCAGGAACTGGCGGGGAAAGGTGGGGCGCGGCAGGACCTGGGCAGTTCCGGACCTCTTGCCCGATTCAGCAGGCAGCCGGAAAGAATGCTCGACATTCGATAAGAGGTTGCAGCCGTTCACCTTGATACGTTTGCGCTTGCCATGACTGCGGTATTGAGGTCAATCGAGGCAACGGCAAAAAGCTGGTCGGTTCACAAGTATGCTCGGTTAGGATATTTGTGTTTAAGGAAGCTTCTGAAATGGATGCGTTCGATTCCTTTGGTGATGTTCTGGATTTCGCAATTGACAGGGAAATTGAAGCCAACCGGTTCTATACAGATCTGGCAAAGAAAATGAAGCGCCCGGCCATGCGGGAGGTGTTCGATGCCTTCGCCAGAGAGGAGCTGGGCCACAAGGCAAAGCTGGAAGCCCTGAAACAGGGCAAGAAAGTTCAGGCAGGCAAGACTCCCATGGACCTGCGGATTGCTGATTACGTTGTCGATGTTGAAGCAACTGCCGCTATGACCTATGAGGATGCTCTTGTTCTGGCGATGAAGAAAGAGAAAGCGGCCTTCCGGCTCTACCTTGATTTGGCCGCTCAGGTCGGCAACGAAGACCAGAAGAATCTCTTTTTGGCGCTGGCCGAGGAGGAAGCCAGGCACAAGCTTCGTTTTGAGATCGAGTACGACACGGTTGTACTAAAGGAAAATTGACGGTTTGTACTCTGGTTATTCCGCGGCGATGTGCTGAGGGCTGGCAACGAATCGCTTCCAGCTACCCATGCAACACGGGAATCTTGTCCGCTTCCAGTAAGATGCCGATCGCCAATTGTTTCAGAAGAATCTGTCTGATGCGGGGTTTGGAATTGGGGAAGAGTTCTTTGTTGAGAATATCCAGTATCTGAGATCGAACTTGCTCGATATTACTGTTGCCTCGGAGATTGTCGTTGCTCAGGCTGGCGAGGTAAACAGTAAGCCTGTCTATCAGCAGCATTTTTTTGCCATCGAGAAAAGCTTTGCCTTTGGCCGGGTCCGCGTCGCCGTCTATTTCCAGTGTGACGGTCGCTCGAATGCGGCATTCTAAATTGGGATCGTTGAGATTCACTGTGACCGGCTCCAAATCGTAAAACCACGTTTCTGCCAAAGCGGTCGCGGGGGCGTTTTCATCTCTGGTGGCTTCTGGATCGAGCAGCGGCGGGTTGTTCTTCGCCGGCGTTACTCTTTCCGGCGTGCGGGAACCGGCGAACAAACGACCCAGTGTCAGGCCAGCCCCGGCGCATAGAACGGCAATGGCAAATGTAACTATCCACGGTAGAATGCCGCCGACTATTGCCGGCTCGGGCGTGTTGTCTGTCAGGCCGCTCGATGTCTGCGTAGGATTGCCGGACGGATCGGAGTCGTCGCCAGCGTCATGGGTGTCTGCATCATCCGGCGGCTTTTCTTCAATTGTATCGTTGGCCATTTCTTTCTCCGTCGGCTCCGTTCGGCAAGACAGTCTAATCGCTATCTGTGGCTGTTCCCGGATAGGGGCCTTATTTGCCTTGGATCGAACGGTAATTCTCGCATTGGCATCGCGACGGGCTGTATTCAGGATGAGCCCGTGCTTTATCCGACCGCGTTATTTCATTTGAGATATCGGGGCACGCGGGGAGCAAGCCGAGTAGGAAATCCCTCTACTGAGGGCAGGAAAAGCCTGACATCGGCAAGCGCATGGAGGCGCGCATCTATCAATGACCCTCAAGGGGGCGCGAGCCTACGAGGTGAGCGATTCACTATCGGGAATTGACTATTCAGGATTGTTTTCGTACCAGCGTTTTACCACGAAGCGCACGCCTTGGTCGTCGGTTTCGACTTTTCTAAGCGCTTCGTCATAGTGGTAATTGCCGCCGGATTTGAATTCAAAGTTGTGTGCAACGATAGACCCATAAGCATCGCCGCCGGCGTAAAGATTGATGTTTGCATTGGGGGCGTAAATGACCCCTGTAAAATTGCTCTTGGCTTTGATATCAAAGGTCTGTTCGCTTTCACCGGTGGCATAGAGCTGGAGTGTTGAGGCTGCCTCTGGAGGATTCTTGGTATTGATGCCACTGCCGTTGCCGCAAGTAATATTCCCATCACAGTAGATGATCAAAGAAGACCCTTCCGTTACAACAATCTCGCATGACTGGCCGAGCTGGATGTCTCCGGTGATGTGCAGTGTTACCCCTTCGCCTTTTATCTCCAATATTCCCGGAGTCTTGTCATTCTTCAAGTCAATCCCCGTGTATTTGCCGCTGTCGGCGGGAGTGAGCGTTACCGTTTTGCCTTTGGTGGCGATAGACAGCCCCGTGTTGGTCAGTGTCGGCGGGGTGATCTGCGGCAGGGGGTCGTTTTGTGTTGCCGCATATTGATCGCCGGTCGTAGCGCCCAAATCTTTGATAGCGGTGTCGGGATTACCTCCAATGCCCACGATAATATCACCTTCCACGGTGACGCCGTGATTGAGAATAATGCTTGAATTTGCCGTGCTCTGGGTGCCGATATCGACGTCGGCTTCGGTGTCAGATGAATCGAGAGAGTTGTACCCGTCAACGGTCGTTCCTGATTTCAGCGTAAGCGTTTCTCGGGTGAGTATAGCGTGCTCGAATAGTCCCTCCAATTCCAATTCCGCATAGACTCGTTTTTCGGCCGAACCGGATTGTCCGATGGATTCCACGAGGTAACCGCCGCTGCCAGTTGTAACGGAGTAGCTGAAGGTGGCATCGCAGTTGGACAATGCCTGGCTGGCGCCTTCCGGAAGGACACTGTCGGACCACGGTTTAACCTTCAATTTCTCATTCATTTCGAAAAGGGCCATCTCCAGGCCGGCGTCGGCGGCGCATCGGGCTGCGATGTCGAAGGCGACTCGTGTGGAGTAAAGGCGGCTGTGTACGCCGAGGCTCAGAATTCCCACGCCCATGGCTAGCAAGATCATCGCCACAAGGACGGCCAGCGGCATAGCGTCGCCTCGCCTCTTGGATCGCAGAAGCTTTGTTATCGTACCTGTCGAAATTGTGAACAAGCACATCATTTTCTTCTGGGCCCTGCTTCAACCGCCAACTTTTCATGTCGGCTTTCTGACAGACTATATACTCGGAGTGACTACGTAGTTTTTCCAGCCGCAACGGTTATCTATCGGGTTTTGGAGTGTGTGACACCATTAGGAAATCCCTTTATCCGGAGCAGGGAAAAGCAGAAATTCGCAGCGACGTTGTAACGTACCGAGGCCGGCGTAGGACAGGCCGGGCTTTTCAGCTTACGGTAAAACGCTCATAACCGGCCTTTTCAATACTGATAGGAGCGGTGTCCGTTTTTCGGCAAAGGCCCTCCGCCACGATTAGGATAGTGCATCACGGCAGCCTGAAGTGGCTTCCGGCTGGACTGACGCGCCAAAACACCGAGTGCCATACGGCACTGGAACGTCCTATAAGATACGCTTCTTTTCCGACCTTTTCCTGTAGGCGGTTAGCAGGCGGCTATTCTTTCTGTTCGCCTTGCGCTTTCTGCACTTCGCCGGTCATAGGGACGAACCGAACGGGCATCACATTGCTCTTCTGGAGGTTGCCCTGGCGATCTTTTGTGATCAGGACCAGATACTGGAAGTCAGCAGTACCGCCATAGGGCAGGATCATTCTGCCGTCGGGCTTGAGCTGCTCAATCAGCGGCTCGGGAATGTGGCCGGCGGCTGCGGTGCCGATGATGGCATCGAATGGGGCGTGCTGCGGCCAGCCGAAGTATCCATCGCCGGCCTTGACAAAAACGTTTGTATAGCCCAGTTCCTTCAGGCGTTTTTCGGCCGATTCGGCCAGTTCCTGCACTATCTCGATGGTATAGACCTCCCGGCAAATCTCGGCGCAGACCGCGGCCTGATAGCCCGAACCCGTGCCGATCTCAAGGATCTTTGAGTTGGCGTTAAGCTTCAGGGCTTCAGTCATGAAGGCCACGATATACGGCTGGCTGATGGTCTGGTCGTAGCCGATTGGCAGGGGGTAGTCGGCGTAAGCGTACCGGTCCTCGGTTTGGCGGACAAAGGCGTGCCGGGGTACGACGCGCATCGCCGTCAGGACGTTGGGGTCCTTGATGCCGCGTGCCTCGATTTGCCAATCCGCCATACGTGCCCGCTCCTGGACGCGCTCGGTGAATGCCCGGTGCTTGTGGGCCGGACGCAAGGGTTTCTTATCGTTCGGGTCGTTGGACTCAGCCGACGCCTCTTTACTCGGCTGGCTCACCTTTACTGCCGGCTGGTTTGGCTCCGCGGTCGTTCTGTTCGGCTCGGCGGCCGGCTGGTTCGGTTCCGTAGGTGCTTGATTGGCGTCGGCATGATTATCGCGCGTAGCGTCAATGCCTTTTTGCCCCCTTGTTGTATGAAGGGCAAAAACAACGGCCAAGCCCCCAAGCAGCACAAGCAGGAGCAAAAGCACGTAAATCCGCTTTCTGCTGGGTTCGGGATAATCGTATTCTTCAAGCATCATACATTCTCAGGAACCGCCTCTATCGCGGCGGGTATTGTAGCATGGGAACAGCCGGGCGTCAAACCTCAGATCAGCGGCGAAAAAAACACGGCTGCTCCGCGTGAAATTTTTGCAGAAAAGCCCTTGCATGGACGATAAGAAACCCTATAATCTATCGCCAGTATCGCATCAGCGGAATCGCCGGACTCGGGATGCGAAATACAGGCGACTCGTGCCTAATGTACGAGATGCGAAGACGCGGGCGTAGCTCAGTGGTAGAGCGTCACGTTGCCAACGTGAATGTCGTGAGTTCAAATCTCATCGCCCGCTTTCCGGAACTATTTTACATAGTATCGGCGAGTTACCGGCTACGTATAGTTGGGCGTTGGTCTCCGATACGTTCAGGTCCAGCGCGTCTTAGGCTAACAGCCTGAGTGAAAAGGCGCTGGGGAAGAATCGTGAAGGCCGGGCTAAAGGCGATGTTTGCCTGATGCCTTTTTTTGTTTATCTTATGGAGCTGCGCAAAAGCGCTTTGGAGCACCAAAATGGCTGAAGAAGAACAATCCACGGACGTGAAGGAAGAAGGCCAGTCTCCGGAATCGAAGGAGGAATCCGCCGAGCTGAAGAACACCGTCACGGTCGAAGAGGCGGGGCCCTGCAGAAAGAAAATCATCGTCGAGATTCCCGCGGAGAAGATCAAGAAGGCTACGGACGAACAATACGAGACGTTGCGTAAAGAAGCACTGGTGCCGGGTTTTAGAAAAGGCCGGGCGCCGCGCCGGCTGCTGGAGCGGAGATTCAGCAAAGAGGCGTCGGAGCAGGTTAAGCTCAAGCTGCTTGCCGACGCGAGCGAGGCGGCCGTCAAGGATAGCGAGCTTGCGACCATCGGCGAGCCCGACATCGACTTCGAGAAAATCGAGCTTCCGGCGGAAGGCTCCCTGACGTTTGATTTTGAGGTCGAAGTGCGTCCAGAATTCGAGCTGCCCGAGCTGGAAGGTATTCCCGTGACCCGCGCGAAACTCGAAGTGACGGATGAGCAGATCGCTCGGGAGATTGAGCAGATGCGGCGGTGGTCGGGGATCTGGACGCCGCGACCGGAAGATGCAGCGGTCGAGCTTGACGATCAGATCGTCGCCGACGTCGTTCTCAGGCTCGAGGGGACCGAGGAAGAACAGAAACTGGATAACATCGAGATATACATCCGGCCCAGCGGCTTTGTCGCCGAGGTCCCGGTTGAGAAGCTCGATGAGCTGCTGGTCGGAGCTAAAGCAGGGGACGCGAAAGAGACGAGCGTCGAGGTGCCCAAGACGTTTTTCAGAGAAGAATATCGCGGCAAGAAGGTCGATTTGAAGATTACCGTCAAGGACATCAAATGGCTCAAACCCGCCGAGCTGGACGAAAGCCTTCTGAAGCGGTACGGCGCCGAGAACCAGGACGAGCTGCGGGAGAAGATTCGCGATACGCTCCAGAGCCGCCTGGAGGCCCAGGGGCGGGCGGAGATGACCGAGCAGATTTATCAGTATCTGCTCGACAAGGCGGATTTCGACCTGCCGCTCGACGTCGTCGCCCAACAGGCCAGCAACGTGCTCCGGCGGCAGTACACCAACCTGCTTTTGCGAGGCTTATCCCGCGAGCAGATCGCCGAACAGATCGAGCAGCTTCAGGCCGGCAGCGAGCAGCAGGCCAAGCAGCAGCTCAAAACGTTCTTCATTATGGATAAGGTCGCCGACAAACTCGGCGTGAGCGTCAGCGAAGAAGAGATCAACGGTCACATCGCGCAATTAGCCATGCGCCGAGGCCAGCGCCCCGAACGAATGCGTGAGGAAATGGCGCGAGACGGCTCGCTGGCCCAGTTTACTCTGGAAGTGCGCCAGGACAAGTGCATCGCCAAACTGCTCGAGACGGCCACGATAACCGAAACCAAAGAGAAAGTTAAAGCAAAAGCTAAAAAGAAAGTCACCAAGGCCAAAAAAACGGCTAAAAAGGCAGATAAGGAGTTGGCCGAATCCGAGGAAGAAAAAGATTAGGCGATTGGGACTCGATACTCGATGGTTATTGGTAACTGGTAACTATGCGCCGATGCGCGATTACTAATCACTAATCACCAGTTACCGAATCCAGAACCTGTCTGCCGACAGGCAAGATCGAAAACCCGTGAAAAGGACAACGGAGAGAACAGACATGAACATGTACGATCAGTACGGCCAGTATCAGCGCTATCGCCAGATGAGTCTGGATGACATGCTCCTGGAAAACCGCATCGTTTTTCTGATCGGCGAAATATCGTATCAGCGGGCCGCCGAGGTCATCATGAAGATGCTGTACCTGGACAATCTCAAGCGCAGCAGCGAGATCAGCTTGTACATCAACTCGCCGGGCGGCAGCGTGGACGACACGATGGCGATTTACGATACCATGTGCTACGTCGGCTCGCCGATCGCGACCTATTGCATCGGCCGGGCCCAGTCGGGCGCCGCCGTTATCCTGGCGGCCGGCACGAAGGGCAGACGGCACACCCTTCCGCACGCCAAAGTCATGCTGCATCAGCCCTGGGGCGGCGTGAGCGGCCAGGCGGCGGATATCAAAATCCAGGCCGAGGAGATCCTCAAGGCCAAGAAAATGATCAACGAGATTCTCTCGAAGCACACCGGCCAGCCGGTCGAGAAAATTCTCGCCGAGACCGAAAGAGACAGGTACATGACCGCCGATGAGGCCCTGCAGTACGGCCTGATCGACGTGGTGTTGCACGAAGAAAAGCCCAAAGACAAGGACAAGCAAGAAGAGAAAAAGTGAGCTAAAGTGACTAAAGTGCCGCAACGTGGCTGTTAACTTTAGACACTTTAGTCACTGCCGATTATTATTGTAAGCACAGGAGTCGTACATGAGTGTGGACCAAAATCTGGTGCCGATCGTCATTGAGAAAAGCGGCCGAGCCGAACGAGCCTACGATATTTATTCCAGACTGCTCAAAGACAGAATCGTCTTTCTCAGCGGGCCGATCGACGATGACACGGCCAACCTGATCATCGCCCAGATGCTTTTTCTGAGCAATGAAGACACGAAAACCGACGTTCATCTCTACATCAATTCGCCCGGCGGCTCGATCACGGCGGGCCTGGCTATCTACGATACGATGCAGTTTCTTCGCTGCGACGTGGCGACCTACTGCGTCGGCCAGGCGGCCAGCATGGCCGCGGTATTGTTGGCCGGCGGCAAGGCCGGCAAGCGATTCCTGCTGGCCAACAACAGAATCCTGCTGCATCAGCCGCTCATTTCGGGCCAGTTGATCGGCCCGGCGACCGACCTGGACATCGAGGCGCAGGAAATACTGCGTCTGCGCGCCCGTCTCTATGACATCCTGGCCGCACATACGGGCCAGGCCGTCGAGAAGGTCGAAAAGGACTGCGACCGCAACCTCTGGCTGGACGCCGCCGAGGCCATCGAATACGGACTGGCCGACCGGATCCTGCAGAAAGCCCCTGAGATCGTCCGCCGGCCCGAGCAGCCGGAGCAAGAACAACAATCATGATGAGTGAATTAGAGATGAAGTGCCTAAAGTTTAGAGTGCATAAAGTGACTAAAATTGGTAATTCACTTACGCTCACTTTAGTCACTTTAGTTCACTTTAGGCACATTAGGCACTCTCGCGCCCTTTGGCTCACGTGCTTTGGTCTTCTTGCTGCAATTCTCCTGACGGGCTGTCAGGACACGCGGCAGGCCGATTCGCTGGCCGCACAGGTGGAGCAGTTGACGCAGGAAAAAACGCAGCTCCGGCAGCAGATCGAGCAGTCCGAGGCGCAAAACAAGCAGCTCAAAGAGCAGGTGCAGGTCCTGGCCGCTCTGCCCCAGGAGGTCAAGCTTGAAAATCTCCGCAGTCTGGAGAGCATCAAGATCGGCCGCTACAGCGGTTTCTACGACAAGGACAAGGACGGCAGGGCCGAGAAGCTGATCGTTTACGTTCAGCCGCTGGACGAAGAAGGCGACAAGATCAAGGCCGCCGGCGACGTGGACGTCCAGCTCTGGGACCTGAGCAAGAGCGAAAGCGGCGCATTGTTAGGCCAGTGGCATGTGGCGCCGGGCGAGCTGAAGAAGCTCTGGTTTGACACGCTGTTGACCATTAACTACCGATTGGTGTTCGACCTGCCTGATACGATCGATCCCGATGCGCTGGCACAAGATTCCCTGACCGTCAAGGTCACTTTCACCGATTACCTGACCGGCCGGACACTCACCGAACAAAAAGCCATCAAGGCTCAGCAGAATCCATAGCGCCTCGCTTCACAATGCCGTCACGATTCTCGATCTCACCTGCCGGCGGATAGGTTCTATATTTTCGATGCTGGGTACTCGATTCTTGTCGAGCATCCACGCAAGTTTCCTCTTGTAAAGGTGAGCGAAGTCTCTAAGATATCGCTATGCAGGAGTTTCGGAACAATATTATATGCCGCGATTGTATCGAGGTGCTGGGTAAAGTCGGCGAGCCGTTCGCGGACCTGATCTTTGCGGATCCGCCGTTCAATATCGGTTACAAGTACGACCAGTATCATGATGAGGTCGCAGGCGACAAATATGTCGCGTGGACGAAGGACTGGATGAGCGTCTGCAAGAAGGTGCTCAAGCCGGCCGGCTCTTTCTACATCGCCATCGGAGACGACTACGCCGCATACGTCAAAATCATCGCCGACGAGCTCGGCCTAGTCATGCGAAACTGGATCATCTGGCACTATACCTTCGGCCAGCAGACGAAAAACAAATTCGCTCGCGCACACACGCATATCTTTTACTTCGTCAATGACGGGAAGAAATTCACGTTCAATGACGACGCCGTGCGGATTATCTCGGACAGGCAGAAAATCTACAGAGATAAACGTGCCAATCCGGAAGGAAAAATGCCGGACGACGTCTGGGATGAGTATCCTCGCCTCTGCGGGACATTCGATGAGCGGATTAACTTCCCCTGCCAGATGCCCGAGAGCCTGCTGGCTCGCATCATCAGGGTCAGTTCGGATGAAGGCCAGTGGGTACTTGATCCGTTCAGCGGCTCCGGGACAACGGTAGTTGTCGCACGCAAGCTGAGACGCAACTATACAGGCATAGAGATATCGAAAAAATACGTAAAAGAATCTCTTGCTCGTTTGGAGCAGTCTGAAGGATCACCTGTCGAGGGAGAAGGAATACGAGAGTGGAATGACCATCTAAATGCTGAATTGAAGTGGTTATACCATGAGAACAAAATTCCCAGCGATCGACTTACAGAGGACCCCTATCTACTGAGTTTATTCACTGATAAGTTCAATAAACGAATCCGTGAGTATCGTAATCCATTTCAGCCTCTGGATGTCAAAAAGCACCTCGTCCAGTTGAGAAAAAGTGCGAAGCTTGGACCTTTACGTGCCAATATCGAAGCATTAAGGAGAGGTAATGTTGATTCGAAAGGGACACTATGGAAAAGTGGGGAAGTGCAGAAATAGAGATACTCAAGCAGCTCTATGAAGAAAACAATGTTCCGAGTGATCAACTTGTTAAAGACAAGAACGCACTGAGTAATTTCGTTGACATCTTGAATCAGAAGCTCGGCATGGAAAGATCCTATACTGACAAAGAAGTCGCCGATCAACTTTTCAAACTACGCAAAGCTGGCAAACTTCCTCGGATCAGAAAGTAGTGTGTGTGAAGATTACGAATAACCGCTACTTACGCAATACATTGGGCCTTGTTCTTGTTTTTGCCGCGACGGCGGCGATGCTGACGGTGATTCAGGCGCCGCTCGACTGGTCGGCATTGGCGTGGGTGGCGTATGTGCCGCTCATCCTGGCCGGCTCGCCCCAGGCAAAGCCGCGCAACCTGTTTCTGGTCAGCTATATTGTCTCATTGCTTTACTGGCTTGGGAATCTCTACTGGGTGGCGCCGGTGACGATTGTAGGCTGGCTCATATTTGCCCTGTACACAGCGCTGCTCTGGCCCATTCTGGTACATTGCCTTCGCTTTTTACGGAAGTACATGGCCGACCGACAATCGACAATCGACAATCGTAAATCGAAAATCTTCCTTCCGGTTCCGCTGTTCCTGGCCTCGGCGGTGCTCATCGTGGGGATCGAGCGGATGCAGGGCTTTTTCCTGGGCGGCTTTTTCTGGCGGTTCCTGGCGCACAGCCAGTACCGCAATATCACACTGATTCAGATGGCCGATGTCTTCGGGACCGGCGGCGTGTCGTTTCTGATTGCGATGGTCAACGGCCTGGTCGCGGAGCTGATACTGAGCTTTCGGACCCGTCTGACAAGTCGGACAGGTCCGACAGGTCTGACTGGAATGGTCTTGAAAACGACAGTGGTTGGTTCGGCAGTTCTCGCCGCCCTAGTGTATGGGCGCTGGCGGATCGCTCAGGAGGCTGAATGTGTCACGGCCGGGCCGAAGGTGGCCCTGTTGCAGTCGAATGTCCCGCAGTCGGTCAAGAGAACGTTCGAGTCCGGCGACGATTTATTCAACGGACTGATGGAGCAGAGCAAGGCGGCTATCGAAGCCGGGGCCGAACTGGTCGTCTGGCCCGAGACGATGGTACAGGCTTATTTGGATCCGCAGGTGTGGCGCTACCTGGTTGACCCGAACGAGGATCAGGCGTTCGACAAGGCTCTGCGAGAACACGCCGAGAGCAAAGCGTACGTGCTTGTCGGCGCGTACGGCGCGGAGCTTGAGCAAAAGGGGCTGGACCGCCGTCTGGCGCGGTATAACTCGGCGTATCTCTACCGGCCGGATGGGCAGCGGGACCCGAAACGATACGACAAGATTCACCTGGTGCCCTTCGGCGAGGTGCTGCCGTTGAGGAGGCCGCTGGACTGGTTCTATAAGCTACTCATGAAGGTCAAGTTCATCCCGTACAATTTCGATTATTCCCTCGATTACGGCAGCCAGTTTACGGTCTTCGAAATGGCGACAGCAGGCCAGAAGACAGAAGACGGAGGACGGAAGACAGAAGACGGACTTCCGACTTTGGACCTCCGACCTCAGAATCGTTTTGGCGTGATGATTTGCTACGAAGACACGGTGCCGGAGATTGCGAGAGAATTTGCGTTGGATGAGCAGGGGGGAAAAAACGTGGACTGGATGGTGAACATAAGCAATGACGGCTGGTTCGTTCGCTTCAAAGGGGACAAAGTCCTGCCCAGCACGGAGTTGCCTCAGCACGCTGCGGTCTGCGTTTTCAGGGCGGCGGAGAATCGGCTGGCCGTCGTGCGAAGTGTCAACACGGGGATCAGTTGCGTGATCGACAGCTCCGGGCGGATACGGGACGGATTCCTGGCCGGCACGCTGCCGAAGGAAGCGATGGCCCGGACCGGCATATCCGGCTGGCTGATGGATGCGGTTCCCGTCGACGGCAGGACGACGATTTTCAGCCGGTATGGCGAATGGCTGGATTTCTCTTGTGAGCTGTGTGTGATTCTGCTCATAATACTACCGCTTTCAGTGAGATTTTTTCACAGTCGCAAAACGAAACGCTCGTTTGGCAAGGTGGTCAAATGAAAAATAAGCACAGAAACAGGGCAGCTTCCGTCGTCCTGGTTATAGCCGCTTTAGCGGTGCTGCCGGCCGGGTGCGGCGATTCGTCGCAGTCCCTGTTAGGAGATTTTTACGTTTCGGAAGTCGCATCCGTTCAGTCGGAGGCTAAGCACGTCATGGATGAGGCTTTAGCCGATAGCGACCCCGTGGCGCGTGTCAATGCGATCGAAGTCGTGGGGACAACGGGACGCGTCGATTTCATGCCGAAGGTGCAGCGATTGCTGCAGGATCAAACGCCGCCGGTTCGCTTTGCGGCGTGTTTGGCCGTCGGTGACCTGCAGTACTCTCCTGCGAAGATGGTATTGGCCCCGCTGCTCAAGGACGAGGATTCGAATGTGATCACAGCCGCCTCATATGCGATGGGCAGGCTCGGGGCGACGGAGTATTATCAGGTGGTTCGCAAAGCCGCAGAAAGCAAGGACCAGACGGTCAGGGCGAACGCTGTTTTCCTGCTCGGGAAAATCGGCGACCAGCGTGATCTGAACCTGCTCAAATCGGTGCAAGAGGATAACTACTCGACGGATAAGGTCCGATTCCAGTGCCTCGAAGCGAGAGCCAGGCTGGGTGATGAGGAGGTTTTGAAGCGGCTGTGGGCGCTGGCTTTTAGCGCATACGCCGACGACCGGGTGATAGCTATTCGAGCAATAGGGGCGGTGGGTACGCCACGTGCCAAAGAGATTCTGGGCACAAAGTTGGATGATATTGTTCTTGAGGTCCAGATAGCGGCGGCCGAACAGCTTGGCAAGCTCGGCGACAAGACCGGTGAGGCAGAAGTACTCACCGTTTTCGAAAAGAATTTGACCAGCGGCATGGAGAAGGAGGCCGGCGAGCGTGTTAACGTCCTGACAGCGATGGCGATAGGCCAAATTCGCACCGCCGCCCTGACGAAATATTTGCCGCAATTGCTGAAAAATGAGTCAAAATATGTGCGCATCGCCACCGCTAAGGCCGTTTTTCAGTGCAATATGAGATAGAGTAGCCCTGAAAAACCGTATGTTATCAGACCCTGCATCTCGTGTCTTTTCAGTTGGATTTAATTTAGGGTATTTGTCAGATTTCACTTGACCTTCCCGGGTTTTAAGCTTAAAATCATGGTATAGATATGCGTGTCAGGGCGTGGAATCCCGTTTCGCGACTCGCACGATGGATATATAAGGCTTAAGGCGTGTGAGGCAAATGGGGATTTTTCGGACGTTCGTGTGTCCGCATCGCATGGCCCGGCACAAGAGCATGGGTTGTGAAAAGACGTAACAGGTTCGGTGAAAGGAGGTTGCTTTGAGCACTCTGACAAAGGTTCTGATAGTCCTGCTGACGATCGCCTCAATTTTCCTTTGCGGTATTGTTGTAACGTATGTAGCGAGTGCGGTGAACTACAAAGAGAAGCACGATAGCCTGTACAGCCGGTTCCAGGCGGCTAAGCAGAGTGAGGATAACGCCAATAAGCAGTTCAATGATCTGAAGGGTCAAACGGATCAGGAAAAGCTGGCTTTGAACGAAAAAATCGCAGCACTTCAGCAGAGCGTTTCAGCCCTGGAAGCGAAGCTCAAGGAGACCGAAATCGCCCGAGATGACGCCCGGCGGAAGGAAGACTCCTGGGAAGCGGCCGCCAAGGACTTCGCCAAGACGGTCGAAGTGAACAATCAGTTGAGGACCAATGCCGAGGACCAGTTGAAGAACGTCAACGCCGAGCTTATCAAAGAACGAGCGCAGCACGAACAAACCTCGACGGCTCTGCGGGAGAAAATGGCAATCATCACCCAGCTCGAGGATAAATGGAAAGGGCTTCTCGAAGAAAAAACCGAGCTTCAAAAAAAGCTGGATGGGATGTTGAGTCAATACGGTAAGCTCGTTGCTGAGCCTGTCGCGGTTACCGCAATCCGAGAGGAAGCTCGCGTGGCCGCCCTGGCGAAAGATATTGACCTGAAAGGAGCGGTCATTTCGGTGGATTTGAAGAATCTTCTGGCCGAGATATCCATCGGCGAGGCCGATGGCGTCAAAAAGGGGATGAGATTCCACGCCACACGCGGCGATAAGTTCATCTGCGATGTCGTCATCCTGGACGTCGAGCCCGAAAAGGCAGTTGGCTGGCTGGAGATGCTTCAGAATGGAGTTGAGCTTCAGCCAAAAGTGGACGACAAGGTCAGCACGAATCTATAAGACGCGATCGGACATAAATGCGTTGTTATGCGAGGTTTAAGACATGATCCCTGGCGCAGCGAGTCATGGTAAGAAAATAACGGCCCCTGATAACATCTACACGGTCATTCTGGCGGTGGCATTTTGTGCCGTTCTTGCAACGGCCGTCTTCGTAGCCTATCAGTGCTACACCCAGTACGGAACGATTTTTAACATACAATAGCCGAATCGCTATTGACAATACCGCTCTCTGCCATTATATAAGGAAACAGCCTCTCAGGAGTTTTTGCATCTGCGAAGGCTTGTATTGGTGATTGGGAAAGGAGTCGAACGTGCTATTGGACACGGTCTTAGGTTGGTTCAGTATGGACATGGGCATCGACCTGGGAACCTGTTCCACCCTCGTTTGTGTCCGCGACAAAGGCATCGTCCTGAATGAACCCTCCGTCGTTGCCGTCCGCAAGGGAACGAATATCGTTCTGAATAACGGTGAGGCCGTCGGTCTGGTAGCGCGCGAGATGTTGGGCAAGACGCCGGGCTCCATAAGTGCGATAAGACCCCTCAAAGACGGCGTGATCAGTGACTTCGAAATCACCGAAGCGATGCTGAGCTATTTCATTCGCAAAGTTCACGGCCGGGGCGGGCTGGTCCGGCCCCGCGTGGTCATCGCCGTGCCCAGCGGAATCACCGCCGTCGAACGCAGGGCCGTCATCGACAGTGCCGAACGAGCCGGCGCACGCAAGGTCTATCTGGTCGATGAGCCGATGGCGGCCGGCATAGGAGCGGGGCTGCCCATCACGGACCCGACCGCTTCGATGATTGTCGATATCGGCGGCGGAACCACGGAAGTCGCCATCATGAGTCTGGCCGACATCGCCACGGCCACGTCTATCCGCATCGGCGGCGACGATATGGATGAGGCGGTCATCAACCATCTGAAAAAAACCTATAACCTTCTGATCGGCGAGGCGCGGGCGGAGAAAGTCAAGATCCAGATCGGCTCGGCCGCTCCGCTCGATGAGGAATTGACGATGGAGGTCGCCGGGCGCGACACCATCTCGGGACTGCCGAGGAAGATCGTGATTACGAGCGAGGAAATCCGCGAGGCCCTTCGCGACCCGGTCGCCGCCATAATCGACGCGGTGACTACGACGCTGGAAAAAGCTGAGCCGGAACTGGCGGCGGACCTTATTGATAATGGCATACACATCTGTGGGGGCGGCTCACTGTTGCGGAGGATGGATACCGTGCTGGCGAATGCGACCGGCCTGAAGGTCCAGACCGTGGATGACCCGCTCAGCAGTGTCGCGAGGGGTACCAGCGTCTATCTGGAAAACCTGGAGCTCTGGAAAGACACGATGGACCACAGTGAATACGGATGGGAGTGAGCCCCCGGCGGTGCGCCAGGTCCGTTGCACAAGAAACTGACAACATGCGATGATAGCAAGGAAGCACACAAAAGTCTCCCGCAGAATGCTGTTCACATGGTTCATGTTGACGGGGCTGATTCTGCTGTTTGCTCCGCAGGAATTCACGGGTAAGTTCCAGCTCGCGTTCGTGCACGTCTTCCGCTGGCCTTTGAGCGTCGGCGGCAACTTCGCGCTGACAGCCCGGACGCAGCAGCCGTCAGCCGAAGAAGCCTCAGCTCGCGTCGAGACACAGTATCGCAACTATGTGGCCAACCTCGAACAAACGCTCAACCAACAGCGGCAGGATTTTGAAAGGCTGTATGGGCTGCACAATACCTACGTCTGGCAGGGCGTGGATTTTGCGTTGGCCGACGTCGTGACGGCGACGATCGACGGATCTCGCAACGCGCTGACGATAGACTGCCGCAAGCCGGACGGCCTGGCGAAAGGCCAGTTCGTCCTGGGCGATGAGTGCGTCATCGGGACGATAGCGGACGTGTTTCCTCAAATCGGCAAGGCCGAAGTGAAGCTGATTACGGATTCGACCTCGAGAATACCGGTCAAGATAGGTACTATGAGGAGCATCATGACGGGCGCCGGCAATAATTCGGCCAGGATCGAGCAGCTCAAGCTCGATCGCGAAGTCAAAATTGGCGAGAACGTCTTTGCGCTCGGCCAGCCGGGTTTCCTGGATGCGCCGATTATTGTGGGAAAGGTGTCCCGATGCGAGAGGAATACCCGAAACGCGTCGGTTTGGGATGTCACGGTAGAGCCGGCTTGTGACATAAAAAAAATCGAGGACGTGGCCGTCATTATCATGAATCCGCAAAAGTAGAAAACAAGTGAACGAGCGAATTAGAGATTAGTGAATTAGAGTGTGGCAGGGAAGGGAAGCTCACTAATGAGCTAATTCTCTGATTGACTAATCCACTTATTCGCGATGAGGAAACCCAATGCGATGGCTTCGCTTTGCAGTTCTAATTCTTATCGTCACCGTTCTGCAAAAGGGCCTCTTGGCGCGCTGGGATAACAAGCCTGATCTGGTGCTGATCGTCATGGTTTTCTCTGCGATTCACTTGGGTACGTCGGATGCGATTATCAGCTCGTTCGCCGCCGGTCTGGCCGCGGACCTGATCGGCTCGCCGATGCCGATGGGTCCGCACATGATCAGTTTCGGCGTGTTCGGCACGTTATTGGCGTACCTGCACCGGGTGGTCGCCATCCGGAGAATGCCCTACCAGGGGGCGGCGATTTTTGCCACGGGGCTTTTGGTCGGCGCCCTGACGCACGGGCTGGCGTTCTTGAGCGGGAGCGAGCCGTTCTCGAAGAGTATATACGCAGCTGTTTTTGTAACGTCTCTCTACTCGGCCTTCGTGGGACCGTTTCTTTTTCTGCCTGCGGTGTGGTGGATGGGCATAAAAACGGATCGCTATCGTCATCGGTTTTTGTGAAGCGGCCGGCGAAAAACATGTACAGCAGGCGAGTCAAAATATTTGTGTTTTTCAGCGTTTTGCTTCTGGGCGTGTGCGTGCTCCGCCTGGCCCAGATGCAACTGTTGACCGCCTCAGCCGTCCAGGAACAAATCGCCGAGCTCAAACGCCAGAGGGGACAGTCCAAACAGCTCAAGACCATCCGGGGCAAAATACTCGACCGGGACGGCAGAATCCTTGCGATTGACGAAGCCCGGTTCTCCATCCACATTAATTACGGACTCAGTTCCTATTTAGACGAGCGTGTCCGGCAGGTCTATCTCGACAGGGCGGCTGCCGAGGCGAACTCGGACAAGGCCGTCGAGCAGACTAAAGAGGAAATTAACGCTGCCCTGGAGGCTCTGGAGCGGATTATCAACAAGTGCGCCCAGTTCAAAGGCGTCGATCCGTCGCAAATCAGGACCGAAATGCAGCGGATAAACGATTGGGTCTGGGACCACCGGATGTTCCAGGCATGGCTGCGAAACTTCCCGGATTCGGAGCTTCTTGAAAAATACCCTATCCGCGTCAGCATCCCGCATTCACAGGCCATGGCCGACTTTGAACAAAAGGAGCCCGATCCGGACAAGCGGCGGCAGCTCGCGGGCAAGGTCGATATCGCCGAGATGTACAGGGACTGGCCGCTGCTGGTGCTGAAAACCGACGACGACATCTTCGCCGCTCAACTGGAGTTCATCGATACCGACGGGGTCCGGATTCTGCCTGCAGAGCATCGGCTCTATCCTTACGGCTCGGCGGCCGCTCAGACGATAGGCTGGGTCGGCCCGGCCACGCAGCAGCAGGATAAGGAGCTTTTCGCCGACGACAGGCTCTCAAGCTATCTGGAGGGCGAGCTGTGCGGACGAGAGGACGGGGTCGAATACGTCTGCGAGAGTATCCTTCGCGGCCGGCGAGGCGAGGAGGTCAAAGACCTGGACAAGCAGCTCGTCAGCCGCACCGAGACTCAGCTCGGCCAGGATGTCAGGCTGACGCTGGATATCGAGCTTCAGAAAAGAATAGAAGAATATCTGGCGGATTACCCGCGCGACCCGAATCTGGATAATCCCGGCATCTCGGTTGTCGTTATCGAAGTTGCAAACTCCGATATCCTGGCTCTGGTTTCGTTACCGACCTATGATCTAAACCGTGTCCGGTACGATTACGGTGACCTGGTGGCCGATCCGCGTAAGCCCCTTATCAACCGCGCGATCAACGAGACCTATCCGGCTGGCTCGGTCATCAAGCCGGTTATTCTCGTCGCCGGCCTTGAGACCGGCGTGATTGGACCCGAAGACGTCATCCCGTGCCCGCCCCAGCCAGCGCCGGAAGGATGGCCCAACTGCTTGATCTACAGGCGGAATCACAGCGCCGGGCATGATAATCTATGGCCAAACACCGCGCGTAACGCAATCAAAGGCAGTTGTAACATCTATTTTTCCCGGCTGGCTGACCGAATAGAGCCGCTACTTCTGCAGCAATGGCTCTTCAAGTTTGGCTATGGGCAGAAACTACTTGAATTGTCTGACCTGTCTGACATGTCGGACAGGTCAGACTTGTCAGACATTGCGGCAAGAGAATCAGCAATGGGCAATAATCGGTCTTTCGACCAGTCACCCGGTTCGATTTGGAGCACGGCTCCGAAAAGCCCTGTTCTGCGTTTCGAGGATGTCCCCTCGCTTCGGCCGAGCGAGAGGCGAATGTTCGGCATCGGGCAGGGCAACTTGCGTGTCACGCCGCTTCAGGTGGCCAACGCTATGGCGGCTTTGGCACGCGGCGGAGTTTTCAAGCGGCCCAGGCTGCTTGCTTTGTCCGACAAGTCAGACCTGTCCGACAGATCGGAAATCGATTTGGGCGTGCGTCTGGAGACGCTGGCCGTCGTCTATGATGGGATGAGCGCCGTCGTCAGTGAGTACGGCGGCACGGCGTACACGCAGTTCGGGCCGTTTCTGCGGACTCTCGCCGCCGAGGACGTGAAGGTCTATGGCAAGACCGGCTCGACGGAGCAGCCGGAGCACGCCTGGTTCGGTGGCTTCGCTCAAGATAGTTCCGGCCGGAAGATCGCCCTCGCCGTCGTCGTCGAAGGCGGCCAGCACGGTTCGAGCGACGCCGCACCCTTAGCCCGTGACATTATCCAGTTCTGCATCGAAGCCGGATACCTCGGACAATTCCGCAACGAAGGCACAAAGCCACAAAATTAGTCAGACTTGTCTGACAGGTCGGACGTTGTGGCAAAAAATCTTTGCAAACCCCCGCCAGGCGGGTTATCATTGTCCTTCGCGAGTTGTACAAGTTGTGCTGCCGGTTGGTTCGTGATTGTCGTCCCGACCGATCTTGCCCGTCGGCGGAAAGGTTTCGGCGCTGTCTTATGTTAAGCCGAAGGGAGAACGCGATGTACTGTTCAAAATGTGGAGTGGAGAATCCCAATAGTGCACAGACGTGCCGGTCCTGCGGCGCGCGGTTGTTACCCCCTCCTGTGCCTTCCGCAGGTATTGTACCAAGAACGAGCCAGTTAGCCACCGCAGCATTTGTGCTCGGTATCCTCAGCCTTTTAACGTGCGGCCTGACGGCCATACCTGCGATAGTTTTGGGTATTGTCAGCTTTATTCTTATAGAAAAGAGCGGCGGCAGACTTACTGGAACACCCTTTGCCGTACTCGGTGTCATTATTCCCGTGCTCATATTCTTTGTGATCCTGTGGCCAATGCTTATTAACGTCAGGCAAAAAGCGTGTCGAATGGCCTGTGGCACAAACCTGACCCAAATTGGGATGGCAATACTCATCTATGCAAACGATTATGATAACAAACTTCCGCGTTCTGGCGGTGAGGATACACCGTGGGCTATGCGCATACCTGACTGGCAGGCCAACAATCGGTTCGTGGCGTATGGTCTTGCACCCGACGGAAGCGGCGGCGAGGCAAGTATAACGTCTTGCTTCTATCTTCTGCTGAAGTATTGCTATCCGCCAGATCCTCGGATTTATGTCTGTAAGGGTGACACCGGGGCAACGGCGTTCAATCCAACCGACGAGGGCGTGGGCGGTCGAGAGTTGATAGATTTTTGGGATTTCGGACCCGAACCCCGTAAGCATTGCAGCTACTCGTATCACCAGCCGTTTAGCCTGTACCCTCTGACCACGTCGAGCAATCCGGGCTTGGCTGTGGCTGCTGATAGGAATCCATGGATAGATGCTCCCTCCTATGCGGCCAAGCAGTTCCCTGGTTCCTTTAATCCCGACGGAGGTAGGGAAGCGCGAAAGGCCGGCAATGCGATCCAACATCAGGAAGATGGACAAAACGTATTGTTCCTGGACGGGCACGTCGGTTTCGAAACGAGATCTTTCTGCGCAATCAACGACGACAATATCTACACGTACTGGGATGGCGGAGACATCCGCAAAGGCGGCGTGCCTATACTTGGGGCAAGTGAACCCAAAGACAGGTTGGATTCATTTCTGGTCCATGATGGTTTCAGCCCGGTAAGGCCTGGAAGATGACGTGTCGATGAAAAACAAGCAAGAAACAGGGAATTGGTGAATACGTAAGAAACTTCAGGAATAAGGAGAATCAAAATGTACTGTCCAAGATGCGGCAAAGAAAATCCGGATAACGCCCGGGTGTGCAACAATTGTAATTTGCTGCTGCCGAGTATTTCGACAACGGTGCCCCCGGCGATTGCAAGGACCAGCGGGCTGGCGATTGCCTCGTTTGTGTTAGGAATTCTCAGCTTCTGCACTTTTTTCATCACGGCGCTGCCGGCTGTCATCCTGGGTATTGTGGCTCTGGTGAAGATTGCCGGCAGCGGCGGCAAATTAAAGGGCAACGGCTTTGCCATTACAGGAATCGTGGTGCCCGTTGTTGCAGCGGTTTTTATGTTGCCCCTGATGTTGGGTATTACGATGCCGGCCCTTGTCAGGACAAAACACCTGGCCCAAAGAATGGCGTGCGGCACGAATATGCGAAACCTCGGCATTGCTATGCGGATGTACGCCGACGATCACGATGATAAGTTTCCAACTGGCTCGAAGTGGTGCGATTTGATGATCGAGCGCTCTGCGGTAGACCGCATGATATTCAAGTGCGGGGGCGCGACGGAAGGCCCCTGCAATTACGCCATGAACGAGAACGTGGCGGAGCCGGGGCCGTCCAATCAGTCTGATTTGGTCCTGCTCTTTGAGACACATCCAGGCTGGAACCAGGTAGGTGGTCCTGAAATCCTGACCACGGAAAATCACCGGGGCGAGGGCTGCAACGTCTTGTTCGTCGATTCCCACGTGGAATTCGTCAAGACGCAGGAATTGAATCGCCTGCGCTGGAAGCCTGACTGAACATTTGCCTGTGGAAGAGGAAACAAATGCAATGCCCAAAATGCGGAGCGGAGAATGCAGATAACACCCAAGTGTGCAGTTCGTGCGGTTGTACTGAGACGAAGCCGCATCAAGTGAAGTCTGGACCCAGCAAAAGGAACTGGGTAATGCCCCTCATCGAGATACTGCTTATGGGATTGGCGGCAGCTCTGGCTGGTTTGCTCAAACCCACTTGGGCCTTTATTGCTGCGCTGCTGGCCTTTTGCTCTGCGATATCTGATATCAGGACGAACTGGAATGAGCGAAAATTCAGAGGAAAGGCCATTGGGGCTGGAATTCTCATTCTATCCTGTTTGTTCATGCTTACTTTGAGTTATCTGCGTATCGATGCTGCTCCCATTCCAGACGATTACACGGTTAGTGATCTCAGATCAGCCCCGACAGAATGCGATCAGACTTATGAACTGCTTGGCCAACTTACTGACGTGGACGTCGAAGTGGAAGGCAGGTCTCCGATCGGACTGTCCGCCCAGGAGATTCGCCGATTGGAAGAAATCTACGATCTGTGTAAAGAAAAGGAGCTGGGAACAATAACGCTAATCCTTCAGGATAATGCCGGTGAAATTATAGACATGTGGCAACATGCGCAAAAGGGTAGGGAAGTTATATCAAAACTCAACGAGTCTCCGGAAATAGCGGATCTCGATGAGCCCAATATCGAAATTGAGAAATCTTGGTTTGTCAGCCTAAGACATCTAACTTTTCTGCACTTCACCTATATATGCCTGCAGAGTATTCAGGGCGATCACAATGACGCTGTGGATACGCTGTTGAAATATGACCCTTTTGTGGGGAAGCTCAGCTTGAATGCGCGTTCGCTCCTTACGAACCTGGTGTGCATGGCATGTTCTAAGATAAACATTGATGTGGCAAACTTCATCATTAACAATCCCGAAACTCCTCAAAACTCACTGATGCTCCTAAGGCAACACATAATTCCTCTTTCGCGCGAGCGGACGTCTCTAAGAAATGCGCTGATATCTGAATATATTGCCTGGAAGAAAAGGTTCCTGAAGACGTCAAATGATCCAAGATATCGGCATAGGGCCATTACTCCTCTGAAATTGAATTCGACGTTGAGATTGTCCATGAATTTTCTATGTGAATTAATTGCGATAGAAGAAGGTGGTACTAAGATGAAAGAACTCAAAGTCTGGCCCGCTTTCTATCCCGACCTACCTGTAAAGATCGGTCATGATGGCAAGCTGCCCTGGTACTATGAGATATACAATCCTTTGGGTGCCAAAGCGATTGCCATCTACGTACCAGCTATAAACAATGTTCTCATTTTACGAACGAAGCTTTTAATACATTCAGACCTACTGAAGATTGTATTGGACAAGAGGCTCGGCAAGGAAGTCAGCCTGAAGTCTTGTGCCTATAGTGATGAATACATAGTTGACGTCGAGGGCAAGAAGATTTTCAGCCCCGGCCCTGATGGTAAACCGGGTACGAAAGACGATATAATGCTGTCGATCAATCCCGAACTCTTAGGCTGGTAGAATCGGATCATGTCCCTCGTTCCTTGTCCTTTGGATTAGGGAGTCATTCGATACTAACGGGCATTGGAAGTTTGTTCAATTGGGCCTGGAGGAGCTGGAAAAATTTCTCGTTGTCGGGCCAGAGGATACGTTCGTCATCTGGTATGGGCTTGTCTAACTCATCGAGGAACAGGCCGATAACAGCTTCATCGAGCGTTTCTGCCGAGAGTCCCAGGCCGAGTTTTTGGATGTAGTGTGCGTTGATGATCTGCTCGTACTGGCCGGCCAAGGGAAGCAGGAGCATCTTTTTCTTGAGGTACATACATTCGCTGATCAGCGAAAAGCCTGCTGAAGCAATCACGCCCCGGGCTGCGGCGAGGTCCGCCAGAAAACCTTTGGTGTTCCGCTTCTTGAAAATGCAGTTCTGAGATTGAGTGTCTTGGTTAAAGCCATAAATGATGAAGGTCTGCCGGCCGAATTTGTGCAGGACATCGAGCAGCCGGTCCTGCTCGGTCCCCGTCGTGGAGTACAGCAGAATGTGCTCACCCTGCGCCGCCTTGCGTTCGGTGACGGCAGGCCTGACGATGGGCGGCGCGAGGATCGCCGAATCGATCCGCAGAGGGGCCTTGAAGAAATTCAGGATGATATAGACCGCCGCTCCCACATAGTGACATTCGGTGACCACGCTGGCGGTGATTCGGGAAAACCAGTTTTTGGATGGATGGTCGAGCTTGCAGAGCGTCAGCATGTGCTCGTGGTCGATACTGATGAACGGCACGTTTTTTCGCCATGCCCACCAGGCGCTGAATGGTTCGAAATCCGATACCACCAGCTCTGGATCGAACGGCTCAAAGTGTGTCTTGAAAAGCTCGTCGTTCTGGCGATTTGCCTCGGGCAGCTTCAGGAAATTCTTCTTGAGCGTTTCCGATTTGTCGATGCGCTGGCCTTCAAAGACGAAAGACAGGCCGAAGATTTCCTTCACTCGCTGGCCGAAGTACTGTTTCAGATAAAGAAGCGACTTGCCGGACCCGACAAACATCACATCGTGGCCGGCATCGAGGAATCGCTGTCCGATCAGGTGGGACCGGCTGCTGTGTCCGAAGCCTTCACCTGCGACGCCATAAATTATCCTGGCCATTATTTACTCGACATCGAGGTAGTTGAGGGTTCGCTCGATGATATTTTTTGCGACGGGAGCGGCGACGGTGCCACCGGTGTAGCCTTTGCCAAGTGAGCGATTGGGCTTTCGGATCGAGACTAAGACGACGATGGCCGGGTCCTCGACCGGGGCGCCGGCGATAAAGGAGGCGACGAAATCATTCTCCGAATAGCCTTTGGCGTCGCTTCGTGCGATATTGGCGGTTCCGGTCTTGCCGAAGACCTGCCACTTGTCCAGGTGCGCTCGCTTGCCGGTTCCCTCCTCGACGACGCCGACCAGGGCGTTGTGGACGACCCATTCGGCGACTTCGGGTTTGATGATGTAACCGACGGGAGCCGCCCCGCCGGAGGCGGGGAATCTCGAACTGATGATGTTGCCGTCATTGTCAACGATGGCTCTGACCATAAACGGGCGCACGAGGCGCCCGCCGTTGGCGAGGATGCAGAAGGCCCGGACCAATTGCATTCCGGTCACGCAGATTTCCTGGCCGAATGGGATGCGGGTGACGCTGTAGCCGGTCCACTGGCTGGCCGGCCTCAGCAGGCCCTCGACCTCGCCGGGCAGCTCAATGCCCGTCTTTTTGCCGAAGCCGAAGAGCGTCAAGCCGTTGTAAAGCTTGTCTTTGCCGAGCTTTTGTCCGATCTTGGCCATTCCGATGTTGCTGGATTTGATCAGAATTTCGCGCACGGTCAAATCGCCGAATCCTTCACGGTATTCGCCGATCCGGCCAAATCCTTTACCAGAGTAGCTTCCGTTTTCGCAGAAAATCGTCTCATTCCTGCTGATGGCGCCGGCGTCCAGGGCGACGGCGACCGTGAACGGCTTGATGATACTGCCCGGCTCGTACCAGTCCGTGATGGCCCGGCTGCGGAAGTTGTTCGGGTCGGTGGTTTTGATATCGGCAGGGTCAAAATCGGGCAGGGACACTATCGCCAGGATGGCCCCTGTCTTGGGATCGGCCACAATGGCCACGGCCGACTCAGCCTGATAGCTTTCGTATTGTTTGAGCAACTCGTCCCGGACGAACTGCTGGATGGTTGAGTCGATCGTCAGGATGATTCCGACGCCGTTGGTCAAGATACCCTCCTGCTCTTTGAGGCGGATGGGCCGGCGGCGCACGTCGGCAAAAAAGACGTTCCGTGCGGCCGAGCCGATCAGGGATTTATCGTATGCCAACTCGATGCCTTCGAGGCCGCGGTTGTCGAGACTGGTGAAGCCGACAAGGTTGGCCGTCAGCCTGCCCATCGGATAATGTCTGTGCCATTCTGATTGGACGCCGATGCCGCGAATGCGCAGGGCGGCGTTGTAGTCGTTGGCGTCGGCGGTCGTTTTGATTTTGGCAAAGCCCGGGTTTTGACTTTCCAGAATGAGCCTGCAAATCTCGTGAGCGCCCATGTCCACGAGCGGAGCGAGCTGCGAGGAGGTCTCCTTGGCGTCTTCGATCACTCGGGGCTCGGCAAAGATGATCTGGACCTTGTTGCTGGCGGCCAGCACGCGGCCGCGACAGTCAAGAATCGCCCCCCGCTGAGGCTGCCGGCTCATCAGGTAACGCTGCTGTCTGAGGCTGGCCTGCGTGAAATGCTCGCCCCGGTAATACTGAAGGTAGAAGCACCGGCCGATCAGGGCCAGGAAGGACCCGATCAGAAGCAGCGACACGATGATGGTAACTCGAACGTTTTTCAACTTTTCTATTCTCGATCCTTGTAGAGTGGGCAACAAGTTGCACACCCTACGAGTCTGACGCAGAACGCGGTACGCCGAACATCGAACGCTGCTGATTTTAGTCGTCAGTTTTCAACTTGTCCAGATGCTCTGACACGGAAGCCGGGTTAATTAGACTTTCCAGTAAAAGCTGCTTGGCGCCCAACTGCTGTTTCAGGCGGCCTTGTTCGACGTTGCATGAGCAGAGCTCATAGAAGACTTGATTGCCTGCGCTCCGCAAGTACACGGCGAGGATTAGAACCGCCGTGAAATAGAACACAACGAAAACGAAGCGGAATTGAGACATCTGTATTTTCGATTTTCGATTGATGATTTACGATTGACGGGCGATGCCGATTCCGTGATCGAAAATCGCAAATCGGTAATCGTTCTTATCGGGCAGGCATTTTCAATCGCATGCCGACGGTCAGATTATCCTGGTCCTTCAGTTGGTCGACGTTGAGTTTGGCTATCTCCAGGTACCGATTGCCGTCGCCAAGCTGCTGGGCGGCAATCCGCCAGAGGTAATCCCCTTCCCGCACGACGTACTCGCCGGCCGGCTTGGCCGATTTATCCGTTGGTCGTCGGGCTGCTGAAGCAGGCTGGCTCGCCACACGTACGACAGGCTGGCCTTTGCTGGCTTTCGGCCCGACAGTAGTGCCGGACCCTGAGCCTGTCGAAGGGGCTGAGCCGCTCTCGGGCAGAAGGTGCTTCTTACCAATGGATAACACCTTTTCAAACATGGAACCTGAAAGCACGCCATCGTTCTTGTCTGCGTCGGTCCCGGAAGCCTGCAGCGGTGGTATCGTCAGCTTTTGTCCGACGTAGATCTCGTCGGGCGCTTTGAGCAGTTGGCGATTGGCCTGAAATATCCGCATGACGTTCGCGTATTTGTTGCCTTCTTCCTCGCCATAGACCTTCTTGGCTATATCGCCCAGGGTATCGGCCTCGCAGACCGTATAGACTTGCGGGGCGGCCGGCTTGGGCTTGCTGATCTCCGCTTTTTCTTCAGGAGGGGCTACCGGGGCAGTCGATTCGATGACAGGGGTCGGGGCAGGCTCCGCCTGATCGGCGGTTTTCAGAATCGGGGCCTCCGTTGCGATGGAAGTCTCCTGGGGGAGTTTCATTTTGAAGCGGATATCCTCTTTTTGTTCAAAGGGCCTCTGCACGTGCACGGTGGGCTGTTCGATGGCCGGCGCCAAGCGGTCGAAATCTTCCTGTGCGTGGCGTTCGTTGATGCCGATGCCGAGTGTGCCGTTCGGGGTGCTGACCATGTTTGTGGTCAGCTCGCTACTGTTCGCGACGCTTCGGAAACGCGGCAGGCCGTTAATGATAAATGCAATTACAAATATAAATATCAGACCTAATAACAATCCTATCTTTGCGTCCGAAGTCATGGTGAAACTCCATTTTTCTGGGGCTCTTGCACAACCCCCGTGGGATGGCAAGGCTACGTGATTATTGTTTTTGTGCAATTCTCAGCTTTGCACTTCTTGCTCGTCGATTCTCTTTGATTTCCTCTCGGCTCGGCACAATCGGTTTCTTCGTGAGGATTCTGAAGCGGCCGATCTTGGCGTTCTGTATGAAATCGCGTTTGACCAGTCCGTCTTCCAGGCTGTGATAGCTCATGATGGCGATGTACCCGTTCTTGTTAAGCAAATCCGGCGCGGATGTCAGCAGTTTCTTGAGATTCTCAAGCTCGTCGTTGACTGCGATTCTTAACGCCTGAAAAGTCCGTGTGGCCGGATGTATCCTGCTTCTCTGACTGCCCCGAGTTCTTTTTAGTGCCCAACAGACAATTTCCGCCAATCGGCCCGTCGTTGTGATTGGCTCTATTTCACGTTGCTGCACAATGAAACGGGCGATTCGTCGTGAAGCTCTGTCCTGGCCGAACGCGTAAATCAGATCGGCCAGAGATTTTTCGTCAGCTTCGTTTACTATATCGGCAGCGGTGCGTTTGAATCTTTTGTCAAATCGCATGTCGAGCGGCATATTTATCTGAAAACTGAGCCCGAAATCCGCATCCTCCAACTGCGCCGAGCACACGCCCAAATCCGCGAGGATCAAATCCGCTTTTTCGATGCCCAGACTCTGAAGTTGCTGGCGGATCTGAGAAAAGTTCGAATGGACGAGAATGACCTTACAGGCCAGTGATTTTAATGTAATTTGGGCCCGTTGGACGGCATTCTGATCAATATCCATACCGATGAGTACCGCCTCGGGGCCCAAAGCCTTGCCGAGCAGAAGGCTGTGACCTCCTTGTCCGACGGTCGCATCGACCATTATGCCATCCGGTGGCAATCCGATCCGCTCAGTCAACGTCTCGGCGAGAACCGGAATATGTTCTATTGTTGAATCGCTCACCTGTCTGGAATGCCGTTCATTTCACGCTGCGTATTATCGAAAGGCCGGCACATCAGGACCTCGGAGAATACGCAACTCGTTTGAAACGTCGCTGATCAGCCCACAGCTATTGTAGTCCTGAGGCACAGAAGCTTCTCAACATCGGGTGAGAATTCAACACGCGAGAAAATACCGTCGAGCTGCCTTAATTGTCCCAGCTTTTGGCCGAGAGCCGCCAGTGCATCAAAGGTCTGTTCGTCAACCTCTCTTCTGCCGGCGAGGCTTTCAGCGACAATCCGGCAATGGTTCGAATCCGTTCCAATCATTGTGTCTTGTCTCCAGTTCAAAGGTTATTGTTCTTCATTTTGTTTTTGCAGGACAACCTGACGTGCCTGCGCCATCTGTTTCTGGTACTGCGCCATGTGATCTGAAAGATATTGCTCCCAGCTTTCACTGTTCCATAGTTCGATATGGTCTCTGACGCCGACCAGTGTAATGTTGTCTTTCAGTCCAGCCCTATTCCTGAGTTTCTCGTTCAGCAGCAGACGGCCCTGGCTATCCAACTCCACCTTGCTGGCCAGTGCAAAACTGATTCGTTCGAACGCCACGGCTTCGTCGGGCGCCGTCGTTCCGGGCGCCACGGCAAGGGCGATTTGCTCGAAATACTTCTCGGGGTACAGACAAAGTATCCCGTTGGCTCCGAGGATCAGATAGAAGTTGCTGCCGTGCTCCTCGGCGTCAATCTGGTTTCTTAACTTGTTCGAGATGAGGACTCTGCTCTTATCATCAACGACGTGTTGGTATTCGCCTGTTAATAATAGCATGGCATTCGTCCCACTTACTGAAACTACGGTGGGGGATTTTACCACTTTCTGCCACTTCGTCAATATTTAATACCACTTTCTTGGGAATTTTTGTAAAATTGTTTTATAGGACGATCCGCATAAAATGCTAATTCAAGGACACACCGTTGTTTATGATAGTTCGGCGATTTCGGCGTTTTAGAATTTTTTCTGTAGGAAAATGATTCCGGTAAGACCCTACGAAGATATTCAAGGCAAGTTCAAGGATTGGACCTGCCCATTTCGGTTTGTTTCCTGCCGGCATGTCGAGAGCATCCGCCGCTTAGGGTATGATGGATTTCGGGTCAATATGGGGCCTTTTTTTCACCGTCTTTAAGGGCCGGGCTGGCTCATACAGGTGACGCTATGTACTGCCGGGATGATTTCTAATGCGAATCTTGTTTGCCTCTGGCGTACATGCCGTTATCAGGGACAGACAGAAATGAGTTGATGAGCCGTCCGCAGGTCTGCCGAAGGAATAACAGTGCAAAAAGCTGCGAGTTTTCCCTCGCAATATTGTGCTTTTGAGGCATGCCGAGCGCCAAAGGGCGATTGGATAAGCGGAAAAAGGTTGAAAAACAGCGGCTGATGTTGTACTTTAATAATGGTTCAGGCGTGTGAACAGCCTGGCAAAGAATTGATGTTTGGGGTTTGCAGGCGAAAATGGCGCATAATACGAAAGTGCGAGCCGAGGCCGGAAACGGGCAACAGAACGGCAGGGCAGGGGACAGCAAAGGCAAGCGGCTCTGGGTAATTGGTTCAGCATTGCTCGTCATTGCGACGGCATTTGTGCTGCTGGGATGGATAAGAACGCCGGCGTCGGCTGATGCCGACAAGATGCTGAACACGTTCACGGTGCGAACGGACGACCTGGTTATCACAGTAACCGAAAGTGGCAGTATTAAAGCCCAGGAATCAACGGACATTATATGCGAGGTGGAAGGGCGCGGTGCCGAGATAGCCAGTATCATCCCTGAGGGCACGGTCCTTACTGAGGAGGACGTCAGGAATGAAAGAATCATCTGCCAGTTGAATTCCTCCGACCTGCAGGACATGTACAACAGAGAGCTGATAGATTTCTCGGTTGCCCAGGCGAACTATCAGGAGGCTCAGCAGGCATACATTATTCAGAATAAACAAAATGAATCCGACATTGCTACTTCCAAACTGAAGGTTGAATTCAGTCTGATGGATTTGCGGAACTACATGGGGGAGACGGCGTCGCAAAAGCTTATCGACCGTATGGCCCAGGACCCTAACGTGGTGATCGACATGGCGGCCATCCTGGACTTTCTTGAAGATGCCAACAGTGAAGGAGGGGGAGCCAGGCAGAAGCTCAAACAGCTCAATGACAGCATTATTCTTGCAGAAGAGAGACTGACTCAGGCTCAAAGTGAGTTGGATTCCAGCAGAAAACTCTTTGCCGCGAATTACGCTCCGGAAATCGAGGTCCGGCAGAAAGAACTGGCGGTAAAAAGCTACAAGATCCAGCATGAGCAGGCGTTAGATGCGTTGGATCTGTACAAGCGATACGATTTTCCCAAGCAGGCCAAGCAGCTTCTGAGCGACTACTATGAAGCTCAGCGTGAATCGGAACGGACTCTGGCTCGTACGCGATCCAGGCTGGCCCAGACCCAAGCCAAGCTCGAGAGTATGAAGGCCTCTTACGATTTGCAGAAAAGCCACGTCGATAAACTGGAACGCCAGATTGCCGCGTGCACGATACATGCGCCAAGTCCGGGCATCGTGATTTACGGCAGCAGTGCGGATTGGTACCAGAGGCGAGACGATCCCATCGAAGTTGGGGACGCTGTTCACAAAGGCCAGAAGATTTTCACTATTCCCAACTCCAATCTCATGGGGGCGGAGCTGCGTGTTCACGAGTCGTCGGTGAACATGGTTCTTCCGGGACAGCAGGCGACAATAACCGTCGAGGCATTTCCCGACACGCCTTTTTACGGCAAGGTCCTCAAAGTTGCGCCACTGCCGGATCCCCAGCACGGCTGGTTTGATCCCGGCGTCAAGGTGTACACCACGCAGATCGCGATAGAAGGAACGCACGATGTCCTCAAGCCGGGGATGTCGGCAAGGGTCGAGATCCTTGTGGACCAGTTATACGACGTGAAAATCGTACCGGTCCAGGTAGTTGCAAATCGAGGCGGCAAGAAACTCTGCTACGTCGCCACCGAGAAGGGTACGGAAGAGCGCGAGGTGCAAACAGGCGCATTCAACAACACTTTTGTAGAGATCACCAGCGGATTGGAGGTCGGCGAGAAGGTTTTGCTGAATCCCCCGCGAGCGGCTCAATCCACGGCGGAATCCGAATCGAAAGAACGGCAATCGCGTGAACCGGGGCGGGACAAAACGACAACGGGCAGTACCGAGAAAGGCGCCACGTCAGTAGAGAAGCCGGTTCCTGATAAAGCACCCGTTACGGCGCCATAAGTTCACTTGCGGCAACAACGAAACGGTTGTCTTTTCCCTGTTCCAGCCCGAGAAGAATTCTACGTCACATCTTCGATGGACGCTCGTTCAGGTACTGTCGTCGAGCATGGGATGCGAGATCACGGCGTGCTATCGGCCCAGGACAGATGTCTGCTGCGCACGTATTCCATCGCGGTAACTTCGTCATCTGCGAACTGAAATACCGTCACAAGGCCCGTACGGATAAAGACTTGTTTAATTGTTGACGAGAGATTGCACAAGACAAGCTGGTGTCCGGCTCCGCCGAGCAGTTTGTCAAGGATCATCAGGCCGCAGATCGTCTCCGATGTGAGCATTTCGACTTTTGAAAAGTCGATCACCACGTCACGGTCAACAGTCTCAGCGAACAGGTTGCTGACCGCTTCAAGCTCAGAACCATGCTGCGGCTGTTCCGGCAGGGTAACTACAACAACGTCTTTCGAGAAGTTCTCAATTCCCATTCGTGCTCCCTCCGTCCGAGCGTGCGTGGGACCGCTTCAGTCTATTATTGGAACCGGTTTCCTTACAGCACACCTCGCCCTACTAAAGTATAGTAGAACAATTTTCAGATTCAAAAGCAGTTATGTGAAAAAAAGGGGAATTTGCCGAGGCTACCCTGTATTTTTGGGAGAAAGGCCGTCGCGATAGTCCGATAAGGCAATTTTCTCTAAAAGCACCGCCTGATGCAAAAATACGTAGTCACCACAATAGAAATAGGGGGGCCATTTTTTGTACAATATTATTATGATGGGATGCTGACTCAAGGGCTGCGAGCGCGGAGGCTCGCAACCCTTGTTATCGTGCAAACTGCCTCACGTGGAATCCGGACCGAACGTTTGTTCACGGGAGGTGATGTCTTCCTGCCGTGCGTCGGGCGCATCACTATCCTTGAGATCCTGCAGCTCCATTGTCGCTTTGATGTCTTCTGTCCGAAGGATACCCGTTCTGGCCAGTATCTTCATCGCTTCGACGGGGCGGTCCTTGATGATCGAGCATTCCACCGAGTGCTGAATCCATTCGGCCCAGAACGACGCGGCGAGGAAAACCAGCGCCAGGACGAACAAGGTCAGGGCCAGACCGAACGAAGAACCCCGGCTCAGTGCGTAGCCGGCCGCGATGACCAACCCAACACCGCTCATGACCAGCAGACCGTTTTCGGCGTGAGCGATGTTCAGCGAGTCCTTGTTGGGGAAGAAATCGCTTCGCCGCAGAATGTTGTAGGCGGTCATTCTTCGTCGGATCGGCACGCCGAGCGCCTCACCGAGGTATCGCGTCGGGTCCGGCGAAAATTCAGCTTGTTCTCCGGAGCCCCGGGCTCTGTCGCTGAGGCGGAAGAGAAAGCACAGCAGCACATGATGGATGGGCATGACAATGCTCCTGTGGAGAACATGGATTGCCGCCCCGATGACGATGATGGCCAGAACAGCTACGCTCGGATGCAGGGCGTCGATCACGGCTGCTGTTTGCTCGTGCGAAAAGCAGGCCGCACAGACCACCAGGAGGAAACCGCCGTAGGAATAGCAGAGCACCCGCAGAAGCCCGGCACCCAATGATTCTATGGTCTTGTTCATTGTGTACCTCACTTCTATAACGGTAACACCCGTCTGACCTGTCAGACGGGTCAGACCTGTCTGACAAACGATTGATCGGTCAGAATCTGAAGTAGATGCCGAGAGACAGAACCGGATAGAACTTGAACGGCTCCAGGTCGTCTTCGATTTCCCGCCTTTCCTTGGCCAGATTTGCCTGGAATGTCGGGTCGGATGCCAGCGTGCCGTTCGCAGCCAAAGAAACATCGGGAGAATCCGTAAAGGCCACGCCGAAGTCACAGTAGAATCCCCACCTCTTGTCGGGATCCATCGGGTCGCCCCAGCCAATTCCTATATAGGGGGCCACGCCGTCGATATCCACGTCGCCGGACAAAGTGCCTATCTGGGCGGGCGTGTACGTACCATCACCGATGTCCACGCTTTCACTCGGTGTCGCATCCAGATCGAGTGTGTGGTCCATTGAGATCAGACCGCCGCTGATACGGAAAGAGCTGTCAAAGAGATACCAGTCCACCAGTGCGGAAAAAGACGAAAAACCCAATCCAACATCGTACTCCACATTATCAAACTCGTCGTCGTAATCGAAATCAAGCGTATTCAAACCGACGCGGGCGTTGACATTCGACGTAATTGCCGTGGTGAGCTCTCCGCCGAGTCCTAACGTGCCGGCCTTGCCCGAGATCGCTAATCCGCCGGAGTCCGCGCAGCCCGCCCCGCAAGATAGCACAACCGACACGATCAACAACAGGATGGCATTTGATTTTTTTCCCATGGTACTTTCTTCCTTTCTGTTCAGACGGTGGTGAACATTTTTCGACCTTTTTTCAGTTTCTGAACTCCACTTTTCTCTTGGTGCATTTATCTAACAGTCTTTTGTTTCGTCAATCAAGCCAAAAAATGCAAATTTCGTCGGCGCGATACCTGTTTTCCGGATGCTGAGAGAAACCAGGTAACCGCCACAGCTTTCTTTGAAGCCAACACAGTGCAAGCTGAACTATCCAGCCGATTCTATCCAGGACTGGCAAGCAGTGAGGCGTGTTTGAGCTAAAGCCTTTTGAGTAAACCATTTACGGGCGGGCAATATCTGAGACACTTGATAGCGGCAGCCTGAAATTTACTCTTCGGAGCGGATTCTCTGCGGTTTTGGGCGTCATAATTGGCAGCCGGCGGTTTTGATTTGTTGACGTTCACAGAAGCGTTCGATATTATTTCAGATTGAAAAGCGCAGGCGCACTTCCTGGGGCGCTAAATGGAAATGTGGAACATGGTTGTTGGCCAAAGAGAAGACAGCTTTAGGAGCACAGAAAATGAACAGAACATTTTGGCTTGTTGGGTTCGTGGCGATGTGTGCATGTGCGGGGTGCAATTCCGACATTGTTTGTATGCCCCGCTTGAAGATGCTTGAGCACAAGTGTGTTTACGTTTCGCCGATCGAAAGTCAGGACCCGCACGTAGGGAAAGTCATCCGGGACGTTATCGAAAAGGAGTTCATGAGAAAGAAAGTCGAGATGTGCGACCCCAATATGGCGACCATTTTCATCACGGGGACAACCTTCCTGACGGTAAGGCCGGCGTCACGACAGACCGCAGAGGCTATCGAGAGCGTTTCTCTTGTGGCCAAAGACAAGGAAGGCGAGGTTCTGCTCTCGGCGTCCTATGACAACAAGAGCCAATACACGGCGAGCAAGCTCGCCCATGAGTTTGGCCAGGCGCTAGCCGGCAAGCTCAGGTGAAATCCCGGAAGAGCACAGGTCGCAGGCTACAGGCCGTAGAACTCTTTCTTGATAACGGCCGGCGCCGAAAGACCCTGTGAACACAGTCTGTCTTTAACGGCCGGATCCGGCGAGTTAAACTGATGATGCCATATCTGCTCGCCTGTGGTCGTGTCGGCCATGTAGAAGTCGAGATACACGTGTCCCGAGTCATACGAATAGACCAGCGACACCACGGCATTATAGCCGTTGACGTCGTTGAAGTCCACGACGGGCGGCGTCAGGGCCGTATCAACCGCCACATCATGCAGGCAGTCCACTTTATCGAGAAATCTCAGATGTGAAATCATGCGCTGGACCTCTTTGAGGATCATCGGCGCGTAATCGGGATTGGCCTGCGGCTTAGGGGCGCAGACGATGGCGAGCCGCCCGTACTTCCGCTGACGCTCCATACTGATGTTGGGACGAATCTTCGGGCCGCATCCCGCAATCGTGCAGGCGATCATGACGGCTAAGGAAACGGAGGGGACGAGTTTCATAGCATATCTCCTTGCTCAGGCAAAACATCGTACCTTGTCTTGCACTCTATCTGGATTCCGTGCATCTCGTCCAAATTATATAATCCGTTCAGTCCAGCGGCAAAGAAAATATCAAAAGACGGCCGTGGCGGCAACAAGCATGGATTCAGGCTGGCCTTGTTCTTATGAAAAATACGTAGTCACCACAATAGACATTTTTCTCGGGCACAGTAGAATTACGACATATTCGCGGATGAGTGGTAAACGAGTCTGTCCTGTGTGGCTCAGACTTGCCCACGAATTTCAGTCCGCTTGAGCAACCTGGTGCTCGGATGGGTATGACAAAGAAAATCCGGATGCGCCGGTTGTGAAAAGGGTCGCTTGAGGTGTCAAGTTGTCACGGGGAGAAAGGAGGACTGGAGAAGGCCTCTGTTCGCGGAAGATGGGTTGAGAAGCCGGATTTGTCTGCATCCGGTTTGCCACCACAAAATTGCACCTGCCGCACAGCCAGCACAGCCGGGACTTTCGCAAAGAACTCGGCGGACTGCCCTACGAGGCCAAAATCACCTGAAATGAGGATGACCAGACCGCCTATGGTACAGTTTTAAGCTTCCCCGACGGTAACGGGGCGACGTTTTTCATGTGTACGGTGCAGTAGCGTGGATGCTCAATATAGTTGTGGGCCGGTAGTCATTTTTAGCTTATGTGGGCTTCGGGGGCTGTGAGGCAGGAAACTCACGGCCCTCGAACGCCTCGCCCGAAGCGCCGGCCGAGGTGTGTTTTGACAAAACGTTGATGGCTGCTGCAACATAGCGGCTGTTCAGCAAGGTTCAACCGTGATGACTAAGTGAAACGGGCTGTTTGCATGGACGTTTACGGCCCTATTTGGGGCCCCTGCTTAATAGGCTCCTCCTTAAAGATCTTCAACACTTTCCGAACGGCAGGGGCCTTCTTGCATATCTTGAAGGCATGCCCGCCATAGATTATACTCTGTACCCAAAGCCACCATTTGCGCGGCGCTTAGGCCGTGATGCTGAAGGGCGGTTAGACAGACAGGGTGGCTCAGCCGGTTGATGGAGATCTTGTATGAGCTTGCGTAAACGCATTGACGAAGTGGTCACAGTGGGCAGGCCCGGCGACAAGTTGAACAGGGCCTTCGGCATATTCATTGTTGCGCTGATCGGCTTGAATGTGGTCGCGTTAATTCTGCAGTCGGTAAAGAGTATCGACATTCTTTGCCCCCGGTTTTTCTACATCTTTGAGCTTGCCTCGGTCATCATATTCTCGGTAGAATATGTTGCACGCGTTTGGTCGTGTGTAGAGAAACCGGCCTATCACAAGCCTTTGCGCGGAAGGCTGAGATTCGCTGTTACGCCGCTGGCGATGATCGATTTGCTCGCCATCCTCCCATTTTACCTGCCATTCCTGGGCCTCGACCTGCGTTTTCTGCGAATCCTGCGAATGATGCGCATCTTCCGCATTGCCAAGCTCGGACGATACTCTCAGTCCCTGCAGATACTGAATCGGGTCATGGCGGCCAAGAAGGAACAACTGCTGTGCACACTTTTCGTTCTCGCACTGCTTGTGATCGTCGCGGCCTCCTTGCTGTACTATGCCGAGAACCACGTCCAGCCGGAAGCCTTCTCAAGCATCCCCGCGGCGATGTGGTGGGCTGTTTCCACTCTAACGACGGTCGGATACGGCGATATCTACCCGATGACCGGACTGGGGAAATTCATGGCGTCCATCATTGCCATTCTCGGGATTGGCATGTTCGCTTTGCCGACGGGCATTCTGGGAGCCGGATTCGTAGAAGAAATGGCCCAAAACCAAAAAAACACACAGTGCCCACACTGCGGAAAAGAAATAAACGGCGTCCGGAGTGCAGGTTAGAGCAAAGTTATCCTCGACGGCTCTTGTTGGCTTCGATGAACTTGACCAGATTATGTGCGACGAGGTTGTACGGGACGGGCAGATCGAGTTTTTCGGCCAATTTGATGACGGCGCCGTTGAGAGCGTCGATCTCGGTCCGCTTCTGGGCGGCGATGTCCTGCAAAGTTGAGGATTTATGCTCGGCGGTGTCGGGCACGAGCTTGCCGTAGAAAACTTCGAGAAAATCCTCCGCCGATTGCCAGTGGGTTTCATACCCCGCGTGCGTCATCACGTCGAAAGCCTCCTGGATAATACCGTTCATGATTGTACGTGTGAATTCGTGCTCGGCCAACGTTCCGTAGGGCACATCGAGAATCGCCCCTAAAGGATTCAAGGCGCAGTTGTAAAGCATCTTGGCCCAGATGTCCTTGCCGATGTCTTTCACTATCCGGCACGGTATGTCCCCCTTGTCTATCGCTTCAGCTAACTCCACGACCGCCGACAAATCGCCGCCGAACAGACTGCCGATATGAATCGCGTCGGCGTGGACCGTGACGGCCACTTCGTTGGATCTACGCCGCTGGAATCCGGTGATGACACGTGCGTTGTAGATTCTCTGTCTTTCGAAGAAGGCAAGAAAGGCTTCGGTGTTGCCCCATCCGTTTTGAAAAAGCACGATTTTCGTCCCGTCGGCAAACAATGCTTCGTGTACGGACAGGTCTTTGGCCGCGGCCAATGAGTCGAACGATTTAGTACACACGAGGATGTAATCGTAGGCTTGGGCTGGCAGTTCATTCAGTGAAGGACAGCAGGCGAACGTCGAGGAAGCGGCAAGGTAATCGCCGAAGATTCCTGTTCTGACCAGGCCGTCTTTTCGCAAGGACGCGACAGTGTCCCTGCGTGCAAGAATATCGACTCGGGCGCCGGATTTGAGCAGGCAGCTTGCCAGCCCGAGTCCTACTGCGCCGCCGCCATAGACTAATGCTCTCATGGTTCGATCTTGCAGTGTGTCCTGCACACGCTACCGTCCGGCTCTGTTCAAACCTTTTCCGGCACAACGAAAGGCTGCCGGTAATTGCGAGACAGATACATATTGGCCTCGTTGCTGAGCTCGCCGACAAATCGTTCCGCGTCGGAATCCATCGTCAACCAGGGTCCGAGGGTCATCGGTGTCTGCTGCAAATCGACGCCGTTGAGCGACAGGTGCTCGCTGAGACGCTCGAACGCATCCGGCAGCTCTTTGCCCGACTGGAGTGTTTGCATGACCTCATCGCGGGCCGCCGTGTGCCCGATCTGGTAGGAAATATTTCCCATGTGGCACAGGGCCGTGGAAAGATGTCCCTGGAGGATGTCGGCATTGAGGTCGCTGACTTTCCGGCTGCGGACGGCCTTGATGAAATTCGCGTGGTGGCCCGAACCTTCAGTGACTTTGAACTGCTTGAGCTTGTTGTCGTCGTAGTCGTAGGCCCAGCCGCCAGCGTAGTAGCCGCCCTCGCATTCAATGACCGTATCGGCCCTCGATTTTCGGTAGGTCAGGTCCATGGCCGAATCGCCCTTTTTTTGCGGCAGGTTGCGCATCTCAAAGATAATCGGAGCGGGCTGATAGTCGAAGAAGGCCACTTGGGCGTTAGACGTCTGCCGGTCGTCGTCCCAGAGGAATTTGCCGCCGAAGCTGATCACGCGCGGGGCCAGGGTGGAATAGCCCAGCGCCCATCGGCATACGTCCATAAAATGAATGCCGTTATTGCCGAGGTCGCCGTTGCCGTAGAGCCACTGCCAGTGCCAGTCGTAGTGCAGGTTCTTTCGCATCAGCGGTATCAGCGAAGCCGGGCCGGTCCAGAGGTCGTAATTGATATTTTCGGGAATCGGCTGAGGGCCGTTGACTTTGCCGATGGGGCCGCGCGGGCTGAAATAGTAGCAGCGGGCGCGGAGCACCTTGCCGAGGTTTCCCTGCCGGATGTATTCGATGGCCTGCGCCAGCCCTTCGTCCGAGCGGCGCTGCGTGCCGGCCTGCACGATCCGGTTATATTTCCTGGCCGCCTCGACCATCTTGCGGCCCTCCCAGATAGCGTATGAGACCGGCTTTTCCACGTATATGTCTTTGCCGGCCTGACACGCCCAGACGGTGACCAGCGAATGCCAGTGATTGGGCGTGGCCGTGACAATCGCATCGATGTTCTTGTCTTCCAACAGCTTGCGGACATCGATATAAGTATCTACTTTCTGATTGCGTTCCTTCAGTTTGCCAACCTCGCGGTCAATGATGTTCCGATCCACGTCACAGAGCGCCACGAGCCGGACGCCGGGAATGTTGCTGAAATATTTGATATGGTTGCTCCCCTGGCTGTTAAAACCCACGACGGCGACGCGAATGTCGTCATTGGCCCCGAGCACGCGGGAATAGGGCGCCAGTGCTGCGGCTGCGCCTCCGGCCAGAGTGCCTTTCAAAAATCTACGGCGTGTTATACGTTTCATGATTGCTCTCCATTTCTGCGGTTTATGATCAGTCATCGCAACAAACCACAAGGCCATACGCTACCACATCCGGATTTTAAAAGCAACCGTCCCGCCGTTTTTCTCCGAATCACTGTCATAGATGTGTTGGTTCTGGTATCATAACGGGCGAAAGAGTCGTTTTTGTTAAAAGGCAGCGATTTGGCAGGAAACAGGAGCTTCAGGAGAAAGCCAAATGATTGTACGCCACGGCACCGAGACGGCTTCCCTGGGCAAGGAAGCTCGCCGAAAGCCGTTTGAAGTCGATGTCACGGACGTGCTCAAACCGGGGCCTAACGTCGTGGCAGTCAAAGTCGATCATAGAAAGATTACGGAGCTTTGTCTGGGCGGCATCATCCGGCCTATTCTGCTCATAGAAAAATGACGAGAATCAGTTTCACAGCACCGTCAGGCGTCCCAAAGGGAGGACGCAGTTGTGCGGCCTGATGGTAACTATCGAGCGTCGAGTATGGAGATTCGGACATGAATTGTGCTCAACGATACGCAAGCATTTGCTTTGTAGTTGTTCTGTTTGCCTGGACGCCTAAGGGCTGTCTTTGTCGTGCCGATGAATACGTGGAGCTCATCTCGTCTTTCGAGACGCAAGCTGACGCGTTCATGTTCACGTATGACGCGAATGACAAGGGTTGGGCCAAGGTCTCAAGCGAGCGAGCATCTCATGGCAAGAACTCTCTCGAGGTTGGATTCATGATTACAGAGACGGAGGCAGAGGGGAAAAGCAAGGGGCTTGGCGCCTTTCTGCAGAATATCATTCGCGGTATAGGCTTATCCTCACGAAACGACGACACAGGAAAAGTTGCCCTTCTGGGTAGAGCTTTACCGTTCGATTGGAAAGGTGTGGATGCGCTGGTCTTCGATGCGTACAATCCCGCTGATGTTCGAATAGAACTGAGCCTGAAAGTGAAATCCGGGATGTTCAATTGGGATCCCACTGCAAAGCTCTATCGCACCAAAGTCGTACTTGCCCCGGGAAAGTGGACACCTGTGCGTCTGTCTCCAAAAGCGATGGGTGCTAATCTCCATCCTGGCGGGATTATCGATATCCGCTTGATGATTCCTAAGAAAGGGGTATTGTATATTGATAATGTCCGCTTTGTGGCTTCCGCAAAGCCAAATCCCGAAACCAAGTATGTGCGCCTTACCTGGACGCAGGATCCGAGAACGACTCAGACAATCACGTGGCAGTCCCGTGGCGAAACGGCCGTCGTGCGTTTCGGTCCCGAGGGCGAGCCTCTTTCCCAACAGATCAAGGCCGAGAGCACGCCGGTTTTCGCCTGGGGCTACGGGGTCTTCCATGAAGCAATTTTGACTGGCTTGAAGCCTGATACGACCTACGAATACCAAATATGTTCGGGGGATGGACCGTGGACTGAAAAAAGGAGTTTTCTCACTGCGCCGGCTTCCGACGAGGCGGCATTCACGTTCTTGGCTGGGTCCGACACAAAAAACGCGTATCAGGTGATGACCGATCTTTTCGGGATTTTCGAGAACGATGTTCCCCGCTTCATGGTGTACGCCGGTGATGCACCGCAGCACGGTGACCTGGCGCCGCATTGGGATCGGTGGTTTCGGGCGGTCGAGCCCTTCGCTGCCTGGAAGCCCATCATGCAATCTACCGGCAATCACGAGCTTGGCGACTCGAGGAGTCTGGTCAACTATCGGACCTACAACGCGCTTCCGACAAGCCCGGGCAACGAGGTTTACTACAGCTTCGACTATGGCCCGGTGCATTTTGTGTGCCTGGACACGGAGTCCGGGCTTTATCCGGAACAAATCCCTTGGGTCGAAAAAGATTTAGCCGCGACCAGGAAACCATGGAAGGTTGCTTACTTCCACAGTCCGCCTTTTTCGTCCGTCACCGTACACGGATCTAAGGAGGAGCTGCGCAGAGTCATCGAGCCTATCTTTAGCAAGCACCACGTCAACCTCGTCATAAGTGGCCACGACCACCTGTACGAGCGCAGCAAGCCGATCAATCTCCTGATGTCCCCAAATGCACCGGTGAGTTCTTATAGGGATGGGACTTGCTATGTTGTGTCCGCTGGCGCCGGTGCCGGATTGTATGACGCTCAGGCCGGTAACTGGTGGACGGCGGTTCTCAAAACAAAAATCCACCACTTATGCAGAATTAAGGTAAACGGATCCAAATCCATGACGCTCGAGGCCGTTAGTCTGGAAGGCGATATTATTGATAGCGTCACTTTCGAGAACTGAATTGTCACTATTGGAGAACAACGTGCGCAGAATCATGGTAATCGTTGAGCGTGCGTCCGGCTGGACCGGAATATTTGAAATTGCAGTCTTTCTTGTTTTCGCGATGGGTGGGCCTCTTGCCGTTGCCCAGAGCGCCGGACAAGCCGTGCCGAAGGAGCATCCTCGTCTCTTGGGCTCGCGGGAATACTTGCAGTCTTTGGCAACGAGTCGGGCCGAAGCCTACCGGCGAGTTGTAAACGTGGCGCGCGAGTCCGGCGGCGGAGACGACCATGCAAAAATGATCTCGATGGCGCTGGTCTGCGCGATCGAACAGGATCGGCAGATTGGCGAAGCAGCGGTCGAGTTGGCGATGAAATATATCAACGGTCCGATCAGGGCCGGACACGTTACTTTCGCGCACGATCTGGCTCGCTGTGCCATCGTTTACGATTTGTGCTATGACTGCTGGACGCAGGAGCAGCATGCGAAGTTCCATGAGTATATGAATAAGACGGTTGACGCGAACGTTCGCTCCGAGACCCACGTGTTCCACAACGGCTGGTACGGCTACAAGCAGTGGGGCATCGGCCTGGCCTGCTATGCCGCCTATTACGAGAACGACCGCGCGCCGGCGATTCTCAGGACCCTGGAAGAGGACTGGCGCACGCGGGCGGCCCCGGCGCTCGATCTGGCCGGCGATGGCGGCGGCTGGGCCGAGGGCTATTACGTGAATTACTGGCTCTATGAGTGGCTGTATTTCTGCGAGGCGGCTCGTCGCTGCGAGGGCATCGACTATTACACCCAGGCGCCGAAATTCTTCGAGAATCGCGCCGTGGCCTCCATGTTCGAAACCTATCCGGGTATAAGCACATACAACTCGCGAAGATCGATCCCGATGGGTGATGGGGGCGGGCGTGTATTCGGCGGGGATCGTGATAAGGTTTTGTCGGCCAGGCGCATTCTCGTAAACCACTTTCGCCAGGACCCGGCCCACGAGGTAGTGCACGCGTTTAACGAGTTGACACCGAGATCGAGCGTCGGGGACTATGCGTATAAGGATTTTCTCTGGCGCGATACAACGGTCGAGAAAGGTGATCTGACAGGCTTCAAGCTATCCCACATCAGCCCGGGGCCGGGCTATGTCTATGCGCGCAGCTCCTGGGATGACGACGCGACGTATTTCTTCTTCAAGTGCGGCGACCGGTTCACCGCCCACCAGCATCTGGACGTCGGACATTTTCTAATCTACAAATATGAGGAACTGGCCGGCGATGGCGGACATTATGATTCATTCGGCTCCAGCCACGACGTCAATTACCATTTGCGAACCATCGCCCACAGCACCATGTTACTCTACGACCCGTCCGAGAAATGGCCTAACATTCGCGCCGGGGATGTCACCGGCAACGACGGGGGCCAGGCCCATAATTGGCCTCATCACAACGGTGCTGTCACCGATCCTGCTGAATGGTACAAGGGCCGCGATCTATATGACATCGCAGATATCGTGGCGTTCGAGGACCAGGGGGCATATATGTATGTCGCCGGTGACTGCACGCGGGCCTACTCCGCCGATAAAATGGGCTGCTTTACTCGCCAGATTGTTTTCCTGCGGCCCAACACGTTCGTTATCTTCGACCGCGTACAGTCCAAGAATCCGGACTTCAGGAAGACCTGGCTGCTGCAGGCGATGAAAGTCCCTGTCCGCATGGGTGAGCACTTAGTCGTCACCAACGGCAAAGGCCGCCTGTTTGTCCAGACGCTGCTTCCGGAGAGTCCGGACGTCAAGATCGTATCCGGCTCAAAGCTTTACAGCTATGGTGGTCGGGACTATCCTCCTGAACGCGATACGGGACCGGCGCCCGAGTGCCGGATCGAGGTTTCGCCTTCGCAGCTGCGCTCCTGGGATTATTTCCTGCACGTCCTGACCGCCGCCGATAGCGATACCACCTCTGTCAAAGCAGCGGCGGCAAACGTCACAAATGAAGAAGTCGAAGTGTCCGTCGGCAAGACTAAAGTCAAATTCGGCATAGCTCAAATCGGATGCCGCATTGATTGAGCCCTTCCTCTCTTGGGGAGGGAGGCCACCCGTCGATTGCGGGCTGGCGATTGAAGATCGAAAATCCAGCCTAAATCTCCGTCCACTTTCCGGGATTGGGGATGGGGTAACAGCCTTTGGCGTCGGCCTGCACCGGCGCCGGACTGTCTGCCGTCAGATCGGCTGCGTTCGAGCAGAACTTGAAATTGGAGGCCATCATTTCGTCCCAGGTGATTATCTTGCCGGAGTGGATCGCGGCACGTCCCATGATCGAGGTCAGATTGGTAAACGCCGCTCGCTGAGCCTCGTTGTGCGGCTTATCTTTTCGGATGGCGTCGAGCAGCACGTCCCACTCGACCTGGTATGGGCTCGTTTTCTCCTTCTGGGGCTGCCACGTGATGTTGTCTTTGATCGTCCGCTGATCTTCATACATCTGCACGGTCGGGGCGTGGACGTTGCCCGAGAACTGAGCCGCACATTTGGTTCCGTGTACGAACGTAGCGAATTCATTCTTGCAGTTCTGCCAGGACCGGCTGTTGACCATCGCTTTGGTGCCGTCGCCGAATGTGTATTCAATCGCGTAGGTGTGCAGGTTCTGGCTGCAATCGGTACTGTTCGGCTCGCGTCCGCCCATGCCTTCCGCCGAGACGGGCCATGCGTCCTTAATCCAGCAACATTCGTCCACCTGGTGAATCATCATCTCGATGAACCACGCCGAAGAAGCCCACAGGAAGAAGTACGGCCGGCGAATCTGCCAGAGCAGTTCGCTTTCGCCGCCCGGGAACGGACCCATTCGCGCGCCGTCATCCATGCGGTACGCGCGGATCAGTTGAATCTGGCCCATCGCACCGTCACGAATCTTCTGGATCAGTGCCTGTCGTGAGTACGAATGCCGGCACATAAGCCCGCATCCGATCTTGAGGTTCTTCTTTGTCGCCATCTCAGCCAGGCGGAGGATGTGCCGTGTACCGCCCGGATCGGGTGCGAACGACTTCTCCATGAAGACATTGATACCTTTTTCTATAGCATATTGGACGTGGGTCGCCCGGAAGGCCGAATGGGTGGCCTGAATCATCACGTCGCCCGGACGCAGGCAGTCGATGGCCTTGCGATAGGCATCGAAACCGAGGAAACGACGGTCTGGCGGCACGTCAACCTGATCGCGAAACTGCTCACTGAGCGCTTTGTGCGAGCGGCTGAGCTTGTCCTCGAAGACGTCGGCCATGGCGATGAGCTTCGTCGGGCCGGTCGTCGAGGAAAGGGCGTCGCCAACCGCACCGCTGCCGCGACCGCCGCATCCGACCAGCGCCAACCGGATCGAGCTATCCTCGGCGGCGTAAATCCGGGGCAGCGCGATGCCGGCCAGAACCGAACCGGCGACTACTTTACCGCCATCCGCCAGAAAACGCCTGCGAGAAGGTCCGTTCAGTTTCGTTTGTGATGCCGGCAACGCGTTGTGTTTCGGTTGTCGTTCCATGATTGCTCCTTCATGCCTTGAGCGCCTTGTTTATTCTTTCGATGGTGTCATCGACCTGCTCGGGGCTTAACATGCCTACGGTGATAGCGTCCACCAGATTGTTCTGGAACACGTACTTCAGCGACGCGTCTTTTTCATCGGGCTTCACCAATTTGCCCGCCCCAAAGATTTTCATGCCGAGGACGACTTTGCCGTTCGCTCGGGCCTGTTTGAGCACGGGCGCCACTTCCTCCACGGAGGCGTCCATGGCCGCTTCTTTGCCTCTGTTATTAATGCGGGCCAGCACGACGTCCACCCAGGGATGGGCGGCCGCCGCCTTTAGGGCGCCTAAGTCGTGGCAGGAGACGCCGACGGCCCTGACCGCACCTTTGTCCTTCATTTCCGAGAGCTCGTCCCGGACGCGCTCGAACGTCGCAGGCCATTCGGCGTCCGTCATGCAGTGCATCAGGCAGATGTCGATGACCTCAGAGTTGAGCTCCTTGCGGAAGCGGTCCACTTCCTCCTTTGCCCCGCCCGATGGCGATACCCAATAATCCTTCCGGGGCCAGATCTTGCTCAAGAGGATGTATCGGTCTCGCGGCACACCCGTAAGAGCGTGCCGAACGTAGGGATGTGAACCATAGAGGTCGGCCATGTCGATGAAGCGGATTCCTCGCTCCAGACTGTGGCGAATCAGCTCATCGAAGGTCTTCTCGCCCAGGCGAGTGTGGGCTGAGGATCGTCCGGACCCATTGAATCCCGTGCCCTGGGCAAGTCGAGTCGCCTTGATGCCGGTGCGGCCTAAAGTCACAATGTCGGTGGCCCGGCGCGCGGCCGTGGTCGCGTCGGCTCCCCGTAACCACGTGGGCCCGGCGACGGCTACACCTGCGCCGGCAAGAGCGCCGGCCATGAACTGCCTGCGGCTGAGGCCTGAATTTATGTTTTTCGATTGGGTAGTGCGATCATACATCGGAATTACTCCTTCCAGGACTTGTCCGCCACGCGGATCGGCGGACTTGTACCTCGAATCAATGGTCTTAATCTGTTTTCAACGACAAACCATTATAGTCCCAGTCGATGTGTTCTTCAACCATAAATATGAGTGCCTCGCTCCTGGCTTGTCGGACCTGTCGGACCGGTCTGACTTGTCGGACGGCCTTGCAACAATCCAGCCAAGACCTTATAATCACACGCTGGTTTTCTGTGCCGGGCGGCATTGTCGATTTACGATTTATGATTTACTATTTATGAATTCAGATGGCGCCTCGGCGCAAGCTGCAATCATAAATCGAAATTCGCAAATCATAAATCGTTTGAGGTTTTGGAAAACATGACGGAAAAAGACGAAGTGGCCAAGCTAAGTAAGCTTCTTGAGGACGTGGAAAAACACGTTTTGCGCTGCGATATACTTAATCCCTGGGGGGGCCTCGAAGCACGTGAGGCATTCCTTCAGGCGTGTCTGGGCGGTACGGCTCTGATCGCCCGGCTGGCTCAGACGGACCCGGACGTCGTCGGGAAATTCAAGCGGCTGAAGGCTTTGCCGCAGCTTGACGCCGACGATCCGTTGGCGCTTGAATCTCCCACAACGGCGACAGACCGCAAGCGAGCGGCACGAATCTGGGGACAGGCGCTTGAGCTGACGGCGGAATTGAAAGGTGCGGCCGAGTTCTGTGCTTCGCTGGCTGGCGAAGGAAAAGGGTGGGATAAGAAGCAGGATAAAAGGATTGAATTCAGACAGGCCAGTCAGAAGCTGGCCGGCTTTCTGCTTTACGATCTGCTGGATGTTCTGGCTGAATACGAGCCGGATGAATACGCGGCCCTTCGCTTACAGGTCATCAGCTCGTATTTGAAGGAATTACGGGTGGAGTTTCTCTGGGATGGCCACGTTCGCGGCCCCTGCCGGACGGACAGTATCCCCGGTCAATGCGAATTCGAGAATCTTCCGGATAACCTTAAAGGCCAGCTCGCTGTCGTGCACGGAGACGCGCAGCACGAATTGACGTTCTCCTGTCCGGCTGCAGGCCAATTCGAGTGCCAGGTAAACAATACCGGCATGGAGAACTACAGAGCGCTACTGGATAGTATCTGGAACCGCACGACCGGCAAATTGCATTCTCATCCCAGAGACGGTTCGGCCGTCTGGGCGTTCACGGAGAACGAGTGCATTCAGAACCTCGAAGCCTACGCGTCCCTGATTACCGAACTGCTCAAGCCGCTGTCGCCGCATTCGGACTACAGCGACTGCGCCAGAGCGATCAGAGCGCTGCTGCGAAAAGGCAGAGGGTGCTGGGCCAAAATGACCCACATCGAGTGGTCCTATCTTGGTGAGCTTGACAAACTCGTTGCCGAGCTTGACGGCCGACCCAAGCCATATCAACTTGAAGCTTGAGGTCACCGGTCGGCTGTCCGGCCGGAGTCCCGTTGATAGCATTGTTCCATGATCGCTTCCGTCCGGGTGGCCCCGAATCTCGTGCAGCCGATCTGCCTGACCTTTAGTGCCATCTCCAGATCGCGGATGCCGCCGGCCGCCTTGAGCTGCACCTTCTCGGACACACTCTGCCGCATGAGCCGCAGATCTTCCAGCGTAGCGCCGCCGGCCGCGAAGCCCGTCGAGGTCTTGACAAAATCGGCCCCCGCTTCTTCGCAAAGCCGGCAGGCTGCCTTCTTCTGCTCATCGGTCAGGTAGTAGTTCTCAAGAATTACTTTGACCAGCACGTGATGCCGGTGCGCCGTTCTGACAACGGCCCGGATGTCGTTCCTGACGTACTCGTAGTCACTGCTCAAAAACCTGCCGATGTTAATGACCATGTCCAGCTCGTCCGCTCCATTTTTGATCGCGTGTTTGGCTTCAAAAACCTTCGTTTCAGTCATATTATAGCCGTGAGGAAAGCCAACAACGGTAGTCGTTTTGACGTTTGATCCGTCCAGAAGCTCTTTGACCAGAGCGACCTCGGATGGGCTGCAACAGACGGACGCTACCTTGTATTTACGCGCTATTTCACAGCCCTTGCGGATATCTTCTCTGGTCAGCTCCGGGCGCAGAAGCGAGTGATCGATCATTCGGGCTATCTGGTCACAGTGGCAGTCCATAGTCACCTCCATATTTCACACAGCTTTCCTCCGAACATTCCAGGGTCTCTAACGTACCGAACTGTAAAATCAAAGCTGTGCTTTGTAAAGAGAGAAAAAAAGAAAGCCCCTGCCTTTTCGGGAGCAAGCGGTGAAGGAAGCAGGGGCTCGAAGCATGGAGGAGGCTATGATGACCGCACACAACGAGATCCACATAACTTTCTTCGCCAATGATAAGAATCTCGCCAAAACGGTCAACCTCGTAAAATTACCGGTTCTAACTCGAAAATCTAACAGGTCGATCCCCCATGCGGCCGATCCGTCTGTTCATTCAGGCATTTGTGCCTTACGCACTTACTGCAGGTCGATGGTCAAATCTACCGGCAGGCCTTTGTCCGGCGCGATCCAGAAGTTACGGACAACATAAGACCATTTTGCCTGTTTCGTGTTCTGATCGACACTGGTCCGCAATACGGTCGTTGCGTTTGCAGGCAGAGTCAGCTTCTCAGGCCCTTGCGTCCCGGCTCTTTCCATGTCCATAGTCGCGGTTGAAGCGTTTTTAATTGTCACCCATATCGTTCCTTTCGTTTGGTGGTGGGGCTTGCCGATATGGATGGATTCATTGAAGAGAGCCTCAAGATACTTCCTATTGCCGATCAGCTTATTCTCGAACCAGACCGCGGTCCTTCCTTCCACTAGGGCGTCTTTTATCGCGTCGGCGTTTCTTTCCCGGACAAAAACAAGAGTCATCGTTCTGTGATTCTCAGCCGTGGTTTCGGACGTGAGGGCCGGCTGATGGATGTCGGAGTTGCCCATCATGGTCAGATTCTTCTCGATGGCCCATTGATGCGCTTCGGGATAGTACGAGTTGCCGTTTGCAACCTCGATTCCGTGCATCAGCTTGTTGTCGTACAATTGTGTGTGAATATCGAACCACCCCTTGTGTTCGGGTTTCCAGCCGGGATGGTTCCAGAAAATAAATGCCTTCTGTGCATCCGCCGCCTTGGCGGCGTCGATCAGATCTTTCGTGTTCAAGGGATCTATGTCCTGAAGGAATATCGTGTTAAAGTGCCCCGGGGGTGTGTCCCGCGTGATCTCGGCAGCCTTTATCAGCAGGATGTTCTTCTCTTTTGCTCCGGGCAGGGCGATTTCATAAGAACGGCTGAAGTTCGTCGGAACGTCCTGCTTGTGGGGTTGATACTCAATATGATCTGTGATGGAAATGGCGTCCAGCCCTTCTCGCCAGGCTTCATCCACGCGCACGGTGGGCCACACCACGCCGTCGGAAAAAACGGTGTGCATGTGAAAATCACACTTGAGTGTCTTATAACCCAGAATGTCCGGGAAACTGATCTCGTGTCTGACCTGACCCGCGGCAAATGCGGCGAGCAACAACTGTACAAGAACAACGAATAACGCGGCTTTCAGGCTGATTTTCATTTGCAGGCCCCTTTCTTTGACTGAGGTTTGGATGCCGTCCCCGGCACATCGCCAGGGCTCTCGGAGGGCCTACAATAGCAGAGATTCGGTCAAATGTCCAGACTTGATTCTCGTCAAGCCCGTCCTGAGCCGGGTCGAAGGATATCTGGTATCGAGAATCGAACATCTGGGCTGTTTTAGTGGATTTGCTGTCCTCGCGGCTCGTGACGGATCGCTCAGGCTATCGCGGCTTCGAGGGTCTGTTCCGCCTCGGATTTGCTGGTATTCTGCTCGCCCGGCCTGAAGGGCAGCGGCTCGGCGAACTGGACGGCGACTCGACGCAGGGAGCTGTGGACGTTGTCAACGCGCACAACACGGCCCGAACGGGTGAAGTTGGCCATATCGAAGGAATTATCGGGGCCATAACGAGGGACGCTGAAGCGGGTGGTTATATGCTGGCCGAGATAGGGACAACTTTCGTGGGCATAACATGTAAATGCAGCCGCCTGGCTGGAAACATCAACCATTTGCCCCTGCGACAGCGATCTGTTGACGTCTTCGGCGAACCAAATGGGCCAATAATAGCGTAATCTTTGCTCTCTTCTGCGATCGTTGTGCTCGTCCATTGTAAAGTCTCCAAAATCTCTTACTGTAGTTCGCAAATCGACAGATTTATGGGCCGACTTGATGAACGAGCGCCGGAAAAATCGCCGCTTTCCGGCTTGATAGGGGTAGCTGCTGTGTTTCTTGCATCCCCAGGCGGCAGAACGGCTTGAAACTTTTTTTGCAGTTTTCTTTTTTCCTGTGAAGATATTCCTATAACTGCGTGACGTAGCTCAAAGCAGGTTTCGCAAGTTGCCGCCAGGCATGACTAAAACTCGCTTTCTCTTCTGGGATTCATTGGAGCAATTGTACGGCGAGGCGTCTGTTTTATCTGGAAAGCCGTGTACGCAGATCTAAACAGTTTTGTTTTCGCTCCGGCACTCTTTGTGAGAGAACCCAAATCTGTCCAACCACGCGATGCCGGATGGAAAGAACCTTCACCAAGGTCCTACCGCCGGGTTAGGCGGTTGGCCATGTTCACGAGGTCCTTGTGCGCTTCGTCGAAGGCGTCCGCGTTGACTTAGTCCATGGCGTAAGGCAAGCTTGCCCCACCGTTCTTATTCCCCGAGATATTCGGCGTCAAGGAAGGTTGGTGATTTGTTTAAAATCAACCATTGAGCCGTAGAATCCTTCCTTTGAAGCATTCGCCTTACAACCTGTCCGCTAATGTCCGTAGCCTGAGAAAGACCTGCTTAAACCTTCATCTCCATCGGTCCCCAGCCCTTTCTCGGCTCGCGCCAGGCCAGGTCATTGATTTTCGGGTCGCTGATGATCTTGCCGGCTTCGTTGAGCTCGAGCTTCTTGCCCGCGCGGGCGCAGAGGTTGCCGAGCTGGATGTTGGCGGCCATGGGGCCGGAGTAGCTGTAGTTGGACTGGCTGAACTCGCGCGGCTTCTCGCCCTTGCAGGCCATGATGAATTCCTCGTGATGGCCGGGGGAGCGTTCGAGCAGTTGTTTGGGGGTGCCGAACTCTTTGTTCCGCGCTTCGGGGATCAGCCGCGAGCTGTCCCAGTAGTCGCCGTTGACGAGCATCTTTCCCTTGGTGCCGACGACGAGGTTTCCGGTTCTCGGCAGTTTGCGTCCGTCCACCGCAAGCTCCTCTGGATTCTCCGGCATGAAAGGCGTTCCGTCTTCTTTCTTGCCCTCGTACCAGTAGGTGGTGAAGCCGGGCCGGCCGTCCTTTGCGCGGTAGGTGCTCTTGATCACCATGCCCGCGGGGAACTGATCCTTGACGGGCCCGGTCATGATGACCGGCTCGGCGGTGGCCGCGTAGCCGGGACTCATGATCGCGTAGATTCCGTCGGTGGTGTGGCAGGCCATATCGCCCAGCGCGCCGGAGCCGAAATCGACGACGCCGCGCCAGTTGAAGGGATGATAGGGACCGTTACCCTTGCCATCTTTTGGACCGACGAACGGCCGCATCGCCGCCGCGCCAATCCATGCGTCCCAGTCCAAAGTCTCGGGGACCGGATCGGAGCCCTCGGGTCGATCGCCGCCCTGAGGCCATATCGGGCGATTCGTCCAGGTGTGAAACTCAACGACGTCACCGACGGCGCCGGCCTTGATGTATTCGTAAGCCGTTCTCCATCCATTTCCGGCGTGGCCCTGGTTGCCCATCTGGGTCACGACCTTGGGGTTCTTGGCATAGGCGGCCGCCAGCAACTGCGCCTCGCGAACCGACCAGGTCAGCGGCTTCTCGGTGTAGCAGTGAATGCCCATCGAAACGGCAGTCATCGACGGGGCGAAATGGCTGTGATCCGGGGTCGCAACGAAGACCACGTCGATTTGCTTGCCGTGCTTCTCGAAGACCTTCCGCCAATCCGTGTAGCCGGGCACGTTCTCCCAGCCTGCCTTGCCCTGGACGCCGTCCCATCGGGTTTTATCGACCTCGGCGAAGGCGACACACTGAAGGCCGGCCTTATGGCAGAAGCCCGTATGGGCGTCCGCCCGTCCGCCGGCAGCGATGAATCCGACCTGGAGTTTTTCATTGAGTCCCTGGGCCCGGATGAGGCTCGGGAAACCGACAGCGTATGCGGCCCCAAAGGCGGCGGTGCATTTGACAAACTGACGACGTGTGATGTTCGACATGATCTTGGCTCCTTAACTTCTGGTTAGTAACAAAGATAACCGATTTCGCAAATCATACAGGACTCCGGCCCATCTATTTCAGGCATTCTACCCGTGAGTGCCAAACCAGTCAAGGTTTTTTATTTGCCGAAATAGTCGGCGGCAAAGCTGGTGATTTCCTTGAAATCATCCGCTGGGCCTTGTAATCCTTCCCTGACGCATTTGTGATACTCAGACGGAAAGAGCCTTCACCAGGATCCTACCGCTGGGTCAGGCGGTTGGCCATGTTCACGAGGTCCTTGTGTGCTTCGTCGAAGGCGTCCGCGTTGGCCTTGTCCATGGCGTAAGGCCTGAGTCCCTCAACGAGCTCGATGCGGTACTTAATCACCGGCAGATCATCCCTGGTGAGATTTCGGTATGACAAACCATCCTCGTTCAAATCTTCAATCAGGTTCTTGCGTGCATTCGCCGAGAGGCTCGGATCGTTGATAGTCTGGATCCAGACCTCGTCGGCTTCAGGATTGTGGCCGATCAAAGCCAGAGCGGCGCGTCCGCGTTGTTCCTTGACCACCGGGTCGTCGGAATCCTGTTCGGTTGGGGCTTCCGCCGGCTCCGTTTGAACTGCGGTATCACTCTGGGCGTCGGGCTGCGGTGATGTCGGCGGACCGGCGGATTCAGGCCCGGGCTTTGGCTCGGCAGAAACCTCTTCAACGGGGAGTTGCTCCGGGGTATTTTGAATGTCCGGCTCTTTCGGCGACTGCGTGGTTTTCGGTATATCGGCCGGTCGAGTTGCTTTCGGCCCCTGCGCTATGTGCCTTTCCCAAGACCTGAAACGAAACTCCCTGATAACCATACCGATTCCAACCGCTGCCAGAAGTACAAGCACTATACCAGACAGTTTCTTGATTGATATTAGCTTTTGAGCGGTATCAGACCGGGGTTTCCCATTTGACTTCATAATCGGTGCTCCTGCACGCCACACTCTCAACAATACCCCAATATCTTGGTTCCGCGAGATGCGAGCCTCAGAGCGTTCTTGCCTGCTTCACCCGTAGGTTTCTCCCATAACAGATGGTCATAACCGACCTGAGTTGTCTCCATTGGCTCTATACTCCACAATCACAGTTCATTTGTCACGAACTATTTTGGAAATCCGGGTTAATAAAGAATTTGATTTCCTTTATACTAAAATGGCCTCATCCATTGTCGTATAGCCGGCAATCGATTGTTTTGAACTCAGAAAACCAGGAAACGCTTGTTAATGCTGGAAGATAAGCTCTTAATGTGGAAGTACAATCACGGCGGCGCCGAGGCCCTTCCACGCATTTACGCGAAGTACAAGGACGATTTGATGACTTTGGCTACCGCTCTTTTGTATGACAGAAGTGCCGCCGAAGATGTTGTGCACGACGTCTTTGTGAGGTTCATTCGGTCCTGTGGTCAACTGCGACTGACCCAGACTCTGAAAGGTTACCTGACTACTTGTGTCGTCAATGATGTTCGTAATAAGAACAAGGCTGGACAGAGGCACCAGATCATGTCGCTGGAACAGATGGCACCGGCCGCGTCGGATTCAAACAAGCCGGATGTCTCTGCTATATTCGGCGAACAGTCGGAACGTTTGGTATCGGCGCTCCGCCGGCTTCCATACGAGCAACGAAAGGTTTTACTGCTTCGCTTGTATAGCGGCTTGAAATTCAAGGCCATTGCCGAGTTGGAAGGGCAATCCATCAATACAATTCAGGGTCAATACCGGTATGGATTGGGCAAACTGCGTTCACTGCTCAATAGCGAGGTGAAAAAATGAGACCGATAAAGAATACATGTAAGTTATTCAGAGAATTACACGTTCCCACAAGTACACGGTTAGATGAAGAAATCCATGCCGAGATTTCCAGGGCATGGATGAAGACGAAAAATAACATATCGCTCCCTCCGCGAGCGAACACATGGAGAATCATCATGAAAAGTAGAATAACAAAATTAGCCGCAGCGGCGGTGATAGTTGTAGCAGCGGTGCTGTCATTAACGGTTTTGGATATTTCGGCCTATGCTATAGAACAGACTATCAGGGCTTATGAAGGTCTTCGTTATGTCCACATCAAAGACTTTGTGGACGGACAGAGCGAGCCGCGAGAATTCTGGGTGGAATTTGACGAGCAAGAGCAATTGAAGAGGGTTCGTGTATCTCTTCCCGCCTGGGCTGAGCGGGAAGCCCCCATGGTTGCGGTATGGAATGAGGGTAAACTCCAAATAAGGGGCAATAAAGGTAATGTACTTGTGACAAAACCCGCAGACTTTTTGGGGTCGGAACTTTTGAACATTGTCAAAGCTTGCGATCCAAGATACATGGTTAAAGAGTTACGTCAGCTCGAAGCCGAAGGAGAGTTAGAGATTACGACAAGCCAACCCCCACAAAAATCCGAACCCATCGTCATAACGGCAAAATATCGTCCGCCAGGCGATGATGCCGGACGCATGGTTTTGCTTGTGGATCAAAATACGAAACTGGTCACTCGTGCTATCATCAACAAACCCGAAAATGGACGTGAGCATTCATGGGAATTTTCAGATTACAATGTTGCCGTCGACGAGAGATTGTTCATGTTAGAAGCAACTCCTGATGTCACGAAAACATTTATGAAGAATATCAATGCCAAACTTGCCTCGCTGGATATAAATAAATCTAAGGCAGCTGATGTTATTGCCGTACTTGGCGAACCGTGGGCTTACAAATTCCAAGGCAAGAATTTGGAGAAGGATAACCTGCCGGAAGCCTACTCGATGAATTATCCGGGTGGCTTCATGGTCAGCATTTATTTGAACCAGGTGATGCAATGGGGCCTTCAACAAATTCCGGGAGATGAAACTCCGGGGTATATATTTTCTGACTCGATACAAATTGGCACACCTCTTGATGATGTTTTCGAAAAGCTGGGTTCTCCCATAAAAGTCGTTGAGGGATTCGGTGGAGAGGATAATAAAATCATGTACGAGGATAATACCAGCTATGCCAACATGAATATCAATGAAAGAAAAGGATTTTGCTTCTCTCGATACGACAACAATGGAAAGGAAATCAAAGTATATTTCGATGATAATGTTCTCTATAAGGATCTTGGGAAAATCAAAGGGATCTGTCTTTATGGAACCGTCAGCAAGGGCAAGAGAATCAGATTTTCATTCATGGATAACAAGGTGATTGCTATATACGAATACAGGACTGAGCCTATAGAGACAATTGAAAAACCTGAAAATAAGACGTAAGCGAAAGCTTTTCAGTAAAACTACCAAGGGCATTTGAATTACTTAAAAGGCCGGGCTGGTTCCTTCGATACTTCGGCTTTGCTCGGGATTGATTAGTCAGGTTTTTCTATTGAGTGACTTTATGAGTTTTGAGAATTCTTTGCCGCGTTGCTCGTAGTTCTCGAACATGTCGTAGCTTGCACAGGCGGGGCTTAGCAGAACCACGTCGCCGGGTGCTGCAAGGTCATGGGCCTTCTCGACGGCGTTCGCGAGCGAATCGGCGATTTCGACTTTCGGTTTTTTCTCGCTGTTCTCTCTGTCCGCTGCATTTTCAATCGCTTTGGCGATTTTGGGAGCTGTGGTGCCTATCAGGATAGCAGCTTTGGCTTTCTCGGTGATTTTTTCGCCGAATCCGTCGAAGGGGATGTGCTTGTCGTATCCGCCAGCGATGATGACTATGGGCTGATTAAAAGCTTCCAGGGCGGTAATCGCGCCCGCAGGCGTGGTTGCCTTCGAATCATTGTACCACGAGACGCCGTCAATCTGCTCGACAAACTCAAGCCGATGCGGCAGCGCCTTGAATTCCGGAAGACAGCTCTTGATTTGTCCGTCGTCGATGCCAAAATACCCGGCAATGGCCATCGCGGCGGCAAGATTTGAAAGATTCGCTCGGCCCGGCAGGGAAAATACACGGCGAATTTCTTCGCTCACGTCGTCTGCTGAAAATCCGATACAAATCCTGCCCCGGTCCTTCTTATATTTCTCGATCCATTCGGCGCTGATTTCATCTTCCGTATTGAAAATGGAGACGGAGGGAGAATTTTCGTCCAGCTCCTGGAACTTGAAGATGTTCTCTTTGGCCGCACAATAATCGGCAAATGTACCGTGTCGGTCAAGGTGGTTCGCCGTAAGATTCGTCAGCAACGCGACTTTCGGCGCCTTTTGGACTTGTGCCAATTGTTCAAGCTGAAAGCTCGACAATTCCAGGACCACCAAATCGTCAGGATGGATCTGATCTATCGTCATCAGCAGCGGCTGATTGCCGATGTTGCCGCTCAGCCAGACTCTTTCGTGTCTTGCACTTTTGAGTAAGTGGGCCGTCAGTGCCGTCGTTGTGCTCTTGCCGTTGGCGCCCGTTATTCCGATGATGCGCGCGGGGCACAGCTCGAAGAAAATGTTCATCTGGGACGTGACACATTTGCCGGCTCGGCGGGCGATTTGGAGAAACTCATTGTCGTTAGGCACGGCGGGATTGGCGATGATGATGTCGGCCTGCTCGAAATCCGCCGGCTCGTGCGAGCCGAGATGAAATTCGATATCGGCAAGCGACTGTAGCTGACCTATGGAATTGCTCAGTTGTTCAGCCGAAGCCAAATCTGTTATGGTTACCTTAGCACCGGCGCGATAGGCAAACTGCGCGGCATCGACTCCGCCCCCAAATCGCCCCAAGCCCATCACGAGAACTTGTTTGCCGGCAAATTCGTATCTCAGGTCCTGCATTACGGCTCACTTCTCACTCGAAGGCACGAGCACTTTGGGTTTCGAGTGCTCGGAGGTTCTGGCAATCTTTTCAACTTCAAATGCGATATCAACATCATTACCTTGTGCTTTTATGGTCCCATCTTTATCAATAATTATGTAGAAAGGAATAGGCTCCTTGATAGCACAAGAGTTCTCCTTTGGGTCAAACCATCCGTGACGAAGTGCATTCCAGTTGCTCTTATCTATCGTTTCCTTCCAGAGAGCGTGGTCGGCGTCCCGGCTAAGGGCGATGAAAACCACGTCATTCTTCTCAGAAATGTCCTCAGCAAGTGTGTTGACTTTGGGCAACGCCTTTATGCAAGGTGCACACCATGTCGCCCAAACATCCAGAACAACGGTTTTCCTGGAAAAATCGCTCAGTTTGCCTGTGGTCCCATCCTTCCACTCTATAGAAATGTCTTCAATGGGCGAGCCGATTTCGGTTGCCATCTTTCTTACCGGGGGGACCAGATCGATGGAGACGGAGTTATTGTGCTTCAAGGATTCCCTGCCAAGAAATGCGTTTGCCTCTCCAGATTCGATGCGGACACTCAGCAAGTTTGGGCGCACCCCGGTAAAGACAAATTTCCCGCTACTGTCGGTAACAACCGCCGGATAATACAAATCCAGCATGGCTCCCTTTTCGTTGTTTGGAATCAGTTGTACTGTTCTATCGGCAAGAGGCTTCTTATCACGGCCATACAGTGTTCCGCGAATTGTAACATCGCCTTCTTCTATGGTTGTGTCAACTTCTGGATAAACCAGTCCAAAGTGGTTAACAATCCCCGACTTTATCTCGACTTCACGCCTGTCATACAAGAAAGGAGTCCGTGATCCGATGTATTTCTCGGAATCACGAGACTGAGCAAAAATGATGTACTTGCCGCCTGCTAATCCTTCTATTTTCATCACGCGTGGCCTACTGACTTCTTGACGACCTCCCCAACTCAAAAAACTGCTCTGGCCGTCACGGAGTGTTTCAACCAACAAGGAAACCTCTGCAGGGAACACCTGGACGTTATTGGGGGGGTTCGTCAGATCGTATTCGAATGTTGCCGGCATGCCAGGAGAGAAGGTTACTGTAAGTTCGTCGCGGGCCATAAAAGGCTCGGAGCGATAGCCAAACATTCTGCTGCTTTTTTCAAACCAGCCCTTGTTTACGATCCACCCAATCACATATTTCTCGCCCTTCACAGCGTGACACTTCCAGGTATTCTCTGTGACTTCTTGCAGATCCAAAGGAGTTCCGGCTTTATCGTATAGAACTGCAAACGTGGCATTGGCAGAGACCACTTTTGGCTTTCCCGGCAAGGTCTTGCCTTCGAGTCTCAGCGTTATTTCGACAAGCGCCCTATTCTGTGCAGTCTCATTCTGTAGTTCTTTAGCGCAGACGCCATTGGGGACATTGATACGCCTGCCGGTTGTCTGCACACTCGCCACAAGAATGAACAATGACAGGTGGAAAACGCTTCTGGCTTTTTTCACCGACATAATTCTCTCCGCAAAGCAGCGTCGGCAAACGGCGCCCGAACAAGTCTGATTACCAGCCCCGAGAATAGCATTGATTGGGCATAGAGCCGAACAATCCGTTTTCGTTGGGATGTCTGGGCGTTCTCTAAATCAAGGTCTGCATGGCATTTGCCAGATCGACCTTGGCGTCGATGACGGCCTGCTCGATGCATCGTTTCCAGTCGTCGCCGAACTGGTCTTTGTATTTTGGCTTTTCGTAGGCATAGATGATGGAACGCGAGGCGTTGATCAACGCTCCGGTGCCGTCGGGCTTGCAGAATCGCACGCAATCGGCGGCCGAAGCGCCCTGCGAGCCGTAGCCTGGCACCAGAAACCACGTCTTGCCATACTTCTTTCGCAGAGCCGTCGTTACTTCGGGCGCCGTACCGCCTACGACCATTCCCACGTTGCTGTAACCATTCTCACCGATCCGTTCTTTTTTGCCGGCGACTTCGGCGATGATTTCAGCGAGCTTCTCATACATTCTCTGGCCGTCGGCGTCCGCAAAATCCTGAACGGCGGCGGCTGAAGGATTGCTGGTCCGCACCAGGACGAAGACGCCTTTGCCCTCCTTGGTGGCCATGTCAGCAAAAGGCTCGATCCCGTCGGCGCCGGTATAACCGTTGATCGTCACAGCGTCCGGGGCGAGTGTGTCTTCGAGGCCGGCCAGCTCCGGATTCTCCAGGTGGGCGGACGCGTACATCTCGGCGGTATGGCCGATGTCACCTCGCTTCACGTCGCCGATGGTCTCCAGACCTAAATCGTCGGCTTCCGTAATCAGGGAATAGTAGCTCTCTATACCCTCCCAGAGATATTTCTCGAAAAAGGCGATATTTATTTTCACGGCCGGTACCATCGGTGCGACAATGCGCATGGTTTGGGTGCAGAAGTCGAAGATCGCATCCACGGCGGCTGCCGCGTCAAACTCGTCATTCATCTGGCGATGATCCCTTATCGCCGCCGGGAGCCTCGTGTACACCGGGTCCAGACCGACAATCAGCGAAGTGTTCTTGGTTTTCACAGCCTCACAGAGGCGGTCAGCAAAATGACTGGCCATCTTTTTGGTCCCTCGTCTTTGAAAAAATCTTTTTACACAACGTCGGAGCTACTATAATCGCCTCAATGGATTCAGGCAAGAGAGAAATAACGGATAATGGAGCGATCGCGAAAATTCGCGGGAAGACCCGAGTCAGGAAATTGTTTTTTTGGCTCTGCATCGACCTGGTGGTGGCTGTTACCGTTCTTGCCCTGCTGTTGTACAGGCCGGGTCGTTATGATCCGGCCGACCTTGAATCCGCCAATCCTGAAGGAGGACAGGTCAGTTCCTATCTTACACATGAGCTATCCCCGCAATTCTACAACGGCGCACAGCGCGGCGAGCCGTTTGACCTGGTGATTACCCAAAAGGGTGTCAATGAGATTGTCGCCGGATGGGGCTGGCCGGTCATGTCGGAGGGCGTCATGCTGTACGCTCCCGCCGTGCTTTTTGTTCCGGGTTCGGTGGTTCTGATGGGGACCGTGAACATCAAAGGTGTGGAGCTGGTCGTTAGCATCGAGCTGCGGCCGAGCATAGATGAGCACGGGCTCTCAAACCTGTCGGTATCGCAAGTGAAGATCGGTGCGATGAATATCACGCCGCTCGCCAAAATGATGACCAAAAGAATGTATGCGCAGAGAATGGCTGCAGCGTCTGAGGATTCAAAGGCACTTTATGCGAAAATAGCGGCGTCGTTGCTGAATGACGAGCCATTCGAGCCCGTTTTTAAGGTTGATGATAGAAAGGTGCGTATAGAAAAGATAACCGTGCACCAGGAGAAAATTACGGCCCACCTGGTTCCGGCCCCGTGACGGGCCGCACAGTGCGGATGCCGCAGAATCCGAAGCGAAAACGGAAAAAACGTACGAAAGACCGCCGAACCGGCGATTTTCGCGTTGGTTCTGGGATTGCATGGGAATGTTGCGTCCCCCCCGAAAAAGGTCTGTTGGCTGCAAGAAGGCTGTTATATGCGGACCTTTGGGTTTTTTGCACGCAATAATATCTCTGCATCCGGCCAGGTCAGAAATTATGCAAATTTGCCAAAAAAGTTATTGCTCCTGACGGATTTGACGATTATTATAAACAATTTGGTTGTAAGGATTAACGGCTACCAGAATGAAGCTTTGAGTTCAAGAGGTGTTTGAGATGCTTTTAACAGGATTGGCAAACCGTGCAAGGTAAGGGAACAATGCGTATGCACGGCTGCGCTGATGCGCGTATGGTGGCTTGGCAACCGCCGTTTCTGCTTCAATATCGGGAAACGAATGAGGTTTTGTTACGGGGTTCCCGCGTGCAAGAGAAGTTGTACGCATCGGGTATCCGACCGGAGGCAGATGATGTAGGGAAAAGGTAACTACAACCTCTGTTCGTTTTTGACGTGCAAGGGAGCCTGTATGCTAAAGGCTCCCGGTTGGAGTGGAAACCGGAATGGTTTCCATTTTTTGTTCGGCACGGTTTTTGGCGCCAGGTCGCAAAACATTAGTCAGGATGAAGAACGATGAATCAGGAATTATTGCGGATCGTCGATAACATTGCACGTGATAAGAACATCGACAAGGAATCGATCTTTGTGGACCTGGAAGAGGCTATGGTTTCGGCGGCTCGAAAGCACTTCAGCGAGCCGGAAGGCAACGTCAAGGTCAGCATAGATCGCACCACTGGGCAAATTAGCGCTTTCAGGGATGATGTACAGATTGACATAAAGCAGCTCGGCCGAATCCCCGCGCAGACGGCCAAACAGGTGATCATCCAGAAACTACGGGCCGATGAAAGAAGCAGCATCTTTGCGGAATTCGCCCAGCGAAAGGGAGAAATCATCAGCGGCACGGTTGTACGATACGAGAGCGGGACTCTGATTGTTACACTCGACCGCTGGACGGAGGGTTTCATGCCGAAGGGCGAGCAGATCATGGGCCAGACGCATCGGGTCGGCGAGCGGATTCGATGCCTGATCCTTGATGTGAAAGAAACCGCGAATCAGGTCAAGATCATCCTCTCTCGCACGCATCCTGATTTCATCCGCCGATTGTTCGAGCTGGAAGTCCCGGAGATCAGCGAAAAAATCATCGAAATACGCGCGCTGGCCCGCGAGGCGGGCTACCGAACCAAAGTGGCCGTGACGTCGTTCGACGAGAAGGTGGATCCCGTCGGGGCATGCGTGGGCGTGCGGGGCAGCAGGATCAAGAACATTGTCGATGAGCTTGGCGGAGAGAAAATAGACATTGTCCGCTGGAACGAGTCCTCGCAGGTGCTGGTCTCGAACGCCCTGATGCCGGCGAAGGTCAGTGAAATCTCCCTGTGTTTTGAGCTGGGGCGAGCCACCGTTGTTGTGGACGAAGATCAGCTCAGTCTGGCCATCGGCAAACACGGGCAAAATGTTCGGTTGGCCGCCCGATTAACCGGCTGGGATATCGATATTCTGACCCCGGATGAGTACAACCAGGGAATTGAGTTGCTCTCAGGTTGTGTCAAAGCGGTGGAAGGCGCCGGCGAGGCAGTTATTGATAAACTGATAGCACTGGGGGTCATATCCATTGCGGATATGGAAGAAGTGGGAGCCGAACCGCTGGTCAATGAGCTGAAGATCGCTTCGGACGTCGCTGTGAAGCTGGTAGCGGCGGCGGTTGCAGAAGCAGAGCGGCTGGCCGAAGAGTCAAAACAGAGTGTGGCGGAAAAAGAACTGGCCCAGCAGGCAAAATTAAGCGACAAGGAACAATAAATGCTTGTTGTTCGGGATAGGGTACACTAAACGTGTCTGAGACTGGAGAGCAGCTTTTTTGGCGACTACAAGGGTTTACATCTTAGCCAAGGAACTCGGTGTCAAGAGTTCCGCAATCGTACAGAAGTGTCAGGACGAGGGTTTGGATGTCAAGAATCACATGGCGGTCATCTCGGCCGGTCTGGCGGCGACGATTCGGGAGTGGTTCAGCGAAGGCGAGAACGTGACGACGATTGAGACCTCCGACAAGGTCGATCTGGAGAAGGTCCGAGTCAAGAAAAAGACGAAACGCGAGGCGCCCGCACAAGAGGCTGAAGCTCAAGAAGCCGGCGGGGGACCGGTGCCGTCTGTCGAGCAAGCCCAGGAGGCATTCGCGGCGGCAACGGCGACCGAACCCGAAGTGAGTGAGCAGGAAACACCGGCTTCGGTCATTGAAGCAGACGCGGGTACCGCGGTAGTGGGCGAAGAGCCGACGGCTCCGGCAGAGCCGATGGTTGAAGTGCCGAAGGAGCCCGAACCGGAACCCGAGCCGATTTTGCCGGCCGGACCTATGATGGAAAAACCTGAGCCGGCCCGGTTAAGCGGCCCGCAGGTGGTCCGAGTCGAGGCGCCTGAGCCGCTGCGACGACCCAGACCCAGACAAAGAGCGCGGTACGACGCCCCTGTTACCGAGCCGTTGATGTACAGCCAGAAGGAGAAGGGAGATGGGGTGTCTGCCTCGGGTAAGGACAAGAAACACCCAACCAAGCACCACAGAGAGAAAACACATGGGCGCAGGCGAGATGAACAAGACGCCGATACGATAAAGAAGGCCAAGCTCGGCGGCAAGTGGCGGCAGAGAGACATTGAAGAACGACGAGCGCGACTCGACGCGGCCGGCGGCGAAGGGCTGCGGGCCAGGCCGGTGCGTAAGATTACGGCCAAGTTAAAACAAAAAGTCGGCGCTCCTGCCCGGCCGCAAAAAGCCGTTATCACCGAGCCGATAACCGTGAAGGATCTGTCCTCTGCGCTGGCGGTCAAATCAACGGACATCATCTTCAAGCTGATGCAGCACGAGGTAATGGTCACGGCCAACCAGGTCATTAGCAACGATATGGCCGAATTGGTGGCGATGGAGTTCGACACAGAGCTGGTCGTGGAGCACAGGAAAACCCTGGAAGAGCAGATACGGGCCGAGTTCGAGCAGCGCCCACGGAATAATCTCCAGAAACGCACGGTGGTCGCCGCGATGCTTGGTCACGTTGACCACGGCAAAACGAGCCTGCTGGATAAAATCCGTTCGACCCATATCGCGGCGGGGGAAGCGGGCGGCATTACACAGCACATCGGAGCTTCCGAAGTGACCTGGGATAACAAGAAGGTGACATTTCTGGACACTCCGGGCCACGAAGCCTTCACCGCCATGCGCGCCCGCGGCGCCAATATGACGGACGTTGTCGTGCTGGTTGTTGCGGCGGACGACGGGGTGATGCCCCAGACCATCGAGGCGATCGCCCACGGCAAGGCCGCAAACGTGCCGATCATCGTGGCCTTGAACAAAGTGGATTTGCCCGGCTGGGATATCAATCGGATCTACGCCCAGTTGGCCGAACAGGGATTGGCCCCAACCCAATGGGGAGGCCAGACAGAAGTCGTCAAAACCAGCGCCACCACCGGTGAAGGCGTCAGTGATTTGCTCGAATCGCTCGATTACGTGGCCGAGTTGCGGGAGTTCCGCGCTGACAGCACCATCCCCGCCACGGGTTGGGTCGTCGAGGCGAGGATGTCCGCGCAGCGAGGCCCGGTGGCCACTTTACTGGTCAAGGAAGGCCAGTTAAAGAAGGGCGACGTTGTCCTGGCCGGCGGCGCCTATGGCAGGGTGAAAATGCTCCGGGACAGCCACGGTAAGACGATCAAGGCGGCGACCAGCTCGATGCCCGTGGAGATCACGGGTCTGAGTGACGTTCCCCAGGCGGGTGACAGATTCTACTGTCTGGATGATATTAACAAAGCGAAGGCCGCGGCCGAAGAAAACCAGATCCGCCAGAGGGAGCGAACGCTGGCCGAACGGACCCAGGTGACGCTGGACAATCTGTTCAGCCAGATCGAGGCGGGCAAGACCGTGTCACTGAATCTTATTGTTCGGGCCGATGTCCAGGGCTCGGTCGATGTGTTGAAAGAGTACTTGACCGATCTGAGCGCGGAGGAAGTAAAAATCAATATTCTGCATGCGGCGCCGGGCGGCATTACGGAAGGTGACGTTGTGCTCGCCGAGGCCTCGAACGCGATCATTATCGGCTTTAACGTTGTGCCCGAAGAGCACGCGGCCAAGATCGCAGAAACCAAGGGCGTTGAGATAAGACTCTACAACGTGATCTACCGTATCACGGAGGATTTGCAGAAATCGATGGTCGGGCTGCTCGAACCGGAGGAAACGGAGAACGTCATTGGCCGGGGCGTCGTAAGAACGACGTTTAAGATTTCTCGCGTCGGTACTATCGCCGGCTGCTATATCAGCAGCGGCCACGCGCAGAAGAATGCCAAAATGCGGCTGATTCGCGACAATATCGTGCTCAAAGACAATCTGAGCATCGAGTCGCTCAAGCACTTCAAGGATGACGCTCGTGAGGTCAAAACGGGCCTCGAATGTGGTATTAAAATAGCGGGATTTGACGACATCAAGGTCGATGACGTGCTTGAGTTTTATGAAATCGTCAAGGTAGCCAGAACTCTTGAGTTATGATGTATGCCGCGAGGCACAAAAAACACGGGGTACAGAACCCTGATCGGAATTCGGATTTCACAGTGTTCGGAATACTTCATGTCGAAGGGTGTATTTTTACTTTGTGAATTCCTTTTGCATCTGGGCTTTCGACGATCGGACTGGATAGTGTAATGGCAACTCGAAGGCAGGAAAAAGTGGCGCGCGTCATAAGAGAAGCCGTCAGCGACGCCATCGCTCGCCATCTCAGCGACCCCCGCATTGATGGTTTTGTGAGCGTCACGAGAGTGGAGCTGACGCCCGATCTGCGTAATGCCAACGTTTACCTCAGTATCTTTGGCAAGGACCAGGCGAGCCAGACTAAGACTTTCGCGGCGATAACACATGCCAAGAGCCGGATTCAGACGCTGGTCGCCGCCTGGTTGCAGAGCAAGTTCTGTCCCGTCCTGCATTTTCACATGGATGAGAAATTCAAGAAAACACTGGAGACTATGGAGTTGATCGACCGGGCGGTTAAAGAGATGAAGCAGAACGACGTGGAAGACGAAAATGGATGAGTCCAAGTCCGGCCGATTGAGCGCCGAGGCGTTTTTTCTCGCATGGACATTTACGTGTCCGTCCCCCAGGGGTTGATATGAAAAATAGTAAAGAGTATTCCAAGAGGATACAAAGTTTGTATCGCACGCTGAGCCAGAAGCACCCCAAAGTGCAAAAGGTCAGCCACGAGCAAGTTGTGGATGCGATTATTCACGCCCTCGTGAACGAGCAATTGACCGAGCATGAGGCGGAGTCCGCCATGCGTCGTTTTGCCGGCTATTTTGTTGACTGGAACGACCTGCGCGTCTCGCGAGCGGAAGAGATCGTCGAGGCTTTGGGCGGTGATACGCCGGCCGCAAGAGCCGCTGCTTCGGCAATCATCAGGGTTTTGAACAGCATATTCAACGAATATCACAAGGTCAGCTTGGAGGCGATGCGGAAAGCCGGCAAGCGCCCGGCCAAGCAAGCTCTCGAAAAAATCGATGGAATCAGCCGTTTCGCGGTCGATTATTGCATGCTCACATCTTTGCACGGACACGCCATACCGCTCACGGAAAAAATGACCGAATATCTCAAAGACAACGGGCTCGTGGGCCCGGATGCGGACGAGCAGCAGATCGAAGGATTCTTGACCAAGCAGATTCCGGCCAAGAGTGGATACGAGTTTTACGCCCTCTTGAGGCGGGAAAGCGAAGCCGCCAAGAGCAGCAGGAAGAAAAAAACCGCGACGACAGGCCAGGAGACCCCCGAAACAAAGCCAAAGGCCAAGAAGAAAGAAAAGAAGTGAGCCAGCAATGAAACGAACACCTGGAACGAAAGCCGAAGCCAAGACAAAACAGATACTGAAATTAGGCATTCCTGCGGGCAGTCTGCAAAAGGCAACAATCGAGCTTTTTGGCAGAGCCGGATTCCATATTCTGGATTCCGACAGGAGTTACCTGCCCCGCATTGACGACGAGCAAATTCAGCTCATCATGCTGCGCGCCCAGGAAATGAGCCGATACGTTGAAGATGGAGTTCTCGACGCGGGCATTACCGGGCATGACTGGATAACTGAAAACGGTTCCGATGTAACCGAAGTCTGTGAGCTTGCGTACAGCAAGGCCACGAACAAGCCCGCCCGATGGATTTTGGCCGTGCCTAATGAGTCAAAGGTGAAAAATCCCGAGGATCTGGCGGGGGGAATCATCGCTACCGAGCTTCTGAACGTGACCAAGGCGTACTTCGCCGGCAGGAAAATCGACGTAAAGGTGGAATTTAGCTGGGGCGCGACGGAGGTCAAAGCCCGGCTCGTGGATGCCATCGTCGAGCTGACTGAGACGGGCTCCTCTCTACGCGCAAACAATCTGCGAATCATCGATACCGTGATAAGCTCCACGACAAGGTTCATTGCGAATAAACAGGCCTGGGAGGATTCGTTCAAGCGGGAGAAGATAGAAAACATCTCCATATTGCTCAATGCCGCTATAAGCGGCGGCAGTAAAGTCGGCTTGAAGATGAACATACGAAAGAGCGACCTGAAATCAATCCTGAAGGTCCTGCCGGCTGAAAAGAGCCCGACGGTGTCTTCTCTGGCGGATCCGGATTACGTGGCAATCGAGGTCATTATTGATGACCAGGTTGAACGGTCCCTGGTTCCAGCTCTCAAGCGGGCCGGCGCCTCAGGCATCATTACATATCCGCTCAACAAGGTCATTCACTGATAATAATTGATGCCGGACAAACCACAGTTTTCTTGTCATCTGTGTCAAATCCAGTATACTGACGTGCAAAAGTTGCCGGGGTGGGGATTCCTGCCGCGGCAAGAGACGGGAATTAGCGCTCGTGATAAAACAAATTGCTATTTTAGGTTCGACCGGGTCGATTGGCAGAAATGCCCTGCGGGTCATTGATGCGCTGGGTCCTCAGTACCGGATTGCTGCACTGAGCGCTCACAGCAACGTGCAGCTTCTGGCTGAGCAGACCAGAAGGTACAAGCCCGGATTTGTGGCCGTCACAGATGCGGATAACGCCGAAGCGTTCCGCGGATTGTGTGATTGTCCGGATGTCGAGGTTCTGGCCGGCCCGGACGGCCTGGTGCAAATTGCGGAGCTCGAAGAAGTTGATATTGTTCTTGCCGCGGTTGTGGGTGCGGCGGGTCTGCCCGCGGTTCTTGCGGCCGCACGCAAAGGCAAGAGGCTTGCCATTGCCAACAAGGAGCCTCTGGTTATGGCAGGAGAGCTGCTCAGGAAGGAAACAGAGAAAAACGGCGCTACGATTTTGCCCGTGGACAGCGAACATTCCGCCGTTTTCCAGGCGATGCAATCGGGGCGCCCCGAGGAGGTGAATCGAATCATCCTGACCGCTTCAGGAGGACCCTTCATGCAAATCAGTGCGCAGGACATCCGGAATGTGACGTTGGAGCAGGCCCTTGCGCATCCCGTTTGGGATATGGGGCCGAAGATCACCGTCGATTCGGCGACAATGATGAACAAGGCGTTCGAGATTATCGAGGCCCACTGGCTTTTTGACATGCCGGTTGATAAAATCGAGGTTCTTATACATCCGGAGTCGATCGTCCATTCGCTCGTCGAATTCGTGGATGGCTCGGTGATCGCGCAGCTCGGTGAGCCGGACATGTGTCTTCCGATTCAATATGCTCTGACGTATCCGGCGCGTGTGGCTGGAATTGCCCGGCGGCTGCGACTTGAGGAAATGGGGCGATTGACGTTCGAAAGGCCCAATCCGGAGATGTTTCGAGCCCTGCCTTTGGGATATGAAGTGGCGCGGACGGGCGGCACGGCAGCCGTGGTCTTCAACGCCGCAAACGAAGCGGCCGTCGCGGAATTCCTGGCGGGCCGAATCAAGTTTGTCAACATAGTCGAGATGATCGAGCGTTGCCTCAATAAACATGATGTGAAAACGAACGTGCCTCTTGATGAGTTGCTTGAGGCGGACGCCTGGGCTAGAAGAGAGGTCACGGAGCTGGCATACAGTGCATAGGATCGAGTTTTTTTACTGACGATAAGGGTGTTTCGATGTCTGAATCAAAGGGTTTGTCCAACAAGTATTTTCGGGTGTTTCTGCTGATTATTATTGCGATTCCAGTTGTCGTTTTGGCGGTCATGAACATTGGGGTCGTCGGCAACGTTCTGCTGGTCTTGCTCGGGTTCGGCACCGTAGTCATCGTTCACGAGTTCGGGCATTTCGTTGTGGCCAAGTCGTCCGGTATAAAAGTCGAGGCCTTTTCGCTTTTTATGCCGCCGATCTTACTGGGCATACAGAGAACCGAGAAGGGTATCCGTTTCCGAATATTGCCGGAGATTTTTGCCGGGAAAGATGACAAGTCGGAAGACGGTGCGCTGAGTTTTACGGTCGGCAAAAAGGGCAAGGCGGGAGAAACAGAATATCGCATCGGTCTGATTCCGTTCGGCGGTTTTGTTAAAATGCTGGGCCAGGATGACACGGGCCCGGCCGGGGCCAGCGATGACCCCCGTTCATACGCCAATAAGCCGGTTCATACGCGGGCGTCCGTTCTGGCGGCCGGCGTTGTGTTTAACGTGATCAGTGCGGTCATCATTTTCATGATTGCTTTTCTTAAGGGCATCGATTTGCCGCCCGCCGTGGTGGGTGATGTAATGCCGAATTCACCGGCGGCGCACGCAGGCCTGAAAGCAGGCGATGAAATCATCAAGATTGAGGGCAAGACAAAAGACCTTGATTTCAGCAATATCGCCATAGCGGCCGCCTTGTCCGGGCGCGACGAGAGGGTTGCAATGAGAGTCAGACGCACGAACGGCGACGAGGAAGACATGGCGATGGTTGCCGAGCAACTGCCGAGCGAACCGATGAGAGGGTTCGGTATTCTGGCCCCGATGAATCTGAGCGTTGCCAATCTCTCAAAAGACGACGCCGATGAATTGTTTGCCAGAACAGGTTTGCTTCCCGAAGACCGTATTGTGGCGGTCGATAGCAGACCTGTGGCGATCCATTGGGAGTTCATGGACGTTATTAAAGAGTCTCTTCGTCCGGCGGTTACCTTGTCGGTTGAGCGAATCGCGGGTCGTGGCAAAAGCGAGCTGGTCGAAACCAAGGTTTCGCTCAATATGCGTCCCGCCAACAATTACGACCCGGAGTCTGAGTTGGTGCTCAGTCAGGTTTGTTCCATGGTTCCCCGTTTGCGAATAGCCGGTGTTTTGGAAGACCGTGATATGAGCGGCCGGGGCGCAGAGCTGTCTAAGCAGCAAGGCGGTGTCATTCTGCCCGTCGGAGAGGTGACCAACCCCACATTACAGCAAGGCGATGTTATTCTGGCCGTTGGAGATGTGACCAACCCAACATTTAAAGAGCTTCGAGAGATCGTATCGCAGCACAGAGACAAACCGTTGCAGGTCACGGTTCTGCGTAAGGACGCCAACGGCGTCGAGAAGTCTCTTCCCGTCGCAGTCACACCCAGGCAGATGAAGGGCAGCGAGAGGGTTCTGATCGGTGTTGAGCTTGCTCTCGATGCCGGGCACCCCGTTGTTGCCAAAACAATTGCCGCCGAGGGGGGGACTCCGAAACTCGATATACCGAGCGGCGCTTCCATAACGGCCGTGGATGGGGAGGCCGTAACAAGTTTCTATGACGTTATCCGGGAAATCAAGCGGTATCCTCAAGGCGACCGAATCACGCTGGATTGGCGTCTCGACGAGCAGACGGCGGGCAGCGTCGCTTTGGATATAGGCGCCGGCAAAGAGTACATTACCGTCACCTCTGATTTTTCGCAGGAGATTCCTTTTGACGCTTTCAGGCGAACCTACAAGGCGAGCGGTCCCGTCGATGCCGTAGTCATGGGATATCGAAGGACCGTTATGTTTGTCGCCCAAACGTACTTGACGTTGAAGCGATTGCTCGGCGGGCTCGTCAGTCCCAAGAATTTAATGGGACCTGTGGGCATTATCACCTTCAGTTATCGCATTGTTTCCGAACAGCCGCTGGTGTACTACGTTTACTTTCTCGGCCTGATCAGCGCGGTCATCGCGGTGTTCAATTTTCTGCCGCTGCCGCCGCTTGACGGAGGACTGGTGCTGCTCATGCTGGTTGAAAAGGCCAAGGGCTCGGCCTTGACCGAACGCGTCCAGGCGATTATCGCCTACGCCGGCTGGGCGATGATACTGACATTGATTCTCTATGTGACGTTTAACGATATTGTCAGGAGTTTCTTTAGCTGATTGTTCGGACCTGTTACCACCTGACATGAAACGATTTTATTCCGACTGCTGAAAGGATTCGAAGGTATTGGACGTGTTGGAAAAAATATCGTCGCAGGAGTACCACGAGGGCATTTTCAGTGCGCTGAAAGAGCAGGACGCCCAGGTTTACCGGCTTATCGAAAGAGAATACGAGCGGCTGCAAAACAACCTCCAGCTTATAGCAGCGGAGAACCAGTGTTCCAGAGCCGTCCTGGCGGCCCTCGGCTCCGTCGTTCAGAACAAGACAACCGAAGGATTCCCCGGCGCGCGGTATCACGGCGGCTGCGAGGTGGTTGACGAGGTGGAGCGGCTGGCCGCCGACAGGGCCAAAGAGACCTTCGGCGCTCAATACGCCAATGTACAGCCGCATTCCGGCACCGCCGCCAATCAGATTGTCCTGACCGCACTGCTGGAGCGGGGCGATAAGATTCTCAGCCTGGGCACGGATCAGGGCGGGCATTTATCGCACGGGGCAAAGGTTTCCTTCAGCGGCAAATTCTTCAGCGTCGAACACTATTACGTGGATGAGAAAACCTTTCTCCTGGACTATGACGCTATCCGCGACAAGGCCCTGGCATTCAGGCCCAGGCTCATTATCTGCGGGGCCAGCGCTTATTCACGCATCATCGATTTTCGGACATTCCGCCAAATCGCAGACGAAGTCGGGGCCTATCTCATGGCGGACATTTCCCACATCGCGGGGCTGATAATCGCCGGCGTGCATCCGTCGTCCATAGATGAGGCTCACTTTACGACGACGAGTACGTACAAGCCGGGAGGTCCCAGAGGCGGCCTGATACTCATGGGCAAAAACTATGATACGGAGATAGCCGTCTTGGGCAAGAGAACCGCTTTGTGGGAACACATCCAACGGACAACCTTTCCGGGAGTCCAGGGGACGCCCTATCTGAATAATGTGGCGGCCAAGGCGATTTTCTTCAAAGAGACACTTACTGACGAGTACCGATCGCGTCAGTTCAAGATCGTCCAAAACGCCCAAAGACTTGCGCATAACCTGCTTGGCCTGGGATACGACGTGCTGACCGGTGGAACAGATAATCACATGGCTCTGATAAACGTCGGCAACCTGCGGGCAGGCATGACCGGTGTGATAGCCCAAAAGTGCCTCGAAGACTGCGGCATCATCGTCAATATGAACCGGCTGCCCTACGACAAGAAGGGCGCCGCGGTCGCCAGCGGCGTCAGATTAGGCACGCCCATCGTGACGAGAAACGGAATGGGGCCGGAGCAAATGGATACCATAGCCGGCTTTGTTGACACGGTCTTGAGGCAGGTGAAAATCATCTCCGACAAAGAATACCAGCTCGATGCCTCTCTCAGAGAGGAAAGCAAAGACAAAGTCAGTCAATTGTGCCACACGTTTCCTATGCCGATTCTATAGCTGCTGTGTTATTGTCCGGCCTCGGAGACGTACTTGGGATTTGGTGTAGGCATCTGAGCATTTACAGCCTTGTGCCAGGCGTCCAGACGCTTTCGCATCTCCTGAGCTTTTTCAGGGATTTGGCCTGCGAGGTCCTCCTGCTCGCTGATATCGGTTTTGAGGTTGTACAACTCGACGCGATTATCCTCGAAGTATTCCAGCAACTTCCAGTCGCCTTGACGAATTGAACTGACCGGGCTTGTCGTAGGATAATAATGTGGGTAGTGCCAGCAGAGGGCCTCTCGCTTGAGCGTGGCGTTGGGATTCTTCAACAAAGGCACCAGGCTGAGGCCGTCCACCTCGGTGTTATGTTTTGAGTCTCCGACCGAACCGCTTATTTCGAGAATCGTCCGGTAGAAATCAATGGAGCTGACCGGTTCGGCGACAACGCTGCCGGCCTGTGTAACACCGGGCCATCGGATGATCAACGGTTCCCGGACGCCGCCTTCGTACAACGACCCTTTGCCCGAACGCAACGGATAATTGTCCGTCACAACGCGTGTTTCATACTTGTTGACAAAACCGCCGTTGTCGGAGAAGAAAAAGACGACCGTGCGGTCGGCTATGCCGAGCTCGCCCAACCTGGCCATGATCCGGCCGACGTTTTCGTCGAGGCTCTGGACCATTGCCGCGTATTCATAGTTTTGATGGTGCATATCGGGCCTGACCTTCTTTTTGTAATATTCGACCAATTCAGGTTTGCCTTCGATCGGCGTGTGCACCGTGTGATAGCAAAGGTTGAGGAAGAAGGGTTTATCCTTTACTTTATCCAGAATGTCAAGGGCCTCGTCGGTCAGGCGGTCAGTAAGGTACTCGCCTTTGTTACCGAATTCCAGGTGTGGCACATATCGAAACTCCCCACCCCACCTGTTCGAGCCGGCATAAGGATAAAAGAACGTGGCTGGGGCGCCCCAGAACGTCCCGCCGATATTGACGTCAAAGCCCTGCGTCTCGGGATAGTGAGCCGCGTCACCGAGGTGCCACTTGCCCACGTGGGCGGTGAAGTAACCGGCCTCTTTGAGGACCTCGGCGATAGTCACCTGCTCAAGAGGCAGATTGCCCTGTGTGACCGGCGGGATAAGCCTTCGGTTCTGCGGAGGATTCGCCGAGGCTTCGTACCAGATAGTCATGTGCAGCCGGGCCGGAAACTTGCCCGTCATAATCGAAGCCCGCGTCGGCGAGCAGACCGGCGCTGCGGCGTAGGCATTGGTAAACCGCATCCCCTGTTGGGCCAGCCGGTCGATGTTTGGTGTCTCGTGCAGGTCGCTGCCATAGCAGCCCACGTCGGCCCAGCCGAGGTCGTCAACGAGGATAAAAACGAAGTTAGGCGGCGCAGATGTGCCCTTTTTTGCTGCTCCGTATGCACCTGCAGATAGCGCCGTCTGTGCGGCGAAGCACGCCGTGTATCTCAAAAAATCTCGTCGGGTCAATTCGGTCGCCATACTCTGTATACCTCACCAATGTAGTATCATCAGAATCTTCTACACCAAACCGTGTCAATCGGGTTGCCGTGTTGTTATCATTTCCTCTTGCCGGTAGCGTCTTTTATTTTCGAGATGCCGTCTATGGCAATCGCCTTGCGAACAGCGAAGTAGTCCTCGCGCGAGATCGTTTTTCCCATTGCCCCTATCGCCTCGATAATTTGGGGCCGGTTCTTGATGCCGACCACGGCCACGTGGATGCCCGGGTGCATCAGCGTGGCGGCGAGGATCAACTGATACGTGGAAAGGCGATACTGCTCAGCCAACGGTTTGAGACTTTGCACGGCTGCCGCAATAGCCCGGAAACGCTCACCCTGAAAGTCGGGCAGGTGCTTGCGAAAATCGGTAAAAGTTTCATTGCCGGTGTACTTGCCCGTGAGCAGCCCCTTGTGCATGGGCGAATAGACCATGACGCCGATGTTCTCGGCCTGGCAGTAGGGCAGCAGGTCATTTTCGATCTGCGTATCGACCAGACTGTAGCAGGGTTGAACGGCGTCGTAGGGCCCGAAACGCCGGTGCGCGCGAAGCTGCTCAACCGTGTGATTACTGACGCCGTATCGGCGTATCTTTCCCTGCTTTTTCAAGGACTCCATCGTCTCGGCCACATCCGCTAACGGTGTGACCGGGTCAAACAGGTGAAGAAGATAGAGGTCGATAGTCTCGATACTCATGCGCTGAAGTTGCAGATCGCAGCGCTGACGGATGTGTGCCGGCGACAAGTCTGGGTAGCGCGAGCCATTCGGATTGAAGTGATTGAACACTTTCGTGCAGATGACCAGATCATCGCGGGGTTTGCCGGCGAGAAATTCGCCGAGGACTGTTTCGGCGTAACCATCTCCGTAGGCATCCGCCGTGTCGTAGAAGTTTATCCCGGCGTCGAACGCTGCATTCATGGCCGCCAAGACATCCGTCTTGGACTGATCGCCCCAGAAGCGAGGGCTGAGCTGCCAGGTGCCGAAACAGATGGGCGAGACTTCGAGCCCTGTTGCCCCGAGAATAACACGACGGTTCATCTCGTGCTCCTTTTCATGGTGTTTGCTTTTCTGGTTACATGGCCCGGCAATTATAACTTCTTACTCTCGACTTGTCACATCCAGCCGCGAGAATTGGTTTGACGAGTGGGCTCTTTTGGGCTATACGGTCGTTCGCACGAAGAAATGCCAGAAAGGTTGGGCCGAGGCTTGAGTACTTTACACGATAAGCTCACAATCATAATTCTGTGTGGAGTATGCGTCATTTTGCCGGTCTTTTCAGTCGTATGGTCGGCCGAAAAAGGTGCGTTCGTCTATTTCTCTGACAGGGATACCGCGTCGTTGCAAGGCCAGGGGCTCCAGCCGCCCGAGCAGAAGTGGTTTCCAAAGGCCCCGGCGCTGCCGCGTGCCCAGGGGCCGACCATTGAAGTCTCGGACGTCCAGGGATTAATCAAGGCGGTGACAGAGGCCGAGCCGGGTCAGACCATCCTGGTGGCGGATGGTCACTACATGATGCCCCACTACATACAGATCGCCGCCGACAATGTCACGTTGCGCGGAGCATCGGGTCATCGGCAGCGCGTGATCATTGATGGAGCACAAAGCCGTCATGCAGAGCTGCTGGGCATTCGAGCCTGTTCGGGGGTGACCATTGCAGATCTGACGATCCAGAATATCCGGTGCAATGGTTTCAAGATCAACTCCGATACAAACGTTCAGAGACTCACGATCTACAACTGTATTATTCACAATATCTGGCAGCGCGGCGTCAAAGGGGTGAAGGTGCCGCCGGAGAACCGCGACGCCCTTCGTCCGAAGCAATGCCGTATCCAATACTGCCTCTTTTACAATGACCGCCCGAAACAGTTAAGCGACGATGCGGCCGATATCGCACAGGGAAATTATGTCGGCGGCATTGACGTGATGTATGCCAAAGACTGGGTCATCAGTGACAACGTGTTTGTGGGGATTCAGGGCAGGACGTACGAGGGGCGAGGCGCCGTGTTCATCTGGTTTGACTCACAGGACTGCGTGATCGAACGCAACATCATCATTGATTGCGACGTCGGATTTCAGTTCGGCAATCCGCACCGGGATAGTGAAACGACATACCACTGCGTGCGGTGCATAGCCCGAAACAACTTCATCACCCGGGCGCCCGAGGCCGGCATCGTGACGGTCTATACCAAAGACTGCAAGGTTCTGAACAACACGATTCACGATCCGCAGAGCCGGATGGGGCGGCTGATCCGTACGGTTTTTACCAATGACGGCCTGCTGATCGGCAACAACTTGATGAGCGGCCCGAAAATGAGTCACGAATCGCAGAGTAAAGTGACGTTTCTCAATAATCTCATCAAAGATTTCACGCATGCTTTTGCAGACCCGAATCGTGGAGACCTGCACCTGACAAGTGCCGGCGTCGAAGCCGTCGATCAGGGTGTTCCACAGGCCCAAGTCGCTGAGGATATTGATGCACAGCGGCGTGGAGACAAGCCGGATATCGGCGCCGACGAGATGACATTTTGACCGCCTTGTCGCCTGGAGCCGAATCACAAAACCGCCGGAGCGAATGACAAAGATCCGACAAGAGAAGCAATAATGACGTCCGTTGACAACGATCCTTTTTGTTATGATTTGCCATCCAAGCCGCAGCCCCAGTTGGGCAGGATTTTGGTGACTGGCGCCACCGGCTACGTGGGAGGGCGGCTTGTCCCTGAACTTTTAGCCAGGGGGTACCAGGTGCGTGTTATGGTCAGGGCGGCTCTGGACGAGTACGAGCAGCGGTGGCCCGGAGCCGAAGTTGTGGTCGCCGATGCGCTAAACCCGAACAGCCTGGGCGCGGCGCTGCAAGGAGTCCACACTGCCTATTATCTACTTCATTCACTGTTGCTCGGCCCGGAGGAGTTTGAGTCCACGGAGATTCAGGCTGCCGGTAATTTCCACAAGGCCGCCGAGCAGCAGGGCGTGGCAAGGATCATCTATCTCGGAGGTCTCGGCGAAGCTCGCGCCCCGCTGTCGCCTCATCTGAGGAGCAGAATGCAGGTCGCCGATGAGCTTGGCCGTGGGACAATCCCGACGACCGTCCTGCGGGCGGCGATCATTGTCGGCTCGGGCAGCGCTTCGTATGAGATCATCGAACATCTGGTCAAAAGGCTGCCCATTCTCCTGGTGCCGCACTGGGCCAAGACCCGCTGCCAGCCGATCGGCATACGCGACGTGATCAAATATCTCGTTGGCGTGCTGGAAACGCCTGAGACGTCAGGGCGGTCGTTTGATATTGGCGGAAAGGACGTTTTGACCTACAGGGAGATGTTGCAGATACTTGCGGGACTGCTCGGCCGCAGGAGACTCTTCGTCCCTTGTCCATTCAGCAACATTAGCTTTTTTGCCTACTGCGCCAGCCTCCTGACGCCGGTGCCCGCTCCGATTACCCGGTGTCTGATGGAAGGCATCACCAATGAGGTTGTCTGTCAGAACGACGACATCAAGCGAGTCCTGACGTTCGAGCCTTTGGGATACAGGGAGGCACTGGTCCGGGCCATGTCACGTGAGGAACAGGACAAAGTGCACACGCGATGGTCCGACGCCTATCCGCCGGCACATGAGCTGGCCATGAAGCTCCGTGAAATCCAGGGGGCGGTGCGTTACACAAGCTCTTATTCGCTTCTGACAGAAAAAAGTGCTGCTTCGCTTTTCCGTTCGGTTTGTAAAATTGGGGGCAAGGAAGGCTGGTTTCATGGGAACTGGTTGTGGCGTCTTCGGGGGGCGATTGACCGGCTGCTTTTAGGTGTCGGGTCCTCGCGCGGAAGACGAAGCTCGTCCAGCCTGAGAATCGACGACGTCATTGACTTCTGGCGGGTTGAAGACCTCAAGCGGGATGTCATGCTTCTGTTGCGGGCCGAAATGAAGCTGCCGGGAAAAGCATGGCTTCAGTTCAGGATCGATCGAGAAGGAGACAAAAATCGGCTGTCCGTGAATGCTTACTATCAGCCCAGAGGCTTGTTCGGAAAGCCTTACTGGTACATATTTCTTCCCTTTCATTTCTTTATTTTCCAGAGTCTGATCCGACAAATCGAAAAGAGGAGTTAACAAATCAGAGCAAGTCGTCATTCTCCCTTCAAGAGTTTCACTACTTCCCGGGCATTTTCTGCATGGACCAGAGCTTCACAAAAAGCCTGTGAACGGGCCAGTTTTGCTATTTCTGCGAGTGCTTGCACATGAGGACCAGACTGGTTAGGTGGAGCCAATAGGAGAAAGAACAATTTAGAAAGTTTGCCATCCAATGAGTCAAAATCGATCCCTTGAGGAGCTATGCCGATGGCAAGTTTCATTGCAGAGATGGCAGCCGTCTTACCATGCGGTACGGCGATGCCCCGTTCCAGGCCGGTACTCTGCTTATCTTCACGCTCCCGCACCGCCTTTAGAACAGCAATAAGATCGTCAATTTCGCCGGCGTCTTTCAATATCTGGATCAGCTCGCGTAGAGTATCTGGCTTATCTTTCGACTCCAGTGGTATCTTCACAATTTCTTCTGAAACCAAGTCAAGTAACGCCATAACGTACTTCTCCTAAAATCTCGCGCACCAAAACACTTTTCATGATTGTTCGAGTTGCATATCATCCCATGGATTCGTACATATTCCAAACTCTCTCCTGGTCTTTCACTATCAAGACGGAACAAGGAACGCCGCGCATCGCCTGTTCACTCTCATCATAAAACTCGTCCCTTCTGCTTCCAATGCGAGAGAGTTCCCCTATGACGAGAAGGTCAACTTCATTCTCATGGATAGCATCGACGATTTCCTTGTGGACACTGCCCTTGCTGTGCTTTTTGGTAATTGCTACTCCCTTTCTGGCTGCAAGGCCACTGACGTAGTCCAGATACCTCTGGGCGTCAGCTTCCATGTCGCGTTCGTATTCAACCTGCTCGTCATGGAGAAATATCCGAGCTTTCAGGAGTTCTTCTACCGCCCTGGTGTTGACGACATACTGGACGAAGAGCTCGGCGCCGCAGGACGCCGCGAGACATATTGCGTACTGGGCGGCCGTGATGGACTGTTCGGTTCCGTCAATATACACCATTATTTTTCTTATGGGTATGCTCACGATTCTTCTCCATAGTCTTTTGCCTTTTTCTCTCGAGATTTTCCTTGACCATTTTCATAAGGACGAACATGTCCCGTTCGTTCTCCTCGAGCCGGCCTTCAATGTAATGGACCGTCTCCTTCAAATTGGGGATCGCGATCTTTTCAAGAGCATTGACCTTCCTGATGGTCCTTTTCACTTCATTGGCAAGCCGCAACACCGATATTTTCAGCTCGGAGAGCTTTCCGAGCAGTTTGAGTGCGTCTTTGAGAAGGCTTAACGAGCTGTCTACCCAAAAACTTGTTCCCATCGGACTGTAGTAAGGAGCGTGCTCCCTGAATTCCGTCTGGATTACGGGGAGGCTCACTCCCATGACCCTTTTAGAGCGAATGGTAATCTCCGTGGATATGTTGACGGCTCCAGTGAGATACTGCACTTTGAGTTTTCCCATATCAAAAACGGTTTCTTCCAGGGCTTCATACGCCTTTGCAATTGTATTTTCCACTCGCTGTTGAAGATCCGCAGCCTGGTTCACCATCGTAAGCAACTCGATAATCAGGATATTCCTTTTCTGGTCCAGAAGCTCGTAGCCCTGCTGGGCAAACTTCAGATCGTTCTTGAGCAGGAGCAAGTTTGTTTTTGTTGGTGCGTAATTCAATTGCGCCATTATCAGTACCTGCTATTTCCCATAGAATTTCTGAATTTCCTCATCGGTAATCCTGTGCAGCTCTTCAACAGGCAGAGTCCTTAGAACCTCCCACCCGAGATCCAGAGTCTGTTCGATGCTTCTGTTCTCATCTTTGCGCTGGGAAACAAACTTCTGCTCGAAATCCCTTCCGAACTCGAGATAGTTGTGGTCCAGAGGCGTCAGTTCTTCTTCCCCGATAACGGAGGCGAGATTGCGTACATCCTTCACATAACTGTATGCGGCGAAGAGCTGGCTGGCCAGGTGAGGATGGTCCTCTCTGGTCATGCCATGGCCAATCCCGTCCTTCATCAGACGCGAGAGAGACGGCAGTCCTGCGACTGGCGGGTATATCCCCCTTCCGTCCATCTCCCTTTCGAAAACGATCTGTCCCTCGGTAATATAGCCCGAGAGGTCGGGAACCGGATGCGATATATCATCATTCGGCATCGTCAGAATGGGCAGCGAGGTAATCGAGCCCTTATACCCTTTAATCATCCCCGAGCGTTCATACAGTTCGGCAAGGTCTGAATAAAGATATCCCGGATACCCCTTGCGTGAAGGTATCTCGCCGCGAATAGTCGATATCTCGCGAAGCGATTCACAATAGTTGGTCATATCGGTCATAATGACCAGAACATGCATGTCCTCATTGAACGCCAGATGCTCCGCGAGAGTCAAGGCGGTCCTCGGGGTAATCAGCCGCTCGATGGAAGGGTCATCCGCAAGGGACAGAAACAGCGCGACATTCTCCAGTACACCGCTCTCCTCGAAGGACCGGGTGAAGAACCTGGCCACATCGTGTTTGACCCCCATGGCAGCAAAGACGACGGCAAACTCGGTATCCGTTCCACGGATCTTCGCCTGCCGTGCGATCTGGGCCGCCAGCTCGTTGTGCGGCAGACCATTGCCTGAAAAAATAGGAAGTTTCTGCCCTCTGATAAGAGTGTTCATTCCATCAATTACGGAAATGCCGGTCTGTATGAAATCTCTGGGATACTGCCGCGCCGTCGGATTGATTGCCATTCCATTGACGTTCAGCTCGATATCACTTCGCTGCGGCGGTCCTCCGTCGATGGGACGGCCCAAACCATTGAATACTCGTCCCAGCATGTCTTTTGAAACAGAAATGATAAGCGGTTCTCCGGAAAATCGTATCCGCGTGTTCGGAAGGGCCAGGCCGGATGTACCCTCAAACGTCTGTACGACAACCACCTCGGTCGATGACTCCAGCACGATTCCCAGCCGCACGTTGCCATGCCTGTCGATGCACTCGACAAGCTCTCTATAGCCTACAGGGTGTGTCTTACTGACAAAAATAAGAGGGCCGTCAATTTTATCGACGCCGATATACTCGCGGCCGGACAAGAGACTTCTTGCTTTCTTCTCAGGCATGCAAAACCTCCAGTTGATCCATCGAACGTTCTATGTGGGCCTGAATCTTGTCGAGACCGGAAAGGTCTTCGTTGGGTATGGAAAATTTCATTCTGATTATGTCCTGATATACTTTCATTTTTCGCAACTGAACGAGCGTGGCGCCATTTTTTATTGCCTCACTGCCGCGCCGCCAGAAGGTGACAATAATGTGCAGCATTTTGGCCTGTTTGCGAACGATGGAGAACATGTCAATTTTGTCGTAGGCATTTTGCTGCAGGAAGGCGTTCTTGAATAGTGTGCATACCTCCAGGACGAATCGCTGCGTATCGGGCAACGCGTCAGGACCGACCAGTTTTACGACCTGCTGAAGGCGGACTTCTCTGTGGAGCAGGTCCATGATCTCTGTCCGGTCGGCGAGCCATTCGGAGCTAACGTGCTGATCCCACCAGGACGACATGTCACCGAGATATTCGCTGTAGCTGTCAAGCCATGAGATGGCCGGATAGTGCCGGGCATTGGCAAGATGCCGGTCAAGGGCCCAGAAGCAGCGTACGAACCGTTTTGTGTGCTGGGTCACAGGCTCCGAAAAATCACCTCCGGGCGGAGATACGGCCCCAATGATGGTCACAGAGCCGTATTCACCGCTCAGGGCTTCCATAGAGCCCGCCCGTTCATAGAATTCTGCTATTTTGGTGGGCAGGTAGGCGGGGAATCCCTCCTCGGCGGGCATCTCTTCCATGCGGCCTGAGAGTTCTCGAAGCGCCTCGGCCCACCGGGATGTCGAATCGGCCATGACGGCAACGTGCAAACCCTGATCCCGGAAGTACTCCGCCATGGTTATTCCGGTGTAGATGCTCGCCTCCCGCGCCGAAACCGGCATGTTGGACGTGTTGGCAATGAGTATGGTGCGCTCCATGAGGGACCGTCCGGTCCGCGGATCGATCAGTTTCGGGAACTCCGTAAGGACATCGGTAATCTCGTTGCCTCTCTCGCCGCAGCCAATATACACAATGATATCGGCGTCACACCATTTAGCGACGGCCTGCTGAGTCATCGTCTTTCCCGTGCCGAATCCGCCGGGAATCGACACGGTTCCTCCTTTAGCCACGGGGAAAAGCGTGTCGATGACCCGCTGGCCCGTAATGAGCGGAACATCAAGCCCAAGACGATTGGCCGTGGGTCGCTGACGCCGGATGGGCCAGCGGTGCATGAGGAAGAGGTTTTTCGCCTGTGAATCGTCTGTTCTGAGTACGGCGATGACGTCTTCTACGGTATAGTCTCCTTCGGGTACGACCGACTCAAGAGTGCCTTTGTCTTTGGGCGGGACGAGGATCTTGTGCAGGACGTTTTCCGTCTCCCGGACGGTGCCGAGCACGGCCCCGCCCAGAACCGGCTGGCCCGGCTTCACCGAGGGAACAAAATGCCACTTCTTCTGTCTGTCCAACGACGGAATCGTTATCCCCCGTTTGATGTAAATGTCGGATGTCTTACGGATGACTTCAAGTGGTCTCTGGATACCATCATAGATCGTACCAATCATCCCCGGCCCCAGCTCAACAGAAAGCTGCATTCCCGCCCCATAAACAGGATCGAAAGGGGCGATTCCCGTCGTATCTTCATAAACCTGAATGACGGCGCTGTCTGTTTCAAGCTTGATCAGCTCGCCAATGAGACTCTCCCGGCCGACTCGGACCAGCTCGTACATCTCGGCATTGGTGATTCCCATCACCTCTATTACAGGGCCGTTGACTCGTTTGACCTGTCCAATAATCCTGTCATTCATAATCACTCTTCTTGATCGTCAGCAAACAAGACATGGTATATCAACGTTTGAATCTCACGTTGCCTTCGCAACATTCTCGTGGCCACCTGGTTGTTGAACGCCGTACGTCCGTCCGCAGCGGTCAGGACGACGCCCTGAGAGCCGAGAGGCTCCGCATCCGACAAACGCAGAGCCACTTGCCTGCCGGTGTGCTCGCAGACTCTCTTTGTGACTTCCGCAAGCAGCTCGGGATCGACGAGCTCTCGTTCCTTTTGCGAGGCATTGATCTGGGCGGATTCCGCATCCAGGCCGATGGCAGCCTCGACAATCCAGTTCGCCAGGACAGATTTATATTTACTATCGCCTATCATTCGAGCAAATTTCTGCTTGGCCCGGTTTGCAATATCCTGCATCAACGCGCTGCGGACACGTAGCGAACGACGTTTAATCTCGAAATCTGCGCCGGACAAGATTTTCTTCTTCACCATCCCGGCCTGTTCTTGAGCTTCTCTTCGAGCCTCGTCCAGCAGGGATTCGATCTTCTTCTGAGCGTATTGTCTCTTCTCTTCGGCCTTTTTCTCGGCTTCTGTGATGATCTGCTTCTCTTCGTTTCTGGCATCCGCTTCAATGCCGGAAATGAGCAGGGCCTTTCCTCTTTCTATTGATTCCATAAGACAGTCACCTTTTTCCAGAACGGCCTCTTTCCGGCGTAACCGGAACACAAGAAGAGGCCTCGACGTCACAGTTTTATTCCAATAGCGGCGTTCACCATCTCTTTGATTCCTGGTCTGCCAGGCTTAGCGCCTTTCCTGTCGGGGATCTCCACGATAAGCGGAAAGCTGGCAGTGAAAAGGTACTTTTCCACTGTCGAACGCATCATATCTGCAACACTCTCGGTAACAAGGATGATGCCGACTTCTTTGTCCTCAAGTATTTCCTGAAAGGCGTTTCTTGCTTCATCCGGATTTGTTGCGATTTTTCCGGACACACCTACCATCCCGAAACTGAGGACTGCATCTTCATCGCCTATGATGGAGTACTTCATTTGCCGACTACACCTTACCGAGAATCATCAGGGCCGTAATAAAACCGAACACGACGAGTCCCTCTGCGAGTGCCACAAAAATCAGAGCCTGGCCTGCAATCTGTGGCTTCTCAGCCACGGCGCCTACGGCGGCGGCGCCGACGTGAGCAATTGCAATCCCCGCGCCAATCGCGCCGAGGCCGAAAGCAGCCGCTGCGGCCATGAGACCGTACTTCACGCTTCCGCCATCGGCGGGGACCGCTTGCAACGAGTCAGTTTCATGACCTCCAGAAGTCGCCGCAAAGGAGCGAGCGCAGAAAAATGTTCCAACCACCGCCAGCAGGATATAAAGCACGACAACGCTCTGGATAAGGTGCAGATTAAATGCTCTTGTGGGTTCATCCATCGTATTCCTTCCTTTCTTACTTACTGCTGCTATCTAATGAAATTGGCGTATACAACTTTCCGGTTCCGTGAAAGAACTTCGTAAAGAATTCATAATAATTAAGCCTCAGGGCCTGTATGCCCGCCGAAAGACCTTCAAGGCTGATCACAAGGATATTTCCGATTACAAGAATGAGAACAGAAGCCACACCTGAAGTCATATCGGCCAGGGTGAAAAAGGACATCATAAGGCAGACATGGGCGATACCCAGACCGGCGACTCGCATAAAGGATAATGTGTTCGAAAGGTACCCGCCGAAAATCTCAAGAAGCTCTACGATCCATCCCATAAAGAAATTGAAGATCGTGAAAACGCCGAATTTCCCGGCCGGGGATCCCTCCCTATGTTTGAAGAAATGATACGGCTCCTTGATGAACAGGCAGAGCGCCGGCATTCCCGCCAGCAGAAACAGCGTCGTCCACGGAGGAACTTCCTTGTAGCCGTGCGCGATCATAAAGTACGCTATATATATGCCTCCCGCATAGATCCACCCGCCGAGAACTCCGCCTTTATCAATGAGCAGCTCCATCCATTTCCCAGTCCTGATCATATTGATCCAGTTGAAGAGCAGCCCGAGAGAAATGACGAAAACGCCGAAATATATTGCGATAGACAGAATGTCAGAGACATCGTTGATGACTGAGCTGCGCGAGCTGTGCCCGGAGATGATGCCGTGAAAATCGAACCACAATGGCTTAAAGAGACCCACACCGAAAAAGGACCCGAACAGAACGCCGAAAAGCACGGAGGACAAACCACACCAGATAATCAGCCAGGAGAGCTGATACCATCCTTTTCTTTCCTGGTTTCTCCTGAAAAGGAACGCACCGGCGGTCCCGAGTATCGTCAGTATCAGACCTTGTCCCACGTCGGCGAACATGAGTCCGAACATGGACAGGTAAATGGGCATCACAAAAGGCGTCGGATCAATCGTGCCGTACTCGGGAATTCCAAAATTACTGACCAGCATCTGGAAAGGCGCGAGAATCTGCGGATTCCTGAACTGCACGGGAACTTCGTCGGCGATGGTATCTTTACCGCCTGCTTCATTCCATTCGAGGTAACAATGGTCCCCACACACCCTTGAGATTTCCTCCGTCAGCCTCTTCCTCTTCGAGGACGGGACCCAGCCTGTAAAAATGATCGTTCGTGAAGAAGACTTGAAGTGCGACTGGATCCTGCAGAAAAGCTCGATGACCCGCAGTTTGGCCCAGGTCTGGCGGACGTGATCTTCTTCCCTCCTGAAAATATCATTCGCCTTTGTCTCAAGTTTTTTTTGTTCGTTGCTCAGTTCCGCCAGTTTCGTGGAAATTTCTTTCGAGACATCCGCGTCAACCGCCTGAAGCTCGTTCGGCCATTCCACTCTGGTCCACCCGGATTTTGCCAGAATCTTGTCAATCTGTTCGTTGCCTCTTTTGACGGATATGAGAAGGTGATAGGATACGTCATTTTTCTGGCCCAGGGCGATGCTCAGCGCGGGCAGGCCTTTCAATCCTTCCTCAAGTTGTCCCACGTTTGATACCAGGAGCTTTCCCACCTCCATGGAAACAAGAGAGTACTTTGAAGCCAACGTAACTCCGGAAAGACCTTTGCCATACAGCTCTATCTGGCGCTTAATGTCCTCAATGTTCAGTATCTCCTGCTGAATCGTCCGCTGTCGCTCCCGGATGCTCTCTCGCTCCTGGGTTACTCTGTCCAGGCGACCTTTCTCTAGTTCAACATCAACACGGACGCGGTTCTTCAGGTCGGCCTCGCTCGGCGCAGAGGGAATAATGCCGCCGGCATGCAGGAAGCCTTCGAGACGCTTTCTTAAATCCGATATGTCAGCCAGCGAAACTTCAGGTTTGAGATTTGACACCTTTCCCGGCTGCTCGCGTTCGAGCTCGGAGACGTTGATGAACTGCATGACTCCTTCACGAAGGAGCGCTTCGGTTACTCGTTCGCAATCCTTGCCAGGCACCACAGCAAAAAGCTGCACCATTCGCGTGGTAAACATCATATCATGCTCTCGATTCGTTCCTGTTGTATGCCGTACTGCTTCGTATTCAGTATAATCCTGATCTTTCTCAGCTCGCTTCTTTTCAATATGAAATACGCCAGAATGATCCCGATCGTAAAGGGATACCCAACGAGGATGCGCTGGACCTCGTGCTTCATGATTTCGTTGAGCATCTGCTGGATAAGCAGAAGCCGCGATGTGGCATCAGAGGCCTTGAAAGAGACAAATGCCGACAGGCCAGGATACCTGCTTTTTACGAATCCCTGCAGGGCGGAGGTGACGTTCTGGGCGCCGTACAAATCCGTAATAATGGTCCTGTCAAGGTTGCCCCCCCCTGGTATAATCGCCGCGAGGACCGCCTCCAAAGGCAGGTCGTAGAAATTCTTGAACCGAATAATCCAATTAATATTCTGAATATCGATTTCCACGCCCGCCAGCCTCAAGGCTATATCACGATCCCTCCGACTGAGCTTGTCGATGGCCGCCAGAAGGTTGCTGTAGTAGAAATGGTCGAAGGCGATCTCCATACGGAACAGGGAGGACTCCGATTCAACGGTCCGGCTGTATTTTCTTATGATCTGACTGTAGGGTGTACCCTCGCAAACCCCGGCAACTTCGTCAAAGTTCTCAGCATTCACAATAATGTCAATGGGTATATCATGAAGGATGTGGTCATACAGAATATAGTGTATGCTGCTGTCACCGGGGCGGTTCCGAATCTTCCGGTCGAAAAAGATCCTTATGGCATTCTTCAGGTTGTCGATTTCGAACTGGCTCAGCAGCGCGTCCACAAGCTCCGACGAATCGCTGTGAATGTACTGTTTGATATTTTGGTACAGTTGTATTTCAGCTTTAAGCAGCTCAAGCTCCGCCGTCCGGAGATCACCGGTGCTGGAGTAGATCTCTTCCAGACCGGCAAAAGGCGTTTCCCTCAACAGCGCCAGCGCCGCTTCAAGGGACGGAGCTGCCGCCAGCCGGCGGAATGCTTCGTCCGGAACAATGTTGCTGATCCGAGCTCGCAACTTTGCGTTTATGAAGGAATATTTCGATAGTGAGCCGGCCACTAATTGTCGTCCTTTGCATACTCTGATGTAAGTATGATTTCACAGATTTTGTCCACCAGAGGATCTATCTTGCCCGCATCATCGTTGAGTAGGGCACGTTGCTGCTGTTCTGCCTTCGACAGTTTTTCTTCCCTGATACGTTCGGCCTCCTTTCTTGCATCTTCAACGGCAGTCTGCTTTATCTCAAGGGCCTTGCGTCTGGCCTCGCTCATTTTCTCGGAGATCTCTTTTTCCGCCGACTGCCTGATTTCCGAAGCCCGCTCGCGAGCCTGCCCGAGAATGGCGCTCACCCTATCCTCAGCTTTGAGAATGTCTTCCATTATTCGCTTCATAGAATCACATACCAAACAGAATGAATAAGCCGACGTTTCCAGTATAAGTTCACAAACACTACGTTTGCATATTAGGATCTCTATAATAGCACAATGTCCGGTTCGATTTCAATGTTTCTGTGTTTTTGAGCAGCTTTTTGCGAAGATAGGGGAACAGTCGGACTTCACCAGGTTGACGATGACTGTTCCATATCCGCACGTTTATAGGCGCCGATCCGCGAAAAAGGGGCCATTTGGAAGACCTCTGAGCTGGCCCGGGTGCCCCTGGCTGGCAGGCCGAAGCGCTCAAGAGACACTTCATTCAGAGAAACGTCTGTGCCCTGGGAATAGAGAGATTGCCAAATTCTTGATATAATGTGTCAGTTTTATTAGACGGTTGAGATTTCTGCGGATGTATCTGTAGCGAGGTGAACTGTGCTTTGTGCGTACGTGTTAGCCGATTTGTAGCTTGGAAAGAAGATCATCGCTGATTTTGGACACGACCATGACCGATGTCACATGAATTCTGAACGCGATTGAAGGGGTTCTATCAGGTGGCCTTCTGCAAGAAAATCTACCAGAGCCTTGACGAACTGCAGGCCGATCTGGGTGCTTGGCTGAACGAATACAATCAGTCACGGCCACACAGTGGAAAGTACTGCTTTGGCAAGATCCCGATGTAAACGTTCTTGGATAGTGTGCTGCTGGCCAAAGAAAAGATGTTGAATCAGACCATACAGACAACCGCCAACGTGGCGTAAATGTCAGATCAAATACTGGCTACTACACTTTAAGCATCATGTATGTCTGACGGATAGTCAGACTATAATCGGTTGTTATGAACGGTTATAGGTTGATGACCTACTGTGAGATGCCCCTTCAACTCAACAGCAAATTTTCTTGAAACAGAGAAGATTTACGGGATATATTCTCAGTCGTGAGAATTACTGGGATTTGAGCAATTATGTATGTGCTTCTATGTAAATATAAGTTTATGTGCTACAATGGTTTGTATTGTTAGCTGTTGTCGGGGGCTGGATTGGTACACGCTTTGCTCTTAAAACTTACTACGATACCGTAGCTAAGCATATTACCTGAGGAGCTAATACTGCATTTCAGCAGCCAAACGGGTAATGTAGTGTGCGTGCTATAGAAGCCTGCTTTTCGAAACAGGTGGCTTTTTCATAGATGGATGATAGCGTGTTGCAATCAAGTCGTTTGCGATGCAGCCGCTCTTGGGTAATCCCCGCGTTGGTTGTAGTATTGCTTCTGGGTCCGATATCAGCCGGAGGGCAAGACAGCGTACAAAAGGAGGAACCAGCGGTGAACCCCCATAGAGATGCAGCGCTGTGTTCTTCCTGCCATACCTCTGGTGTCGGCAGCCGGCGTAATTTGCGCTTTGATGCAGATGTGTCGAGATTATGCCAATCGTGCCACGATGGGCGGCGCGCCACTCGCGAGGCCCACCCTGTAGGTGTGGCACCGAGCGAGATGATAGCCAAGAGGATCCCCTCCGATTTCTCGCTTGAGAATGGAATGCTCACCTGTTCCACCTGCCACGATGTGACTCTGCAGTGCAGAGCCGGCCAACCGGCGATCTGGTCCAGGCGGCGTTTTTTACGCGGAGCGGATACATCCGGTCCTCTGGAATTTTGTTTTCGCTGCCATGCGCGGGAAAACAATCGCCCTTTCAACGTCCACGACCAGCTTGAGGCGGGCAAACCGAAGACCGATGCCTGCATCTGGTGCCATACCGGCGTGCCGGATGTGGATTCCCGTTCTCAAGAGGATGTTTCACGTGACCTTCACAAGAAAACGGTAGGGGTGTGCGGCAACTGCCACCCCGTGGCAAAAGGACACCCCAACGGCGGTTCGCACATGGGTGCGATCCCATCGGAGGCGATGATGTCGTACATGTCCGCCTATGAGATACAACCTCGGATGCATTTACCCTTGAATCAGTTGTTGGAGTATGTGCGCGCCGCCAGGCGAGTTCCTCGATCAATCCCTCTGGATGAGAACGGCCGTATCACCTGCTACAGTTGTCATAATCCCCATGAGAAAGGACTCTTGCCGAACTGGAATCCGCGTTCAATTGGCTCGGAGCCGAAGCAATCTGTAAATCATCGACTTCGTGCCCGCGAGGGTCAACTGTGTATAGCGTGTCATCAGAAATGAGGTATTTCATGAAGCATTTTATCGTCACCAGCCGTGTGACGCGGGATTCCGAACGACTCCGTTCACGGCGAGCGCCGGGCTCTCTGGCGGTGGCCTTTATCCTGCTGCTGCCGGGTCTGCTGTATGCAGTGGATGCAGAGAACTGTCTGATGTGCCATCGCTTCCGGGGTTTGGCCCGCGTGGACAAGAAAGGTGATTATCGCCTGTTCTATGTGGATGAATCGCTATTCAGCCGGGGGCCCCATGCACGTGTGAGCTGCACGGGCTGCCACGCCGATATCGAGAAGATTCCACACGATGACGCCAAACCGGTGGATTGTCTGCGGAGCTGCCATATCGAGGAGCCGACGCGTGAAATCATCTTCACCCATGCGAAGGTGCGCAAAGCACTCGAAGACAGCGTTCATTCGCCCATGGCCCAGAGCGGCGCAGCGCAAGGCAATCCGGAGGACTATCCCCGCTGTAAGGACTGTCATGACATACCACTTTTCCGGCCCATCTCCATTTTCAAGAAGATGCGGGCCGGCGTCTCCGAGCGTGCCATCAACCGCTGCACGCAGTGCCACGCGGATGAGAATTTTGTGCGTTACTTTTATTCTCACGTCACAACGCGTCTCCACAAGGCTCGCGATCCTCGGGAGGTTGTCACCATGTGCGCCGGCTGCCACGCCGACCCGGCGTTTGCGCGGCGGCACAACCTGCCGGACGTCGTATCGAGCTACCTGGAGACCTACCATGGTAAAGCCGTCCTGTTCGGTTCCTCTTTGGCGCCGGATTGTCTGGATTGCCACGCCAGCCAGGACAGCGTGCACGAAATGCGTGCCGCGACGGATCCGCGTTCTTCCGTCCATCCGGAGAATCGTCCGGCTGCGTGCACTACGCAGGATTGCCACGGTTCCGCCAGCCCGGCCCTTGCTTCCTTTGACGTCCACGCCAATCGTCATTTACGAACCCATCCTCTGGAGTTCGGAGTCGGGCTGTTCTTCGTGATCGCGACGCTTGGTATCCTGCTGGCCATTCTGACTCTCAATGTGCTCGGCCTCATTCGTGAACTGTTCCCGAGTCACCATACCGAAGAAGAAATCGAACGGCTCACGAAACTTGCGGAAAAGAAAGCGGCCCGTGAAGACGGTATCCTGCGTTTCGGCGGCGGACTGCGAATCCAACACGCTTTTCTCGTCACTGTTTTCGTAATTCTCTGCCTGACGGGATTTCCCATGAAATTCCCCGAGGCGAGATGGGCTCCGGTGATCTACGAGCTGTTCGGCGGAATCCACGGCGCTCCTATCGTCCATCGCATCGCCGGCGTGGCTCTGCTGACGGGCTTTGCCCTCCACATCATCCTGATTCTGGTGAACGTCGGGCGTTCCCTGAAGCGCAAAGGGCAGCGAGGACTCAGGGCCTGGATCATAGCAATCATTGCCCTGCCGATGATACCGAAACGACGCGACTTGAGCGATCTGGTGGTGTGGGCGAAATATGTCTTTTTCCTGAGCCCACGGCGACCCAACTATGGCCATTTCTCCTGGAAGGAAAAACTTGAGTATCTGGGTCTGTTTTGGGGCATTCCCCTGTTGGGCGTAACCGGCATTCTGCTCTGGGCCGAGAGCATTTCGAGTCATATCATGCCGGGCTGGGCGCTCAATGTAGCGTATCTGGCCCATACGTATGAGTCTTTGCTGGCCGTAGCGCATATCACGCTCGTGCATATCCCGGGTGTCATCGGGAGGCCCGGCGTCTCACCTTTTTCCTGCATGGTTATCAACGGTAAGATCTCGCCGCGAGCGCTGGCCGAAGAGCACGGGGGCGAGGTTCATGGTTTCAGTGCGGCCCAGGAGGTGAAGTCATGAGTCATAAACCGGACCCCTCGAAACGACTTTTCCTCTTTGTGTACATCGGCATGTGGAGCTTCCTGCTCATCGCGGCGGGCGCCTGGCTGACCGTGTACCTCGTTGGAACGCTGGGCGACCCTCTTGCGGGCAAGGGGATAGAGACGGCTAATGCCAAAGTGTTTGACAGCGTCCTGGCGCTGACCGACAAGAAGGTCGTACGATACCTTGGCGAATGGGAATTCCTGGAGCCGAAACTGCCCGGCCACTTCCACCACATCGGCCGCTGGTACCAATCGGACAAATGGAACTTCTGCATTGAGTGCCACGGGCCGATTCCACATTCGCGGAGTCTGAAGGAACGCGCCTTTCTCAATATGCACAACCTGTTTAGCTCATGCCAGGTCTGCCATGTGCAGGAGAGTGAGGGCATTGCGCCCCAGCGGTTCGGATGGGTGGATATGGCCACCGGCCAGCTCGGCCCAAATCCTGAAATGGTAAAGGGTGTTTGGGGCGAATATGGCGCGAAAATCGTCCCGCTCACGGGGCCGCAGGAGAATCCTCAGCCTTTGAACCTTAAAGAGGAGCAGGAGTTTTCTACGGAGTTCCGCCAACACATGAACAGTCTGAATGACAGCCAGAAAGTCATAGGCAATAAGTTCATTCACAGGAAATGCGTTGAAAATCCGGTGCGGTGCAGCGTTTGCCACGAGGCGAACAGTACGTTCTTTCCCTATATGGCCCTCGGGTATTCGCAGGAGCGGGCCGCCTTTCTCGTCAGCACGGAGGTCGTTGACCTGATCAAGCGGTACGAGACGTTTCTCATGCCGAATTTACTCAAACCTCAGCAGCCGGAGAGACAGGGTACGCAAGAGGAGACGCCGTGAAGTTCGAGAGACGAGGGACGAGGTATGAGGCACGAGAGACGAGGGATGAGTCGGTCCGTGCAATACAATTGTTGTTGGTAGCATTGGTGGCCTCGGCAGGTTTCTCCGCCGAACGGGGGGCCGTCCCGAGAGAGAGCGTCCCGGGAATCAGGACGTCGAATAAGGTCGTGCTCGCCGGACCCGAAGGGGACCCCTTCGACATGCCGAGCGCCGCCGCCGTCGGCCCTGAGGGCAATCTCTACATTCTGGACGGTGTGCACCACCGCGTCGTTGTCTTTGATGCAGAGGGGAAATTTCGGTTTCAGTTCGGCAGCCGCGGCAGTGAGCCTGGCCAGCTTCTCTACCCGCTCGGCATCGCGGCTTCGCCGGACGCAAATATCTACGTTGCCGATTCAGGGAATCACCGTGTCCAGATATTTTCAACAGATGGGCGGCCGCTGCATGTAATCACTCTGCCTTCCGTACCGTCAGGTGCGCCTCCGGATCCGACGGATGCGGTTGTGGATCCTTCCCGTGATCGAATTTACATCGCCGACAATGACAATCATTATATCCTGGTTTACAAACTCGCCGACCGCAGCTTTGAAGCGGCATGGGGCGGCCCGGGTCAGGGCGAGCGGCAGTTCCGCTTTCCGTTTTTGATGGACATTACGCCGCAGGGTTATCTGCTTGTGGCCGAGCCGATCAATACGCGGGTCCAGGTTCTTAATCCCGGCGGCAAGTTCGTCAACTTCATCGGGGGCTGGGGGGTTAAACCCGGACAGCTATTCCGCCCCAAGGGCGTGGCGACGTGTGAAGATCGGGTCTTCGTGACGGATAGTTACTTAGGCAGTATTCAGGTTTTCGACATGAGCGGAGTTTTTCTCGGCGTACTGGCTGACGGCGAGGGGATGCCCATGAAGCTCACTACACCTACGGGAATCACAGTTGACGTCAAGCGCAAGCGTCTCTACATCGTCGAGCTCAAAGCGCATCGAGTCTGCCGGGTGGACCTGGAGTAACGTGCGATGGAGAGAATGAAGCTGCTCACGAGGCCGGCGCGGTCGTACACGGTGCTCCTGCTTCTGATGGCGGCGACTGTTCCTGTGAGTCCTGGCCAGGAGGTCATGCCCAATTCGAGCAAAGAGTGCGCGATTTGCCACATTCGCTGGGTACAGGCTTTGGAGAGGAACGCTTCACAGCAAGATCGCATGGAGGATGTTCTCAAACACCAGGCCGGCAGCGGGGATATGTGCCTTTCCTGTCACGACGGCTCAGTGACTGATTCGCGTTTCAAGGTTTGGTCAACTCGGCACCACACGACCGATTCAGTACCTTCGGCGGCGGTGCATATTCCGACCGAGACATTTCCTCTGGACGCTCAGGGCCGCATGACGTGTGCGACGTGCCACACGGCTCACGCCGTGCCCGAAAGTTCCGATCTGCGGACCGTGATTTTTCTGCGCCGGCCCAATGTCGATTCTTCGCTCTGCCTTGCCTGCCATCCTGAGCACGCCCAGAAAAGCGACATCCAGCACCCCCTTGGATCTGTTGATTATTCGATCCCGCAGGAGATTCTGGATGCAGGCGGTAAGACGTCGGAGGACGGCCATACGGTCATCTGCCAGACCTGCCACGAACCGCATGGTGCAGGAAACGCCTGGATGCTGGTCCTGCCGCCTTCAAAGCTCTGTATTGCCTGCCATACCGACAAGAGTCCTGAAACGGCCCCTCCGGCCGGGGCACCGATGCACCACATCGGGCGTGTGTTTCCAGGTTTTGAGCCTCCAGCCAACCTGGTGAACGCAAAGGCTACTTTCGGTCCCGACGGCGAGCTTTCTTGTCTTTCCTGTCACCGCCTTCACGATGCGTCCGGAGCTAAGCCACTGCTGATTCGAAAGAACGAAGACAGCTCTCTCTGTCTGGACTGCCACAAGAAGGAAAAAGCCATTCTCGAATCGCCTCACGATCTTCGCCTCAGCTCTCCGCAGACGGTCAACGCCAACGGGCAGACCGCCGCCGAATCCGGTCCCTGCGGGGCCTGTCATCGCATTCATGGCTGGGCGCGCGATGTTCCGGAGACGCACCGGCCACACAGCTCCGGGTGCATGGAGTGCCATCAGTCCGGCGGGCCGGGGGCGAGCGAGCGGCTCTACGTGGACGCCCACACCGTCGGGACACCCGTGCCCAGTGACATGCTCACTCCGCTGCCACTGGACGAAGCCACCGGCAGTATCGGCTGCCTGACTTGTCACGACCCTCACAGTCCGCGCACGGCGGAAAATGGCGTGGAGGCGGCAGACGCAACCACGGCTTTGGATGCACGGCAAAGCCTGCACCATCCCCGAATCGTCATGCCGCTGAGTCCGGCCGATGCTGAAGTTCAATCGCCTCGTTCGTTCCTGCGGCGTGAAGGCTCGCAGTTGTGTGTTCTATGCCACGATAAAATCCCTGATTTGCTCGGTGAAGCGCACGACCCTACGGAATTTGCGCCGGGCGCACGCGACGTGCTCGCCCTGCATCCTTCGGTAGGTCCCTGCCGCGTATGCCATACGACCCATAGTGCTCGCGGCCCTCACCTCTGGGCGCGCACGCCGGCAACCGGGGCGGGCCGAATCGCCGATCTCTGCGGCGCCTGTCACGATGACAAGCTGGGCGCACAGGGTTCTGTGCATAACCCCGAGACCGCCGAGTGGGCGCGGAAGCTCGGCTTTGTTTCCAAAGGTTCCTGTATCGACTGTCACCCGGTGCACGACCCGAATGAGCCTGCGGGCATCTGGGGGGCCATCGCCGGTCCGGCACAAAGTGACGGATCAAAATCCTGCGAAACCTGTCACCGAGCAGGCGCGCCGGGCAAAGCTATGGAAACGGCGCATATAGGAAAAGTCCTCGGTTCCGATGTTGTGAATCTGCCCGAAAACATGGTACTGGGTCCCGAGAGGCGGATCGCGTGCACCACGTGCCACGATATCCACCAAAATCGGCAGGACTCCAAATTACTGATAGCATCGATTCCTGAGTTGTGCGACATCTGCCACCCCGGCAAGCTGGGCGTACAAGCCTCGGTGCATGACCCCGGGGCAGCAGACTGGGCGAAGAAGCTCAATTTCGTCTCCAGGGGTTCCTGCATCGACTGCCATCCGGTCCACGGCCCGCGGGGCAAAGGCGGCATTTGGGCAACCATCGGCAGCGACGTTTCCCAGGAGTCCTGTGAGACGTGCCATCGGGCCGGAGCGCCGGGCCGGGCGATGCAAACGCCCCATCTTGAAAAGTGCTTCGGGACGGAGTCTGGCAATCTTCCTGCTAATATGCCGGTAAGCGACGAAAGGCGGATATTGTGCACGACGTGCCACGACATTCATCAGGGCGAAAATTCGACATTCGATATTCGACATCACTACTGTCCGGTTATAAGTTGAATAATGGCAATTGTTTATAGTTTTGAGAGATTTCGTTTTGCAGAGGAATCTCCGTAAGTAGTTGTTGTAGCTGTACTTGTTCGAAAAGAGCAATGCTGATG
>Ga0315295_10000020_pt1 | contig 166002 bp, 142 predicted proteins | sample YL17G14_0_MG_FD_204453 | JGI IMG/M metagenome (GOLD analysis project Ga0315295, IMG submission 204453) | Sediment microbial communities from Yellowstone Lake, YNP, Wyoming, USA - YL17G14_0 | ecosystem: Environmental > Aquatic > Freshwater > Lake > Sediment | place: USA: Wyoming | collected...
GTTGCCAAAAGGGCATCGCTTAGCTTTCACGTTCCCAAGGGGTTCCTGCCCCTGACTGGACGTGATTGCGGCGGTGCCCTTTATTTTTTGCCGCTCTTGCGGCAAAAAATGTCACCCGTCGCTCGTATCTCGGAAAAGAAAACAGAGGAACCTGGATCCCCTGCTGTCTGCCAAGTGAGCAGACACTCGGGGGCAGGGGAGAAAGGAGACAAGAAAGATGGAGCGAGACGGCGTTTTAGAACAACGAGAAAAGCTTTGTGCCTATGAAAAGACGGTTCGAAAGTATCTGCCTTATGTGCTTATAAAATGCGCCAGATACACAAACAGCAAACGATTAGCGGAGATTATCGCCATCTGCACCTTCGCAAGCGTTTATCGCCTGACAGAGCAGTCGGGCAGCTCAAACAAGATGCCCACGGCCATTGAGTCAATGCTCGCTATTGTGGGGCCGGATTTCACCGACAGGCCGGGCAATCCCGTCGGAGACAAATTGTTTGAGGAGGAGGGGGCACTTCGTGCCGCCAGGGCCTTATCTGAACTGGATATTGGAGAATGTCTATCTCGTATGGATGGCATAGCCGATGGCCTTGACCGCAGCCAGTTGGAAAGGATAACTGTCACTGTTATGAGTTGCCTGGGAAAGGGGAACGGAAAAATGAAAAATGGCCACTAATAACCCCCTGAAACCTGTGGGGACAGTAAGACACAAAAATTAACAGGACAGTGCCATACGTATGACACTACGGGGAACGTTTCAATTGACAATCTATATGCAGCGGGCGCAATTTGAACGGGTAATGAAAAAAGGGATTCTTAGAAAGGAGAATTTTATGTGGAGAAGACACACCTTATCGGCTTTGGCAGCAGGTATTGTCGCATTGGGAATATCACCTCTATTAGCGTTTGGCTCTGCCGATTTCGACAATAGTTTACAGGTGGATTTCAACGACCTCTTGATGTGGACGAATTACTGGCTTTACGATTATAATGATAACCAGCGGTGCGAGATGTGGGACTTAGATGACAGCAACGTGATAGATTTTAACGACCTTGCTGAAATCGCGGAGGACTGGTTAGCTGATTACGATTTCGGGGATTTTGCCGATTTTGCCCCGTACTGGCGAAGGGAGGTCGATTACAGGTTTTTGGATGACCGTTTCGACCTTTCCGGCGACGGCTTTGTGGATTTTGGGGACTTTTCGGTTTTAGCCGGAGAATGGATGACGACGATGAATCCTTGTGATGATACCAATGTTTCCGGCCCTTGGGGGTATAAAGACTTTACCGGCATCGGCACCTGTGGATTATATGACTGCTGGTTTGAGGAAGATTATAGCGACCCTTACAATGATAATTGTGGCCACAGTGCGTATATGGGCTGCGTGGAAACCCCGGAGTATGACTTTTACTGCGCTTACAACTATTGGTTTGCGGGCAGACGTGTTGGTTTATGCGTTTATACCTGCGGGAGAAATTCTTTTCAGATTAGGAAAAACGCAAGCGGCAGACGTATCTTGCAAACCAGACATTTAACTCGAGACATACCGCCACAGGACCCAGAATGTTCCCCGTGGGGATGTGACGGATGTGATGAAGGAACCATTGACAAATATGACTGGCAGATTACTCATTACAACGATGTTACCGGGGTCAGGACTATTTATTGCCGGGAATCGTATTTAGAGCCGGTAACCAACGACCTATGGGAACCATACCAGGGGGAGCCAAGTTCCTGTGAACTTTCCTGGTAAGGACAAATCGAAAAAGAAAGTGAGGATTTATTATGTGCATAGAAAAAAAGAAAAAGGAAGTGTTTCTGGTTATCGCAGGTGCCATTTTAGTGTGGACGGTGGGATTATTGGCAAGGATTTGTCCGACCTCGCTAAAACCGGTGGTGCAGGTTCAGTGTTGTACCACCTTTACGGGCGAGGCATCGGGGGGAACGTTGATAATGTGGGACAATCTCGGCCGTAATGCCAGATTTGTTGCCGTTGAAACGATAGCAGGTGAATCAGCGGAAACAGCGATAGAACGACTGGCCGAGAAGATCAATGAGACAGATCCCTTTGATTGGGAATTTCCCAAAGGGAAAAAGCTTGTCACTTCATCCGGAGGCGAATTGAGGGGTATATTAGGTGGATGCGGCGATTATATGTTCGCTGGAACTGAAACCGGGTTAGGTATTCCACAGCCGCCACATTCCTTAACCGCCAACTATGACCCGAATCTTAAAAAGATAGCGTTAAAATGGATTAATCCGCCGGGTGGCTACGATTCTGTAAGAATCAGAATCAACTGGAGCAATTATGACCATACAGGCGGGGATGGAATCCCAGGAAACTCGGAAAGTTATGACATCAATTTGGCCAGAATTCCAGTGGATATGGGCGACCTTGATATTTTGGTAGTCGGAGTTCGTAATGATATTCCCTCAAGTGCCGCAGCTATTCACATCAACAATAATATCCAGGAAGAATTGTATGGTATCCCTTTTACCGGCGGATTAGCTCCGAACTGGCAATCTTGGTCCCTCGATGCAAATGAGAGTAAGATAAATCTGGAAATGGGCATAAGAAACGAGCTCACCACAGCCAAAGACCGTCCGTATAACTCGGTCAAAACAGCGGAGACAAAGCCATTCTATCAGGTCGTAAATACTGGAACCAAAGGCGGCACAGGAGGCGTTTACAGGAAGTTCATCGGTCTGACCCCGGGGCATACATATAGGGTAAAGGCGCGTGTGGCCACTTTAGGCGAACCAAATGAAAAGAATTGGTCTGTTTCTTTGCACGCAGCGCCGAATGGTCCTGATGGCCATAACCTTAGCCCGGGACAAATGGCCGGCCTCGATGCCCTGCCTGCCCTGAGCCCTGTCAAAGGGCCTGCTGGCGGCAAAGGTCTTGCAGCGGGCAGAATGGCACTTTACGACTCGTCGCTCACAACTAAAGGACGGTTCGTGGAAATATCGACGGGCAAAACTGTGCAGGGCCGTGAGATTACGGACATTACATTACCACAGGGCGTTGACTCAATTACGGTATGGGTCAGATGCGCCAGTTCGACAGCTTTATCGGCCGCCATTGACTGGATATCGCTCGAGGACTTGTCGGCGAAAAACCCATAATTCACGGGCTATCACAACTACCACAATCGCCGAAACCGAGAAAAGCAGGTCGGTCGTCGCAAAATGCCTGCCTAACAATAGCGACCCGGTTTTCACGAAGAGCAGAAAACCAATTGGAACACCGAGAGCCGACAGTAAACGAGCGCCGGCGGTCCTAATCGGCAGATAGATGTTCATAAATTGAGACCAGACCAGCGTGAAGCCGCCGTAGGCAATGATGTGAAAGACGGCGTCTGTAATCGGCACCAGCTTTGACAGGTTGGCCCTTGCGAGGTTTGTCAGCCCGAAAATCGTTATCGCCAGGGTTGCCGGCAACGCCTGCCAGAATGCCAGAAAAGTGAGCATAATCAATCCCGTCGACGCCCCCGCCACGTTGGCCAAAAAGTCCCCCACATCCCCCGTCCTTCCCACGTAAGGTTGCAGCAATTCATCCAACCCTCCGTAGGCAGCCGTCGCGAAAAAAACCAGCCACACTAACCACCTGCGCCAGCTTACTTGACTGTCGGGGCTGATTGAAAACCACAGCAGAAAAACCAGATTCAGATACGCCAGAAAATGAAGCCATTTGTCCGACACCTGCGCCCGATATACCAATTGCGGTATCGGTATATGCGCAAGGACGGCAAGCGCAATCCAGTAAGACACCAGAGCTGCGATTGTTATTTTCTGTCTACGAGCCGATTTCACAACCACCTCTGAATTTTTTATTGATAATTGATAATTTGCCAATGGTGGTCATAATAACCAATTATCAATTATCAATCATCAATTATCAATAAGGAGTAAGGTTTATGTTGCATTCGATAGTCGAGTTTTTCAAAAGCGCCATAGCGGAGCAGATAGTCGGCGACCCGTTTTGGGCCACGGTCGCCCTCGTAGGCCAGGCGATATTCGGCGCCAGGTTCGTCCTCCAGTGGCTGGTCAGCGAATACAAGAAACGTTCTCACGTGCCGACGGCGTTCTGGTATATATCAATCCTGGGCAGTGCGATTCTGCTGATGTATTCGGTCCACATTAAAAATCCCGTTTTTATGCTGGGCTTTTCGCTCAACACGCTGATTTACGTCCGCAATCTCCATTTGATTTACAGGCACGCGAAAAATCCTGCGACGGCAACCAATATGGCACAGTGAACCACGTGGGGTTCACGGCCATAAACCCAACGTGGTTTGTGGAGGACTAAGATAATGAGATGGCTAACGGACTTTAGAGCTGATAAGGCCGCTTTAACGGCGTGTTGTCTGGTCGGATTGTCGGTCCTCGCTTTGCCGGTCTTTTGCCAAATCCCAAAACGGCTGCACCCGGGCGGGCTGAAAGTGGTTCAGCTTTCTGCGCCGAGATTGTCGGGCCCCGTTAGTTTGGAAGAGGCAATCAGTGCTCGGCGAAGCGTTCGGCAGTTTGCCGACAAACCCCTTGACCTCGTTGAGATGGGACAGCTTGCCTGGGCCGGGCAGGGCATAACCGACAAACAACAAGGCCATCGTGCCGCACCGTCGGCGGGGGCGCTGTACCCCATAGAGCTTTACTTTGTCACGCCGGAAGCCCTGTTCGTTTATTGGCCGGAGGACCATTCGTTAGGGCAGGTCGTTGTTTCTGACCTGCGAAAACAACTGTCGGCGGCGGCTATGGGCCAGGGGCAGGTTGCCGATGCGGCGTGCGATATCGTCATTGCGGGCTCTGCCAGAAAGCTTGCTGTAAAATACGGCAACAAGGCAACGAGGTTTATGCTGCTTGAGGCTGGCCACGTCGCCGAGAATATCCAGCTGCAGGCCGTCGCGCTCGGCCTGGCGTCGGTGCCCGTCGGCGCCTTCGATGTAAAAAACGTCGCCAGGGTCTGCGGATTGTCGGGCGATTTGGAGCCGCTCTTGATTGTTTGCGTCGGTCATCCGCTTGTGCAGACCCCAAAATCACAGCCAACTGGCGTTACCGCCGCCGAAAAAAATAGGGCCGTTCTGATTGTCCCCGGTGCCAATTTCAGGGATGAGGAGCTTTTCGAGACCCGGCGGGTCCTGACCGAGGCGGGTATAGAGACCGTAATTGCAAGCTCAAGGATTGGGCCGTTGCAGGGTGTGCTCGGCGGGCTTGTCGCCTCTGAGGTGGTGCTCGATAAGCTGCGCGTCGAGGATTTCAATGCGGTCGTCTTTATAGGCGGGCCGGGCGCTGCCGAGTACTTCGCCAGTCCTGCTGCACTCGGCATCGCGCGGGAAGCAGCCGCCAGACGCAAGGTCGTCGCGGCGATATGCATCGCCCCGACCGTTCTGGCCAATGCCGGCGTGCTGCGGGGCGTGCGGGCAACCGGATTCATTACTCAACGCGAGGCGATGCGAAAAGGCGGGGCGCAATACACCGGCACCGGTGTTGAGCGGGATGGTCTGATAATAACCGGCAGCGGCCCTTCGGCTGCTGTGCCATTCGCGCAGGCGATCTCTGCCGCCATTAAGGAAAGACAGCCGAAATCAGGGGAAAATCCGTAATACAATCAGGTTTCGCGACTACTTTGAATCGCCGCGGTGATTGTAGCGATTTGTGATTGGCAGACGCCTGTCTCTGCCGAACGCCTTGGGTGTGATTTTCACCCCAGGCGGCGACTGCCTCCTCTTGTATTCGTTGCGGTCAACCATACGAATCACTCTGCTGACGACGTCTTTGGGCAGCCCCTCGTCGATTAGCTGACCGGCGGATTTGTCTTCCTCCACGTACCCTTTGAGGATTTTGTCCAGCAGGTCGTAATCGGGCAGTGAATCCGTGTCCTTCTGATTGGCCCGAAGCTCCGCGCTCGGTGCTCTGTCTATGACGCTTGCGGGTATGATTTCCCGCCCGTTTATGTCGTTAATGTGGCGTGCGAGCTTATAGACCATCGTCTTGAAGACGTCTTTTATGACGGCAAAGCCGCCGGCAGTGTCCCCGTAAAGCGTCGTATAACCGACGGCGATTTCGCTTTTGTTGCCGGTGGTCAGGACCATAGCGCCAAGCTGATTAGAGAGCGACATAAGGACAGTGCCTCTGATTCTGGCCTGCAGGTTTTCGTAGGCGATGCCGGAGTCGTCCCAGCCGGGCACCTCCCCAAGCAAGCTGTTGAATCGCTCCAGCACGGGGGCGATTGGGATTGTCATAAACCTGATACCCAGATTTTTGGCGAACCTCTCGGCGTCGGAGATTGTCTCGGGGCTGTTGAATTGTGAAGGCATTGTGACTCCGATGACGTTTTCTGCGCCGAGTGCGGCGGCTGCTATGGCCGCCGTTACGGCTGAATCTATCCCCCCGCTCAGACCCACTAAAACCTTGCCAAAGCCGTTCTTTTGAACGTAGTCCTTTGTCCCCAGCACCAGCGACAGGTACACCTCGTCGAGTATATCGAGCTTGCCGGGGGCTGCGGCGCCCACGGGCCTTACCGAAAGTGCCTCGCCTTCGGTATCGATATCCGCAATGAGCAGGTCCTCTTCGAATGGCCTGGCCATAGCGACGATTGCCCCCGAGGGATCGGCAATCATACTTCGTCCGTCAAACACCAGCTCGTCCTGCCCGCCCACCAAGTTGCAGTAACAAACCACGCAGTCGAATTCCCTGGCGCACTGACTGACTATCTTTTTTCTTGTCTCGATTTTGCCTAAATGAAACGGCGAAGCAGATATGTTCAGCACAATATCTATAGGCCCGGCCTTTTTGAAAAATTTGCTGAGCCAGTCAGCATCCCATATATCCATACATACCGTGACGGCGATATTCAAACCGCCCAGCGGGATAACCAGGGGTTTGCTGCCCGGCTGGAAATAACGCTTTTCATCGAAAACACCCTCATTAGGCAGAAGCCCCTTCCTGTAAACGTTCGCCAGTCGCCCATTCTTTAGCACTGCGGCACAGTTGTAAGCGTTGCCGCGGCTCACGTCCGCGAAACCGACTACTATGGTCGCCTCCGGGCACTCGGCTGCAATCCTCTCAACTGCTGAATGGTTGTCCTCCAAAAAATGCCTTTTCAAAAGCAAATCCTCCGGCGGATAACCGCATACTGCAAGCTCCGGAAATACGAGCAAGTCCACCCCCGCCTGCCTCGCCTGACTGTAGATGCCTCGCATCTTTTCGGCGTTGCCCGCCAAATCACCAACCACCGCATCAAATTGCCCCAGGCCAATCCGCATTTAAACTATTCTCTGAAACATTCAAATTGAAAGCATTGGGGATTATTCATGCCCTTCTATATAAACACTGACTACATAATTATCAAGAGATTCATTAGGCAGGAAGCGGCGAGTTATAGAATTTATGAGCGATGAGCCGATATAGAACGGGTACGGTTGATTAGCCGCTAAAAATTGGTGGGACAAGTCGGCGGTTGCGCGGGTTTCGCTGCTGAGCAAGGTGAGAAAATGGAATTTGACAATTACAGCAGCCATTTGTCCGTGTTCGAGAAAATACACAGCGCATTCAATATAAACAGTGTTCTCGAGTTCGGCCTGGGCGAGTATAGCACGGCTTTCTTCGCTGAGCGCTGCGGGTTTGTCGTCAGCGTGGAGCAGGAAAACAGCCAGTGGTATGATAAAATTAAGGCGAAAATCAGCTCGCCTAACTGGCACCCCGTTTTCCAGCGTGAGCCACGGGCGGTCTTCCAGTACTTTGACGACAAAGGTATCAGGTTTGACCTTGTCTTCAGCGACGGATTGGCCGAGACACGATGCCTGGTGGCGAACCTGGCGATGGAAAGAAACACACCCGTGGTAATATTGCACGACGCCGAAAAGATATGGTATTACCGATGGAATCTGCTCAACATCCCGGCCAACTACAGCCGGTTCGATTTCCGCTCTCGGGCGGGAGTACGCAAAGTGACGGCAGTGCTGACAAACCACGATGCAGACATTATTGAGCAATGGAACATCCCAGGGCACGACAGGGTTCTGCAGGCCTATAGCTCCCCAAACCAGCCGGTCATACAAATGGTGTACCGCGACAGCGCAAATGCGCCTCATCAGATTTCCGTGCAAACTTAGCATTCTCGGCTGAGCTTGCCAATAGCCGCCGAAGACAAGTCAACCCGTAGATAGTTGAGATTGCAGCGAGAGGTCTTGGCCTCACCTGTTCGACTGTTCCAATGCTCAAATGCTCTGTTGGCCAAAGGCCAACAGAGAGGGGGGGGATTGGAACCCAAATTCGCCAAAGGCGAATTTCCACAGGGGCTCTGCCCCTCTGGCGTCGCTACGCTCCTGTCACCCCGACGACGTGGGGAAACCTTTTCCCCACGCCCCTTTGGGGTTCGAGTCCCGCCCACCCCAAAGTAGGCAGCACAACGGAGAGGGCGGGATTCGAACCCGCGGTACTCAATAAAGAGCACACCGGTTTTCGAAACCGGCTCGATCAGCCGCTCCGACACCTCTCCAATTCCAATCCCGGCCCGCCGGGATTTATTACTGATTATTTACAATTACTTGTTTTGGTCAAGGGGGCTATTGAAAGCAAGCCGGTAATTATCTACAATCCTCAATTCTGGTGTATCGGTTCGTAGGTCCTGGAAAGGGCGAAAATGTATATCATACCGGCAATTGACCTTCGGGGCGGTAAATGCGTCCGCCTGATACAGGGCGATTATCATCGCCAGATTAACTACGAGAATAACCCTGTTAAGCAGGCGGAGGCATTCGTCAGCCAGGGCGCTGAGTGGCTGCATATCGTCGACCTCGACGGGGCGAAGGTAGGCAGGCCGGTCAATACCGCCACCATTTCAGCCATAGCGGCGTTAGGCAAGCTGAAAATTGAGGTCGGAGGCGGCATCCGGACCGAGCAGGGCGTAAAGGACCTGCTCGATTTGGGCATAGAGCGCGTGATAATCGGCACTCAGGCGGTAAATGATTTTGAATGGTTCGCCGATATGGCCGAACAATTCCCGGATAAACTGGCGCTGGCGCTTGACGCAAAAGGTTCGCACGTCGTCACCGCCGGCTGGCGAGATGAACACCCAAAATCGCTTCTGGAGCTTGCCCGCGAGGCGGCTCGCCTGCCCATAGCCGCCATAATCTACACCGATGTCACCAAAGATGGAATGCTGGCCGGGCCGAACTTCGAAAGGGCGGGGGTTCTTGTTCGGACGGTGCCGGTGCCTGTAATCGCCTCAGGTGGCGTCACAACCGTCGAGGACATCGGCAAGCTCGCCTCAATCGGCGCAGCCGGCGCGATTGTCGGACGCGCACTGTATGAAGGCACGCTGACGCTGGCGGGGGCAATAGCCGCCGCAAAAACCCCTTAGCTAAATTCAGCTAACCTCTGAAAATGAGTTTAAGGAAAACCAATTTAATCTTAACACCGCAAAAGGAGAACGAAAGAAATGTCTGGTAAAAATTACAAAGATGGCGTCGCAACCTTTGTTATGCCTCACTGGAGACCCGAGAATGTCGTGACCAAAAAGTATCTGGATGAAACACTGGAGAACATATTCAATCAGACCGATTCAAACTGGCAGCTTGTAATTATTGACGATTTGTCCCCCTGCAGGGAGGCGATTGATTATCTTGACGAGGTGAAGGCAAAGCACCCGGATAAAATATATGTCATTAAAAAACGCACGAATAACGGCCCAGGTTTTTGCCGAAATATGGGTATAAAATGGGCGTATAAAAATAATTCGCCCATGGTTCTCTTTAATGATTCAGACGACATCTCCGACAAGCACCGGCTGGAAGTGGCGAGGAAAATCTTCGTAAAGGACCCACAGGCAAGCGTGGTTTATTCCACCTTTAAGGTCATCGATGAGGACAGCAAAATAGTGCCTATGGAAAAATTGACGCAGTCCATTGTCGAGATTCTCGAAGGCCACCAGGCCAATCCCCCTCAGGGAATAAACGCCTGGATAGAAATAGGCACGGAAAAGGGCTACACAAATCTCACCTCGGCAACGGTGGTGGATACGGAGCTGGCCTATAAATATCCTTTCCCACCGGAAAAGGTCTCCGAGGATTCGAATGCTTGGATGAGGTATTCAGCGGGTGGCGGGAAATTCGTTTATTCCGGCCAAATCCCGACCCTTTACAGAATCCCTCAGCATACGGCCGGCTCTGCTTCCCGCTCAAGAGAGGGCGGAAAACACGGATTCTACGCGACAAAGGCCCGGGTCGATACGGATGGCTTCACCCGTGCAGTAGAGATTGCCCTTACCAATGGGAAGATAAAAGTGGAGCAAAGAGACGAGCTCCTTGTAAAATTCTATCTGAAACTCGGCGAAACTATGTACAGGGAAAACGAGCTTGACATTGCGCAGGACCAGGTTGAACGCGCAAAGCTTATAGATATGGAAATATCAAAGAAAATCATTCAGGAGAAGGGTTTTCAATCCTGGGCCAAGATATAACGCTGATTAGCAATGAGGAGATAATAAAGATGGAAATAAACTGGCTGAGTTCAGATTTTAATTACGACAAGATAATTTTAGCGGGGGACATCGGGGGGACAAACACAAACCTCGCCCTTGTCGGAGAAAAAGCAAACAAATACACCATCCTTCTAAAATGCGTCTTCAAGTCAAATAAGATTGATGGGGTTATAGACCCTCTCAAAGAGGTAATCGCTGCGGCAAAAAAGAAAAATCCTCACCTGAAAATAGACCTCTGCTGTATTAGTGCGGCAGGCCCGGTTGAAAACAACTATTGCAAGCTTACAAACTGCAAATGGGCCATTGACGGCGGTGCGATAAAAAAAGCAATAAAGATAGACACCCTTGTTATCAACGACTTTCTGGCTATCGGCTACGGAATTCCTACGCTGGACGCGAACGACCCGAACCAGATTACCAAACTTCCTACCACGGAAGGCAATTTCCCCAGGCCGGAAGGAACAACAAAGGCAGTAGTAGGTGCAGGTACGGGATTGGGCGTGGGGTTTCTTACTGCCACGGACGGCAAATACAGGGCGCACCCATCCGAAGGCGGCCATTCCGCCTTTGCGGCCTTCGATGATGAGACAATAAAGCTGAAGGAATATGTTGCCGATAAAACAGGAATGACTCCCGGAGTAGAGCTTTTTGTCTCGGGGCAGGGCATTTCCAACATCTATCATTATATTAAAGACAAGAAAAACATAAAAATAGAGGGCGCGTTAAAGAGAATAGATGAAGCAAAAGATGAGGATAAGCCCGCTCTAATCTCAAAAAATGCCGGGGACAACAAGGTTTGCAGGGATATTATGAAGCTTTTTGTTAAAATGTATGGCGGTTTTGCCGGCGGTCTCGCCGTTATTTTCCTGCCGTTTGGCGGCGTATATCTTGCAGGGGGTATTGTGACAAAAAATGAACCGCTCTTTTTGGAAGACAACCTTTTTATGAGAAACTTCGAAGCGAACTATAATCCCAACATCAGGCCGCTGTTAAAGAAAATACCGGTTTACATTATCAAGGATTATTCCATCTCTTTGTATGGCGCAGCAAACGCTGCCGTCACGCTTATGTGCGAATGACAGGAGTTGATTCGCTCGCCAATAAGAGAAAATATCCCTGGGCCAGCCGAGAGGATTGTTTAATGAAACTTGACCCAACGAGTATGAAAAACTGGGAGATAGCCGAGGCGGCCGAGAAGAACATCAAACCCATTTTCCGCCTGGCAGAAGAGATAGGGCTGCATCAGGATGAGTTGTTGCCGGCTGGCCATGCCTTGGGCAAAGTCAACTTTATGAAGATGCTCGACCGGCTCAAAGATGCCCCAATGGCAAAATACATCGACGTCACCGCCATCACACCGACGCCTTTCGGCGAGGGCAAGACAACCACGACCCTCGGGCTGATTCAGGGATTGGCCAAATGCGGCAAGCGACCCACCGGCGCCATTCGCCAGCCCAGCGCAGGACCAATTCTGAATATCAAGGGCGGCGCAGCCGGCGGCGGTCTCTCTCAGTGTATACCGCTGATTCCGTTTTCAATTCGGCTCACCGGCGACATCGACTCCGTCACTAATGCGCACAATCTCTGTATGGTGGCGCTGACCGCTCGTATGCAGCACGAAAGGAACTATGACGACGAACGGCTGGCAAGAAGAAAACTCCGCCGACTGGACATCGACCCCGGCTCCGTGCAAATCGGCTGGGCAATCGACCTTTGCGCCCAGGCGCTTCGCAATATAAGAATCGGTATCGGCGGGAAAAACGACGGCTGCGAAATGGACTCGGGATTCCAGGCCACCGTCTCGAGCGAGGTTATGGCCATCCTGTCGATTGCGAAAAACCTCGGGGACTTCCGGAAGCGCATCGCGAAAATAGTGGTGGCCAAAGACCGAAAAGGCAACGACGTAACGACCGCAGACCTCGAGGTCGATGGCGCCATGACCGCCTGGATGGTCGATGCGCTCAATCCGAATCTCCTGCAGACAATCGAGGGCCAGCCGGTATTCGTTCACGCCGGCCCTTTTGCCAATATCGCCATAGGCCAAAGCTCGGTAATCGCGGACCTGACCGGGACCCGGCTGGGCGATTATCACGTCACGGAAAGCGGCTTTGGCACCGACGTCGGCTTCGAGAAATTCTGGAACCTAAAATGCCGAATCTCCGGGTTGCAGCCCGATGCCGTAGTTATAGTCGCAACGGTTCGCGCGCTGAAAATGCACGGCGGGGGCCCGTCGGTCAGACCAGGCGCACCGCTTAGCGAGGAGTATTCAAAAGAGCATCTCGACCTGCTCGAAAAGGGCTGCGAAAATCTCGTTGCCCATATCGAGATTGTCAAAAAGAGCGGCATCCGACCGATTGTGTGCATAAACAGCTTTTGCACTGATACCAAGGCCGAGCACGACCTCGTCAAAAAAACCGCCGAACAGCACGGCGCAATAGCAGTCACCTCCGAGCACTGGCTAAAAGGAGGCGTTGGCGCGATAGAGCTTGCCGAGGCCGTCATCAATGCGTGCAAAGACAAAAATGACTTCAGGTTCCTTTATGACCTCGATATGCCGATTAGGAAACGGATAGAGCTTATCGCCAAAGAGGTTTATGGCGCCAATGGCGTCTCGTATGCGGAAGTCGCACTTGAAAAGCTAAGAGCGCTGGAAGCAAACCCGGCGACGCAAAGGTTCGGAACGTGTATGGCAAAAACGCATCTGAGTTTGTCCTACGACCCGGAGTTCAAGGGCCGGCCCATCGGCTGGCAGCTGCCCATCAGAGACGTGCTGGTGTATAAAGGCGCTGAATTTGTCGTGCCGCTCGCAGGCGAGGTCAAGCTGATGCCCGGTACCGGCTCCGACCCGGCCTTTAGGCGGATTGACGTCGACGTTAATACCGGAAGGGTGCGGGGACTCTAACTATGGCAGCGAAGATTATAGACGGCAAACAAATAGCTGCCGATTTGCGGGCCGAGTTGAAGGCCGAGGTCGCCGAGCTTGCCAAAAAGGGCATTACCCCCGGCCTTGGTGTGATACTCGTCGGCGACGACCCCGCCTCAAAATCTTATGTCACTGCCAAGCAAAAGGCCTGTCAGGAAATTGGCATCTACTCCGATGATAATCGCCTGCCCGCAGACACTTCAAAAAAAGAATTACTTGCTCTGATTAACCGGCTAAACAAAGACCACAAAATCCACGGTATTCTGCTTCAGCTGCCTTTGCCCGACACAATCGACGAGTCAGAAATGCTCCTCGCAATCGACCCAGACAAGGACGTCGATGGCTTTCATCCGATAAACGTCGGCAAAATGGTGGCCGGCCAAAAGGCGTTTCTGCCCTGCACGCCTAACGGCATCGTTCAGCTTTTGATTCGAAGCGGCGTAAAAATCGAAGGCGCCAACGTCGTCATTGTCGGCAGAAGCAATATAGTCGGAAAACCCCTGGCAAATATGCTCATCCAGAAAAACGCCGCCGGCAATGCAACTGTCACCGTCTGCCATACCCGAACCAAAAACCTCGCAGACCACACAAAAAGAGCCGACATTGTCATCGCCGCCGCGGGATGTCCCAATACCATCACCGCCGATATGATAAAACCGGGCGCAGTGGTCATCGACGTTGGCGTCAATCGCGTCGATGACCCCACTAAAAAGACCGGCTATCGGCTCGTCGGAGACGTTGACTTCGAGCGGGTTAAGCAAAAGGCCTCTCTCATAACCCCCGTCCCCGGCGGTGTCGGACCGATGACTATCACAATGCTGCTTTATAACACCGTCGAAGCTGCAAAACGTGCCGCAGAGTAGATGACGGAGGACCGAGGACGGGATGACGGGAAAAAATCTGCCTTCCGTCCTCATTCTTCTCCGTAAGGAGTCCCCAGGACTGACTTATGCGATTGCCTGCGGAAAACATTAGCTCATTCAGCCCCGCCGTTCAGCGGTTGTGGGCAATGATGAACCCCTGCGTGCTCTGCCCGCGAAACTGCCGCGTATATCGAGGCAAGGGGCAAATCGGCTTTTGCGGCATCGCCGATTTCCCCGTGGTCAGCTCAACGGGCCCGCACTTTGGCGAGGAAAGCGTGCTTGTCGGGAAAGGCGGCTCAGGCACTATATTTTTTGCCGGCTGCAACCTCGGCTGTGTCTTCTGCCAGAACTACGACATAAGCCACTTCCGCCTACCTCGACTTGGTTCGACTACTTCGACAGAGCTCAGTACAGGTCCGCTCACCACTGGTCGCTCGGGACAGGACGGCCAGCCCGTAACAATCAATGAATTGGCCGAGTTTATGCTCGATTTGCAACAGCTTCACTGCAGCAACATAAACTTCGTCACGCCGACGCACGTCGCGCCGGCCATCGTGGCTGGTATCGAGATGGCGCGCAGGAAGGGCCTGAATCTGCCCACCGTCTATAACAGCGGTGGCTACGATTCGGTCGAAACACTGAAGCTTCTCGATGGTTATATGGATATCTATATGCCCGATATGAAATTTTCCGATGGTGCCGCCGCCAAAGAGCTTGCTGGCGCAGCCGACTACCCAGAAATCAGTTTCGCCGCCGTAAAGGAAATGCACCGTCAGGTCGGCGACCTGGTAATCGACGAAAATGGCCTCGCCGCTCGCGGGCTTCTTATAAGACATCTTGTGCTGCCTAATAAATTGGCGGGCAGTTTCAGAGTAATCGACTTTTTAGCCGAGCAAATCAGCCCCGATACAGCCATCAACGTTATGGACCAGTACCGTCCCTGTTTCAAAGCCAACGAACATCCACAAATAAACCGCTTGCCCTCGCGGGAAGAAGTTGCCGAAGTCCGCCAATACGCAACCAAAAAGGGACTCGATTTGATTACCTGATTCATTTCCCGGGATTCTTATCAAATTTTTCTTGACTTTCAATGCCACATAGGGTAACATATTCTGCAATTGGGGAAGGAAACTCTTAGGGAAAGAGAATTCACTTATTATGCGCGTTGATTTTCTGCGCATACAGTGTTTGCAGAACTATTTGTGGGTTTTTTTATCTTAGGAGAAGTGGTATGGTAAAGGAATCTCGATTTAGGAGGGGAGTTTTTCTGGCGATTATTCTGGTTTTCGCGCAATGCGGAACAGATATCTTGGGTGATTGGCAACTTTACTCCACTGTCTCAACGGGCGGAGGTTCGTTATCTCCAAACACATTCGTTACCGTAAATCCACAAACAGGAGAGATGACAATACAGGGTGCGCAGGGAGGAACTCCCGAACAGGATGATATTGATATGGACCCCATTTCCGGATTTCTGTTTGGGACAAATGTTTACACCAATCCTGGTGTCGTTACTAGAATCGACCCTGAGACGGGGCAGTGGACCGATGTAGCAGCGTATAATGAAAATCGCCTTTGGGCTCCGGTGAGCCGAGTCGAACCGCTGGGGGGCAAAAGGTAAGCAGAAGGAAGAAAAAGAAGGAGAAGAGAGTATGAGAAGTAAAACATGCCATATTTCACTGTGCGCCGTTATTGCTCTGATTTTATTGACCGGTTCCATTACGTATGCCGAAAACTCTCCGCTAATCACTGCGCTTGGAGACGGCTATGTTTACAACATCAGCCAAACTGAAACCTTGGGGAATTTGTTCACTGTCGCGGACAAATCGATTATCATTACTGCGCTCGGATTGTTCGACGATGGGATTCCCGGCTTGAACCAGAGCCATTCTGTTGGATTGTGGACAACATCCGGCTCACTCCTTGGCAGAGTAGATTTCTCTCCGGGGCTTGACGGGTTCGAGAGCAACGGATTTATTTATAAAAACCTGGCAAATCAGGTGGTTCTGCAGCCCGGCGTATCCTACGTATTAGGCGTATCCTACCAAAACAATTCAACGGACGGAGTGTACATCAACAGTTCCGCCCCGTATGAAACCTGGTCATCTGTTGTCACTTTCAACGGAATAGCGAGGCAAACACCGAGTGGGGCCGGTTTTGACTTCCCGGCTTATCAAACATACGGCCTGTCCTATGTCGGCCCCAATGCATTATACATCGTTCCCGAACCCGCCACGCTTTTGCTTCTCGGCCTAGGTGCTCCGATTGTTTCGAGATTGAGGAAAAAATAGTCGCTTGTCTTAACTCAACTGAACCAGCGACTTGAGGGTTTTCGTGTTTTTGACTGCGTGGCCGAGGATGTCATTAAACGAGCGCAGCGACCTGTACTGAGCTCTGTCGAAGTAGTCGAACCAGTCAAATGGCCTGCCAAGGCATAGTTCGCCGCTTCTGATTATTTAAATCTGCTCGGCTTCGCGGCTCACGCCGCTATGCCGTAGCAGTCTTCGTTCACCGATGGGCGGCGAACGAAGACTGGAGGCGGGGGGATTCGAACCCCCGTCCCGGAATGCTTCAAGACGAGCATACTACATACTTAGTCGTATATTTGTTTTTTCGCCTCCGCCGTTAGGCGTCCCTTACGGGACCCGGCCGGCAAACGACGGCCAACCGGGTTGGCTATTTCGGGATTGGTCTTAACCCGTCGGCCCGAAAGCTCCGACGAGAGCAGCCCACTATCTTACGCCCATCTCAGGCCCGCAGGCAAAACCTGAAAGGACGGACCGCCCAATTTAGGCAGCCATTCGCAACTGGTAGTTGCCAATTAAATTTGGTGCCGGGATTATTAGCCAGGCCAACCGGCGTCCTGGGTATGCAGCTCGGCTCTCCGACATCCGGTCGAAGCCTTTCGCCCCCATATCTACTTTTCAAATATCCCGATGCGTAGAGATTCTCGCTTTCAGTGCATTATACCATATCACGCCGCCAAAACAATAGGCCTCCATAAAAACTGCCCCGATATTCAACAAATCTTGACCGGGAGGCCGTCTGGCTATAATCCCGCGAACTAAACGTAAGCCCGAAAGGGTTGGTATTGCACAAATGAAGGCCATTTGGCCGATATAAGTGTTTGTGCAGTGCGGAGAAAAATATGATAAGCATAAAAGAGTTGAGACGCAGTTTCGGTCCCGTTGTCGCGGTCGACGGCGTTTCGTTTGATGCGAAAAAGGGCGACGTGCTGGGCTTCCTCGGGCCTAACGGCGCGGGCAAAAGCACCGTGATGAGAATGTTGGCCTGCTTTTTGAAGCCCGACAGCGGTACCGCGACGGTTTGCGGCTGCGACATACTCAAAAACCCGCTCGAAGTCAGAAAATCAATCGGGTATCTTGCGGAAAACGTCCCCGCCTATGATGAGATGACCGTGGGCGGCTTTTTGAACTTTGTCTGTGACGCAAGGCGAATCTCCGGCAAAGCCCGCAAACGGGCGCTCGACCGTCTCGTGCCGATGTGCGCGATTGAATCGGTGTATCATCAGGCGATTGATACGCTGTCGAAGGGTTATCGCAGACGTGTCGGCCTTGCACAGGCGCTTATCCACGACCCGCAGGTGCTTATCCTCGACGAGCCGACCGACGGCCTCGACCCCAATCAAAAACACGAGGTGCGCCAGCTTATCAGCAAAATGGCCAAAGACAAGTGCATCATCGTCTCGACCCACATCCTCGAAGAAGTCGAGGCCGTCTGCAGCAGAACCATAATCATCGCAAAAGGCATAATCATCGTCGATTCCACACCCGACAAATTGCGCCAACAGTATAACTGCTCGCTTGACGAGGTCTTCCGCAAAATTACCAGGACAAAAGTGGCCTGAGCCGGCCGGTTCAAAATCAAAACAGGAGTTGAAGATGAACAGTTTTTGGGCGGTTTTCAAGAGGGAGTTGAAGTCGTATTTCACCACGCCGATTGCTTATGTGTTTCTGGTGGTGTTTCTGTTTTTCTCCGGCTATCTGATGTTCAAGCAGGGGTTTTTCGAGATTCGCCAGGCGGATATGAGGGCGTTCTTTATCAATATGCCGTTGCTCTTTGCGTTCTTAGTGCCCGCAGCGGCAATGCGGCTGTGGTCGGAAGAGCGAAAAAGCGGCTCAATTGAGCTGCTGATGACCCTGCCAATCACCGTGACGCAGGCGGTTTTAGGCAAATTCTTTGCGGCGTGGGTGTTTCTTGCAATCGCCCTTGCGCTTACCTTCCCGATGGTCATCACGGTCTATTACCTCGGCGACCCTGATGTCGGTCTCATAGCGACGGGTTATTTAGGGAGCATTTTGATGGCCGGCGGCTTTCTGGCGGTAGGGTGCTTTTTCTCGGCTCTTAGCAAAAATCAGGTCATCAGCTTTGTGCTGTCGGTTGTTGCCTGTGCGGTGCTGGTTTTTGCCGGCTTGCCCACGACGATGAATTATCTCTCGACGTTTCTGCCGGCGGGCCTGGTGTCGGCGATTGAGACGATAAGTTTCGAGACGCACTTCGAGTCCATTCAGAGAGGCGTGCTTGAATTCAGGGATATTTCCTATTTCGTGCTTCTGATTGTCGGCTGGGTCGCGGCCTGCGCAATTATACTCGAAGAAAGGATGGCTCACGGATGAATAGAGCTCTGCGAGCGGTAATCGCGGTAGTTTTCGTTTTACTCATTACTTTCAGCGCCATAAGTATATGCCAGAACCTCGGCAGGCGATTCAAAGTCGATGTCACCGAGCGCAAACTTTATACGCTCTCCGCGGGCACCAGGGCAATCCTGGCCAAGCTTAACCAGCCGATAAAGCTCAAGCTCTACTACGCCAGAACCGCTGCAATGAAAGGCCCGGACCAGATTAAATACTTCAACAATTACTATGAGTTCGTCAAATCGCTGCTCGAAGAATACGTCGCGGCCGCAAAAGGAATGGTCACCCTGCAGATAATCGACCCAAGGCCCTTCTCGGATGACGAGGTGGACGCCGCCCGCTACGGGCTAAAAAGATTTCCGATAACGGAAGAAGAGAATTTTTTCTTCGGCCTGGTCGCCCAGACGCAGTTCGGCGTCGATAAGGCGATTCCCTTCTTCTCGCCCGACCGCCAGGGCTTCGTCGAATACGATATAAGCCGCCTGATAGATTCCGCCATTACCCGCCAGAAAAAAACCATAGGGGTCTTAAGCTCATTGGTGGTGATGGGCGACGACGTTAGCCCCTATATGGCGCAGATGATGCTTATGCAGGGTCAGGCCCCTAAAACCCCCTGGGCTATTATCGAGCACCTTCGCCAGCAATATGAAATCAAAAGCGTCCCCGCCGACGCCAACGAAATCAACGACATAGATGTTCTTCTGGTCATTCATCCGAAAAACCTGTCCGGGCAGACGTTGTTTGCGATAGACCAGTTCGTCCTGAAAGGCGGCAGAACCGTGGTCTGCGTTGACCCTTACTGCCTCGCGGACCGGCAGAATCCGATGGTGCGGCAGTTCGGCAGGGGTTCACAGGACTCGAATTTGAGCAAGCTGCTCAATGTCTGGGGGCTTGATATGCCCCAGCTTACCTTCGCGGGCGACCGGCAGTTGGCGCCGGAGGCGTCGATGGCCGCGAACCAGAGACCGGAGAAGATTATCGGCTACCTGAACCTCGCCGGCCACGCGAGTTTTAATCGCGACAGCGTGATTACCGCCCAGCTCAACAACGTAAGGATATGGTTCGCCGGGGTCCTGAACGAAATCAGTTCGCCAAACGACCTCGACGCACGGAAAAATATCGAGCGAACGCCGCTCATAATGACAACCGCCAAAGGCAACAGCTTCAAGGTTGACAGCCCCCTGGATTTGCAGATGCTCGACCCGGCGTCGCTTATGCAAAACTTTGCCGACGGCGATAAACCGGTGGTTATGGGTTATCTGGTGACGGGCAGGTTGAAAAGCAGTTTCCCGGACGGTATCGAAGTTAAAAGTAAGTCGGAGGAGAAAATTTCTTCGGACACAAATGACGCCAATGCGCCTCCGGAAACCACTGTGCATATAACGGGCCTGACCGAGGCGGCTCATGATTGTGCCGTTGCCGTATTCTCCGACGTCGATTTCATAAGCGATGGTTTTGCCTATCAGAGACATCCCATTTTTGGAACGATTGTCGTCGGTGATAACAGTGCGCTGTTGATGAACGCGATTGACGACCTTTGTGGTTCGAGCGAGCTGATTTCAATCAGGTCTCGCGGCAACTTCCAGAGGCCCTTTGCCGTCGTCGACGAAATCGAGGCGAAAGCCGACGCAGAGACGGCTGATGAGGTGGCCAAACTCAATGCCGAAATTGCCGGCTTTGAAGACGAGCTGAGAGCGCTTATTACCTCAAAAAGTGAGCAGGAAAAGCAGATTATAGGAAGCTCCATCGTCCGAAAGACGCGGGACCTCGAGCTCAAAAAGCTCGAAGCTCGACGCCAGTTGCGCGAGGCAAGAATGCAGAAACGCCAGCGCATCGAGCATCTGGGCAACGTCCTGCGAGGACTCAATATGTTGGCTGCGCCGGCTGTGATACTGATAGTCGCGGTGGTGCTCGGCGTGCGACGCAGCGCTATGAAAAGACACTATATCAGTCACGCAAGCGACGCGTGATATTGCGTCAGACGGGTTGCGGTTGCGATGCTCGTTTCGTCAATCGTGTTACGGTTGCGCCTTTTACGACGCTCTACGATTGACGTAACCGATACGAGCCGCGCAACCGATAGACGTTCTACGAATTGACAGGAGTTTGTGATATGAGCAACCGGAATCTTGTGATACTTGGTTTGGCGGCTGCCGTAATGGTGGTCTTGGCGGTGGTGCAGTCGGGTCTTTCGAGCAGGCCTTATGCCCCGGGAAATGCCGGCGCATACCTTGTCCAGGGGCTTGACCCGGCCCAGGTAGCCAGAATCACCGTCGGCACGGGCAGCGAGCCCCTCGACTCCGCTCGGGGTGGTGAGCATGCCGAACCACAGCTGATACTGACCAGACGTGGCGCCAATTTCGTGGTGGCCGGCAAAGACAACTACCCGGCGCTTGTCCGCGAGATAAACAAACTCATCACCACCTGTCTGGACATCCGGACAGCCGAGTTATACACCGACAATCCCGCCAACCACAAAGACCTCGGCGTGACAGAAGAGAACGCCCGAATCGTGGTGAAATTCTATAAATCCGATTCATCGCTGCTGGCCGGCGTCGTAATCGGCAATCCCGCAGGACAGGACCGGCAGGGTGGGTACGTCCGGCTGTGCTCGGACAACAGGGTCTATTTAACAACGACGCAAATACCCTGGATTAAAAAACGCGCGATGGACTACATCGAACAGGAACTTACCAGCGTCAGGCGGGAAGACGTCAATTCGGTCACGGTCAGTTGCCCCAACGAAACCTACGTGCTCAGGCCCGGCCCTTCGATTTCGCTCCCCTCGACTACGCTCGGGACAGGCAGGCCCGGCAGCGACGATACCATTGTGCTTGATAACCCGCCCGAAGGCAAAAAACTCAAAGACGACGTTGCCGTCAGGGTTTTCACCGCGCTTGCTAATCTCAGATTTGACGATGTCTGCGCCGAATCCTCGAGGCCGGATTTGGTATTCTACAGAAGATACGTCTGCCGGCTGAAGGATTCGACCGCCTATACCTTCTGGCTGACCAAAGACCCGGCCTCGCCTTCGGCGAGAGCCGAGGCGGGCCCGGACAGATGGCTTGTTAAGTGCGATGCCCGGTTCGCGGATGAAACCCCCGTCACCAAAACACAGGGCGAGGTCGAGTCAGAAGACCAGCTTAAAATTAAGGAAGCCAAACTGCTCGCCCGCGACGCCGCAGAGGAATTTGCAGAAAAGCACGAGGGCTGGGTATATCAGATACCGGATTACAAGGCCGAAAACCTTACGAGCCCCCTCGCCGAGCTGCTGGAAGATTTGGCGACCGCAGACAAACAAGAACAGCCCGAAATTGGCGGACCGCCAGACGCAAACGACGAGCCAGCCGAGGAATAAGCCCGACAACCCGCTTCACTGAACCTTGAATCTCCGCAAAAATCTCAGTCGCACGATTCATAGGGAAATCTTTTTTGCCGAAATTGCCGCTTATTTTTGTAGTTTGCGCCTGTCTGTGTGCCGAAATATACCTTATACGTTTAGATAAGAGCTTATAAGGGCTTGAAAAAATATGATTTTGTGGTATAATACATCTCTTGGAACGCTGACTTATGACCGTCGTTTTGTAGCAGAAATCCGGTATCAGCCCGCGGAGGATATGGTGGCTCGATATTCTGAAAAAACCCGATTATCAACCCTGATAATGGGGTTTGTGGCCCTGCTGACCCTGGCAGGCGCTGCTTTCGCGGAACAGTCGATTCAACCACTTCAACCGCAGGGGCTTGATTACGCCGGCTTGTATCGGCTCAGGCAGCTCGACCCAAATCTGACCGGCGCCGGCGTCAAATTCGCCGTCGTATGCAGAAGCATTACCTATATCGAAGGTGTGCCGCAAAACGATTACCGGCCCGCCGGTGACCACAATTGTTTCAAAAACACCCGATATATTTTTCACGATCAGCATTACCTGCCCGCGGGCATCTCAGCACATTCGACTGCCGTCTGCTCGATTCTGTTCGGCCAAGACCCCAACGCATACAGCGAACAGCTCGGCCGCTTCTTCTACGAAGGGGCGGCGCCCGATGCGCAGGCAGACGTTTATGAGTTCTGGAATTTCCTTATCAACAACGTCTTCCCCTGCTCGCCCCCCGACGCCGACGTTATAACAGCCGACATTGGCTATCAGTTTGAGGACTGGTGGACTCGCGGTGTCGAGGCGCTGGCGCAGCAATATGGTCTGACGGTGGTCGTCGGCATAGGCAACGGCTCCAACGTCTCGGACCCGGTTTTGTACCCCGGCGCCGGCGCAAACGCCATAGGCGTGGGTGTGGTAAAATCTCGCAATACCACCGATGCTGCAACGGGGCTTTCGCGTTTCGCACTTGTTTATCCTGAATACTCCAGCCAGGGGCCGACTCCCGATGGTCGCTCTAAACCGGATATTGTCGCTCCCGGAAATTGCCTTGCCGCCGTCGCAGGCGAGCCAAACCTCTATGTGCCGACGGGCACCTGGTCGAGTTTTGCCACGCCGATTGTCGCAGGAACCGCTGGTTTGCTGATACAAAAGGCATCCGAAGACCCTAACTTGGCGCTGGCTGCCTCGCGTGACGGCGGCAGCTGCGTCATAAAGGCCGTCCTGCTAAACTCTGCTACAAAGCTCCCCTATTGGCACAAGGGCCGTTTGGCTGAAGATGATGACCACGATGTCCCCCTCGACTGTCTGCAGGGAGCCGGAATGGTAAACGCACCTGAGGCGTATAACCAGTTGACGGCGGGGCGTCACCTCCCCGGCGACTGCCCCGTGGCCGGCTGGGACCTGAATAAACTCAACCGTGACGAGGCGCCCGCCAGTACCTATAAAATCACCATTCCAGCCCCGGCGGACAAAATGATTACCGCAACGGTGGTTTGGAATAAATACTTCGCCGCCGCTTACCCCTTTGAGCATCAAAAAGAAAAAGATGCCGACATTCGCCTTGAGGTCTGGGCCATTGATGCAAATGACCCCAATAATGATTACCTGCTCGATTTCAGCGACAGCCGAATTGACAACGTCGAGCACATATACTACCCGGCGGACGCCAACTTCACCGACTACGAAATCGTCGTTTCATATAGCAGCGACCACGATGTAAACCAGCCGCAAGCAAGCCCCCCCTACTGCCTGGCTTGGAACGTCGCGCCGAAGCCACCCAGGGACGATTCGCTTTTGTACGACCTCAACGCCGACGGCGCCGTCGACAACCTCGATGTGATTGTATTGGTCAACAATTTGCTCGCAGGCCTTGAGACGCCGGAGCGATACCTGTTCGGCGACATTAACTCCGATGGTCGTTTAGATGCAGCCGACCTCCGAATCCTCCTCAATTACATTACCCCTCCCCAGCCGCCGTCTGAGTAAAAACCGCAAACCGGACGAATGCCCGGAGTTGTCTTGCAGCCAAACCGGGTTTGGTGTATGTTCTGCAGCCGTGGAAACAAAGGTCATTAAACTTGACGCTGACAATGTTGACGCGGCGGCGATAAAAGAGGCGGCGGGTGTAATAGACGCTGGCGGACTCGTCGCGTTTCCCACTGAGACCGTTTACGGTATCGGCTGTCGCGTCAGTAATGATTCACTGGCTCGGCTCGACCAGCTTAAAGACCGACCAGCGGATAAATGCTACTCCCTTCATATCGCCGATGTGTCCGATGTCTTCCGCTATGTCCCCACAGTCGGTCTGCGTGCGAAAAAACTTGTCAAAAATGCCTGGCCGGGGCCGTTGACCATAGTATTTGAACTTGACGACAAAGACATCGAGCAACAGAAGGCCGGTCTCGCGCCGGAGGTATTTAATAACCTTTACTGCGATGGCTCAATCGGCATTCGCTGTCCCGATAACCCAATCGCGTCGCTGCTGCTGACCCGGACCCAAAGTCCCGTCGTGGCACCGAGCGCAAATGTCAGCAATCAGGCGCCGGCGGCCGAGGCCGGCCAGGTTGTCAAACAGTTTGCCGGCCGGCTTGAAATGGTGCTCGACGGCGGCCACTGCAAATACAAAACAAGCAGCACGGTCGTAAAAATGAGCAAAACCGGCCTCGAAATACTCAGGCAGGGTGTCTATTCGGAACCGCAACTGCTTGAAATGGCGCAGGTTACGGTGCTTTTCCTCTGCACGGGCAACAGCTGCAGAAGCCCTATGGCCGAGGGGCTGTTTAAGAAATACCTTGCGGAAAAGATGCACTGCCCGGTTGACCGGCTCGAAGAAAAAGGTTATATAGTTGTTTCTGCGGGTACGCTCGGTATGGTCGGGTTTCCCGCGAGCTCCGAAGCCGTCAGAACCTGTGCAGCAAAAGGGATTGACATCAGCAACCACAGAAGCAGGGCCTTGAGCAGACATCTGATTGAGCAAAGTGATATTGTTTTCGCGCTCGCGGGGGTACACCGGGATGCTGTTGTGGGAATAAGCCCCGCCGCGGCGGACAAATGCTTGTTGCTCGCCGAAGGCGCCGATATTCCGGACCCGATAGGGCAGTCGCAGGCGACGTACGACAGCTGTGCCCAACGAATTGATGGGGCCGTAAGAAAAAGGATTAGCGAGATGGTGCTATGAAAGTGGCGGTCGGAAGTGACCATCGCGGTTACAAGGCCAAAGAGCTGATAAAAACTATAGTCACTCAGCTCGGCCACGAGTGCATCGACGTCGGAACATCCGACAGCAATCCGGTCGATTACCCGGACACCGCATACCTTGCCGCCAGAGCCGTGGCTGAAAAAAAAGCCGATAGAGCAATTCTTGCCTGCGGCACCGGAATAGGTATGAGCATTAGCGCCAACAAGGTGAAGGGCGTCAGGGCGGCCTTGTGCTATGACGAGCTTAGCGCCCGCATTTCACGTCACCATAACGATGCCAACGTGCTTTGCGTCTCAGGTGAGCTGCTCGGCGAAGTGCTCCTGCGCAGAATGGTCGAGGTCTGGCTCGGCACCGACTTTGCCGGCGGCAGACACCTCAGAAGGGTCCGAAAAATACGGGCCATAGAAGAGGGCAAAGACCCAACATCTACAAAAAACAGCACCGATTAAGCCCGCATCTGTTTTTTTCATTTTCTATTTTCATCCGTCTTTGGATTTCCCCCAAACATTACCTATATTTTAAGTGGAACAACCAGTGGCGAGCTGAATCGAGCCACTTGGAAACCAACGCCTTCTCTTCTCCTCTCTTCTTCGAAGGGAGACGGGGTTGCCGACCGAATAGTTGTCCGTGCAACAAGGGGGGACCTCGTCTCCTTGTTTTTTGCGCAGTTCGCCACCAGCGTTGAAGGGTTGCCCAACGACCCATTCACTCTTCCACGCATTCACTCATCTACGCATCAACCTGCATTCGCTGCCAGCAGTGTCGTGGCTATCTGGGCGACTTCGCTGCCGGCTTTTTTGGTCGCCAAGGGCTGTACGACCGCCAGCAGGTCGGAACTGGTTTGAGTCAGCCACGCCTTGTCCTCAAACAGCCCCTGGATGGTTTCGACAATCGGTTCGACTGAACGGAAATATGGCATAAACTCAGGCACAAGCTCGCGGCCTGCCAGGATGTTGACTAACGACAGATATTTTGTGGTCACCAGCCATCGGCCGAGCAGGTGCCACAATACTGGATTGGTTTTATACATAATCACCATCGGACAGCCCGCGGAGGCCACCTGCAGCGTTGCGCTGCCGCTTGCGACAACCGCAAAGTCGCAGCTGCGAGCCGTCTGATAAACAGCGTCAATCGCGTAATTTGTTCTAAAGCCTATGAGACGGGTTGAATCCAGCGCACCTCTTGTCGGTTCGTCGACGGCCACCGTCGTGAACGTCAGATTCGGGTATCTCTTGCGCAGCCCGACCGCTATCTGCTGCATCGGCCGCCACAGCGAACCTACCTCGGCGGCTCGGGAGCCGGGAACGATGGCAATTCTGGCCTTTGTCGGGTCAAAAGTGCTGTAATTACGCCTGGCTACGGTCAGGTCCGCAGGTGTCAGCTCGTCGAGCAGGGGATTACCCACGAATTCGGCGGGTATGCCCCTGCTGGTGAACCAGTCCTGCTCGAAGGGCAGAATACAGCACAGCTTGTCGCAGCACCTTCGCAGCTTGCTTATTCGCCACGGTGCCCAGGCCCACAGCTGCGGCGCAACGTAAAAAAGCGTCTTTATGCCTAATTTTTTGGCGGCTTTTGCAACGTGGAAATTGAAGGCAGGCGAATCGCAAACGATAACTAAGTCAACCTTGTTGGTTGCGAGAAATTTTGCTGTTTGTCTTATCAGGCGGTAATAGTAAGAAATATGTGCAAAGGCGTTATACGCCATTACGGCCTGCCCGACGGCGCTTTCGATAAGTGTGCAGCCGGCCTCTGCCATCCTCGGGCCGCCTACGCCCACAAACTCGACGTCGCGCCGCCTTTGCCGCATAGCCCGAATCAGGCCCGCGCAGTGACTGTCGGCGCTGGGTTCCGCTGCACTTATAAAAACCAGATGTCTTTGTTCCTGATGTGGCATTAGTTATCAACGCTCACAATTTTATGCCGGCTGAAAGACGTCGAATATCGTCCCGAACTGGCGCAGGTAAAAAAGTGAATATGCCCGCTTAAAAACAATAATAGGCAACAGAATCACCGTCCCCACGTACGGCACGAACAAAAGCACGCTCGCGCAGCAACAGCAGCAACCTGCCAGACAAACGGTCGCAATGATGAAGATGATAGCCAGCGATATGACAATCTGAAAGAGGATATAGAGCGCAAAACGCGCCTTGTTGCAGGCGATTACTGCCAGAAACTCTCTCCAGCCGGCCAGACAGCCCGCGGTGTGCAGGAACATAATCGGCACGACGAAATCATCGGTGAATTTGACGATAAGGACAGCCAGCAGGGCGGCGGTGATGACAGCTAAAATGGCCACGACCAGGCCCGATACCGCCGCCGCATTCAATCCCGCTGCGTTAATCGCGAAGGCCGCGACTATGGCAATCGCCAGCGATAGCCCAATCGCCACAATAGCTATCAGCCCAAATATGATTTTGAACAGAAAAAGAGAATTGCCCTGCCCGGCGAACTTCTTCCAGGGAACCGCCACTTCGGCCTTGTTGCCTGCGATGCAGTGGATGAACATAAATTTCCCCCTGCTTCTCAGCCAGCAAAGAATCAGCCCGACTATGACGAATATCGGTATGAGCACCGCCGCCCCGATAATGACCCAGGGCAGATGCGCAAGCAGTGCCTCCCTGACTGCGGGCAGGTCAGGTGCATTGTGATGAAGGCCGGCCCTGTAATTGAACGACGGAGAACCGCCACCCTGCCCCAGATACGCCAGCCAGGCACAGAAGCCGACCGTAAACCACTTCGACAAATCAAACGGCTTAAACAACATCAGCCGAACCCGCTCGATGGTCGGGGCAATCGGGTCGATTACGCTTACTCGTTGTGGCCGCTCAAAGGACATAATCTTCTCCTGCTTTTATAGCGCCGGCCGGCGTCATCCTGCCTGTGGTTTGCCTGCACCGCTCTGCTGCCTGAGCTGGCGAAGCTCCCTGAGCACGGGCCAGTCGCTAAACGTCAGCACAAGCAGGACAACCATGTTGACAATCGGCACCAGCATCAGCAGTCCCCACGCCCAGCAGAAGCCGGCCTTGGAAAAAATCCTGCAGTACGCCAGCGTCAGTATGACGGTCACGATTATGGCCGTAAGTGCAACCATAACCCCCATCAATGCTATAAGCACCGCCGTCGCTTCGCCACCAACGATATGACCGCAGTCCATATTCTGCCCTTTCAACCTGTTTTTGAGGTATTTGTCGTCTCGTCGAGTAATGTATCCGATAGAATGTCGTTTGAAAAGCGCAACTTTTTTCTATAACTGATGCGCGGGCACTCGCGTGTTAAGTTCATTTTGAAATCCGCGGCGGGACTTGCCCGCCTGTGGCGGAGGTGGTATACTGTTGACTCATAACTTAAAACTTGAAACTCAAAACTAAAAAACTAAGGAGAAGGTTATGCCATTAGTGACAACAAAGAAGATGTTTGAGATGGCGTATAAAAACGGTTACGCCGTAGGGGCATTCAACGTGAACAATATGGAAATCACGCAGGGAATTATAGAGGCGGTGGCCGAAGAGAAGGCGCCGCTGATACTCCAGGTGTCGAAGGGCGCAAGGGAATACGCCAGCAACAGCTACCTGACGGCGATAATGAACGTGGCGGTAAAGGAAAACCCCGATATACCCATCGCGACGCACCTTGACCACGGCGACAACTTCGAGACCTGCAAGCAGTTCGTCGATGACGGCTTTACGTCGGTGATGATAGACGCCTCGAAGCTGCCTTTCGCGGAAAACATCAAGATGACAAAGGAAGTGGTAAAATACGCGCACAGCCACGGGGTGGTGGTTGAGGCGGAACTTGGGCAGCTGGGTGGTATCGAAGAGCACGTTGTCGGCGTTGACGACGTTGAGAAGCACCTGACGGACCCCAAACAGGTGGAGGAATTCGTAAAAAAGACCGGGGTCGATTCGTTAGCGGTGGCGGTTGGAACCAGCCACGGTGCATACAAGTTTAAGAGCGTGCCGAAGCTGGCGATTGACCGGATAAAAGAGATTCAAAGATTGCTGCCGGGTTTCCCGTTAGTTATGCACGGCTCAAGCAGCGTTTTGAAGGAATTTGTGGACCTGATTAACAAATACGGCGGCAAGATGCCCAACGCAATGGGGGTGCCTGAGTCGGCGATAACCGAGGCGTCGAAGCTGGCGATTTGCAAGGTGAACATCGATACGGATTTGCGTCTTGCCCTTACCGCCAAGATTCGCCAGGTATTCGCCGAAAAACCAGGCGAATTTGACCCTCGCAAGTACCTGGGGCCGGGCAGAGACGCCATAAAGGCAATGGTCAAGCACAAGCTGCACGTGCTTGGTTGCGCGGGCAGGGCGGCTGAATGCCTGTAAAATAACTCATAACTCAACCCGCCCAGCGTAAGGCGGGTAAAAACTTAAAACTCAAAATCGATGAAGGCGGGAAACGGTCTGGACAAGCGGTGGTTCTGGTGGTGGGTTGCGTTGGCGTTTTGTCTGGCATTGTCTGTGGCAGTGCTGGTTTATCTGCGAGTTGCTTGGCCGCCGTCGACTCACACTGCGCCGAGCGGGATTAGTGTTGTGGTTCGCCAGCCCAACGAAGTGGCCGAGCCGGACGAGCGAGAGGTTGTCGAGACGGCCTGCAATATGATTTCGCAGGGCAAGTTTGATGAGGCGGGTCGGCTCATGGAAACGGCGGGGGGTGAGTCGGGGCCGGATAGGGCGTCGATTACACAACTAAAGGACATCGTAGGACAGTGGCGGCGGTTACAGGAGAGTCGGGAGTCGCAAAAGGAGGCGGCTTACAAAGAGCAGTTGGCTGAATTAGAGCGGCTTAAGGCGAGAAAGCCGCTCGCTTCGCTGCGGTGGGGTGTTTTGGAAGATATGAGGGTTTTTGCCCAGCGATGGCTGGGTGATGTGGATGAACAGCAAGAGCAGAACTCCGGCGTGACGGCGATATTAGCGGCCGTGACGCGCACAATCGAATTTGCCGACGATAATCAAAAGAAGGAACTGTTGGCCGACCCCTGTGTGCTTGAGGCCATTGACGGGGCCAAAGCAGAGTCCCAGGAGCTTGAGCACGAGGGCAGGTGGCTCGACGCGTACATAATGTGTTATAGCTGGCTTACGGCACTCGACCCGAACAACGAGGACTACAAAGACCATGCGGAGCAACTGATTGACAAGGCGGAGATAGCAGCTTCATTTCAGGACAGTCCCTGCGAGACAGGCAGGCAGCGCTTTGAAGGGGTAAAGAGACGGATATTTGAACGTGCGGTGGATGCGCTGAATTTCAATTACATAAACACGATAGATTATCGCCAAATGGCGGCGAAGGGTATAAGGCGGTGCAGGTTGCTGGTGGAGGTGGTGGCGACATTAACGCACGGAGGACCCCGCTTCGCCCAAAGAGCTACGCAGGGCAGGCAGAGGACGGAAGACGGAGAACGGGAGCCGAATACCGTCGCGCCGGTGCTGGGGGAGAGTTTCAGAGATTTCAAGCCCGATGCAAATGCGATGGCGTCGCTGTGCTCGGCGCTTGGCGCACTTGAGCGCCAGGCAGCCGACTGGCCGCAGGACGCTGGCAAGGATAGATTCATAACTGCGTTTGAAAAGGTGTTGGAGCTTAATCTGACCGGCGCCAGCCTGCCGGAGGAGGTGGTAATCGCACAGTTCACCGAGGCGTCGTTTTCGGCGCTTGACCCGTATACGGTGATTGTCTGGCCGAAGCAGGTGCAGGATTTTGAGAAGATGATGACGAATGAGTTTTCGGGCATAGGCATAGAAATAACCAGGGAGAAAGGGCGGTTGATGGTGGCGAGTTTGCTGCCGGACACGCCGGCGTATAATTCCGGTCTCGACGCGGGCGACGTTATAGAAAGCGTTGACGGGATGCTGACGAAGGATATGCCGCTTGCCTGCGCGGTCAAGCACATAACGGGGCCTGCGGGGACAAAGGTGATGCTGACAGTAAGACGTGAGGACCAGCGGCAGACGCGCCAGATAACGATAACGCGGGCCAAGATTACCGTGCCGACCATTCGCGGCTGGCAAAGGACCGACCAGGGCAAGTGGCAATATATGGTGGATGAGCAGGAAAGAATCGGTTACGTTCGGCTGACGGGTTTCTCGGAGAAAACATCGCTGGACTTGGAAGAGACGCTCAATTCGCTTGAGGCGTCCGGGGTGCAGGGTTTGATTTTGGATTTGCGTTTTAACTCGGGCGGCTTTCTCGAGAGCGCCGTTGAAGTGTCGGATGCGTTTTTGGATGATGGGCTGATAGTGATAACCAGACCGCGGTTCGGGATACCGATATACGCGGCGGCTCACAGCAAAGGAACGCACCCGGACTATCCCCTTGTGGTGCTTATTAACGCCGGTTCAGCCAGCGCATCGGAGATTGTTGCGGGCGCACTGGCAGACCCGGCGCACGGGCGCGCAACGCTGGTCGGGGAGCGGACGCACGGAAAAGGGGTCGTGCAGGGCATAACGCGATATCCCGGCGAAGGCGCACAGTTGAAATATACGATGGCGTATTATCATTTGCCTTCGGGCCAGCGGGTGAAAAGCAAAAATGAGGCGGAAAAGGAAAATAGCTCGGACTGGGGCGTCAGTCCGGGTATAACGGTGGAGATGCGAAGCGACGAGCTTCGCGGGATGTTCGACATCCAGCGGGACAACGACGTCCTTGTCAGGGCGGGCCACGATAACGCCGCAGCACCTCTGAAAAAGCACACGCTCAAGGAAAGCGTCGATGCTGACCCGCAGCTGGCCACGGCGATATTGGTTATAAAAAGCAAGCTGATTCGTGAGCAGACCCACGTGGCCTGGCGGAAGGCGGCGTAATGGTTTCACCGCGGCGATGCGAATTGAGAGTTTAGAATGAAGAATTTAGAATTCAAAAAAACGGACGAACACCGAAGTGTTTCTCAATTCTAAATTCTCAATTCATAATTCACGTAAGGAGAGCGAATTTTGGCGGACCGGCATAAAGACAATGAACAGCAGTTTCCGGATTCGGAGGCCGGCCCTTCGACTCCGCTCAGGGCAGGCGGAAAGCTTGAGCGGGCCCGGCGGGAGAAACTCGACGCCGTAAAGCAGATGGGTATCGACCCGTATGGCAGCAGATACGATGGGGCGGAGCCGGCGGCAGACGTTAAGGCGAGATTCAAAGACGGAGACGAAAATCAGCTGGCGAAATGTGCGGGCAGAATTGTTCTGCTCCGCGACATAGGCAAGCTGATTTTCCTGACGCTGCGGGACAGCTCCGGTGCAATTCAGGTGGGCTTGAGCAAGAGTTTGCTGGATGCGCGGTGGAGTTTTATAAAGCTGCTTGAGTTGGGCGACATAATCGGCGCATCGGGCGGTCTGGGCAAAACAAAGACCGGAGAGATAACGGTGTGGGCGAAGGAGGTCGTGCTTTTGAGCAAGTCGATAATGCCGCCGCCTGAGAAGTGGCACGGGCTTGCCGACGTCGACCTGCGGTACAGGCAGCGATACGTGGACCTGTGGGCAAACCCCGAAGTGATGGAGCGATTCAAAAAGCGAATCGCCATAATCTGGACAATCAGGGACTTTCTTAAAGGGCGGGGTTTTGCTGAGGTGGAAACGCCGATGATGCAGACGATAGCGGGAGGGGCGGCGGCCAGGCCGTTTGTGACGCATCATAATACATTAGACCTCGATTTGTTTTTGAGGATTGCGCCGGAACTGTTTCTCAAACGGCTGCTTGTGGGCGGGATGGAAAAGGTCTTTGAGATAAACCGAAACTTCCGCAACGAGGGGCTGAGCACCAGGCATAATCCGGAGTTCACGATGCTTGAATTATACCAGGCATACGCCGACTACAACGTGATGATGGACCTGACCGAGGAGCTTATATGTCTTTTGGTAGAGAAGTTTTGTGAAGGCGGCAAGACACAGTTCGGCGAAATGAGCGTTGATTACAGCAAGCCGTGGCGGCGGGCGAAGTATTCGGAATTATTAAAAGAATACGCCGGTTGTGAGATTGCGGATATTGGGGGCATTCGCAGGAATGCGGAGTCGCTTAAAATTGAACATAAGAATATGGATGACGCGGTGGTAATCAACGAGGTATTTGAGAAAACGGTTGAGCAGCACCTGATTAACCCGACGTTCGTGATGGATTATCCCGCGGTGCTGTGCCCGCTGACGAAGCGAAAGAAAGACGAGGCGGATATTGCCGAGCGGTTCGAGCTGTATATCGCGGGGATGGAATTAGCCAACGCCTATACCGAGCTGAATGACCCGGCGGTGCAGGAGGAAAATTTCAGCCGCCAGCTTCGCGGACAAACCGAAACGATGGCCACGATGGACCACGACTTTGTGACAGCGTTGAAATACGGGATGCCGCCCGCCGGCGGCCTGGGAATAGGAATAGACCGCCTTGTGATGGTATTGACAGGCGCCACGAGCATTCGTGACGTCGTGCTGTTTCCGTTATTGAAACCCACGAAAACATAAATCGACCGGGTTTGTGATGCTTAAATTATTTTTGTGGCTGCGATACCTTGGGAAGAAAAAGGTGGTGCTGTTAAGTATCGCGGCCGTAGCGCTGTCGTGTGCGCTTCTGATAGTTGTCGCCAGCTTGTTCAACGGTTTTATCGACGCCTTCGAGCGAAGTGCGGTTGACGCAATCGGCGACGTCGTTCTGGCGCCGCCGGTGAAATTTGAGGACTACCGGGAGTTAATCGAGCGGCTGGAGGCGATTGGCACAGTTGAAGCGGCGACGGCGACGTTGACGACGCAGGGGCTTTTGCACCTGGGTAAAGGCAATGTGCGGGCGGTGGAGATTTGGGGTATTGAGGTGCAAAAGCGAGGCAGGGTGACCGCCTTCGAGCGGTCCCTCCTCAAGGGCGGTGGACAGACAAACAAACCGCAATTGGCGGCGGACAGCCAGCCGATGGAAGGTGGTTCGACTACGCTCACCACAGGTTACGTCGGCATAGGGATATTAGCCGAGCCGGACGAAAAAACCGACGAATATGACTTTAACGCCGTTGGCCGGGAGGTGGGACGGGAGGCGGTTCTTACAACGGGAGCGGCAGATGGCGGACAAGAAGGAGGGCAGCCGTTCCGGAGAAGGACGCTGCGGCTTGTGATTGCGGATGTTGTATTTACCGGCGTTTATGAGCTCGACAGCCGAATTGTGTATCTGCCGATAGAGCAGCTGCAGGAGGTGCTGTATCACGAGTCCGGGCCTGTCGCCGGCCAGATACAGATTAAACTTATCCCCGGCTGCAACGAGGCGGCGGCGCTGGCCCGGATTCGTGAGGTGTGGGAGGCGTTTGCCTCGCAGCACCTTGGGTGGGAGCCGCATCTGATTCTGCAGACGAGCATAGAGACCGCCAGGCAGATGCAGAGCCGGTATGTTGCCGAATTTCGCAAACAGATGGGCATATTGCTGCTGATATTCGGGGCGGTCAGCTTGAGTGCGGTGCTTTTGATATTCTGCATCTTTTATATGATTGTCGAGACCAGGCGAAAGGATATAGCAATAGTCAAAAGCTGCGGCGCCGGCAGCGGTTCGGTAGCGTTGCTGTTTGTCGAATTTGGCGGATGCGTGGGCATAATCGGCGCGGCGGCGGGAACTGTGCTGGGATACTTTATAACGAAGAACATCAATACGGTGGAGGAATGGATAAGGGTGATATTCGGCCTGAAGCTGTGGAAAAGCAGCGTTTATATGCTCAGCAGAATACCAACAGAGGTCGATTGGCAGGCCGTTATATGGATAGCGCTGTCGGCGGTTGCGGGGGCTGCAATCGGCGCGGCTGTCCCGGCCGTGTCCGCCGCCATGACCAGGCCGGTCAATGTTTTGAGATACGAATAGAGAATGTCCAATGATTAATGAGGTTACGTCATTCGTCCATCGGTTGCGCTGCTCGTTTCGTCTATCGTCTTACGTTAAACGTAACCGAGACGAGTCGCGCAACCGCAACCGAATGACGAAAGTTTATGTATAAGCTGACTTTGGCATTTCGTTATCTTTTCAAAAGGCGCATAAGTTATCTTGCGCTGGGTGCGGTTGCGCTTTGCGTCTTTATCGTGGTGGTCGTGATGACGGTGATGACGGGACTCGTCAGCGACTTCAAAAGTAAAAACCACAGTTTCACCGGCGATTGCGTGGCTGGAACGGAATCCCTTGTGGGCTTTCCGTATTATGAAGATTTTATGCGGATTCTGGACTCGGCGGACTTTGTCGAGGGCGTCTCGGCTGCGATAAACAGCTGCGCCCTCGTCGGTGCAGAGGGTTCACAACAAAACATCGGGCTGGAGATAATCGGGATTGATGCCCGGCGGCACAGCAGGGCGACGGGATTTGGAGAAACGCTGCATTATAACAAAGGCGACGCATCACGTGCGTTTGAGTTGACAGGCGACGCAAATCTTCCCGGTTGTGTGGTCGGCATAGACCTGTGGCTTCAGCGCAGCTCAAAGGGCGGGTATTATTACGAGCTGAGCCCTCCCGCGACCCCAATGGCGGTGACGTGTTTTCCACTGACAATCAGAGGCGCTTTGGCAAAGGCGGGAACGGGGCTGGTGAACACCAGGACGTTTTATCTCAGCGACTTTTCAGAAAGCGGGCTGGCGAGAGTCGATTCGTCGGTGGTCTATCTGCCTTTCGAAGATACGCAGGCGCTTTGCGGGTTACTCTCGCCGGTCAAAAGGGCGTCGTGGCTTCATATAAAATTCAGGCCGAATGTAAAACTCGAAGATGGCTGCCAAAAGGTTCAGATGTTGTGGGCGAAGTTCTGCGACCAGATGAACGGGAAGGAAAACGCGGAGTTATTGGCGCAAGTGCGAGTACAAAGCTGGAAACAGCACAGACGCCAGTTCATCGCGGCGATGGAAAAAGAGCAGGTGATGCTGACGGCGATGTTTGGTTTGGTGGGACTTACGACCGTGTTTGTCGTTTTTGTCGTCTTTTATATGATTGTCAGCCACAAAAGCAGGGACATAGGCGTACTGAAGAGCATAGGCGCCTCGTTCGGCGACGTGGTCGCGTTGTTTTTGGGTTTTGCAGGCGCCCTCGGCGTTGCAGGTTCGGCCCTCGGGATTGCGGCGGGGCTGCTTTTCCTGCGAGATATAAATGCGATAGAGAATTGGTTGTTCGAGCGATTCGGTTTTCAGTTGTGGGACCGGACGATTTTTGCGATAGGAGAGATACCTAACCGGATGGATTTAACGATGGTTTCGGTAGTTGTATGTTGTGCGGTTTTGGCGTGTTTGGCGGGTGCCGTCCTGCCCACCGTGCGGGCTGCCAAATCCAGGCCCGTTGAAACCTTGCAGGTGAGCCAGTTATGAGCAAAAATGACTTCATGATAGAAGCACAGGGCGTTCACAAATCTTACCGGATGGGGATGGCACAGGTCAGCGTTCTGAAGGGGGCGGATATTTCCGTCAAGCAGGGTGAGTTTGTGGCAATAACAGGAGCGTCGGGCAGCGGCAAAAGCACGCTGCTGCACATACTGGGCGCTCTCGACAGGCCCGATAAAGGCGTGGTGCGGTTTGAAGGGCGGGACATTGGCGGGATGGGCGGCGGCGAGTTGAACAGGTATCGCAATAAAATGGTGGGGTTTGTCTTTCAGTTTTATCATTTACTGGACGAATTAAGCGTATTGGAGAACGTGATTCTGCCCGCGATGGTGCCTGTTGGGATAATACGATGGCTGTCGGTGCGGGGTGGCGTAAAGCGGCGCGGGCGGCAGCTTTTAGAGGCGGTCGGCCTGAATGAGCGGGCGGCGCACAAGCCATATCAGTTGTCGGGCGGCCAGCGCCAGCGGGCAGCCATAGCCAGGGCACTTGTCAATGAGCCGAAACTGCTTTTGGCCGACGAGCCGACGGGCAATCTTGACTCCGCCACCGGAAATGGTATTCTGGAGCTGCTCGGAAAATTGAATCGTGCGGGGCAGACGATAATTATGGTGACGCACGATGAGCGGGTTGCTGTGCGGGCCGGGCGCATAGTAACGCTGGCCGACGGCAGGATAAAATAGTTGCACCGGTACCCCCGCCGTCAGGGGCCGCGGGAGCACCGAAGGAGAAATTATGACGCTGAAAATTTGGCTTGGCGATAAACTTGTCGATGAGCAGGATGCGAAAATATCCGTGTTCGACCACGGATTGCTTTATGGCGATGGCGTGTTCGAGGGAATAAGGGTTTACAGCGGGCGCGTGTTTGAGCTGGACGCGCATATAGACCGACTTTACAACTCGGCCAAAGGGATTCGTCTGGATGTCCCGATGAGCAGAGAGCAGCTCATAAATGCAATACACAAAACCATCGAGGCGAACGGCGTTGTGGATGGCTACATTCGGCTGTGTGTGACACGCGGCACAGGAACGCTGGGGCTGAACCCTTTTATCTGCGAAAATCCGGCGGTGTTCATAATCGCGGACAACATCCAGCTGTATCCCGAAGAGCTTTACGAAAAGGGGATGAAGATTATCAGCGCGACGACGGTGCGGAACCATCCGCTTGCGATTCCGCCTCAAATCAAGAGTATGAACTACCTCAATAACATCCTTGCCAAGATTGAGGCGCTGGATAACAACGTCCCCGAAGCGATTATGTACAACCACGAGGGATACGTCGCCGAGGCGACCGGGGACAATGTGTTTATGGTCCGCAAAGGAATTGTTTATACCCCGCCCGCCGAGGCGGGCTCGCTGGAGGGTGTAACGCGGGACGTCGTGATTCGGCTGGCCAAAAAAGACGGAATTGAGGTCGTCGAGAAAAACCTGACGAGGTTCGATTTGTATATCAGCGACGAATTGTTTCTCACGGGGACGGCGGCGGAGGTAATCGGCATTGTGGAGATAGACGGTCGTGTAATCGGCGACGGCAAACCCGGTCCCGTCACGAAGCAGTTAAGATTCAAATTCTTCCGATATGCACACGGAAAGGGAAAGTAGTCCCCGCTCCCCTTAGGGGAAGACGCGGGGGCTGCTGGTTCAGCACGATGCAATCATCAGCACAAAGGATGCCGGCGGCGCATTTGGGCGTCGCAAAAGGTCTGCCTTACACGTTTTCCGTCGTTGCCGATGAGCTTGCGCGGGTTCAGGCGATGATTGAGCAGGAGCTGTCGGATTGCAGCGAGCCGGTCAGCGGCTTGGTACGCCATATCGGCGCCGGCAGAGGAAAGATGATTCGGCCTGCGCTGGTCCTGCTTTCGGGCTTGTCTTGCGGCGGGATAACGGAGGAACACGTTCGTGCGGCGGCAATTGTGGAGATGATACACAATGCCACACTTCTCCATGACGACGTTGTGGACGAGGGCACCAGCCGGCGGGGAGTCCCGACGCTCAACCGTTTGTGCGGCAATGAGTCGGCAGTCCTGCTGGGGGACTTTTTACTGAGTAAAGTCCTTCGGTTGTGCGTGGGGCTGGATGGGCGTATGGCGAAAATGATTGCGTCGGCTGCTGCGCGAACGTGCGAAGGGGAATTGCGACAAATAGCACAAAGAGGAAATTGGCAGATAAGTGAGTCGGAATATATCGGGATAATAGCTGAAAAGACCGCGGCGCTGTTCGGCGCTGCGTGCGGGCTTGGAGCAATGCTGGCGGGAGCAAGTGAGCCGCAGATGCAAATCCTTTCCGATTACGGGCGCAACACGGGCATTGCATTTCAGATTACCGACGATTTGCTTGATTTGACGGGGGACCGGAATAAGACGGGCAAGTCCGTCGGCAGCGACTTAGACAAGGGCAAACTGACCTTGCCCATGATACATTTGCTGGACACTGCCGGCGTCAAAGCGGGCAAGACGCTGCATGCTAATCGACGCCAGAGGGCGAAACTGCTTACCTGCCTGCGAAACAACGGCTGTCTGGCATACGCGCAAAATCGGGCACAGGAGTTTGCACAGCGGGCGATTGCGGCATTGGGCGGGATTGGCGAAAACGCCGGCAGGGAAGCCCTTATCGAGACGGCGAGGTTTGTTGTGCGGCGGACGGCTTAGCGGAAGAGATTTTGAAGAAGGTTGAAAAGTAAAAGGCCGGCTTGTTGAAGCCGGCCTTTTTTGTGCAACAAAGACAATCAGGTAATCAATGGTCTTAGAATTTCCAGCCGACGCCGGTGGCGAAGGTCCAGCCGCCGCCCGTGAGTTGGAACTCGCCGAACACAGAAGCGTTTTGTATAAAGTCCCACTGTGCGCCCATGTAGCCGCCAAATATTGATTTTTCCTTCACATCGGCTGACCAGCTATCGCTATAGGGTTCTCCATCATTCCCCTCTTCATCAATATCAAGATCTCCGCGGATGAGGTTAAAGAATGGGCCGCCATAAATCTTGAGGCCTTCGGCCGCTTTCCAGGTTGGGCCGATAGCGATTTCGATATCATAAACATCGAGATTATAGGTGTCTTCCCAAGTGTCTGTATATTCTCCATCTACATACGTTCCTGATTCACTGCCCTCGGTTTTTAGCCAGCCAATTTGGAACAGGACGCCCCAGTCGATGTTTTCCTGTTTCAGGAAGGTATACTTTGTCCCCAGGCCCCAGACGAATTTGTAATCTCCAGTAATTTCGCTTTCATCCTCATCGCTATAGCTGCCTTTGGCGTTGCCGGCTCCCAGACGCACAAATCCTTCCCAGTCGTCCGTTAGGCCATAGCCAATATTCGCGGCAAAAATATTCAACTTAATATCTTTAGCCGTGTATTCGTCACCATCCCCCCAGTCAGCTTTGAAATCCATATTGCTGTAGGAATACTCGGCGCCGGCCCTTAACTGACCTGTCTTCAGGCCTGCCGTCGGTGGTCCCATTGGGGCCAGGGCCAGTGCGGCCGAGCCGGCCAGGGCGACCACCGTGAACACAACAACCAACACTAATAATTTTTTGTTCATAACAATCTCCTTTCCAAAATGCTCACAAAGATATTCATCCTAACCTTATTATCCTGCCAAAGGCCAAGAACGAAACCTTACTCTTAGAATTTGTACTTTACGGTCATACTTGCCCAGGTGATGCTGTGGTCTGGACTGACGCCTTTGCCGTAATAGCCGCCTGGGCCGAGGGTTCCATCGTCTTCCATTGTTATCTGGTGATAGAGGCCCGGGGTGAATATCATGCCGCCACCGAGGTCAAAATCAGTGGAGACGCCCATCAGGAGGTGGGTCCAGTCGCTGTCGGTATAGCCACCCATTGGTCTTGGGTCGACGCCGTCGTTGTAAACCAGCTCGGTATGGAAGTTGATGATTTGCTCAGGCGTTTCGGTGGTCAGGCCCGCAACCGGCAGGGCATAATCGAGCATAAAGATGTGAGCAAAGCCGGCGTAGGTTCCGCAGTTGGCATTGTTGTTGCCTACGATGGTGTCGCTGTTGCTGGGCCATCCCTTTACAATAACGTAACCCGGAACAAGCCCTGGAACTCCCAGCACCTTCGGGAAAGCAACTCCCACGAAGATTTCCTGGAGGTCGATACTGTCGCGGGTGTGGCTGTCCATATCGGGGTAATTGAAATACGTGTAGCCGACCTTATACCGCGTTTCCCAGGTTTGTTCGGTCTCGAGGGCGCCCATATAATGGAGGGTGTAGTCCCATCTTTCAGATAGTTCATAACCGCTGGCGTTGGCGCGATGACCGGTGACGTTGATTCCGAAGCCGGTACCCATCAGGTCAAGGTCGATAAACGGGTGAATGCCGCTTTTGTCGCCGAAGACCGTGATACCACGCCACACGTACTTTGTGTCGTAGGTGATTCCAATGTCGCCGTGGATATCACCCTCCTGAGCCAAAACAGGAGCAATTGCGCCAAACAGAACCACAGCCATTAATAGAACTTCCTTTTTCATAGTGTTCATCTCCTAAAAAAAATGGACCGTCACGTAAATACAATTTTTACACGTTTTTACCTGTTCCTCCGGCACCGAACCGGGAGGACAGAATAGTATAACAGCACTGATAAAGGCAACAAGCAAATTTTTGTTTTTTTACAGTGCTGCCTGCAAAAAACCACATATACGGCCAAACCAGCAACGTAAACAGCTTTTTTATAGGTCTATGTTTTGTAAATATTCTTAATTGCCGAGCGTTGCTCTGTCAAAACAATTACCATTTTCCGGTTTTTCTTGCTTCGGCTTTTGGCAGATTTTTCAAAGGAGCAGTGAACTTCTGGATGTCGGCCTCCGGGAGCTCATAATCGGTCAGTTTACCAGAGAGGAACGCATCGTAGCCGGACAGGTCCATAAGGCCGTGGCCGCTGTAGTTGAACAGGATGACCTTTTCTTTGCCTTCTTCTTTGGCCTTAGTGGCCTCGTCAATGACTGCTGCGATTGCATGGCTGGTCTCGGGTGCGCAGATAGCGCCTTCTGTCCTGGCCCAGGTGAGTGCGGACTCATAGCATTTGGTCTGGTGATAGGCCCTTGGTTCAAGAAGTCCTTCGACGATGGCCTGGCAGACTAGGGGAGCCATACCGTGGTATCGCAGGCCGCCGGCGTGGATGGGCGGAGGGATGAAGGCGTGCCCCAAGCTGTGCATTGCCAGAAGCGGAGTCGTGCAGGCGGTATCGCCGAAGTCGTAAACGAAGGGCGCACGTGTCATAGTAGGGCAGGCCGTCGGCTCGACGGGTATAATCTTTATCTTTGCGCCGTTGATTTTGTCGGTGACGAAGGGGAAGGACAGGCCTGCGAAGTTGGAGCCCCCGCCCGCGCAGCCGATAACGATATCGACCTTCTTTTCGCCGGCCAGGTTCAACTGCTTTTTGGCCTCGAGGCCGATTATGGTCTGATGCAGCAGGACGTGGTTTAAAACGCTTCCAAGCGAATATCGTGTTTTGCCTGTCGGGTCTGTTACGGCTGCTTCGATTGCCTCGCTGATGGCTATACCGAGTGAACCGGGGGTGTTTGGCATCTCGGCGAGGACCTTTCTGCCGGCGTTTGTCTCGTTGCTGGGGCTTGCGACGCAATTTGCGCCCCAGACCTGCATCATAAGCTTTCGGAAGGGCTTCTGGTCGAAGCTGATTCTGACCATAAAAACCTTGCACTCAAGGCCTATCAGTTGGCAGGCGAAGGCAAGGGCGCTACCCCACTGGCCTGCGCCGGTTTCGGTAGTTAGGCGTTCGATACCGAATTGCTTGTTATACCAGGCCTGAGGCACGGCTGTATTCGGCTTGTGGCTGCCGGGGGGGCTGGTGCTCTCATCCTTGTAATAGATGTGGGCGGGGGTTTTCAAATACCTTTCGAGATAAACGGCCCTTCTTAACGGGGCGGGCCGCCATCTATAGAGGATATCGAGAATTTCTTCGGGGATGTCTATCCATTTCTTTGAGCTGACCTCCTGCTCAATTAGGTTCATCGGGAACACCGGCGCGAGCATTTCGGGACCAATGGGTTTGCCGTTAGGACCGAGGGGCGGCAGCAGAGGCGTGGGCAAATCGGCTGCGAGATTATACCATTGTTTGGGAATGTCCTTTTCTTTCAGCTGGATTTTGACTTCCATAATAGCTCTCCAATCGAATTGTACTTGTGTTTAACAACACTGATAAGACCTTATACAGCTAAAACATTGGGCAGCGTCTGTCAAGGGGAAAAACAACTTTTTTTGATTCCATACGGGCGTATAATGGGGCTTTATGGGCGCGGGCAGGAATGAAAAAACGCTGTTTGGCAAAGCCGAACAGGCCAAATTGTCGGCAGTGGCGCCGCTGGCGGTGCGGGTGAGGCCCAGGACGCTGGACGAATTTGCGGGCCAGGCGCACTTTATCGGCCAAGGGAAACTATTGCGGCGGATGTTGGAGGCCGATGCGCTCACCAGCTTGATTTTCTACGGGCCGCCGGGGACGGGTAAGACATCCCTTGCGAACGTAATCGCCAACCAGACAAAGGCGGAGTTTCGATACTTAAGCGCTCCGGCGGCAACCGTCAAAGACATTCGGGACGTTATAGCAGAGGCGAAGGACCGTTTGGCGACTACCGGAAAGAGGACGGTTTTATTTATAGACGAGATTCATCGGTTTAATCGCGCCCAGCAGGATGTGCTTTTGGATGACGTGGAGTCGGGGGTCTTGCTTTTCATCGGCGCGACAACTGAGAATCCGTTTTTTGCCGTCAACTCGCCGTTAATCAGCAGAAGCACGGTGTTCTATTTTGAGCCGTTGAGCGAAGTAGACGTTGTGCAATTGTTGCGCCGGGCAATCAGCGACAAAGAGCGGGGGCTTGGCAGATTCAACGTCGAAGCAGATGAAAAGGCATTGAAATATCTTGCCGCCGTGTGCGACGGCGATGCGAGAAAGGCGCTGACGGCGCTGGAGGTGGGAGTGTTGTCGTCGTGGCACGGGCTTCCAGCCCGTGAAAGCACGGCTAGTCCACAGGACGCCTTACGGCGGATGGCCGTGCCACGTAAAATCAAATTCGATTTGCAGACGGCCAAGGATTCGATTCAGGGAAAGTCAATCGATTACGACGGCACGGGCGATACGCATTACGATTTGGCAAGCGCCTTTCAAAAGAGTATGCGGGGCAGCGACCCCGATGCGACGGTTTACTGGCTGGCCAGAATGATAGCGGGCGGGGAGGACCTGCGTTTTATCGCCAGAAGGATAGCGGTTTGTGCGGCGGAGGACGTGGGCAACGCAGACCCTATGGCGACGGTGCTGGCGGCGGCAGCCGTGCAGATAAGCGAGTTTGTGGGTTTGCCTGAGGCACAGTTGGCGCTGGCGCAGGCGGCGATTTACGTGGCCTGTGCGCCGAAGTCGAATGCGTCGGCCTCGGCGATATGGAAGGCGGTCAGCGACGTGCAGAATCAGCCGACGGTTGCGGTGCCGAAACACTTGAAGGACAGCCATTACCCTGCCGCAAAAAAAATGGGCTTCGGTGCCGACTACAAATATCCGCACGACTTTACAGACGGCTTTGTGGCGCAGGATTACATTTCTCCACACGCCGGGAAGAGTTACTACAAGCCGACCGAGCGGGGGTATGAAAAAAATATTCGGGCTTATTTACAAAAGCTTCAAACCCTGATAAAAGAGAGCAAGGCCCAGAGGCCCGACGGTTAAGATTCACCGCCGAGCACGCCAACCGATGATATTTTGGTTGCGGGTTTCGTCTGTCGTCGGACGTTTAACGCAACCGTGACGAGCTGCGCAACCGCAACCGTTTGACGCAACCTGTCGAATGCGGTTTCTGCGGTAAATAGAAATGCTGGGTCGGGTCATAGCGGGGCTCAGGGTGAACGAGGTAGCGTATGGACAAGTCACAGTTACGGCGGGAGCTGCAGAAGCGCCTGATTGGCATACCGGACGAGGAACGAAAAGACAAAAGTCGCAGGGCCTGCCGCAATCTGATTGCGACTAATGAGTTTCAGAACGCCTCTGCGGTTATGATGTATCTGTCGCTTCCGCACGAGCTTGATACCTCCGAGGCGATACTTTACGCCTGGCAGATGGGCAAGACCGTCGTGGTGCCGAAGGTATCGTGGCAGCAGAGGCATATGATACCCGTGCAGATAACCTCGCTGGAGACGGGCTTTTCGGCGGAGGTCGCGGGCCTGCGCAATCCGATAACCGGGGTGCCGGTGCCCTTTGAGGATATTGACCTCGTGGTGGTCCCCGGTCTTGGGTTTGACCGCAAGGGCAACCGCTTGGGCAGAGGCGGCTCGTTCTACGACAGGTTCTTTGCCAACAACCAGTTGAAGGCCCCGAAATGCGGCTTTGCCTTTGCCGAGCAGGTCTTGGAGTCGGTTCCGGTCACCGACCACGATGTGCCGGTTGATTTGCTCGTGACCGACGAGGAGGTGCTGTGTTTCAGACGCAGCGACTCTGTGGCCGGCCCTTCGACCCTTCGATTGGACTCAGGACAGGCAGGGGGAACAAAAAAGACGGGACTGAATAAGCAGGATAAGCAAGGAGATTGAGATGGCTGTTTACCCAGGCGGTTATAATGAGAAGGCAGCCCGGCTTCGCAGGAATCTCTACACTGTGGCCGGGGTAATCATTGTGGGTGTCGTTGTGGCGGTTGTGTATATCTGGCTAGCGCCGGACCGAGGAGCAAGACAACCGCAGGATTTGCCGATAGCTTCGCCGCAGACGGATGCGAATGCGGTTGCGCCGGCTGCAAGGATGCAGGTCGCGCCGGATGCCAACTCCGGCGAGCCGGAGGCCTCAGCGCTTATCGCTGAGGCGATGGCGATGCTGAATCAGCAGCCGCCAAAAATTATCGAGGCGAGAGACCGGCTTAACGAAGTATTGCCGATGACCGTGGGACAGCAGCGAGCGTTTGTGAAAGAGCAGCTTGCGGCTCTCGCGGACAAGTGGCTGTTCAGCAAGGTCGTCTATCCAGAGGATAAACTGTGCGCCGGTTACAAGGTCGGCCCCGGTGATATGCTCTCGACAATCGGCGGACAGCACAATGTGCCCTATGAGATTTTGATGCAGATAAACAATGTCGCCAGGCCGGAGCTGCTTCAGGCCGACGCCACGATAAAGGTGGTCAACGGGCCTTTCAACGCGAGGGTGTATCGCTCGACGTTTACGATGGACATGTATCTGCAAAATACTTACGTGAAAAGTTTCCCCGTCGGGCTGGGCAAGCCCGGTATGGAAACGCCGAGGGGGCGCTGGCGGGTCAAAGAGGGAGGCAAGCTGATTCAGCCGATATGGACGGACCCCGTCAGCGGCAGGACATACCACCCCGAAGACCCTGATTATCCGCTCGGTTCACGGTGGATAGCGATTGAAGGAATTGAGGGAGAAGCGGTGGGCAGGACCGGCTTTGCGATTCATGGAACGAAGGACCCCGAGCAAATCGGGACGCCGGGCTCGCAGGGTTGTATCCGGCTGCACAACGGCGACGCTATATTAGTGTACAACCTGATGATGCCCGGTGTTTCGCTGATAGACGTGGTTGAGTGATATAACGTGGTTTGTGGCCGATTTTGTGAACCAGGGAACTATTAAAAAACGTCGGGGGGTAAAATTATACGCTCTTGGGGTATCTGTTTTTGCACACACTGCAGTGCTGTCGGTTTTTGCGGCGGTGCAGCTTTCTCAGCCGAAGGCCGAGGTGAAACAGGCGGCAGCGGTAGTCAGCATCAATCAGGCAGCCACGCTGGCGGGCAGGCCCGCCGTCACGCCCAAGCCGAAGGTTGTCAATAACCAGCGGCCAATAGTAAGAACAAGTGAAGTTGCGCAGTCAACGGTCGCACACCAGACATTCGAGCTGCCGACGAAAGATTCCAGTCAGCCGATTGAACCTGATAAAGCGGAGATTAAGCCGGAAACGTATTCGCCGGCGGGAAACGAACTGGCGCCGGCAAAGACAGAATTTTTCGGCAGTGTGACGCGGGGCAGGAGAATTTGTTACGTCGTGGATTGTTCCGGCAGCATGCAGGGATTGTGGCAGGGGGTGCAAAGAGAGCTTCGCGAGTCGATAGGGCAGTTGCAGCCCGACCAGTATTTTTGCGTGATTGTTTTCGGTGCGGGCAGTGTGCTCGAATCAGGCGGAGGTAAAATGGAGCGGGCGACCGAGCGGGCAAAAAAAGATGCTTATGGTTTTATTGATTCGCTGCGACCCGCAGGCACGACAAATGCGCTGGCCGCGATACGGCAGGCGGTGAAGGTTCGGGATGGAAAAGGTGTTGGGCCTTCGGCGATATATTTCCTGACGGATGGTTTCGAGCTGGGCGAGCAGGACGGTTCCCGGCTCGCGCACCAGGTTATGACAATGCTGCGGAGTTTTTCGCCGAAGACGCAAATCAATACAATTGGCTTTTGGCCTGAGGAACAGGACAGGAAACTATTAGAGGCGATAGCGAAGGAAAGCGGAGGCGAGTTTATCGTGATTGGCGACGGGGTTTCGGAGCGACGCCGGGATTAGCGCGATGGTGAAAAGAGATTTTTTACTGAAGGTTATTTTTCTGGGTTTTGTGCTGGCGACGGTGTCTGCGGTGATATTCGTGACGGCCAGGGCCGGCTTGACGAACAATACAGGGGGGGCTGCCGGGACACAAACGCTGTTTGACCGGTTCGTGACCTCCGGCGGCTGGATTGTATGGTTTATTCTCGTGCCGATGTCGTTTGTTATGGTTTACCTGGCGGTGCTGTATTGTCTTACGATTCGGCCAAAGCTGCTTGTGCCCGATACGGCGGGTGATGAGATTGTGGAAATGGCAAGACAGCTTGAGCCGGCGCAGTTTGTAAAAGGGCTTGCGGACAGGACCGATTTTGTGAGCATCGCGGTTGTAAAGGCGGTGAGCAAGGGCGGGGCCGACTGGTTTCGGATGAGAGACGCCTTTTTTGAATCAGTGCAGGAACAGGCGTTGCGCCTTGGCAGGCACATCGAGTGGATTAACCTGATTGGCAGCGTTTCACCGATGGTCGGCCTGTTCGGGACGATTGTTGGAATGATAGAGTTGTTTAACGCGATAGTCATAGCGGGGGGCCAGCCGCAGCCGGCACAACTGGCGGGTGGCATATCCGTCGCTTTGGTGACGACCTTCTGGGGGTTATTGATTGCGATACCGGCGCTTACGGTCTATGGGATATTCAAAAATCGCATTGAAACGCTGGCGAATTTAGCGCTGGAGCAGGGCGAAACCATACTGCCGAAAATAAGACGTGGTTTTGAAAAGCAAAAAGCATCGCAGCCAACGGCGACGGCACCGAAACAATCGATTCAGGAAATCGGCGGCAGGCAATCACAGGCCGGCCCGTCCGCCGTAAAACGGCCGTAAAGTAATTATGCCTTCAGCGAACGTTATAAGATTGAACAATAATGGCGAATCAATGGCGTTCAATATGACGCCGGTCATTGATATCGTGTTTCAGCTTATCATATTTTTCGCGCTGGCCTGCCAGTTTATCGAGGCGGAAAATTTCCCCGTCGTGGTGCCGATGGGCTGCGACTCTGCCCAGAGCGAGGTCGAATCGCAGTCAGCTTACGCCACGGTGACGGTTATAAAAACCGGCGGCGCGATGAGCGATTTTGCCGTCGGGTCTGAGAAAATCTCAGCGTCAAACTATGGCGACCTCGCCGGCAAGCTCGCCGGGCTTATAAATGACCGGCTGGAAACCCTGCCCGCCGACGGCAGGGTCGTCACCCTGCGTATCGACAAGGACGTTCCTTATTCCGAGGCCCAGTACGCCCTCGCCGCCGTCGCCGAAAGCACCGCAGCCGACATCCGCCTGGCGGTGATGAAAGACGCAGAGGCCCAAAGGTAGCGGATTATTTTGTTGGATTTTTCGCAGCGTGGCCCTTTACGCGGATTCCTTTTTGAGCGAGGGCTGTTTTGCGGCGGACAAAGGCACTTTACCTTCGACGATGTCTTTTGTGATTACATATTTTGAGGGTTTGGCCTCCTCGGGCAGCTGATACATCAAATCAATCATCAATTCTTCGGCGCTGGAGCGTAGCGCCCGGGCGCCGGTGTCGTGCTTGAGGGCCTTTTGGGCCAGGGCGTGCAAGGCGTCGTCGGTGAATTCAAGCTCGGCGTCTTCCATCTCAAATAACTTCTGATACTGCCTGATAAGAGCGTTCTTGGGCTTTGTGAGGATATCGATAAGGGCGACCTCATCAAGAGGCGACAGGACCGTGATAACGGGCAGGCGACCGACGAATTCGGGTATCATTCCGAATTCGATTATGTCTTCGGGGATGACCTGCTGAAGGATGTTTGTCAGCTCGGCCTTTTGGTCCGGCTGCGCCGACAGCTCCGAGCCAAAGCCAATCATTTTTCTGCCTAAGCGTTTCTTGATGATGTTATCGAGTCCGACGAACGTGCCGCCGCAAATGAACAGGATGTGCGAGGTGTCGATTTGTATGTAGCTTTGTTCGGGGTGTTTTCTGCCGCCCTGCGGCGGGATATTGGCTATTGTCCCTTCCAACATCTTCAAAAGCGCCTGCTGGACGCCCTCGCCGGAGACGTCGCGGGTAATTGAGACGTTCTGATTGGTCTTGCCGATTTTGTCGATTTCATCGACGTAAACGATGCCTCGTTGTGCGGCTTCGAGGTCGAAGTCGGCGTTCTGCAAAAGGCGAAGCAGGAAGTTTTCGACGTCTTCGCCGACGTAGCCCGCCTCGGTGACGGTGGTCGCGTCGCAAATGGCGAAAGGCACGTCGAGAAATCTCGCCAGCGTGCGGGCAAGAAGCGTCTTGCCTGAGCCCGTCGGACCTACGAGCAGAACATTGGATTTATCTATCTCAACGTCGCTATCCTTGGTGTCGGTGTGGAGCAGTCGCTTGTAATGATTGTGAACCGCGACGGAGAGACGTTTTTTGGCCGGCTCCTGGCCGATGACGTACTGGTCGAGGTATTCCTTGATTTCTCTGGGGTTGGACAGTTTTTTAGTGCCGATGCCGGTTCGACTTGCCTGTCTGCGGTTTTGCCGGATTATGTCGCTGCACAGCCCCACACAGTCCGGGCAGATAAATACCTTGTCCGGACCTTCGATGAAGGTATCCTGCTGGCCGCTTGCGCGCCCGCAAAAGCTGCAAACGGCCCTGGTCCGGCTGTTGTCCGATTGTTTTGTCATTTGCTGTCCCGTATTAGGTTCGGTTTTGGTGTTGCTATATTGTAAGTCGGCTGATTGTCCGTTGCAACTTAATCAATCGTTATTCTGCAGTTGCTCTTTAAGCGCAGCGAGTTTCTCGGCCCAGGGGCGGGGAATTTCGCTGTAACTATTTTGCAGGACTTCGATAGTGTGGCGAAGGTCCCCGGCGTTCGTGGCGGGTAGTTTCCCCAGACAGGCGAGCTCATAAAATTTGGCCCGCCACCAGTTCCAGCTTTTTTGGTTCGGCGTGGGCGATTCGTTTCGTCTCAGCTCGGCAATTTTTGCCCAAAGCAGGGCTGCCTGGCTAAAGTCGCCCTGTGCCGTAAGAAATCGGGCCTGCGGGCGAATCCGGTTTGTGTCGTTTTTGTCGGCTAAGGAATCAAGCAAAGTATGTGCAAAGTCAGGGTTGTCTCGGAGGATTGTTACTTCGGCAAGCGTCAGGGCGGTTTGCTGGTCATTGATTGATTTACGAGCAAACCGAGCGAGGCGCTCGCAGTTTTTCAGCATTTCGTTGAAGTCATCGGCCTGTTGCTCCCAGATTTCTGCCTTGTCTAAAACTTCGGATAATAATGCGACGGCCTGTGGGGCAATCGAATTGTCGTTTGTGTCGATGGCCCGCGACATAAAGCCGGCTGATTCTTCAAGCCGACCTGATTGCCGCAGCGCCTCTGCTCTGAAAAAATCATATCTTGATTCCGCCTCGACGTTGCTCGCCACAGGCGCCTCGACGTTGTCGAGAATATCGAGAACTTTTTGTGCTGATTGCAGGTTCGCGTCATCGAGGAGTAGTTGGCAGTAAAGATTGATTGCTTCCCCTGGCTTCCGTCTTCCGCCTTCTGGCCCCGCGACGATTTTTTCGAGGAGCCGGCGGGACTGGTCGCTTTTGCCGCAGAAATATAAGGCCGAGGCGTAAAGGGACTCGATTTCACCGAAGTTCGGGTCGCTGTTGGCCTCTGCAATTGAAAGGTAATTTTCAAACGCCTCGCAGACAAGAGGACAGTGGTCCGCGGTCCCGGTAAGGAGCTTGCGGGCGAGACCGACGGCCTGCGTTGCAAGTTCGCCGGCGCTCGCGTCGCTGTCCCTGGCGCTTTGCGACAGGCGGCTGGCATCCACCAAAAGCCGGACCGCCTCCGCGGGCGAGGTGTCAACAACCGACATTGCCGCAATAAAGAGAATCCTGGGCGTGCGAAATTTGTCGGCGCCTGACAATCGCCGGATGATGTCTGCGGAGCCGGCAAAGTGGTCGCCCCGGGCGGCTTGTGCGGCAAGCTCGGCCTCGAAGGCGGTCAGGGGCAGCGAATTTACGTCGGCAAGTCCGTCTTGTTTGTACCGGCTTTGCAAATCGTCGAGTATGAGCTTGCCAATGTCGTCCCGTATAAATGGGAACAGTTGCACCGTCTTGCCGAGCGACTGCGGGGCAAAGCGATGCTGAAGACAGCCGAGCTGCATCACAATTTCGCGGTCGGATTTGCAGTCGGTTTGGGCGATTTGCTCGGCAAGGTTGTTTAGTTCGTTTGGCTCGGAAGGGCCGAAGCGTTTTATTTGTTCCAGTGAGCTCTTCAGGGATTCACACTGGCTCAAGTCAGATTTGGCTCTCAGTTTGAAAAATTGTTGTTCGGCTTGGCTTTGAAATTTGCCATCTACCCGTGCGATGTAGTAGTCGATTTCCAGTTTGCTGATTTGAGTTTTTTGCAGGTCTGCTGCCAGTTTCCGCCACACGCCCGTTTCGCCGAATCGGCTCTCCCAGTCGTCTCCCTCATAGTCCTCGATTTGCTTTTTAAGAGCGTCTTGGTCATTTGCGATTTGTTCAAGGTCGTCAGATGCCTTTGTCGCAAGTGCGCGTATGGTCATTTTGTCGTTGGGGTCGGCAAGACCGCCGGCATATTCGTATCGCATACGGATTTTGAAGGTCTGCGAAAAAAACGAGTCCGAAATTTGACTCGCTTTTTTGGCGGCGTCGTTCACGTCGTCGCCGGCGGGCAACGTATCGGAGGCAATTGCGGGCACGGGCAGAGACAGTATGAGCAAAACCACCGACAGGCGGCATTTTCTGCTAACGGCGAGTGTCATTTTCCGGCGCCTCCGTCATCCGGAACGTTATGTCGGTCAATCCCATACCGAAGAGAACGTTGTAAATTTTGGCTAAGTATTCCCATTTTACCTCGCCGCCACAAATGATTTCGACGGGGTCGGCTGCGTATCGTTTCTGTTCTAAGAGGCATTGTCTGGTTTGCTCCATCAGCACGACAAGCCCTTCGTCGGGATTTTGTGCGGGGATGTCGACGATGTATGACGAGCCGATTTGAACCCGGCAGCCCGCCTCGCCCGACGAGCGAGCGAGTCGAGGCGGGCCGGCGTCAGTTGCGGATATTTGAATAATCAACGGCTCGGGCTTGACCATGGTTCGGACGCCGGCGATGGCGACGGGCAGTTGCAGCGGGAGAAAATCCTCTTTCGGCCTCCACTTTGCGGTGACAAGGAAGAAAATCAGCAGCAGGAAAATCATATCTATCATCGGTGCCATGCGCAGGCCGATGTTGGAACGACGCGGGATGTTAAGCCGGTTCGTTTTATTGATGTGTCCGAATATGTCCACGCTTTCCTCCCTGTCAGCGGAGCAAAATTTAGCTGCTGTTTTTCTTCACAAATTCGGCGCCCTTTTGGATGGCTTTTTTGTTAAGCGGTATTGTGACGTGGTATCTCTCGGCGAGGACGTCCGGCAGGCAGTCGGCTGCCGCCTCGGGGCTGAAAAGCCCGCGCTTTTGAAGATACGCCCCCAACGCCACCATATTGGCGACCTTGATACTGCCCAGCTCAACTGCGATTTTATCAGCGGGGATTTGCACAATCTCGATTGACTCGTCTAATTTCGGCATCCGGTCAATCAGGGAGCTATTCATTACGAGCAGCCCGGCGGGTTTTATCTTGGGTCCGAATTTTTCCAGCGACGCCTTGTTCATAGCGATGAGGGCGTCCGGCTTGTCAATTACCGGCGACGAGATTGGCTCGTCGGCGATAACAATCACACAGTTTGCTGTCCCGCCCCGGACCTCCGCGCCGTATGAGGGCATAAATGTAACCTCTTTACCCGCTTTCATCGCGGCCTGCGCAAGCAGTTTGCCGGCGAGGATTATCCCCTGGCCGCCGAACCCGGCGATAATAACCTGCTCCCAGGAGCCGTTGTTCTGCATATCAGCCCTTCAATCGACCGAGCGGAAAGACCTTGGTCATTTCGTTTTGAATCCAGAGCATAGCATCGGCAGGCGACAATCGCCAATAGGTCGGGCAAGGCGAGAGCAGCTCGACAAACGATAGTCCCTTTGCCCCTTTTACCTGCAGCTCAAAGGCGTGCTTGAGAGCCGCCTTGGCCTTGCGAATATGAGACGGGCTGGCAAGAGCGCATCGCTCGATGTAAATTGCGCCCGGCAGAATTGCAAGTAACTCCGATACCTGGAGAGGATAGCCCTGACCGTCGGCCCGTCTTCCCTCTGGAGTGGTTGCAGTAATTTGTCCTAACATAGTGGTTGGGGCCATTTGTCCGCCCGTCATTCCGAATACGGCGTTGTTTATGAAGACAACCGTAAATTGTTCCGCCCTGTGTGCTGCGTGGATGATTTCCGCGGTGCCGATGGCGGCTAAGTCGCCGTCGCCCTGATAAGAAAAAATGATTTTTTCGGGATTGGTCCTCTTCATACCCGTTGCAACCGCCGGTGCCCTGCCGTGCGCGACCTCAATCATATCGACGTCGAAATAATCGTAAGCCAGCACCGCGCAGCCGACCGGCGCTATGCCGATGGTCTTGCCGCGAATGCCTAATTCGTCGATTACCTCGGCAATCAGCCGATGCGCGATACCGTGCCCGCACCCCGGACAATAATGTGTCGGGCAATCTTTAAGCGTTCGCGGCCTTGTAAACACTTTCTGCATCATTTTTTCTTATTTGGCTTAATCGTCAGCTCTCGTGTTTTTTCGAAGACCTGCTCGACGGTTGGGACGCCGCCGCCGGGTCTGCCCCAGAACACCACGGGCGCCTTGCCTGCGATGGCGAGGCGCACGTCCTCGACCATTTGGCCGCAGCTCATCTCGACGACGAGAAAGATTCGCAGCTCGTCCGCCGTTTTGCTTATTTGTTCGGATGGGAATGGCCAGAGCGTAATCGGCCTTATCAAACCGGCCTTTATGCCCTGCCGCCTTGCCTTTTCGACTGCGCCGCGAACGATTCGGGCCGCAATGCCGTATGCCACCACGATTATGTCGGCGTCCTCAACCTTGTATTGTTCGCAGCGGATTTCTTTTTTTTCGATTTGGCGATACTTCGCCTGCAGGTCGTAGTTGTGCTGCTCCACGGCGCCGTCTGCAAGCCAGAGCGAGCGGACGATATTTTGTTTTCTGCCTTCGGCTCCTGTTAAGACCCAGTCCTTTGGCGGCAGCTTGGGGCGTGGTTTTTTCGAGATGACTATCGGCTCCATCATTTGGCCTAAGATGCCGTCGGCAAGAATTATAACCGGTATTCGATAAAGGTCCGCCAGGTCGAAGGCCAGAGGCATAATATCGACGAACTCCTGAACGCCGGACGGGCCGAACACAATGCAGTGGTAGTCCCCGTGGCCGCCGCCTTTTACGGCCTGAAAGTAATCACCCTGCGATGGTGCGATGTTGCCTAAGCCGGGACCCCCTCGCATCACGTTGACGATGACACTGGGCAGTTCAGCGCCGGCAAGATAACTTATTCCTTCCTGCATCAAGCTGATGCCCGGGCTTGAGGAGCTGGTCATAGCGCGCTTGCCTGTGGCCGATGCGCCGAAGACCATATTTATCGCGGCCAATTCGCTTTCGCTCTGTATGAAGACCCTGCCCTCTTCCGCCATCCTTTTTGACATATAGGCGGTGACTTCGTTCTGAGGCGTGATAGGATAGCCGAAGTACGCGTCGAGGCCGGCCTGTATCGCCGACTCCGCCATCGCCTCATTTCCGCACATTAATACTCGTTCGCTCATATTTTTTACTTCGAGACCAGGTTATTTATTTTGTTTTTTTTTGCGGGGTCGATGGATTTTACGTTGCTTACACCGCCATCTCGATAGACCTCGATTGCACAGTCGGGGCAGACGACGGCGCAGTTTGCGCAGCCGGTGCAGCCGGGATTAGTGGCCTCAGCAGGGAAATAACCCTTGCTGTTGGCCTTCTTGGAAATACTGATGACGTTGTGGGGGCATACTGTGACGCAAAGTGCGCAACCTTTGCAGCGTTCTGCGTCCACTATGATTTTACAGGCCATTTGAGTATAATAGCGTAGAAATCGTGTGGAGTAAAGGACAAACATAGCAGACAACGGCAACGTATGAAAGGAGTTATCTGATGAAAACGATGCGCATATCAGTTTTAGCGGTATTTATAGTTTTGCTGGCTTGGGTAATGACTCACGCTGCTGGCTGTCTTGCGGCGGCAACGGGGGCCAACAAACCGCCTGCGGCGAGCAAAGCCGAGCCGCAAATCCCCCCTCAAATTCAGGAGCAATGGCTGGGCGACCTGCCCGGTCCTGCCAATGTCATTGTCCGCTCGGCCACCACGAACGGATGTCATTTGGCCTGGGTGGAACCGCGCGGCTCACAGGCAGTCGTGGTCGTGGACTGTCGGGAGGGGCTGGCGTATGACAGTATTGAAAGTGGAACCCTTATGTTCAGTCCCGACGGCAGGCAGGTGGCGTATGTAGCCGGGAAAGGCGTCAAGCACTTTGCAGTCATAAACGACCAGCCGGGGACGGAGTATGACGACATTGTGAAGGATACTCTCACTTTCAGTCCCGACGGCAAACATCTGGCGTATGCTGCTCACAAAGGCAACTTGCAATTTGTGGTTGTGGATAGCCAGATGGAACCGGCGTATGACAGGATTGGAAAGGAACCTGTTAGCTTCAGTCCTGACGGCAAACGGGTTGCGTACGTGGCCGCCAAGGACGGCAGGTGGTTTGTGGTCGTGGATGGCAAAGCGGGACCGGCGTACGGCGGAATCGGCAAAGCAACCATCATCTTCAGTCCCGACGGCAAACGCCTTGCCTATGTAGCTGCCAAAGCTGACAAGTGGTTTGTGGTCGTGGATGGTAACGCAGGACCGCAGTATGACAGAATCGGAACTCCCGTATTCAGTCCCGACGGCAAACGTCTGGCGTATGCCCCCGAGAGAAACAGCAAACGCTTTGTGGTCGTGGACGGTAACGCAGGGCCGGAGTACGACAGAGTCGGAACTCCCGTCTTTAGTCCCGACGGCAAACGCCTGGCGTATGCTGCCGAGGAAAATGGCAAACGGTTTGCGGTCGTGGATGGTCAGGCGGCCCCGGCGTATGATGGAATCGCAAAGCTTGTATTCAGCCCGGACGGCAGGCACCTGGCTTACGGGGCCAGGAAGGGCAACAAGTGGTTTGTGATTGTGGATGGCAAGGCGCAGCCGGAGTATGACGTATTTTTGGAAGGAACTCTCACTTTCAGTCCCGACGGCAAACGCCTGGCGTATGGCGCAGGCATTGCCGACAAACGGTTCGTGGTCGTGGATGGCGCCCCGGGACGCGAGCTTCAGGGGATTTTAGGTGCCCTTATCTTCAGTCCTGACAGCAAACACCTCGCGTACGGCGCTGCCGGTAAAGAGGCCTGGTACTTTGTGGTCACAGACGGCCAGTCGGGACCGTGGTATGACGGGATTTCATCCGGCCCCGTGTTTTTGAAGGATGGCACGTTGGAATATATTACATCCAAAATCGATTCACTTTACCGCGTAAATTACAAACCGTAGAACGCTGTCTACTGTTTGAGGAAGAGGTAATAGAGCCGGCCTTCCTGGTAGGTCTGGCCCGCTAATTTGCCTGCCTCGTCGCCCACGCCAAGATAAATGTCGCATCGGCCCGCTGCGCGGATGGCGCCGCCCGTGTCCTGGTCGAGTGCAAAGCCGGCGTATGGGTCGATGTAGGTCTGCCCGGCTATGTTGCGGGGAAGATTGGTGGTGAAAAACACCAGACAGGCCCGCGGGAAAATGGTTTTGTCGGTGGCGATACTTCTATAGGCAATAACCGGCTCATTCAAACTGCCTCGCGGTCCGCTATCAGCGGCCCGGCTGAAAAAGACAAATCTGGGGTTGAGCTGGGTGTATTGCCGAACAAGGGCGGTGTCGCCCCTGAAGTAATCCATCAGGGAAGCCAGATTGACACGGTCAGGCGGAATCTTTCCCTCGTTGATGAGCTGCTTTATGATGCTTCGATATTCGTGGCCGTTGTTGGCGGCATAGCCGTATGTTACGAGCCGGCCATCAGGCATACGGATAATTGCGGAACCCTGAACCTGCGCGACGTAGCATTTGAAGGGGTCGTCGAGCCAGACGATTTCAGCCCCGGCCAGCGTATTTGAGTTTTCGATTTCAGCGCGGGCGGGGTAGGGGATTGTCCGCCCGTCGCTGCTGCGCCTGCCTAAAATTTGCCCATCATCACCTTTAACCAGGTCGTCGGGCTGGCGGTAGAGGGGATATTGGAATCGCACCGTCTTAACGGCCGAGCCGTCGAAGATGGGGGTGTAGTAGCCGGTAAACAGAACCGTGCCTGCGTCGTCGCAGCCGACGGACTCATAAATGTCGAATCGCCGGCGGATGGCATCGTTGAGCTGCTGGCCCGTCAGTCCGGATTTGAGCAGGTCTTTGAATGACATAAGCGAACGCACAGCATGTTTGTGTGTAATGTCGACATAAGGGAAGAAACGCTCGCTTGATGGCTTTTGGAGATAGTCGAGCGAGTTGTCGATGGCGCCGGAGAGATTGGCAAGGTTGTGGCAGGCGTCCGTGAAATCGGGGATTTCGACGGGGTTGGTGATTTTTCGTAGCGCCAATTGGCCGGGCGCAAGCGGCCTGTCGTATTGGGGGGCGATGATGCGGGCACGAGGTCTTTGACAGCCGACGGCTGCAAAAATCAACGAAGCCACACCGAGTGCAAGCAGTATCCTGTTTCTCATAGTTTTCCTTCTTTAAAAAGACAAGAATGTCACAGTGCAACCGAAGAGCAGGGTCTTATAAATACTGAATCGGTGATATAGGGAAGGATTCTTTAATCTCGCACCTATTTTGAGGGATTGGAGCTGATTTGTGTGAGGGGCGGTCTTGAGGTAGGCGCCTCGAACTACAACAGTCCCTAATTACTCAATATAGGTGCGGGATGCGAAAAAAAAAGAAGGAGTATCACTGGGGTCTCACGAGCACCCACACCCAAAATGCCCTACGAGAGCCACGCAAGCGATACTCCTTGTATCGTGATGACCTGCACCCGCAATATACCAGTGGAAACGGGTCGTGGCCGTAATGCTCGATGGAATTAACCAATAGTATACTCTACGCGAATCCCGTTGTCAACGGCAATCAGAACATTCCTGATTTTGCGAGTGAAAATACCTGACTCGCTGCACCCTGTTTTTCGCCGCTCGTGACTCGTCGCTCCAAGAAAGCGAGTCACGGGGGCCGGGTCACGGGCTTATGTTTCGAGCGATGTAAGTCCTTTGCGGATGGCGTATTTGGTCAGTTCGGCGACGGTGTGGATGTCTAATTTGCTCATTATCTGTCGGCGGTGGGTCTCGACGGTCTTGGTGCTGATGTGCAGTTTCAGGGCGACCTGTTTTGTTGAATTGCCTTCGGACATAAGCTGCAGAACTTCACGTTCTCTGTCGCTGAGAACATCGGAATTGGAGAAATCGGCCTTTGAGAGGCGGTGGAGGTAGTCCTCGACGACGACGCCGGAAATCGAGGGGCTAAGATAGGTCTTGTTGTCGATGACCGCGCGTATGGCCCTTGTAAGCTCCTCGAAGGCGCAGTCCTTGAGCAGATAGCCGCTGGCGCCGCTTTTTAGCATCTCCGTGACGAAAAGCGTATCGGAGTGCATGGAAAGCGCGATGATTTTGATATCGGGGGTTCTCGAAAGGATTTGTCTGGTGGCCTCGGCTCCGTTCAGGTTCGGCATAGTCACGTCCATAATGACCACGTCCGGGGCCATCTCCGCTGCCAGCCGAACTGCGGTGCGCCCGTTCTCGGCCTCGGCGACGACCTCCATATCACGTTGCTTTTCTAACAGCGAGCGAAGACCCTGGCGGGTGATTTTATGGTCGTCCGCCAATAGGATTCTCAGATTCATTTGTTTACTCCTGCATTATCCCTTGTTTTGTTTCCACCGGCCTCGCCTTTGTGTCCCGCGTCCGCCATCAGGCGTCCCTAACGGGAGTGCGTTTTGCGTCAGATGGCGTTCAGTGCTCGGTGTCTTCTGTCCTCTGCCTGCCTTGCTGCGTAGCCCTTTGGGCCTGCCCTCCGTAGCCCGTCGTGTGGGCGAAGGAGGGTCCTCCGTCTTCTGGATTGGGACGGTTAGGATAATTCGTGTGCCGTGGCCCGGACTGGAGCGGATGTCGACGCTTCCGCCGATGTGGTCGAGCCGTTCTCGGATATTGAACAGACCGAAACCTCCTTGTCTTCTGTCGAGGACGGAAAGCGGGGCTGGGCTGCTGTCTCTGCGTCTGGATGCTCGCCTCGCTTCGCGGGCGAAGCGGGCGTCAAAGCCGACTCCGTCATCCTCCACGGTCACCAGGATGCGGCCGCGCACCCTCTTGGTGGACACCTTCGCCTTGCCGGCGCTGGCGTGCTTGACGACGTTGACTAAAAGCTCGCGGACCGCCTGGAACAACAGCACGCGGACGTCGGTGTCGAGGGGTTTTGGTTTGCCGTCGTCGCAAAACTCGACGTCGAGACCGAAACGCTCTCTGGTCTGTCTTACTAACCAGCCAACCGCTGCCTCAAAACCAAGCTCGTATAGAACGGGCGGGCTCATCTCGAAAGTCAGCGTCCTGGTCGCCTCAATTGTCTGGGCGAGCAGGTCGATTACCTCGTTGAGCGACCTGGCCAGGTCTGGTTTTGCGTTGTCGGCCAGCGCCTCAATCCTCATTTTGGAGATGGCGAGGTTCTGGCTGATGTGGTCGTGCAGCTCGGTGGCGATTCGACGCCTGAGCCGCTCCTCGGCCAGCGAAAGCTGCGAAGCAAGCGAACGCAGCTGCTGCTGGTAATGGGCAAGGTCGGCGGTCCTTTGCCGCACGCGCGTCTCCAGCTCATCGTGGGACTTTCGCAGTATCTCCTCTGTGTTTTTGCGACCAGTGATGTCATACATAACGCCTTGGAGGCACAGTGGCCTGCCTTCCGAATCCTCGACAATCCGGGCGTCGTCGCGTACCCACATTACACGACCATCGCGCGCAATCATACGATATTCGGAGTTGAACGGCTGGCCCGTCCGGTGAGACGCGGCGACCTCGGCCATAACTCGTCGGCGGTCATCAGGGTGGAGCATTTTTCGCCAAAGGTCGGGGTCGCCGCGGTAATTGGCCTGCGAAACGCCCAGCATCTCCTGAACCTGCGGGCTTACATAGAGCGTCGTGCTCGCCTGGTCCAGCGCCGCCGTGTAGGTGACGGCGGGCAGCTGCTCAACGAGCAGGCGGTATCTTTGTTCGCTTTCCTGCAGGGCCTGTTTACTTTGCATTTGCCGGGTGACGTCGGTGAAAAATCCCACGCTGCACTGCCTTTGGTCTATCAGAACACCGGCTGTGTTGAGGTTCACAAAAAACACCGTCCCGTCCTTGCGGAGGCAGGGGATGTTTTGAGACGATATTTTTCCGCCCTGTTTCTGGGCGGTGAAGTGGGCGTCTATGTTCTGCGCGTGTTCCCTCGGGTGCAGGTCGTGTACGGTCATTTTACGAAGCTCTTCTTCGGTGTGTCCGAGCATTTTGCAAATAGCCGGGTTGGCGTATTTTAGCCGCTTTGTTTTAATCTCGGCGATGAGGATGCCTTCGCTGGCCGACTCGAATATCGCCTTGTATCTGGCCTCGGATTCCAGCAGGGCCTCTTCCGCCTTTTTACGTTCGGTGATATCCCGGTTTGAGCCGATGATGCCGATTATCCTGCCGGTGCTGTCCCGCCAGGGCAGCTTTGTAATAAGAGCCCACAAAGGTTGTCCTGTCCGGTCTACACCGGCCCTTTCCAGGTTGACTAATGGCTTGCCGCCTTTTATTATCCGTTGCTCCTCGGCGTAAAAGACGCTGGCCTTCTCGGGCGGATACAGGTCAAAATCGGTCTTGCCTGTCAACCATCCTGAGGGTGCCGGCCCTTCGCGTTCGGCGACGGCTTTGTTGTAGGTGACGAATCGGCATTTTGCGTCCTTGACGTACAGACGGTCCGGCAAACTGTCTATCAGCGTCCGCAGGATTTTGACCTCCTCAACAAGCTGTTTTTTTGTCTTCTTGGAGTCGTTCATAGGTCTATGTGCCGTCAGTGACGGTATCCTGCTGTCCCAGCCCGAAGGCCTTCAGCCAAAGCTCGGTTTCACTTTCGGTCAGCCCGCCGCGTTTTCCGCTCGGCTCTTTGCTTTTTCTTTGCTTTGCCAGCCGCTTTTCTACGTCGCCCCAGAAGTCCTCGGATTTTACGGCCTTTGCCTTCCGTGCGGCTGCGGCGTTGCGCAGCCGGCGGTCGCTGCTGACGATGGTCAATCGTCTCGGTGCGGTGCTGGCCAGTATCCTTTGCTCGATGACGGTATCGCAGTCGCTCTTCCGGCCAGAGAAGGTAACCTCCAGATTCCTTATATTATCGAATTCGGTTTTGTTCGGCGGCCCTGTCCCGTCGAATATGATTTCGGCCCTCTCGCCGACCACGCCGAAGTATCTGTCGAGGATTCTGCATAACGCTGCGTCGGTTATTGATGGGGCTTCCTCGGCGTTTCCGATAGACCACAGCAGATTGTGACCGTCGATAATAACCGGCATCGTTCAATCCCGCCTTGCTTACGGCGGACAAGCTTCTGCAGAAAACCTTATTTCCCCGTCGACGATTGTCTTCTCGACTTTGCCCTTGACTTTCCATCCGTGATAGGGGCAATTTCTGCTTTTTGAGCGGAATTTGTTCACGTCGATTTTGTATTCGGTGTCCGGGTCGATTATGGTGACGTCCGCCTGTTTGCCCCTGCTCATTGTCCCCTTGTCAACACCGATTATTTTTGCCGGCTTTTCGGTCATCAGGCGAATCAGTCCGGGCCAGTCGAGAATGCCCGGCTCAATCAGCGCCTTGACGTAAAGCCCCAGCGCGCATTCCAGCCCGGCTATACCAAAGGGCGCAGCCAGAAACTCAAGCTCCTTCTCGCTGGCCAGATGCGGGGCGTGGTCAGTGACAAGGGCGTCTATCAGCCCCTCGGCAATCGCCTCTTTCAGTGCCTCGATATCCCTTTCGGTCCGCAGCGGAGGATTTACTTTGTAGTTGGTGTCGTATTCGGCGCAACATTTCTCGGTCAGCAGCAAATGGTGCGGCGTCACCTCGCAGGTGACGGGCAATCCCTGTTTTTTCGCGGCCCGAATAAGCTCTACCGAGCCGGCTGTTGAGATATGCTGTGCGTGGTAGCGGACCGTGCCCGGCTTGATTTTTTTGACAAGCTGAATATCGCGCCACAGCATTGCCTCTTCGGCTAACGGGTCAAGCCCCGGCAAGCCCAGTATCGTTGAGTAATAGCCGGAGTTCATCACACCCGGGCCCGCGATTCTGTCGTCCTGACAGTGCTGGGCGATTACGACGTTGAACATCTGTGCGTATTTCAGCGCTCGCAGCATCACTGCGGGGTCCCCAACGCCGGAGCCGTCGTCGGTGAAGCCGACTGCGCCCGCCTCGGTCATAAAACCCATCTCGGCAAGTTCGACTCCCTCTCTGCCTTTCGTGATTGCGCCCATAGTATAGACGTGCGTCTTTCTGGCTTTGCGCGCCTTGCGATGGACGTACTCGACGTCGGTTTCGTCTTCTATGGGCGGTGTCGTATTAGGCATACAGACGACTGATGTGAAACCTGCCGCGACAGCCGCAGCCGAGCCGCTTGCAATGGTTTCCTCTTCTTCATCGCCCGGCTCGCGGAAGTGAACGTGGATATCAATCAATCCCGGCACGACCAATTTCCCCGTCGCGTCAATAACCGTGACTCGGGACCCGCCTGCCCCACGTAGCTTTAGCGAAGAGGGGTGACTCGTGCCTCGTTCGAGCGACGAGCGACGAGCCACGAGCGACGAGATTCGCCCGACCTCAGCGAACTTCTCATCGACAATCAGCACGTCGCACTTCTTGTTTATGCGATTGGCCGGGTCAATCACGTGTCCGTTTTTTATTAGTAGTTCATTGCCCATAAGACCATTATCTTATACCTGTCCCGCCGCTTCAGCGGCGGCCTGATTTACCAAAAACAACACCGCCATTCTTACGGCCACGCCGTTTGTCACCTGCTGCAGGATTACGCTGTTGCGCCCGTCCGCGACTTCGCTTTCCATCTCCAGCCCGCGGTTTATCGGGCCCGGGTGCATAACCAAAATGTCGGACTTCGCCCTTTTCATACGGTCAACGGTCAATCCGAAATAGTGCGAGTACTCGCGGACCGACGGGAACGGGTTGCCGCCCAATCGCTCGAACTGAATACGAAGCATATTTATAACGTCAACTTTTTCGATGACCTCGTCGAGCGAATAGCTTACCTTGACGGGGAGCTGGTCAACTTTGGGCGGAATCAGCGTCGGCGGCCCGACGAACGTCACCTCGGCCCCGAGCTTTGTCATCGCCCACATATCGCTGCGGGCGACCCGCGAGTGCGAGATGTCGCCCACTATGGCGATTTTGAGCCCCTCCAGCGACCCCTTGAGTTTGCGAATCGTATAGGCGTCGAGCAGGCCCTGCGTCGGGTGTTCGCAGTAGCCGTCGCCCGCGTTGACCACGCAGGCATTGATATATTTGCTCAACAGCGTTGGTGCCCCGCCCGCGCCGTGCCGGATGACGACAATGTCTATACCCATCGCCTCGAGGTTGCGGGCGGTGTCCAAAAGCGTTTCACCCTTGCTGACGGAGCTGTCTTTTTTGGTGAATTCAATGACGTCGGCGCTCAGCCGGCTGGCTGCCAAAGCAAAACTGTTTCGCGTGCGGGTGCTCTCCTCAAAGAACAAATTCACCACTAATTTGCCTCGCAGCGGCGGTGCCTTCTTGACGGCCCGCCTGCTTATCTGCTCAAATCCGGCGGCGGTATCGAGAATGTAAGTAATCTCATCTGCGCCAAGCTCACGCAGACCAAGAAGGTGTTTGCGCTCCCATTTGAATTCCCTCGTTCTGGTCTTCACAGCCATACTTGGCATCTCGCTTAAATTATATTTTGCCCGGCCTATTCGACGACGACCTGCTCCTTGCCGTCCGATTCTTTTAACAACACCTGGACGAGTTTGCCCGGTTTGGCGTTTGCCCTGTAGCCGGCGTAGTCGGCCTGTATCGGAAATTCCCGACCTGCCCTGTCGACAAGAACCGCCAGACGAATCGCCTTCGGCCTGCCTAAATCTATAAGCGCATCCATCGCCGCACGCGCGGAACGACCCGTGTGCAAAACGTCGTCTACGAGGATTATGATTTTGTCGTCTATATCGAATCCGATTTCGGTGGTGCGAACCTTTGGCTGGGTATTGCCTTTGGGGGAGTTAAGGTCGTCGCGGTAGAGCGTGATGTCGAGGGTTCCGCAGGGCACCCCGCCTTTGATTTTTTTGGATAATCGCCCGGCTAAACGCTGCGCTAAAATTTCGCCTCTGCTGCGGATTCCTATTACGGCGATTTTGATGTTATCAGGCCTGTCGGCAACGATTCGGCCGGCTAACTTGTCTAAAATCCCGTCGATTTGTTTGGCGTTCAGCAATATCTTCATTTATCCCCGCTGTCCGGGTTCAGGGAAAGTATACCAGTTTGGGAATTGAAAGGCAAGCCCGCCTTTTACATCCGGCGGACAGGTTTTCTGTCCCGTTAGGGATGGCCAAGTCCATAAAATAAACCGCGCCTCCAAACAGGTTGTCGGTGCCGCTGGTTTTACCCGGGGTCTTCCTTGCAGAAACCGATGATGTGCAATACAATCTCATTAAGATGTTGCGTCTGGACTATACGACGCCGTCCGCCTGTCCCTGAATGTCGTAGGCAGGGGAGCGCAGTCGAAGGGCTAAACGCTGACTTTACGCCAACGTAGCTCAATGGCAGAGCTCCGGTTTTGTAAACCGGGGGTTGTCGGTTCGAATCCGACCGTTGGCTGTCGCCACATCGTTTTTCCTGCAATATTTTTCATGTGACAAGCGTATTTAACGAATAGAATCGGTGCTGTATGACCACGCCTTTTAAGAAAGAGGAAACAGATGAAAACTGCAATTGTGCTTGTGATAACAATGGCCCTTGCGGCTGGCCCACTCTATGGCGAGGCCACCGAGCAGCCCCCACCGACGCCGGCGCAAGAGCAGCCAGAAGTTTTAACCCGCGGCCCTGTACATGAGGCCTTCGCCGAACCAGTTGACCTGAACACGCAGCCGGGCATAGTTGCCCCGGCTCAGCTGCCGGCCAACATAGAGGAAGTCCCGCCGGCAGAAAGGCCGACAGGCGAACGATTCGTCTGGATACCCGGCTACTGGGCCTGGGACTCGGAACGGAATAGCTACATCTGGGTCAGCGGCTGCTGGCGAGCTGCCCCGCCAAATATGTACTGGGTGCCGGGCTACTGGGTCAAAGTTGCCGGCGGCTGGCAGTGGATCGCAGGTTTCTGGACGCCGGTGGCAGGCGTTGGGCAGATTGAGTATCTGCCGGCCCCACCGGCAATCGATGACGTGCAACCGCCGAGGCCCACGCCATCCCCGGACAATATCTGGGTGCCTCCCTGCTGGTACTGGTATCAGGGGCGCTATGTTTGGCGGCCCGGTTACTGGCTGGTGGCTCAGGCGGACTGGGTATGGGCGCCGTCTCACTACGTTTGGACGCCGCGGGGCTATGTATTCGTCGCTGGGCACTGGGATTATGCGTTGGAGCGACGAGGTGTGCTGTTTGCGCCGGTCTATATCCCGCCGCGCGTTTATGAACGGCCTGGGTTTTCTCTGTCGCTCGGCGTTGTGGTCAATATCGGCAATCTGCAGCTTGGCCTGTTCACCTGTCCGCGTTACAGCCATTACTACTTCGGCGATTACTATGATGACGTCTATATTGGCATAGGCATCTACCCGTGGTTCGAGTGCGAGCGGCGCCATACGTGGTATGACCCGATTTATGAGCATGACCGCTGGAGCCACCGCAGAACTGAACCCGGCTGGGAGGAGCACCAGCGACGTGAGTACGATATCCGCCGCACTGACAAAGACCTTCGTCCGCCAAGGACATATCACGAGATGGAGACCCGGCAGTCCAAGCTGCCCGAGCCGCAGCGAGGGAGCATTCAGATGGCCAGGCCGATGAGCGCGGTTGTCGCCGACAAGAACGCCACAATGAAATTTGAGCAAATCAAAACTGACGCACAACAGAAGTTTTCCAGACAAGCCACTGACGTGCGCAAGTTCGGCGAGGAGCGAAGCCGTTGGGAGTCCACATCGGCAGGTCAGAAGACAGTCCAGCAACCCACGGAGCGCAAAGGCGGCAAGGTCAATCGGACCCAATCGGAGCGGGTGAAAACCCCGTCCTCACCGATTGCTGACAAGCAGGGCGTGCTTAGCATCTTCAGGAAAAGCCCGCCGCCTCGACCGGCTGATGAACAAAAAGCCGATGTCAAGGATACACGCAGTGACAAAGATACGGCCGGAGATAGAGATACGGATAGGGACAGAGATACGCCAAGAGACAGGGGGCCGCAAAGGGACAGAAAATAGCACAACAAAAACAATTGCCCCGCTAAGCCGGGACTTCGGTCGAAATGACAGATTATTCTGAGCGGGGCAAGGAGCAATCAGTGCTTTTTGTGGCTGACTTGTCCTCCGTAGCAGCGGCTTTACTTTTGCCGCTGCGAAGGATGGAACAGGTCGGCTAACTGTTGGGTGATTTGCGAGCGGCGGACCTTCCGGCGGATTGCTTTAAGCTGCGAGTGGTCGCCGACAACGATGGTCCCCCTGTCGATAATTTGGGCCGCTTCAGCAAGATGATGCAGCACAAGATGGACGGTCGCCAAATCACGAATCGCCGGGACGTGCTGCGGATTGATTTCGAGGACCCGGCTGAAGAACTCTGCGGCGTCCTCCAGCCGGCCGTTCATCGCATTGGCCAAACCAAGGTAATAATGCGCATCGGCGCCACACGGGTCGATGTCAACTGCACGCAGCAGACAATTGATTGCATAATCGATTGTCTCAGCGGATTTATCAGCCGACTTGCCTCCCCTCGCACTCCTTTGGCTGGGGGCCGGCGGCTTGTCCTCCGTAGCTTCAGCGAAGGAGGAAGCGCGAGCGACAACGGAATCCTTGGCGAAGGCAGACCTGCTGGGGGATTGCGCCGCAAGGATGAGAAACGTCGAAGCCATCGAAACAAGCACGTTCGCGTCACCGCCGGCCAGCTTCACCTCCGAAGCCAGATACGTCCTCGCATCCCCAATGTCGCCCTGCAACAGGGCAGCTAAAGCCAATCGGTACCGCGGGCCGGGCAAACACCCGTCCAGTTCCATCGCCATTTTGAACCGTTCTACCGCCTTCTTCTGGTCGCCGGCGTTAAGTGCTATCTCGCCTAAATAAAACAACGCAATGGCCGTGCAGGGCTGCAGCTCCAGCGCCCTGTTGAACTTTTCCTTTGCGGAATCAATCTCGCCCCTTTCCAGGAGGAAGAGTCCGAAATCGATAATGACGTCAACGTCGCCCGGATTTATTCGAAGCTCTTTGAGGAAATGCTGTCGGCTTCGCTCGATTTCGTCCTCAGCCCATAGCGCCTTTGCAATGTGATAGTTAATCTGCGGATGTGACGGCTCCAGTTCGGCGGTCTTGAGCCAGCAGTGAATGGCCTTTTTGTACTCGCCCCGGCTGAATAAGCTGTTGCCGATATTGTAGTAGCAAAGTGCGCAATCCGGCTTTATCTGCTGCGCCATATAGAACATCTGCTCGGCCTGGTCGTGCAGCCCCATCTCCGTATACGTGATAATCCTGTTGCAGTAGCTCGGCTCGAAGCTAGCGTCAAGCTCCTCAATCCGCTCGAAGGTCGAAATCGCCAAATCATACTGACCCATTCGGGTGTAATCGACCGCCAATGAGTTGAGAATCTCCAGGTCGCAGGGATTAAGCGCCAGCGCCGTCTCGTATTCGCCTACCGCGTCCTCGAATCTGCTCAAGCTGTCCAGCGCCAGTGCCTTGTCGAAGTGCAGCGAACAGCTCGCGGGGTTCACCTCAAGGGCGTCGTTCAGCTCCGTGATGGCCTGCGATATCTTGCCGTCCTCATAAAGCTCGAACGCCTTTTGTGCCTTTTGCTCGCCGTTGTCATACGAGCTGTACGGTGTTTCGTCGAAAACCATAAAGCCGCCTTGCCATTACGTTGGTTACATATCTCGTCTAACGGTTGCGCTGCTAGTTTCGTCCTGCCTCGGCTCGACACTGAGTCGAGACGGGTCTCTCGTCATACGTTTAACGCAACCGTAACGAGCTGCGCAACCGCAACCGTTTCGGCGTAACCTCTTACGAACCACGGGCCAACCCTCGCCGCCCACCACCCTTATCGCCAGGCAAAAGTGGGCAGGTTAGCGAATTTTTCCGCCAGGTTAAACCTCCCCAGCCGGACGGAAATTTTGCTGGTAATAGCAGCCATAACATCTTATATTTAGGCAGGTTAGCCCGCCGCCTGTGGGCGGGGGCGTTCGGCGCTCAGCAGACGGCTGCTGTTTTTATGGAAAGGACCTGTCAATGGTCTTATAATGTGCGCGGTGAAAATTATGCAATTGTCTGGAGAATCAGAACTATGAAAGAGATAAAAGGTCAGCTTACAGCCGGCAAAGGAAAGTTTGCCATCGTTGTCAGCAGGTTTAACGAGTTCATTACCGCGCGTCTGCTGGCAGGAGCCATAGACTGCCTCAAGCGGCACGGGGCCGGCGACGAGCAAATGACCGTCGTCTGGGTGCCGGGCGCCTGCGAGATTACGCTCGTCGCCAGGAAGCTGGCACAAAGCGGAAAGTTCGCCGCAGTGATATGCCTCGGCGCAGTGATTCAGGGACAGACGCAGCATTACGAGGCCGTTTGCCAGCAGGTCGTGCGGGGCATCGGCCAGATTAACTACGACTCGAAGACCCCTGCGGTCTTCGGCGTGCTGACCTGCGAAACGCTCGAAGAGGCCGTCGACAGGGCAGGCGCCAAAAAAGGCAACGCCGGTGCTGATGCAGCAATGGTGGCGATGGAAATGGCCAGCGTAATGGAACAAATTTAAATCGTTCGTGGTTCGTTTATCGGTTGCGCTGCTCGTTTCGTCTATCGCATATACGTCTTACGCTCAACGCAACCGTAACGAGTCGCGCAACCGCAACCGTTTAACGAGGTTAAGGCGTGGACCCAAGGACCAGAGCACGACAGCTCGCTATGCAGGCGCTGTTCCAGCTCGATGTGCAGGGCTCGGGATTACTTCCGGATTTGGATGGTTTTTTTACGGAGAACGCCCCGGAGGAACCTGTTCGCAAGCTCGCCTCGGACTGGACCAGAGGAACCTGGGCGAATCTGCCGGCCTGCGACGAGCTGATAACGGGTGCCGCGCTTAAGTGGAAGCTGTCCCGGCTTTCAATGGTCGATAAAAGCATACTTCGGCTGGCGGTTTACCAGTTGAGGTTCTGCCCTGACATCCCGCCGAAGGTTACTATTAACGAGGCCATCGAGCTTGCCAAAAAATTCGGCACGGACAAATCGCCGGGCTTCGTCAACGGCGTCCTCGACGGCGTATTAAAAAAGCTGCAGCCCGCAACACAGCAGACAAACCCGGGCACGGACGGCGGGGACAAGCAATGAGGAAAATTGCGGTACTAAACCAGAAGGGAGGCGTGGGCAAAACCACCACGGTCGTCAATATCGCCGCCGCACTGGCCAGCGCCGGCCAGCGAGTCCTCGCCGTTGACCTCGACCCGCAGGCACACCTCACCACACACTTAGGCGTCAATCCCGACCAAATTCAGGGCGGGACATACAAGGTCCTGATGCAGTCGGCTTCCGTCGAAAACGAGATGATGCTCGTAAGGCCAAACTTGTGGCTGTTGCCCGCAAATATCGACCTCGTCGGCGCGGAATCCGAACTCGTCAGCGTCGTCGGCAGAGAAATCATTTTGCGTGAAGCGTTAGCATCGGTTGACGATAAGCTCGATTATATCCTCGTCGATTGCGCACCGTCGCTGGGACTGTTGACGCTCAACGCCTTAGCCGCTGTCGATGAGATACTGATACCGCTTCAGCCGCATTTCCTCGCCCTGCAGGGACTTGGCAAATTGTTGCAGACCGTTGCCCTTGTGAATAGGCGAATCAATCCCGTATTGCGTGTAAAATGGGTACTGCTCTGTATGTTCGAGAGCCGGGTGTCGCTGCCAAACGAGGTCAAGGCCGATATCGAAAATTTCCTCGCAAACGCACGCAACACGGATTGTGCCTGGTCGCAGGCGCAGATTTTGCCCGTCTGTGTCCGCAGAAATATCACGTTAGCCGAAGCGCCAAGCTACGGCAAAACAATCTTCGAATACGACCCCTCTTGCCACGGCTCCGAAGATTACCGCAAAGTCGCCGAACTTATCCATAACCAGATGCAATCATCACCTGCGCAGCCCTGCCCCGTAGAAATTGTAGAAGTGCGTGCAGCAGGAATACAAAATGGAACAGGCGAAGCCCTCCAGTCGCTAATGAAGGATGCCGCGGTAGAACATCAGGAAACTCCGGCCCCAAAACCTGCTCAAGATTAATCAGCGGGTATCAGCGGCTTGCTCCCTCACCAGATGTTGCATTAGCAGATTGAAGCCGTAGGTGTTCACGAAGCAAATCTTTTTGTTGGGGGGTGGTTTAGCATCCGCAAATCCAATTGACCCGGGCCGGCTAATCTGTGATTATATGCGCCGCTTTTGAGTGTTTCTCGTATTGTGGTGCGGGGCTTTGGGGCGCAGCCGGTCTAATAAAAGGGACAAACAGGTGGTACAGGGGCGGCACATAAACGTTGAGGATACGGTTTTGGTCGAAAAATGGCAGCTTGGCGACGCCCGGGCAGCCGAACAGCTCATTGGCAAGTACCAGGGCCGCATCTACAACCTCATACTCAAAATCTGCGCAAATCCCGACGATGCCGCGGAACTAATGCAGGATACGTTTGTCAAAATATTAGAGAGCATCAACGGATTTGAGCGCCGTAGCGCCTTCTACACCTGGGCGTTTAGGATAGCGGTGAACCTGACGCTGAATCACCGTAAAAGGAAGGCGACGGTGGGTTTTTTGTCACTGGACGCCCCTGTTGCAGCCGACGACGAGGAAAGCAAACGGACGCTGGCAGCCGTGTTGCTGGACGACAAGACGCCGAGGCCGACCCAGCTCGCCGAAAACAGGGAATTGTGCGAGCTTGCTCAAAAGGCCCTCGGCATGCTCGATGATGAACACAGGACTGTCATTGTGTTACGGGATATTGAGGATATGAGTTATACGCAGATTGCGGATGTGCTGGCGGTGGAGCTTGGGACGGTCAAGAGCCGGCTCAGCAGGGCCAGGGCCGCATTGAGGCAGATTTTGGAGGCCTTTTGCGATGAAGTTTGAGAATGACCCACGGATAGAAGAGTTACTTAACGGCTTTTTGGACGGCGAATTGTCGACCTCGGAGCAGGCGGAAGTTCGGCGACTGGTTAGCAAGGACGAAGGCGTCGCTCGACGGCTGCAGGGACTTGAGAGGTGTCGGCTGCTGATGTCATCTTTGCCGCCCGCTGAGCCGCCCGCCGAAGTTATTTCGAGGATTAAAGGGTTGTTGCGCAGCCGATTGGCTGGGGGCGCCGGCGCACTCGATGATACGGAACACCTGCGCGGAGCGAAGCACCTGCTTGCACGTCAGGTTTTGGCTGCGGCGGTAATGATGGGGCTTGTCGGGCTTCTTGGTGCGGTGGTTTACAGGATTGTTAGTCCGCCTGACACGGCGCAGCGGCCTGTTGCGGTGCAGACGAGGCCGGCTGTTGCGCCGCAGGCATTACCCGTAGAAACGAAAAAAACCGTTGCTGTCGAAGATAAGGCGGACGTCGGGCTTTACTCGCTGCGATTAGCAACCACCGATTTTGCAGCCGTTGACGCATTTGTCAATAAGCTGTTGGACGAAAGCGCCGCTCTGCAGTACGACGTGACGAAGGAGCCGCCGAAACGCAGCGTTTACAGGGTTCTTTGCAGCAAGGCGGGGCTTTCGGCGCTTGTTGCTGATTTGGCGCAGGCGTGGTCAAAATTTGATTCGGCGACGCTTGTCGTGCACACAGGGGATATCGGACAATACGTGGCTGTCGAATCCGTCAGGCCGGAGCAGATTACAGACATTGTAAATCAGAATATGCCGGAGGAACGTATCCGCCTGGCGAAGGATTTCGCGGTGCTTAACAACATCTCGCAAATCACGCAGGCGGGGAAGATGCTCGCATTTTCGGACCGTACTTATCCTGAACTAACCGCCATACCCAAACCCGTCCTGACGTCCGGCGAAAAAACAGCTCCAGCCGTTCCCGAAGGCGCATCCGGCAAGTTTCGCGTGGATTTGACCATTGTGGTCACTGGCTCAACTTCGAGGTTCTGAAATCCGCCGGCCATTTTTCGGGCGGACAGCCCGAAAAATCGGGGTGACTGGACTTGAACCAGCGACCTCTTGGTCCCGAACCAAGCGCTCTAGCCAAACTGAGCTACACCCCGGATTAACTTTCGTCTATCGTCCATCGGTTACGCTGCTCGTTTCGTCAAACGCCATACGTTCAACGCAACCGAGACGAGTCGCGCAACCGCCCGGCTTCGCCTTCGGCTATGCCGAGGCGAGCAGCCGTTTAACGTGACGGTGATGTTATTATATCATACGCCGGAAATGCTTGCAAGTCACAGCAGGTCAACGGGGTCAATGTCAATGGCGACGTGAACGGCGGGGCGAATCGGCGGGTCTTTGCGAAGAGTTGCGAACAATTGGTGCAGGATTGTCGCCTGCGGTGCCTGAACGATTATCTGCATCCGGTGAAAGGTTTGTATCCTGCTGATTATGGCGGGCATCGGGCCACGGACCTTCACGGCCAAATTCTGCTGTGCGATAATCCGGTCGATTCTTTCCCGCATTAACTTGCCTGCCCGTTCGAGTTTTTCATAGGTTCTGTCCCGCAGGATAATCATCGCCAGCCGCCAGAACGGCGGCAGGTTGCACGCGATTCTGTGCTTCAATTCCTCTTTGACGAAACCATCGAAGTCGCTCTTGAGGGCGAACTGAATGGCGGGCTGATTGGCTAAAAACGTCTGGACGAAGACGACGCCCTTTTTGGCGGAGCGTCCCGCGCGGCCGGCCACCTGACTAATCAGCTGAAACGTCCGCTCGTTTGCCCTGAAATCCGGCAGATAAAGCGATGTGTCGGCGCTGATGATGCCAACCAGGGTGACGTTGGGAAAATGCAGGCCCTTGGCCAGCATTTGTGTGCCGGCTAAAACGTTAATGCGTCCTTCGCTGAAATCTTTCAATACGCGATAATAGTCGGCCCCTTTCATTGAATCACTATCAACCCGCGCGACGCGCGCCCGCGGGAATCTTCGGGCCAACTCCTCTTCGAGCCGTTGCGAGCCAAGCCCTATCATTGTCATTGATTTGCCGCAAAGGGGACATTTTTCAGGCACCAGCGTCTGTAAGCCGCAATAGTGACAGACCGCGCAGCCGGAGCGCATATGCTTTCCTGTTATCGTTTGTATTTGGGGGATAGGTGGCACGGCCATCTTGGCCGTGGAACCACGGGCTGGAAGCCCGTGCCGCTCCGTCTTATGAAACGTCAGTGTCACGTCGCAGTTTCGGCAGTGCAGTATGTGTCTGCACGAGGGGCAGAATATAAAATTGCTGTAGCCCCGGCGATTCAAAAGCAATATCGCCTGCTCATCTTTTGACAGCGTCTCGCCCAGCTGGGTCGCAAGCGGCTCGCTTATCAATGCAATACCATCACCGCTCGATGCGAAATCCTTCATATCTACTAATCGCATCTCGGGAAACGGCAGGTTCATCACCCTTTTAGTCAGCCGAACGGTTGCGAAATACTTTTTGGTTCGGCAGTTCTGCAGCGTCTCCAGCGAAGGCGTGGCGCTGCCCAATATGCAATGCGCGTCGCACAATTGCGCACGCTTGATTGCAACGTCCCTGCCGTGGTATCGCGGCGCAGTATCCTGCTTGTAGCTCGGCTCGTGCTCTTCATCGACGACGATAAGACCCACGTTGGTCAACGGCGCAAAGACCGCAGACCGCGCGCCGATTACCACGTCCGCCTCGCCCGAGCGTATCTTCTGCCACTGCGTGTTGCGCTGGGCAGCCGTCAATCCCGAATGCATTACTGCTGTCCGCTCGAACCTTGCGCTGAACCGCTGAATCGTCTGTGTGGTCAATGCAATCTCCGGAAGCAGCACGATTGCGCTTTTGGCTTTTTTGAGAACGCAGTCGACGGCCCTTATGTAAAGCTCGGTCTTGCCGCTGTCGGTGACGCCGTGCAAAAGCGTCACGCCGAAATTGCCCTCGTTTATCCGGGCGGTTATGTGCGAAAGCGCCTTTTGCTGGTCTTCGTTAAGAACCACCTTGGCCGTTCTGGCCGCCATGCCTTCAGGTATCGCAGGCAGCGCCTTCAGGACCGTTCTCTGTGTGATTTTGATTATCTGTTTGTCGGCCAGATTCCTGACGGGGACATCGGTGCAGCCGATTTCTTTGAGCAACACCTGCAGTTCGACGGCCGTCTCCGGCTCGAAGGCGCTCAGCTCTCTTAACCGCTGCACGACCCGTTTTTGCTTTCCGCGATTTAGTTCGCCGGCGACCTTGTCAATCCCATCCGGCCCAATCGCGAGATAAACGTATTTCTCTTTCTTTGCCCCCGCGCCCTTTTTGACCGCCCCAGGCACCATCGCACCGAGCACAACTCCAAGCGGACAAACGTAATAGCTGCTAATCCACCGGGCCAATTCCATCAGCCCCGCGTCAATCAACGGCTCTTTATCAACTACATCTGATATTGTTTTGAGCTTAAAGCGTTTCTGCTTTTCTTCTTTGCTTAATTCTGTTGCGACACAGAAGCCCGTTTCGAGCTTATTTGACCTGCCGAAGGGCGTTTCGACCCTTTGCCCGATTTTCACCGGCCAAAGTCCGTCCGGCACAAGGTAATCAAATTCCGAATCCACTCCGCTCTCAAACGCCACGCGAATAACATGACCTGCTGCCTCTCTGTCATTCCCGCGAGGCCTGTCCTGAGCAGAGTCGAAGAAGCGGCAATCCATTCCTTTAAACAGTTCGCCAGTTTTGTATTTGCTCATAGCGTGACGAATTGTCCCAGCACCTCAAACAGCTGTCAAGCTTGGCAAAAGTTTGGATGAGCACCTGGCCGAATATATGTAATATCAGACCTGTTGTTTCGGTAAAGGCGACACTTTGAAAAAATTTTGAGAGGACGAACAAATGCGGTCTCACGCGGCGCTTTTCCTGGTGTTTTTGTGGATATCCCTCTATCTTGCCGGCTGCGCACCGGTGATATACGAACCCTCCCTCATTTACCCGCATTTGCCGGACAGGCCCTTTCAGGAATGCTCCATCAATCTCGATTTCTATAAGCCCGTCCAGCAAAGGCCCGACCAGTACTCCAACGTCGCTCTTGCCGTCGCTGCATCAGGCGGCGGGTATCGCGCCGCCAACTTCGCTGCCGGGGCGATGCTGGGCCTTGAAGAAATAAAGGATTCTTGCACCCCACCCCGAAACGTTCTTTCCGAGGTCGATTATTTCTCCAGCGTATCAGGAGGCGGCTTCGCCGTCGGGGCGTACGTCTCGACTCTGCACGATTACATCTGCTTCAACGGCTCGACGGCGGGATATTCCTTCGCCGACGCTTTGGCTTTGGCCGATCCGAACGTCAAGTGTCCCTGCCCGTGCAAACCTCCCGACTGCAAGCACAAACTTCCTGACAAGCAGAAAATCGACCCGTGCGCCAGGAGACATCTTCGGGGCTTGTATCCTGATTTCATAGAGGATTTTTTGCGCACGCTGCTGCCCTGGAACCAGCTCGGCTTAGACAACAGAAACCTGCGATTCGAGCAGGCGATTGACGACGACGTTCTTGGATACTGCTGGCGCAAGGCGAAACTTGGCCCCAATGACGCCAATGCGACGCTAACGCTTGCGGATGTATTTGTTCCCGCGACCGACACAAACCGTCAGGTTGTACTGCCATACTGGTTTGCCAACGCCGCCGTCTATAAAAACGCCGTCATTTTCCCCTTCTCCCCGGACCATCTGGTGTTTTACGACGTCGATGGCTATTACCACCGCACGAAGGAACACAAATTCATAAGCTCCCGCCAAAGTTACGAGCAGTTTATCTGGAATGTGCCTCTGTCGGCAGCCGTTGCATCGAGCGCTAACTTTCCTCTTGCGCTGCCGCCTAACCGGCTCGCCAGTAAAATGGACCCGAATAATCCATATTTTTATCTGCTCGACGGCGGCGTCGCCGACAACCTCGGCGCAATCACCGCCCTGCGCCTGCTCAGTGACAAAACTAATGAGAACGCACCCCGCAAAGTCCTGATTGTCATCGATTCATACCAGGGCGGCCTCGTGCCGTTCACAATCGCCGAAAAACCGCCGAACGAAATAGCCGCCATTGCCCGACTGATGGAAATCGGGCTTGACTCCTGGCGGGCAAGATACCGCGAAGCCATCGACCGCTTATGCGACTCGAACAATATCAAGCCGGTATACATCAGTTTCGATGACCTTGTTGACGCCAACTTCAATGACCTCGGCCTCTGCGAGAAGGATATAAAAGACCTTTGCGACAATATGCCCAGAGGTTGCCCCAAAGCGACGCCTTTTTATATCGCCCGCAGCATCTCGATGACCTCGCCGCTATCTTGGGACAAACAAGGTCTCGAATACGCGATGCGAAAATCCCAGCAGAACCTCCTCATTGCTGCCGGCCAATACGTCGTCAACAAACAACGAAGTGAAATTTTGAACGCCCTCGGCTGGAAATAACAGGCCCGTCACCTTACAGCTTGAATTGTTCGCCGGCCATTCGGCTGATGTGGTCGCCGATGGCTAAGCAGGCGGTGGCAGCCGGCGATGGGGCATTTAAGACGTGAATTGCGTTGCGATGCGACTCTATCACAAAATCATCTATTGGTGAGCCGTCCGCTCCGACGGCCTGGGCACGCACGCCCGAACTGCCGGGTGTCAGCTCACCGCCCTCGATGGATGGAATCAGTCGTTGAAGTTGTCTTACAAATAATTTCTTTGAAAACGCCCTCGCGTATTCGCCAAGCCCGTATTTCCAGTTTTTGAAGAACATTTTCAGCGTGCCAAAATACGTCAGCGATTCCCAGGCGTCTCTCAGATTGAAATCGAGTTTGCCGTAGCCCTCGCGTTTGAATGAGAACACCGCGTTTGGCCCGCACTCGACGCCGCCTTCTATCATTCGCGTGAAATGCACGCCCAAAAAAGGAAACGTCGGGTCAGGCACAGGGTAAATGAGATTCTTCACCTTGCCCTCGGCCTCTTTCTTCAGCTTATAATAATCGCCGCGGAAGGGGACGATTCTCATTTTGACCCTGTCCTGAGCGCACTTGTCCTGAGTGCAACCGAAGGAGTCGAAGGAATCGACGCCGTCCATTCGGGCGATTCTGTCACTGAAGAGGCCCGCGCAATTGATAACAAAGCGAGTTGAAATTGTTCTCTGATTTGTCAGAAGGTCAGTGCAGTCGATTTGTTTGTCGAAGTCGCCTGCGGTGAGCTTGCCTGCCCTCGAATGTCGTTGTCGGGGGTCGAATCCAACAACCTTGTGCGAGAGGAGGATTTTATTTTTCGGGTTTTGTCGTTGTATCAGCTCGGCTAATTTGTTTGCGACCGCCACAAAGTCGATTATTCCGGTGCAGGGCACTTTGATGCCAGCGATGCCGGTGCAAAATGGCTCGGTTTGTTTTATTTCATCGGGGCCGATTTTTTTGATGTCTTCGATACCATTTTGTATGCCGTTGTTGAAGATGCGTTCAAGACCGGGCAATTCTCCGGGGTTTGCAGCGACGATGATTTTGCCGCAGATTTCATAAGGGATGCCGTATTGCCTGGCGAAAGCGACGAGTTGTTTGCGTCCGTCGGTGCAGGTCTTGGCTTTGGCGGAGCCGGGTTTGTAATATAAGCCGGAGTGTATGACGCCCGAATTGTGTCCCGTCTGATGGCCGGCAAGCGTCGGTTCTTTTTCCAGCACCGCAGCTCGTATACCGGGGTGGCTCAAAGCAATTTTGTATGCCGACGCCAGCCCCACAATCCCCCCGCCGATAACTACGATGTCGAAATCAGTTTTTTGCACCATATTTGCTTCGACCCTGCTCACTACTTGGCATCGATTGTGGCAGGAGTTCGCGGGAATGTCAACTTTCAGGCGATGATGTCACACGCCCACCCCCGAAATCCCCCCACTGCACCACCACGCCTGCGGCGGGGAAAAGGTGTATAAAAGTCCCATGGGACAGTTTTCGGCGGATATTCGATATTGATTATTAGACGCTGATGATTTAACATCTCTGGTTTGCTGTTTCGAGTTGCGGAAATACCTTTATTAAGGAAGGCGAACATGGAAAACACGTGGATAGTAGGACAGGCGGTGGAAGGGGGGGGCCAATCGGAGGTTCCGACTGAGCCGGTGGGACAGGCAGAACAGACACAAATTATCGTTGACGCCAACGCGGCGAGCGGTCCCGCTGCGCGGGGGGCGAAGACGCCGTCGCCGTATTATCAGCTGATTTTCATCGTGGCGATTTTCTTCGTGATGTATTTCATTCTGTTCCGTGAGCCGAGAAAGAAACAAAAGCAGCAGCAGAAAATGGTGCAGTCGCTCAAGAAAAACGACAAGGTGAGGACCATCGGGGGAGTCATTGGGACCGTTGTTGATATTAAGGGCGACGAGATTATCCTCAAGGTTGACGAGGCGAACAACACTAAAATCAGAGTGGTTGCATCGGCTATCGGAAAGAATATGACAAGCGAAGGACAATAACAGCGGATAGCGTTCAGCGTTTACGGCGCTTCTATCCGCTGCACGCTAAACTCGAAGAAGGAATTTGATATGGACAAGAATCTGTCGTGGAAGATTGTACTGATTGTTGCGCTGGTTGGTTTGGCGGCGTGGGCGTTGTATCCGCCGGCGAGAACGCTAAAACCCGGCATAGACCTGGGTGGCGGGACAAGTTTGATTTACGGGATTGACACGCAGGGATTGGGCGCCGATGAGAAAAGAGGTCTTTCGGAACGAATGATAACCGTTCTCCGCCGGCGAATTGACCCGGCGAACATACAGAACCTGGTTTGGCGGCCCCAGGGAAACACGCGGTTTGAGATACAGATGCCGCTGGCGAGCGCCGAGGCCAGAGAAAAGCGCGCAGCATACGAGAGTGCATTGAACGAGCTTCTGTCGGCCAACGTCACCCCGGCGACGATACTGCGCTCGGTTGCAAAGCCCGCCCAGGAGCGAGCGAAGGATTTCCAGAGATTTGCCTGCGACTCAAACGACAGGGCGCAGATTTTGGAGGAGTTTGCGAAGGTCAGCGACGAGCGAAAGCAATTACAGCAGCAAAGAGACGACCTGGCCGGCCAAAAAGAAACGCAGGAGAACCAGGTAAAGACCGCGGGTCTTGACCTCGATGATATTCAGACGCAGGTCGTGGAATGGGCCAAGCTGGACAAGGACAATCTCAAAAAGACCCTGCTTGAGTATCCGGCCGCAGAGAACAATCTTGAGCTGCTTACGCGATACACACAAGTTTACCGCGACTGGGCGATGGTGGTGGGAAAATTGACGGACCCGGAGGAGGGGGTAAACACGCGGTACAATAAGGCGCTCGCTGCGCTGCACGGACTGAACCTGTCGGAAGACCAGATGGATTCCGCGTTAGAAACGGCGGAACCGGCCTCGGTAAAGCGTTCCAGGGTGATTGAGGCCCTGATGGCGGAGTTTCCCGAACGCCAGGAGAAAATTAAAAAGGTTGTGGAGGCATACAACGCATATTACCCCTTCAGGGGCCGGCTGGACGACCCCGGGGACATCCAGCGGATGCTGAAGGGCGCCGGCATACTGGAGTTCAGAATACTGCCGACAGATGGGCATCCCGACGTAGACATGGCGAGGATGAAGGTATACCTCGATACGCTCAGGACGAAGGGACCGAAGTACGCCTCGGACGATAAATACGTCTGGCTGGAGGTCGAAAACCCCCAGCAGTGGCACGCGGCCGACGGTGCCAACCGACCCTCAATGGTGGCACAGTTTGGGAACAAGTATTATGTACTTGCGAGCAACAAGAAAGACGAGGCGGTGCTGCACGCCGGCCAGGCAAAGGATTGGAAGCTCAACAGGGCGTCGCCGGGGCAGGACCAGCAGGGTCGCCGCGCCATTGATTTTGAGCTTGATGAGCGGGGTGGCCGCCTGTTTGCCAACGTGACGGGCAAGAATCTGGACAGGCCGCTTTGTATTTTATTAGACAACCTCGCGATATCTGCGCCGAAGATACAATCGAGAATTTATACCCGCGGGCAAATCACGGGTGGTTTTACGCAGACGGAAGTTCAGGATATGGTCAGCAAGCTCAACGCCGGTTCGCTGCCCGCGAGGCTGGTTGAGCAGCCGATTTACGTCAAGACGATTGGCCCCTCTATCGGCGCCGACAACCGTGACCGAGGCATCAAGTCGGGACTTATAGGGCTGATAGGTGTGCTTTTGTGCATGCTGACTTATTATACTCTGGCCGGCTCGATTGCGGATATGGCGCTGCTGATGAACCTCCTGTTCACGCTGGCGATAATGGCGGGGCTGCGTGCGACGTTTACCCTGCCGGGCATCGCCGGCGTGATATTGACTATTGGTATGAGCGTGGACGCCAACGTGCTTATATTCGAAAGAATGCGAGAGGAGCAGCAGAAGGGGGCGTCGCTGGCGATAGCAATCAAGAACGGCTACGAAAAGGCGTTCAGCGCGATTTTCGACTCGAACCTGACTACGGTGATGACCGCTGCGATTCTTTACTGGGTGGCCTCCGAGGAAATAAAGGGCTTTGCGATAACGCTGATACTGGGTCTTGCGTCGAGTATGTTCACGGCGCTATTTGTCACGCGGGTGGCGTTCGACTGGCTCCTGAAGCATAAGGTTATCAAGGAGCACCTCGTTATGATGCGCCTGATACGAAAGCCGAATATCAACTGGATGAAATATCTGCCTGTATTTCTTATCTTCTCGGCGATACTGACAATCGGGGGAATGACTCTTTTCTTCACCAGAGACGAAACCAAGAACAGTAAATACGACATAGAATTTACAGGCGGGACCAGCGCCCAAATCAATCTCAAGGAGGGCGTCAATCTCGACAGGCAGCAGGTTGAGGACAGAATCCACAAAAAAGGCGAAGAGCTGAATAACAGCGCGATTGCATCGGCGTCGGTCTATAGCGTGGGCAAGAGCGGCAGGCAATACGAGATAAACACAACGGAGACAAACAAGACCAAGGCGACGATTGCCTTGCCGGACGGCGCCCAGTGGACGGCGGAAACGGCGGCGTCGGCGATAAGAAAGGCCGCGGGCAAAAAGGAAAGCGAGCTTGGCAATCTCGTGGTGACTGAGCCAGCAGGACAGACGGGTCACACGTCGTTTGCTGTGCAAACCAGTCAGTTAAATAACCAGCTCGTCGGCGACGTTCTGAGGTCGGCCTTTCCCGATGCGAACATATCGGAACCCAGGGTGGACGAAGTCGTCACTAATGTTGTCCTGGCGGCTTTTGTTGACCAGCTTGAGATTCGGCAGAGCTTGCAGCCGAACATAACCGGCAGCGAGCGGATTACTGAATCGACGATAGAGACGCACCCCGAACTGGTGGATTTTCTGGGTGGGGCGGCAATCAAATGCGAGCTGGGTAGAACCGCGACGGCGGCGGAGATTGACCAGAGATTCAAAGACCTGCGATTCAAGCCGGATATGCGCGAGATGAACTGGTACACATACAGAATATTGGACGCGGAGATGAGGCCGCTGGACGCAAATGCGCCGGCCAAGTCGTTCGTTTACGTCAGCGCCGAACCGGAGGCGGCGTTTGGACAGTTGAGCGAGGACGTTCGGACGCAGTTCGTCGAAAATGAAAAGGCCAAGGTCACGGCGGCGTGTGAGCTTGAGACGACGCTGCCGCAGGTGACGCAGATAAGCCCGTCCGTGGGCGAGGAGGCCAAGACGCGGGCGCTCGTAGCGATTGTTCTGTCGCTGATTGCAATGCTGTTATACATCGCCGTGCGTTTCGGCGATTTACGTTACGGCATCGGGTCGATTGTAACCCTGGCGCACGATACCACCGCTACTCTCGGTGCGGTGATGTGCTGCTCATTTCTCGCTACAACGGTAATCGGGCAAAAACTTCTTATCGGCGACTTCAAGATAGATATGATTATGATAGGCGCCTTCCTGACACTGCTCGGTTATTCGATTAACGATACCATCGTTATTTACGACCGAATTCGTGAGAACCGCCGCAAGGGCACGGAGCTGACGCCGCAGATTATCAACAACAGCATCAATGAGTGTATGTCGAGGACGTTGCTGACCGGAACGACCACGCTTTTGGTGGTGTTGGTAATGTATATCTTCGGCGGCAAGGGACTAAGGGGCTTTAACTTCGCACTGCTCTTCGGCATCATCGAAGGAACGTATTCATCTATCGCAATATCTGCGCCGATACTGCTGCTTAGAGCAAAACTTGGACCGTCGGCGAAAACCAAACCGGCTCAGCCGAACCTCCAGCCCGCTAAATAATAATTTTTGTCTCCGGCGGGATTCCGGTCGTCGTTATGTTTAGCCGTTGTCGACAACGAAATGTTTAGCCGCCGCCGGCACGGCGGCGAAGTTTACCCGCCGCAGGCGGGGTTCTTTTCTCTTAAATCTCCGCCCGCCTGCCCTCTCGTAGCGCAGCGCAGATCCCCGAGTGCTGCTACTTTGGCCAAGAACAGGGGACCCAATTCCTTCCTCGTCCTTCGTCATTCGTCCCTCGGTCTCGCAGCAGGGGACCCAGATTATCTTCTCAACTTTCTACTGTTCTCCTGCTCTACTCTCTCTCGTAGCGCCCCGCAATATACGCATTGCTTCTCCGCTTCAACAAATTGCCCGGTCTTTTTCTCTGAGATCTCAAATTTCAAATCTTAAATCTTCCTCGCCTCTTTCCCGTCTGCCGACCCAAACGCCCGTCGCACGATTATCTTCGCGTACTGATAGTAAATTAAATCTTGCCTGCCCTCGAATGTTTACCCTGCGTAGCCGGTTTTGGCGAAGTAGGGTCGTAGTCGGGGGTGGCGGGGCTGTGTTTAGCCCGGCAACTTTATTGCCGGGGCCTGTGTTATATTTAGCCCCGGCACTTCGTCTCGACGCCTCGCGTCGAGACAATGACGGGGTTAATCCTTGTAATATTTAGCCCCGGCATTTATGCCGGGGGTTTATTCGCCCGATTCGTCCGACGCGTCATCCCTCTTAAATCTTAAATCTCAAATTGACGCCTTGCGTCATCCTGAGCATAGTCGAAGGACCTGTTCTCAAATTACCCCCGCAGCTGGGTTGCCCACGTGAGGTCCGCTTTCTGCCTGCCCTCCGTAGCCCTTCGGGCGAAGGAGGGCCATTGCGATCGCAGTCGAGGAATCTATTAAATTCTGTCGCCTTTGGCATCCAAATAATATTTAGCCCCGGCCCCGCGCGGCCGGGGCTTACCCTCGTAATCGCATTTCCCACACAAATCCGCCAAAACATCTCGCTATGAACAATGAACTAAGAACTATGAACAAATATCTGGCCTTGAATTCCGGGCGGATTCGGGTAGAATTTATCCGCCGTCCGTTTGGTGGATTGGGAAACCAAAAAAACAGGAGTTTGGCAGGATGAAAAATAGGGATCTGTTTCCAGTAAGTCCAGTTAAGAGAAAGGTAGGCGTGCAATGACAGATGTGGAAATAGAAGCATATCGACAAAAGCTGAATGTTTTAACGGCTGAACACCCGGAAGATAAGATATATATGCAACTTATAACGCTGGCCAAAGAAGTCGGTGCAAGCACAAAGGTGCTTTCTGAACGGAGAGCACTTGATGCAAATACGTCCGAACTAATAAAGAACATTCATCAAGCTTTGCAGACCGCGACAATGGTCAATATGTGTAGCGCCGCAACGAAAGGATATGAGATAGCAACTAAAGCAAGCAAAGATGCTCGTAAACAATTTTGGATAGTAGCAGCCATAGCGATCATTAGCGCGATAGCAGCTTGGGTAGCACCTTTGTTAGCAATTCTCAGACATTGTTAATCAAAATTTTGTGACATGGCAAAGTTGAAAAAGCATCCGGCGGATAAATATTGCCTTTGTAAAAAAACAGGTGACTGTCCCTAGTTTTCCCTAGTTTTCCCCTAGTTTTCCCGTTCGGCTTTCAATTGTTTTTCGTATGAGTTTAGTTGGTCGGCTTTGTTAATTATCATATCCCGAGTGTTTGGATCAATTTCCGGACAGCGGCACAAGAAAGCAAGGAAATCTTTTGATTTTACGATTGCCTTAAGGACGTAATCGTTGATTGGCCATTTCTTTTTTCCATGCCTGACTTCCTCTAAGGATATGTGCCCGACTCGGATATGCAGCTCTTTGTATTCATCCTTGGTCAGAAACCAGCCAAGACCTGGATAATTTCCAAAGTGGCACGCTCGCAAGGTCTCGTCAGGATTCTTGGGTGTTCTTGAACCAAAGAATTCATTCAATTTCCTCAGAGAAAGCAAAGTGGCTTCTATCACCGAATTCTCTATGGTTTCCACCATATGATTCGGGACCTTGCTGATTAGAGTTGGTTTGACTGGACTTGCCCAAATGCGATGAGTTAAACACTGATCAATCGAATATAGGAGATCGGGTATCGCACGAAATGCCTCTTCTCTTGATGGTGGAATAATCTTCTTATTCATTGGAGCACCATTTTTACTTCCTTTAATTAACTATGAAAGATGTCTGCCGGATGGCAATGTTGACGGGCAAAGGTGTGATTTCCTCAATAGCCGCTTATCCTGAGCAAGCGTAGCGCGTCGAAGGACTTCCGGCCTTAAGTTTCTGTTAAATTAACTATAAATCCTCACGTTCTCGCCGTCAAATTAAAATCCATCCCTTAGGGATACCGCACTTTTGCACTTCCCTTAGAAATTTCAAAGAAATTTCAAGGACTTAGTCCCGGAAATCTTTCAGATTTCACGGGGTACACTTTGATTTTTGATTTATCTTTGAAACCGGCAATAAAAGCAAGATTTTTAATACTCCGCAACCCGCCTCCCAAATCATCAATCATAAATCAGAAATCATAAATTAGGATAGCCCCCCCCAACTAATGGCACAAAGTTCAAATAAGACCTCAGACCAAAGCCCCAAGACAGACGACTGACAAAAACCCTTAATTCTTAAAGCAGTATATAAGTATATACGCATATACTTATATGCTATGTACTTGCGTACTATCCATTTTTGACTTATCTCTGTGTTCCGTCGAGGCACGTCAAACCGGCAATAAAAGCAAGATTTTTAATACTCCGCAATTGACGCGCAGCTTGTCCCGAGCGGAGTCGAGGGGCGTCATCCTGCCTGCCCCAGCATGCATTAGGCCGGGGGTCAGAAACAGGGGACCCAATTCCAAACTCCTTGCTTGCTAAAGCACCATATAAGTATATACGCATATACTTATATGCCCGTGCAAAAACCTTCGCGTTCTTTTGCGCTAGGTGGCATTGCCACCTACTGAACTCCAATCTGACTAACTCCCACACCTGATTAAAATGTTCGTAGTCCTTTTTGATTAATCAAAAGGACTATGCCATTGCTAACGGCTGATACTTAAAAACCGCGAAATCTGTGTAATCCGCGTCCAATGTTTTTGTGCGTTTTTGCGGCTAATTAAATACGTGCAATCCATCCGACCTCGGCTTGACGCTTCGTCGAGACGGGTGTAAATCCGCGTCTAAAAAAATCTTCGTGGTTCTCGGTGTCCCTCGTGGTAAAATCCCTGCTCGCCACGGCGTAGTCGAAGACGAAGCCGGGCGGTAAAATTGAAGAACAAAGAATGCAAAAGGACTTCAAAATAGGGCTGGGTGTCGGTCTTTTGTTCGTCATTGGGACGGCCTTATGGCTATCGACCCGGCCCAATCTGGGCGCAGAGGCAAGGATGCTGAAGAAAGCCCCAAATACCACGCCTGTCGCCAGGCAAAGTGAGGACAGGCTGATAACGCCGAACATCGAACAAAAAACAATAATCGCCGAAAAAACGATTAGAACGCACGTTGTGGAAAAAGGCGAAACCCTTTCCGGCATCTCCGCAAAATACTATGGCTCGCCTCACTACTGGCAGAAAATCCTCGCCGCCAACGATGCGGTTCTCAAAGACCCCGACCGGCTTATCCCCGGCACCCGGCTGGTTATCCCGCAATAGAAAATCGTAAATAGAAAATCGAGGACTGCCCGGGACAGGAGTCGAACCTGCATGAGCCGAAGCTCACCAGCCCCTCAAGCTGGCGCGTCTGCCAGTTCCGCCACCCGGGCCTTTCGATTTATTATTTACTATTGATTATTTTCTATTTTATTTACTGTCGGTTGTCAATCGGTAAGATGGTTAGCTACGTTCCTCTTTTGTTGTTCCAGAGAAGAATCTGCAGACGATTGCAGAAGGCAAAGCCGGTTTGTTTGCACAGTTCGGCGACCATTGAAGATTTGGCTAATAGCTCGTCGCGTGTTTTTGCCTGCGGCATCAGCATTATCCTTTTTGGGTCAATGTTTCCGAGTAGTTTGACGGTCTGCTGGATTTCTGTGATGTCATCGGGGGAGTCAACGACGAATTTAAGCTGGTAGGGGTAGTGCTCGATTAACTGCCTTATGGGGAAAAAGGGGTCAGGCACCTTTTTTATTTTTACCCCTGAATTTGATAACTTTGGGCTGATGCTCATCAGGTCGCAGGCAATATCGGGAATAAATTTGAAGCCAGCGGTTTCAATTGTGACGTGTTTGGCTTTTTGTTTCAGCGTAGCGGCCAACTCCGGCAACTGGGGATTTATCATTGGTTCGCCGCCGGTGATGACGATAAATCGTCGCTCGTGACTCGTGACTCGTGGCTCGTGGCTTAAATGAGTAAAGACACTTTCAATTCTGTCGAGCATTTCGGATAAACTCAGGTCTTCACCGGCTTTTGGGTCGAGTGCGTATTGGGTATCGCACCAGGTGCAGCGAAGGGGACAGCCGGCCAGACGGATAAAAACACTGGGAACGCCGGCTAACAATCCCTCGCCCTGAATCGAATAGAAGATTTCGTTTATGACCATTTCAAAGATTTTACCACGAAGCCACAAGGGCACGAAGAACTTTGTCGTTAGTCGATTCCGCCTTGCGGGGGATAAATGCCGATTAAGAATGTAGTCCCCTGTTTCTGACTGTATGAAAACTATGTCAGGAGAGCCAAAAATATGGCCAAGAGACGCGGGTTTTGAGATTGAAAACGGGGCAATGGTGGGTAGAATTAGCAAATAGGCGGAAATAGTAATTGAAAGAACACGGAGAACAGAGGCAAGAGGTAATATGTTAGATATCCAGAACTCTTAATATGAGGTTGACTATGGCCATAGGAACAGAACTTAAATATGCGAAGTTGGACGAGTTGTATCTCGATCCACTCAACTCACGATTGGGTCGTAACAATACTGGCCGTGACGTCACACAAAAACAGTTGCTCGAGCTTATGGAGGGCTGGACACTTGACGAACTAGTCGTTTCCTTCTTGGATAGCGGCGGGTTTTGGACACATGAGCCGCTTCTCGTAACAGAAGAGACACTATACGGCAAAAAACATTTGATAGTAATTGAGGGAAACCGGCGATTAGCTGCACTTAAGTTTTTGAAGAAGGCGATCGATGGGGAAAAAGCCCCCCAGAAGTTGGTCGAGATTGCAAAAGGCGCAAGAATTCCCACGGCTCTGTTCACAGAAATCCCCTACGTTCAGGTTGGTTCACGCCAAGAAATCGAGTCGTTTTTAGGATTCCGTCATGTCACAGGCATCAAAGAATGGAATCCAGCAGAGAAGGCAGAATTTATCGCGAAGCTCATCGATGAACGGGGCATGAGTTACGAAGCGGTAAAACGTAAGATCGGAAGCAATCTCGAAAATGTCAGACGAAACTATATATCTTATCGGCTTCTGCTGCAAATAGAAAAGACCACGGATATTCCCGAAGAACAATTTGAAGACCGATTTAGTGTAATGTTTCTCTCTCTAAGGACTCAAGGTGCTCAAAAGTACCTCCAAATAGACATCCATGCAGACCCACAATCTGCTAGGACGCCGGTTCCGAAAAGCCACTTAAAAGCACTCGCGAACTTTGCACTTTGGCTCTTTGGTAAAAGCGAAGAACGAGGTCCGCTATTCTCAGACTCCCGGAAAGTCGACAATTTTGGAAGAGTCCTAGAGAATAAGGATGCCGTTGAATACCTCGAGCGAGCAGAACAGCCATCGTTTGAGGTTGCCTTACGAATGGCTGGTGGAGATGAGCCAGAAATAGTCAAGTTTATTGAGAAAGCAGCAGATGAGGTCGAACTGGCACTCTCAAGGGTACACTTCTTCAAGAAATCAAAGAAAATTCAAGATGCAGTAAAGCGATTCGGAACCGATGCCGAACAGTTATTAGAAATATTCCCTGATATACGAAAACAGTTAAATAAAGAAGCAAAGTGATGCTTGCACTCCCAATAAAAGGCATTTCGAGGTCAATAGAAAGACACAATATAGACCTATCTATAATGTGTGACTGGATTGAAGGGTGTGTTTTGTTCGAAGACGCCGAGTTGTCACAGATAGATATCGCAGATACTCTTATGGAGGAGCAAATTTACGATGACCATGACTTTTGCATGGAAATGATCTATAGCGCTTGGTCAGAAGTAAGGCGACGACAATACTGTGTTGGAAATGAGTCACCTTACTCATTTGTGTCCAGGGGGATCAAAAAAACCTGTGAATGGACAGAAGTCCCAGCATATAGTTTCTGCTTACTTTTGTCTCTTGCGGCATTATATCGCGATTGGGCAGAACAATTTGGAAGAGATTACACAAAACAGGGACAACTATTTGAGGAATTAACAAAAGAATCAATGGCTTGCCAGTTTCAGAACTGGAAATTCTATCTAACAAGTTGGGCACAAACAAGAACTTATCATCTAAACAAGATTGTCAAAGAAATAGCCAAGCAACTAGGTGAAAGTATAGGTAATTTACGGCGTTGGACCGGTCAAGATCAAAAAGATGCAGAACTTGATATGCTGTGTTACAGACCTTTCAAGGATGGGCGGGTTGGAGTGCCTATATATTTAATGCAATGTGCAAGTGGAAGTAATTGGGAAGGGAAATTGCATACGCCACGGATAGAATTTTGGACGCACGCCATTGATTTTGCCAGCAAACCAAAGAAAGCATTTGCTACGCCTTTTGCATTGACTGACGACGTATTTATTCGTAAGTGCATGCTTGTGGATGGAATGTTAATTGATAGAAACAGAATTCTCGCAGCAAGAGGAGATAAGAAAAAATGGCTATCCGATGAACTCAGTAGAAAATTGATTAGGTGGATGAATCCTAGGGTTCGAACTTTACCTCGACGTGAGATTTGAACATAAAGGCACGATTTTTGATTGCAAATTTTCATGAGATTTATTGATTTATTTGCAGGGTTGGGCGGGTTTCATTTGGCAGCCAAGGGACTTGGCGCCAAGTGTGTATTTGCCTGTGAAATAGATGAGCAGCTCCGAACAATATACGAATCCAACTTTGGAATCGCGCCTGCCGGGGACATAAGGGGAGTGGACCCTAAAAATATTCCAAAGCATGACCTTTTATGTGCGGGGTTTCCCTGCCAGCCATTTTCCAAGGCCGGAGAACAAAAGGGGTTGAAAGATTCCATACGAGGGACGGTCTTTTTCAATGTTATAGAGATATTGCGACATCACCGGCCAAAGTTTGTGGTTTTGGAGAACGTCGCGCATTTTGTCAAGCACGACGAAGGCAATACCTACGCCAAGCTAAAAAACGCTCTGGAGGAGATTGGATACGACGTCAAGCATGCCCAGCTTTCTCCTCACAAATTTGGTGTGCCGCAAATAAGAGAAAGAATGTATATGGTTGGGCAGCTTGGAGGTTTGAATGGCTTTCAATGGCCCATCCCGCAAACAAACGGCGAGGACTTGTCAATTGAGGCGGTTTTGGCTAAGAATCCTAAAGGAGCGCTGCCATTAAGCAAACAGGTTATTGAATGTTTGGAAACATGGCAGGAGTTTATAGAGACATTCCCCGGAGATGAGCAACTGCCATCTTTCCCAATCTGGAGCATGGAGTTTGGCGCGACGTATCCATACGAGCAAGATTCTTTGTATAAGGTGCCTGTGCAAATTTTGCAGAAGAAATGTGGTGCCTGTGGCGAAAAACTTAACTACGGATTCAGACGAGAAATGATGCTGCATTTACCCAGCTATGCTCGTGCAGAAAATGATGCGTTCCCAGATTGGAAGCAAGAGTTTATAAGAAAGAATAGAGAGCTATATAAAAACCATAAAGAATGTATTAACCCGTGGCTGGATAAAATTCGACGATTTCCACCGAGCTTGCAGAAGCTGGAATGGAACTGCAAAGGTGGAGAACGCGATATTTGGAAGTACGTAATTCAGTTCAGGGCATCTGGTGTAAGGGTTAAACGCCCCACCACCGCACCTTCTTTGGTTGCGATGACTACGACCCAAGTGCCTATAATTGGATGGGAAAGAAGATATATGACGGTTAAGGAATGTGCTCGACTTCAATCAATGGAGGCATTAAAACACTTTCCCGCCAACAGCGCGGCTATGGCTGCCCTCGGGAACGCCGTTAATGTAAAAGTTGCCTGGTTAGTCCTCGATAAATTGCTGTCCGCCGATTAGTATTACCGAGACATATCACAACAGATAAGTCGGAGTTTTCCGTGGATGTTCTTACCAAAAAGCAGCGTTCATATTGCATGTCACGGATTAGGAAAACAGATACGGCTCCAGAAATGGCTGTCCGGAAAATCATCCACAATTTAGGTTACCGCTATCGCCTTCATAAGAGCGACCTGCCGGGATGTCCCGATATTGTGCTATCAACTCGCCGGAAAATTATCTTTGTAAATGGATGCTGGTGGCATAGGCACAATTGCCGCCTTGGGCGTCGAAATCCCAAATCACGACTTGACTATTGGCTCCCCAAGCTCTGTGCAAATAAAGAGAGGCACAAACAAAATTTGAGCAAGCTAAGAAATCAAGGATGGAAGGTCTTGACCGTGTGGGAGTGCCAAACGCGCAAGCCCGAAAAATTAAAAGTCCGCATCCTCAGTTTCCTCAAATGAAATCCACGTTTTTGTTTCGTGATATCAACTCTCTTCCTAAAAGTTTAACCTCGCAAAATCGCCTCGGTATTTCTTCGCCGCCTCATCGTATGCCTTTGCCGCGTCGATTTCATTGCCGAATGTACCTAAAGATATTTTTTTACTGTGATGCTCGATGCAGGAGACCCATCGGCCGGTTCGTCTCTCAAGATAAACTCCAATAAACCGCGAGGACGTTTTTGAACTTATCTTGCACCTGTTTTGCATATTCTGTGATTTCGTCGCCAGGCGGAGATTGGCTTTTCGATTATCGAGGGTGTTTCGGTTTATGTGGTCAACCAGAAGGCCTTTTCGCGGATTCATAATTTGGCGGTGCAGCGAGATGATTTTGGGTTTTTTGCCTGGGTCATTGAGGAAACGAACGGCATAGATACAATTGCTGTTTCTCCTTGCGGACCAGTGGAAGTTATTGAGCCGGTAGTAGTCAGGGGGGTCGACAATCGTGAATTTTCCCTCACCTAAATAAATCCTGCGAAAGGCATAGCCATACCGGAGACGGCGATAGGCGAGCAGGGGAAAGGTGAAAATAAAGTCGAGCCAGTTAATAATGCGTTTCATAACTCCCCCCTTTCGTTCATTGTTCGTCGTTCAAAACCCCCAGGCCCTTCGACTGCGCTCAGGATGAACAGGCCTGGGGGCTAACCATTGGGAGGACCTCAAGGTCCTCCCATATATGGCGAGAACCCTTCGACGCAGCCGAGCAAGCTCGTCTTTGCTCAGGATTCGGCCCAATTTGAGGAACATAGTTCCTCTGTAATTGGGCCGAACTTGCGCGATTTTGACGAAAAATGAGGATCCGAGGGACCCGGTAAATGAGTGTATGTGTTGATGGGTAAATGAGTTAAAAGTTTTTTTGAAATTCCTGAAAAGGGCAAAAAGTGCTTGCGCGCTTTTGACGAATACCAGTAGAATAGTAGGAATTGTTGTTTTGCCTGAATTAACAAAACCCCCCGGTGGAGCCCTTCGACTGGTTCGACAAGCTCACCACAGGCAAGCTCAGGGCAAGTCCGGGGGCTAAATACAAAAAAACGTGTTCAATTCTGTGTTATTTTTTTGCGGCAACACCGACGCCTGGAACGTATTCGATGGGGTCTTCGAGGCCAGCGTCGTGGAAGCCCTTGAGGCGCAGCCGACAGGAATCGCATCTGCCGCAGGAGCGGCCATTTTTGTCGGGGTCATAACAACTGTGCGTCAGCGAATAATCCACGTCGAGCTTCATACCGGCCAGGATTGTCTGGGACTTTGTCATATTTATTATAGGCGTATGAATTTTCAGGCGGCCTTTCTGCTGAGTGCCGGCGACGGTTGCGAGATTGGCCAGGTTCTCAAAGGCGTGTATATATTCGTGTCGGCAGTCGGGATAGCCGCTGAAATCGGTGGCATTGACGCCGATGAATATATCGAACGCACCGAGAACCTCGGCCCAGGCCAAGGCGTAGCTGAGGAATATCGTGTTTCGTGCAGGCACATAGGTCGGGGGTATGTAGTCGGTACTGCCCAGGTCGACCCTGTCTTTTGGCACCTCGATGGTCAGGTCTGTAAGGGCCGAGCCGCCGATGCCGCCCATATCAACGGGGATAATCTTGTGCTCGGCGACGCCCATTACCCTTGCGATTTTTTTTGCGGCCTCTACCTCGCGCTGGTGTCGCTGGCCGTATCTGAACGTCAGGGCATATAGCTCAAACTCCTCGTCTCTGGCTATGGCCAGTGTGGTGGTAGAGTCCGGGCCGCCGCTCAGCAGCACCACCGCTTTGTCTTTTTGCTGCGACATTTTTTACTCCTTATTTATCCTTCCCCGTTGCGTCCGGCACCGGACGGGACGGACTTGTCAGGGTATCGAGCTTATATTATAATAGTTTCGTAAGATTTTTGCGAGACTTAAGAAATGAGCAAAAAGCCCCGGCTGGAATTGTTCGATAACCCATACACGGCCCGAGATTACCATATCACCATAAAGTGCCCTGAATTTACGAGTGTCTGCCCCCGGACGGGTCAGCCGGACTTCGGCGAGGTCACAATTGAGTACTGCCCGAATAAATTGTGCATCGAGCTGAAAAGCTTGAAGTTTTATATGCAGTGCTACCGCAACAGGGGTATATTCTACGAGGCGCTTACCAATGCAATACTGGAGGATTTAAGCCGTGCCTGCAGGCCGAGATGGATGAAGGTGACCTCCAGATTCAGCCCGCGAGGCGGAATCACGACCGAGGTGGCAGCAGAGTATATCGTTTCCCGTGACCCTGCCCCCGTGCCTCGAGACACGAGAGGCGAGACACGGTCTTCTGTTCGGAGGTGACGAAATGAGCATTTCTTTTCAGTGTGAGCATTGCGGCAAGAAAGTAGAGGCGCCGGACAACGCCGGCGGCAAATGGGGCAAATGCCCTGGTTGCCACAACAGGGTATACGTCCCCGCCCAGCGATTAGCGGAGCAGGCCGACGATGAGCTTCGGCTGGCCCCGTTGAATAATGAAGATGAGCGGAAACAACAAGAGATGTTTGCGGAAACGGTTCGGCTCAGACAGGATATACTCAGCGAGACAGGCGTGCCCGAGGATGTGTCGTCTGCTAAGGGACAACCGGCTGCGGGAAAGCCCGCCAAACACCCAGCAGCGGACAAGCCCGTGGCGATGAGTGACGCCGAACTGACGACCAGCGTCATCGGTTATCTGCGTCAGATGGCTGACGGCGAACTGGAGGAGGCCGAGAGGACGGCAGAGACGATAATATCCGGCGGCAGCAAGGCCGTCCGGATTCTCGAACGCATCGCAGTCAGCAAGACACCCGAGCCGGAGCTGGCCGACATACCTGAGAACGTGTTATCGGGCCTGATAAAAGGATTGCGAGGACGGCTTCGTTAAGTGGAGTTCATCGATTTTCGATTTACAATTGGAATCGAAAGTTGTAAAATTAAAATAAATTGTCATTACCCTCATTTGGCTACAGAGGGGGTTGTTTTCTATATTTTAACGAGGAGGGGTAAGTAATACGACATATCCATCGTGGGGGGTAAAATCTGCCACGGCGGAGCGGAAAGGAACTTGTATGGGCGTCAAACCAATCTTTGTTCACGTCACACACGAGGCGGCGGCGAAGATGGGGGGCATCGGGGCCGTGCTGGAGGGTTTCTTCACCTGCCGGTCATACCTCGATGCGGTCGAGCGCTCCATCGTTATAGGCCCGTTGTTTACCACCGAAGGTTCGGTTCTGGACCGCTTAGGTGAAGACGGCGAGGTTCTTTATTCTTCGTTCGACGGCTTGGTCAAGAGCGGCTATGCCTCGGCCTTCGGCAAGATTGAAAACTACTACAACGCTGGTATTGTTTACGGCAGGCGAACATTTGTCGACAGGCAGACGCAGGTGAAGAGTTCGCCGGAGGTAGTCCTTGTCGATGTTGGGCACACCGACGCCGGCATCGTCGACGAGTTAAAAAAGCGATTGTTTGAAGAGTTCGGGATTCGCAGCGACCTTTACGAGCACCTGTGGGAATATGAGGAGTATGTTCGTCTGGCGCCGGTGGCGATGGCTGTGCTTAGGGCCATCGGTGCCGCGTCGGGGCATACCGTCATTATCGCTCACGAGTATATGGGTATGCCCACGGCTCTGGCGGCGATGCTTGACCCGCACTGTGAATACAAGACGGCCTTTTACGCCCATGAGGTTGCCACGATGCGCAAGATAGTCGAGGAGCACCCCGGGCACGACACGATGTTTTACAACCTCATCAAAAAGGCGCATCAGCAGAAACTTTACGTCAGCGACGTGTTCGGGAATCAGGAACACTACTTCAAGCACCCGTTAGTCGAGGCGTCGAAACACTGTGACGCGATCCTCGCCGTCGGCAATCCCGTTGCGGATGAGCTGAGGTTTCTTGCACCGGAATTCGAATCGGTGGAAACAAGCGTGGTTTACAACGGCATACCCGCCTACAAAACCACCGTCGAGGGGAAAATGGCCTCCAAGCAAAAGCTGCAGCAGTATTGCGTCAATCTTTTGGGGTACAGGCCGGATTTGGTCTTCACGCATGTGACGCGGCTTGTCCGCAGCAAGGGTCTTTGGCGGGACCTGCGTGTTCTCGAACACTTAGATGAGGCCTTCCGAAGAACGAACAGGACGGCTGTTATGTTTTTGCTCTCCACGGAGGTCAGTCAGAGGCGCAGTTGCGACATTTATGAGATGGAGGCCAAATATAATTGGCCCGTCGCACACCGCGAGGGCTGGCCGGACCTGTCAGGCGGCGAGGCGGCCTTCTACACGGCAATCCAGGAGTTCAACGCGAAAAGCAAGAACGTAAAAGTCGTCTTCATCAACCAGTTCGGGTTCAGCAGGAAACTGTGCGGCGTCAAGGTGCCGGAAGATATGGAGTTTTTAGATATTCGCCGGGGAACCGACGTGGAGTTCGGGCAGGGCATATATGAGCCGTTCGGCATCGCACAGTTAGAGCCGCTGACCTTCGGCGGGCTTTGCGTTTTCAGCAGCGTTTCCGGGTGCAGCGGCTTCGTAAGCGACACAATCGCCAGAATCCAGCCATCCTCAAGCAATGGCACAAGAAACATTATCATCGCCGACTATACCGCCGGCGACGGCAGGTTCGCCAAGATTGACGACCTGCTTGCAATCGACAGAACCATTCGCGACCGGATAGAAGCACAGGTCAGCAGCGAGGTCGCAGACGAAATACTGATGCTGCTGCCGAAAAATGAATCCGAGGTTGCGGCAATGATTGAGAACGGCTACCGCATAGCAAGGAATATGAGCTGGGAGGTGGTGGTGAGCAAGTATCTATTGCCCAGCTTGAACAAGGTGTTAAACAAGCAACGTCTCCAAAATATCCGCAAAGCCGTATAACCCCAATTATCGATGATTCGTCCCTGCCATTTGGCGGCTTGACTGCATAAGCTGGTATGATTAAGCTTGCCACCGTGAGCACACTGGGCAAAAAACCGGTAATCGGTATTCTCGGCGGGATGTGCTCGGGCAAGAGCACGGTGGCGGGGGAGTTTGCGAAGCTGGGCTGCGCGGTAATCGACGCCGACGAGATAGCACATCAATTGTTAGATGAAAAAACCATCCGGGCGAAGATAGTGCGGGTGTTCGGCAAAGGGGTCCTGGAAGAGGGCGGTAGAATCAGCCGGGAGAAATTAGCGAACAGGGTCTTTGGCGACCCGGATTCGACAGGCTCACCGCAGGCCGCCAGGATGGCGAAGCTAACCGGCATAATACATCCCCTTGTTCTGTCCCGCATCGAGCAGTTGATAGCCGGGTACATGCAGGAGCCGTGGTTCGACTCCGCTCACCACAGGGCGGTCAAGGCAATCGTCCTCGATATGCCATTGTTAGCGGAAGTTGGTTGGGATAAGCGGTGCGACCGCATAATTTTTGTGGATTGCAAGGCCCCCATACGGCTCAAAAGGGCTCAAAAAACGGGGTTTTTTGACGCTGATGAGCTAAAAGTTCGAGAAAATCTGCAAATTTCTCTGGACAAAAAGAAACGTATCGCCGATAATACCGTCGATAACAATTCCGACTTATCGGGCTTGTCCAAACAAATCGCGTGTTTATTCTCAAGCATTATGGATGACTTGTCTTGGCGCAGGCAGGAGCTATAAGTGTTGGGCGATTGCCAAAGGCACTCGGCGAAGGCCGATGAAGATTCCGGCAGAAGCAAAGGAAGCCGGGCCGAGCCGTAGCCAGATGGGTAAGCGGGGTTTAGTGCAGCTTGTGTGATTGTACCCTGTTTGGAAGTATCGAAATCGTCTGAAGACCAAATCAAGAACCACTGTAACAAAACAAGCTATTGGCAGTAAAGGGAACGATTATGGTTAAAGGTAGCGTAAGAGGCAGAAGAAAAAGAAAAGGCGTGGACGAACCGGAATTAACGGAGCAAACCGAGCAGAGGCAGACACAGAACGAGGCGGTGACGACCACTGAGGAACGGCCGAGCGGCGTTCAGATTACAGAGGAGGCCCCCAAGGACAAGAAGACCGAAGAGGAATCCACGCACGAAAAATACGAGCGGATAAAGAAGGGGCAATTGTACCTTACAGACCTGCAAAAGCTCAACGTATCCGAGCTGCACGAGATGGCCAAGAAGGACGGCATCACAGAATATACCGCCCTGAAAAAACAGGAGCTGATTTTCCGTATTTTGAAGGAACGGATTCGGCAGAACGGGCTGATGTACGGTGAGGGGGTTCTGGAGGTTCTGCCGGACGGCTACGGTTTTTTGCGAAACCCCGACTATAATTACCTGTCCAGCCCCGATGACATTTACGTGTCACCTTCACAGATAAGACGTTTCGGGTTGCGCACCGGCAACACGGTATCAGGCCAAATTCGGCCTCCGAAGGACTCCGAAAAATACTTTGCTCTTTTGCGTGTCGAAGCCATTAACTTCGAGGACCCGGACAGGTTGGCCGAAAAGACGGTTTTCAGCGACTTGACCCCGTTGCATCCTCTGGAACGGCTGATAATGGAAACAAGCCCGGACGAGCTGAATATGAGGATAATCGACCTGGTAACGCCGGTCGGCAAGGGCCAGCGAGGCCTGATTGTCGCATCGCCCAGAACGGGCAAAACGGTTCTGCTGCAAAAGATGGCCAACGCAATCTCGACCAACAACCCGCAGATAAAGCTGATAGTGTTGTTGATAGACGAGCGACCCGAGGAAGTGACTGAAATGGAGCGAAAGACGGCCCCGGACGTGGAGGTGATAAGCTCGACATTTGACGAGCCGGCCGCACGTCACTGCCAGGTCGCCGAGATAGTTATCGAAAAGGCCAAGCGAATGGTCGAGTACGGGCACGACGTGGTCATACTTCTTGATTCCATAACGCGGCTGGCACGGGCCTACAACTCCGAGATGCCGCACTCCGGGAAAATCCTCACGGGCGGGGTGGACGCAAGCGCAATGCAGATGCCGAAGAAATTTTTCGGCGCCGCGAGAAAGGTCGAGGAAGGCGGGTCTTTGACGATTTTTGCAACCGCCCTGATTGACACCGGTTCGAAGATGGACGAGGTCATCTTCGAGGAATTCAAGGCGACCGGCAATATGGAATTGCACTTAGACAGGAAGCTCGTTGACAGGCGGGTCTGGCCGGCAATCGACATCAGCAGAAGCGGGACGAGAAGAGAGGAGCTATTGCTTGCCCCCAAGGAGCTTGAGCTGACGTATCGGCTGCGAAGGGTGCTGAGCGAAATGAACCCCGTCGAGGCCGTCGAACTGCTGAAGGGCCGGTTAGGCAAGTGCCGCACCAACGCGGAATTCCTGATGACGATGAACATCGACTAAACTGCCGTCTCGTTGTGCAGCCACACATTTACCCCCGGTTTTACCGGTGGTTCTCATCTCGATTTGTGTTGCGCAAAGCCCCTGCGCTTTACATAAGCTGCGGGTTTTATTAAGATGGGATTTGTATGGGTGAAGAGCTTTCAAAGGTTTACGACCCCAGGATAACCGAGCGACAGGCCGACAAGATTTGGCTTGAGCACAATTGCTTTCACGCGGCAACGGATGGCGACTTCGCTTCCTCCTCCGCCAAGGTTATGGAGGACAGGAAAGCTGCGCCGGACAGGGGCGATGCGCGCAAGGCCTACACTATCGTCATACCGCCGCCGAACGTGACGGCTGCGCTGCATTTAGGCCACGCGCTGAACAACACGCTGCAGGATATTCTGATTCGCTATCACAGGATGCGGGGATTTAATACGCTTTGGATGCCGGGGACGGACCACGCGGGTATTGCGACGCAAACCGTGGTTGAGAAACGGATTTTGGCCGAGGAGGGCAAAAAGCGCACCGACTTCTCGCGGGATGAGTTTATCGCCCGCGTGCAGGCGTGGAAGGATGAATACGAAGCGAAAATCATCGAGCAGCTAAAGGCGATGGGGTGTTCCTGCGACTGGGAGCGGACGCGGTTTACGATGGATGAGGTATGCGCGCGGGCGGTGAGGGCGGCGTTTTTCAAACTATTCAAGGACGGCCTAATCTATCGTGGCAAACGATTAGTCAACTGGGACCCAGCCACGCAAACGGTGTTAGCGGACGACGAGGTTGAGCACGAGACGATTGCGGGGCATTTCTGGTATCTGCGTTATCCGCTTGTAGAGCCGGCAGATGTTGCTGGTAAACGGATTGAACACGTAACCGTCGCAACGACGCGGCCCGAAACGATGTTAGGTGATACGGCAGTGGCGATGAATCCCGCAGACCCGCGGGCAAAATACCTTGTGGGCAAAAAGGTTCGGCTGCCGATTGTCGGCAGAATCATTCCCATCATCGCGGATGAGCACGTCGTTTTGCCAAACGCAGATAACGAAAATGATAATCACGGGCAAGATGCCCGTGCCACGGATGAAAAGGCGAAATTCTCGACCGGCTTTTTGAAGGTGACTCCCGCCCACGACCCGGATGACTGGGAGATTGGTCAAAGGCAGGGGCTTGAAGTGATTAACGTAATGGCGCCGGACGGCTCGATAAGCGATAAATTCGGCTGGACGGATTGGGATAGAATTAAAAATCCAGACGTTGAAAATCTTATTGGGATGGACCGATTCGAGGCGCGCGAGGCGATTGTAGAGTGGTTCAGAGAAGAAGGGCTTTTAGAAGAAGTAAGAGAATACTCTCACGAGGTTGGCCACAGCTATCGAAGCCACGTCCCCATCGAGCCGTATTTGTCGGACCAGTGGTATATAGCGGTTAAAAAGCCCATACCGTCGCTGGTGACTCGTGACTCGTGTCCCGCAGAAGGCCTTATCGAAGGCACTGATGTGCCGGTGAATTCATTGGCTGGCCTGGCGTTGGGACCATTGTTAGATGGCCGATTGCGATTTATCCCGGAGCGTTACGCCAAGACGTATCAGGCCTGGCTCGAAAACCTGCGCGACTGGCCAATAAGCAGACAGCTCTGGTGGGGACATCAGATACCTGTGTGGTCAAAATCCGGTCAGCATAAAAATCGTCGCGAGTATGGCATGTTTAGCACTGTTATGGAAACAGAGCAGGGTCCCGTGACATACGCCTGCGTCAGCCCTGGTTTTGAGAACATTGAAAAAGCAATGGAATCGGAAGGATGGGTTCGTGATGTGGACGTTCTCGATACGTGGTTTAGTTCGGCGTTGTGGCCTTTTAGCACATTGGGTTGGCCGGAGGAGTCGGCGCTATTGAAAACATTTTATCCCGGCGACGTGCTTTGCACGGCCCGCGAGATAATTACGCTGTGGGTGACGCGAATGGTAATGATGGGGCAATACTGCGTCGGCGATATTCCGTTCAGGGACGTTTACATCCACGCAATGATACAGGACGGCGAAGGCCGAAAGATGAGCAAAAGTTTGGGCAACGGCATCGACCCGCTTGTGGCAATCAACAGCCACGGCGCGGACGCTATGCGGTTTACCTTAGCCAGTATGACGACCGACACGCAGGACATTCGTATGCCGGTTGAACAGATGACTTTGCCTGACGGCAGGGTTGAAAATACCTCGCCCAAGTTCGACATCGGGCGAAACTTCTGCAACAAGCTGTGGAACGCCTCGCGGTTTGCGATGATGAACCTCGAAGGCGTCAACGCTGATGAATTTGACAAAGCCGGACTGACGATAACCGACAAGTGGATTTTGTCGCGGCTGGCCCGAACCATCGCCGAAGTGACCGATGCCCTTGACTCATTCAAATATAATGAGCCGTTGAATTCGCTTTACAAATTCTTCTGGAACGATTTTTGCGACTGGTTCCTTGAGTGGGTGAAACCTCAAATGCGGGATTCAGCACAAAGACCGATAGCACAAAACGTGCTTGCCTTTGTGCTGGACCAGACGCTTCGATTGCTGCATCCGTTTGTGCCGTTTATTACCGAAGGGATATTCCAGAAGCTAAACGAAATATCGCCGGCGCGAAAACTCAAGGGATTGGCTGAGCCGAATCCTGCGAAGGCGCTGGTTATTGCCGACTGGCCGGGCCGGCTCGATGCGCTGGTGGACGAAGACGCCGAAGAGCGGATTGACAAAATCCAGGTGGTAATTCGCGCGCTTCGGGACATAAGGAGCAAGTATAATAAGGCGCCAAGTGAGAGGTTTGCCGCCTCTGTTAACGCTCCGGGCGATATTTCAGACGTCTTGAATGCCAACAGCGGGCTTGTCCGTCAGATGGCGGGACTGAATGAATTCGAGGCCTCGGAGACGGCAGGGCCCCCCCAGAACGCCGCCGCCACGATAGCCGGTCAGATGCAAATCTACCTCCACCAGGCGATAGACGCAGAAGCCGAGCGGGCCCGGCTTAACAAACAAAGAGCGCAGGTCGAAGGCGCCAAGAAATCAGTTGAGGCGAAATTGGCCAACGAGAACTTTGTCACCAGGGCCAAACCAGAGGTCGTTGCACAGGCGAGAGAAAAACTGGCTGAATTAGCCGAGCAATTGGAAACGATAGAGAAACATCTCGCCGAGCTGGATGGGTGAAAGGTTTCAACGAAGAGGTAGCGTTAAACGGTTGCGGTTGCGCGGCTCGTATCGGTTGCGTTAAGCGTAAAGCGTGAAGAAAATGCTGGACGTTTATCGGGAGACGCAACCGAATAACGATTTACGAAACGAGCAGCGCAACCGGTGGACGAAATACGCAACCTGCAGCTTGGGCGGTGAGAAAGGCAGATAAAGATGGACATCGAGGTCGAACTTTCAAAGATAATCATAAACGAGGCATCCGACCAGCAGGTGATAGTTCTCAAGGAGCGTCACGGCCAGCGGAGCTTTCCGATAGTCATCGGGATAGTCGAGATATTTGCGATTGACCGGCGACTCAAGGGTATCACGCCGCCGCGTCCGATGACGCACGATTTATTGGACAACGTAATCACCGGCCTGGGCGCGCGTATTGAAAAAATAGTCGTCAATGACCTGCGCAACCACACGTTTTACGCCAAGATTGTCCTGAGCATAAACGGTCAAACGGTGGAGATTGACTCCCGCCCGTCGGACGCGATTGCACTGGGTTCGGCCTCGGGTGCGCCTATCTTTGTGGCTGAGCACGTTTTTGACAAGATTGGCGAGTGAAGAGGGTGGACAGGATAAATATCGCCACGGCGATACACAACAGTGAATCAGCGACATTAAAGGCCGGCCAATGCCTCCCCTGCCAGTAAACCACGTCGATAAAGTCCCGCACCAGGCCATTGTTGAACAGCCGGTCGTAAAGATTGCCCGACACACCCGCCGCAAACAGGGCAAGCGCGACGTGAACGGTTTTGCCCCTCGACCTTGCTCGGGGCGGTGAGCTTGTCGAACCGCGGTCTGAGCCGCCGAACAGAAATACCGCGAGCACCACCACCAGCGCTACCGCCGATACCGCCACCAGCAGCCAGCGTTGTCCTGCGGCCATACCGAAGGCCGCGCCGGGGTTTTCAGCCAATTGCAGTCGCAGAAAACCGTCTATGATGGTGACGCCGTCCTGGTGCAGGTTCACAAGCCAGTTGAACACGGCGGCTTTTGTCCATAAATCGAGGGCAAAGCCGGTTATGAAAATGGGCCAGAAAAGAATATGAGATTTCATTGCGAGTATTTTTCTATTAGTTTGACCAATCGGTCTCGGCGTGGCTGGTTGGGCTTGATGCTCAGGGACTGGCGCCACAATTCGACCGCCTGCGTCTTGAGGGCGGCGTCCTCATTCTTAATCGCCCTCAACATATAAGCGACGCCAAGCCCGCGGTACGCCTCCCAATCCTGACTATTTATTTCGACGGCCTTTCTGTAGGTTTCGATTGCCTCGTTGACGTCGTCGAGCCGCAGGAAACAGTATCCGAGGTACTGCCAGGCGGAGCTGTTGTCCGGCTGCAACTGCGTGACGGTCACAAGCAGCTCTTTGGCCGGCTCGTTGCGGCTTGTCCGCAGATAGGCCACGGCAAGCGACATCATAGCGTCAGGGTTTTTGCCGTCCATCTCCAGTGCCCGTTTGTACGACCGAACCGCCTGCTCGTAGTCCCTCTGCGAGTCATAGATGTTGCCCAGCAACTGGTGAAGCTCGCTGATGTTGGGGTCAATTTGTTCGGCCTTTTTGCCATACGCAAGCGCCTGGTTGTAATCCTTTATTTCATAAAGGCACCTTGCGGTATTGAGGTTCGCTTCGAGGTGGTCGGGCTTGAGCTGTGCCGCCCTGCGGTATGCGTTCGCCGCCGAGGCAAATTCCTTCATTGTCTGATAGACCCGACCCAGGGCAAAATAGTCCTTAAAGGACCAGGGGTTCAGTTTGGCGGCGGTCTCGTATGAGCCGGCCGCTTTTTTGTAGTCCTGCTTCTGCTCGTACACCTCGCCCAGCAGTGAGTGCGCCAGCGAGAAGCGTCTGTCCGTCCTTACCGCCTGGTTGAGTTTCTGGATGGCCTTGTCGTTTTCGTTAAGCTCACTGAGCATTACCGCATCGACGTAAAGCTCAATGGCCGCTTGCCGTGATGCACAGCCGGCGACAAACAACAATAAAAACCCTGTTATCGTTATCAGGGCTGAAGGTCGAAAATCCCCGCTGTCAGCCATTCGTTTTCCCCATCTAAATTTGAACACAACAAACTAAAACGGATTTCATAACCTCTAAAACCGCCTTTTTCAGCACTGATAATGCGCTTACTTAAGAGGTTATGAAATGATTTCCAAGCATTTCCAAGTATATCGTCATAAATTGCTGTAAGTCCTCAAATAATATCGACGGCGCTATCAAAAAGTTCAATCGTCCCGCGGCTTTGAAAAGGGGTATCGAGGCAAACCTTTGACTTATCGGCGGCAAGAGCGTATCATACTGGGCTGCTTCGGCTTGCTTTTCTTTGAAAGGTCTTGCTTTTATGACAAAAAATATGACTTTGGAGCGCAAACCCTTTGTGCTGATTATCCGCGACGGCTGGGGCTACAATCCAAATCCGGCTGAAGACGCCTACAACGCCGTCAAACGCGCCAACACCCCCACAGATGATATGCTGATGAGCGAGTATCCCAATACGCTCATCCACACCTACGGCGAATACGTGGGGCTTCCCGACGGGACAATGGGCAACAGCGAAGTGGGACACCAGAACATCGGGGCGGGCAGAATCGTCCCGCAGGAGTCGGTCCGGCTCAGCCACGCCATCCGCGACGGGTCATTTTTCAAAAACGAGCAGTTCGCCAATTGTGTCAATTTCGTAAAGGAGCGCCAGGGCAGATTGCATTTTCTGGGCCTGTGCAGCGATATCGGCGTTCATTCGCTGCTGGACAATTTGTATGGGCTATTGGAGCTTGCGAAGAGGAACGAAGTCAAGGACGTTTTCATTCACGCCTTTACCGATGGTCGGGATTCGCCACCCGACAGCGGCGCCGGCTACATAGCGGCAATCGAGCAAAAGGCCGGGCAGATTGGCGTGGGCAAAATCGCCTCGGTGATGGGCAGGTTCTACGCGATGGACCGCGACAGCCGATGGGAACGGGTCCAGAAGGCCTACGAATGTATGCGGGTGGGCAAGGGCCTGAAGGCGAAAAGCGCCGCCGAGGCCATCGCCACCAGTTACTCCAAACAGGTCACCGATGAATTCATCGAGCCAACCTGTATCGTCAACGAGGACAACGAGCCAATAGGGACAATAGCCGACGGCGACGGCGTGGTGTTTTTCAACTTCCGCGGCGACAGGCCCCGCGAAATCACAAGGGCGTTCGTTGGGCCCGACTTCAAGGAGTTCCAGCGTACCACCAAGCCGGATATCTATTACGTCTGTATGACCGAGTACGACGCGACCATACCTGCGCCGGTGGCGTTTCCCAAGCCGCCGAAAATGAAAAATATATTAGGCGCCTACTGGGGTTCGCTGGGGCTAAAACAGTTCCGCTGCGCGGAGACCGAGAAATATGCGCACGTGACGTTTTTCTTCAATGACTACACCGAAACGCCGTTTGCGGGCGAGGACAGGCAGATTGTCCCGTCGCCTCGGGTTCGGACTTACGATTTGAAGCCGGAAATGAGCGCGTATGAGGTTGCCGACATCGTGCTTGGGCGGCTCGACTCTAACGAATACGACGTGGTGGTCGTGAACTTTGCCAATCCTGATATGGTGGGGCACACGGGTATTCTGGAGGCGGCGATCAAGGCGGCGGAAACGGTCGACATCTGTGTCGGCAGAATTTTAGACAAGGTCAAACAATCAGGCGGTGCGGCGATTGTGACGGCCGACCACGGCAATTTAGAGAAAATGATAGACGGAAGCCCCGACAAGCCGCACACGGCACACACCATCGGCGACGTGCCGCTGATTGTTTTTGACGAGCGATACAAGGGCAGGACTTTGCGACAGGGCGGGGTGCTTGCAGACATCGGGCCGACGCTGCTTGAAATGATGGGTTTGCCGAAGCCGGAAGAAATGACCGGGAAGTCGCTATTTGAGAGTTGAAAATCGCGTCAAGCGGTTGTGGTTGCGCTGCTCGTTTCGTCTATCGTGTGGCGTCATACAATTAGCGCAACCATAACGAGCCGCGCAACCGACAGACGAATAAACGCAATCGATATTCATGAGGCAGTCGAATGACAACGAAAGAAACACATAAAATGGCGGTGCTTGCCGGCAGATGTTTGCGAAAAGCTGTGCGGGAAGAAATCAGGAAGAAGGCATTGCTTGGTCAGTATGTTATTATAAACCGCAACGGCAGGGCCTGTCGCGTTTTGGCCAAACAGGCGCTAAAAATTGCTAAAGCCAAATAATCTGCCTATGTTATCGGAGATGATGGGTTTACCGAAGCCGGAAGAAATGACGGGGCGAAGTTTGCTACAAAGATAAGAGAAAAAGGGGTCAGGTGCTTTGGCTTGTCATACTGCAACCGGAAGAAATGACGGGACGAAGCTTGCTTGTAACCTAAAGTTAAAATCTAATCACGTTCGCTGGGGACATAAAGATTATCTGAAAGGAGGCAAATACGATGTCAAAACAGTTTTTTCTCGGGTCAGTGGTCATAAGTGGAATCGCCAGCGTGTTGCTGTCTTTATTTATGATGGCCGCCGCGGCGGGAGGCGCATTGGGCTTAGTTGGATTTTTGTTTTTTCTTTCGCTGCTGGTAACGGTTTATCTTGCGGTCGTCGGGGCGATAATGTGGTACAAGGCCTGGTCTTCGATTCAGGACGGCAGCGCCCGCGCAACACCGGGCAAGGCCGTCGGGTTTATGTTCATACCCATATTTAATTTTTACTGGGTTTTTCAGGCCATATGGGGATTCGCAAAAGATTACAACAGTTACATTGAGCGTCACCAATACAGCGTTGATAAGCTTCCGGAAGGTTTATTTCTGGCGTCCACTATAATGGCAGTAGCAGGGATTATTGCCGGCAGGATTCCCTTTTTGGGTATCTTATATTCCATCGCGTGCCTCATAGTTTTTGCACTGGTGGTAGCTAAGGTCTGTGATGCCGTAAACGCAATCTCGACGCCGGCGGCTGCCGGGCAGGTTGAGGAGCAAAGCAGGGTCTGAGAACCACAGAATTCTGCAATAACATGGGAGAAAAACAGTGGGCCGGATAGTCGTCCTTGACCAGAATATGGTTAATATGATAGCGGCGGGCGAGGTAATAGAGAGGCCCGCCAGCGTGGTCAAGGAATTAGTCGAAAACAGCATTGACGCCGGCGCAACAAAAATCGTAGTAGCCATTGAGGACGGCGGTCGAAAACTCATCTCTGTGACGGACAACGGCTGCGGTATGGACGCCGAGGACCTTGCCTGTGCCTTCGAGCCACACACCACAAGCAAAATCAAAACCTCAAACGACCTGCGGGCAATCTCGACGCTGGGCTTCCGTGGAGAGGCGCTGGCGAGCATCGCATCGGTGGCGTTAATTCGAGCGGTCAGCAGGACGGCGGAAGAACTTGCCGGCAACTGCGTTGAAATCGACTGCGGCGACAAAGCTGATGTGATGCCGACAAGCGCCGACGTGGGCACGGCCATTCAAGTCAGAGATATTTTCTACAAACTGCCCGCCAGGCGCAAGTTCCTGAAGACCGCCAATACTGAAATGACACATATAATCGAGCAGCTCACCAGAATTGCGCTGGGTAATACCTCTGTTGGTCTTGTTCTGACTCACAACGGCAGGGACGTGTTTCGGCTAACGGGCGAACAGGGCGTCCGTTCAAGAATTGCCGAGTTGTTTTCACAGGAGATTGCCGACGAGCTGCTTGAAACCGAAAGCGACGAAAAGGGTTCGCATATTATGGCTTATCTCGGCAGGCCAACAATCGCCGCCACAAGCAATCGGCTCCAGTACGTATTCCTCAACGGCAGATACATACGAGACAAGTTCATCTCGCACGCCATCAAAGAGGCGTATCGCGGCAGTATCGACCCCAGCAGGTTCCCCGCCGCGTTTTTGTTTATCCGGATGCCTTATGAGGATTACGACGTCAACGTTCACCCGACAAAGATTGAGGTGCGTTTCTACAACGCCAATCTCGTTCATTCGCAGATACTCGGCTGCCTGCGGGAAAAGCTTCTGGCTACCGACCTTGATACCGTTGCGAAACCGCCGAGGACGGAAGACAGAGGACAGAAGACAGAGGACAGAGAACGGCGCTCGTCGGGTCGCGGCGGACGAATTGCTGAGGCGATGGAGGATTTTTTCAAAAGGCATCGACCATCGGGTCAGCGCAATCTCGATTTCGCACTCGATACTCGCCCCCTTGATACTCGATACTCGAACGAGTATCGAAAATCGAACATCGAGCATCGAGCATCGAAATTTATGCAGATACACGACAGCTTTATCGTTGCTGAAAACGACGACGGTCTGGTGATTATCGACCAGCACGCTCTGCACGAGCGCATTATGTATGAGCAGCTGAAGAGGCGAGTGCACCCCCGCGTCTTGCCCCTAAGGGGCAGCGGGGGCAAACTCGAATCGCAAAAACTTTTAGTGCCGGAAAGTGTTCAGCTGACCAAGGCCCAGCTTGATACTATCGAAAACAACGCGGGGCTTTTCGAACGGCTGGGAATCGAGGTCGTTGCCTTCGGGCCAAAGACCGTCGCTATTCAGGCCTTTCCGGTGCTGTTAGCCAGGGCCGAGCCGGCTGACTTTATTCGGGATACGATAGATATATTATCGGAAAAAGGCGCGATGCTCGACGGCGAGACCCTGCTCGACGAGGTTTTGCATATGGCGGCGTGCAAGGCGGCAATCAAGGCGGGGCATAAGCTAAACGACGGCGAGATAGAACAACTGCTTGCCGACAAAGAAACGGTTGAGCATTCCAGCCATTGTCCCCACGGCAGACCCGCTGTGATTAAGTTTACCATAGCCGAGCTGGAAAGGCAGTTCAAGCGAACCTGAATATGAATCGCAGATTTCACAGAGTATTGGCAATTGTTTTTACCGTGACGATGGTGTTATCGATACTCGATACCCGATACTCGATACTCGAACGCGCATTCGGCGGCGAGAATCAAGCATCGAGTATCAAAAGAATTGTTTCGCTTTCGCCAAATCTGACTGAGATAATCTTTGCGCTTGGACTCGGCGACAGGGTGGTAGCTGTTTCAAATAACTGCGACTGGCCGGCCGAGGCCAAAGCAAAAATTAAGGTGGGGACGTTCTGGCAGCCGAATACGGAAGCCATCATAGCCGTAAGGCCCGACCTGGTCGTCTGCGAGTCCTTCTACCAGCAGCAGGAAGTGGGGGCAACACTTAAGAGGGCGGGATTGAACGTTCTTTCGCTGCGAGTTGAGTCGGTCGATGAGCTTTGCGCCGCAATCAAGTCAATCGGCCTGGCCGTCGGCTGCACGTCCCGGGCCGAGCAGCTTGCCGCAGACATAACAGACCAGTTAGACAAAATCAGAGCGACATCATCTTCGTCTGAGAAAGTCAAAGTGCTCTGGGTGGTGCAGAGTGAGCCGATGCGTTTGGCAGGAGTAAATACGTTTGTAAACGAGATTATAGAAATGGCCGGCGGCCGAAACGCGATAGCCCCGACCGCCACCCAATACCCGTCGGTGGCAACGGAAGAAATCATTGGCTGCGGCGCGGAGGTGATAATACAGGCGGCAATGGGGTCGGCTGATATAGCGAAACAGCAGGCCGATGCCGAGGCGTTCTGGACGAGGTTCGCGAACCTGCCGGCGGTTAAGAATAACAGGATTTACGTAATCGACCCGGACACGGTGTTGCGGCTCGGCCCCCGCCTGCCGCAGGGTGTGCAAACCGTCTTTGAGTGCCTCCACCCGGAACTGCTCCCGCAATCACACGAAGCAAGCCACAAAATGGGAAAAGACAAATGACTAAACTGCTGACGCCAAGCTGGCTCGTAATCAAAATTATGTTGTGTCTGACGGTGTTGTCCGCCGTGATGTTTTCGTGCTCCTTAGTGGGGACACAAAAAATATCTCTGCCGGCGGTCATAGCCGGTCTGGCCGGCATGCCGGGTCAGAACAGCGACTACGATATACTCGTTCGCGTAAGAATTCCGCGAATCATCGTCGCGGCGCTTGTCGGGGCGGCATTGGCCGCCAGCGGCGTTGTCCTGCAGGCGATTCTTCGCAATCCCCTTGCCGAGCCGTATATCCTCGGTATATCCAGCGGCGCGGCCCTCGGCGCGATTACGGCGGCCATGCTCGGCGCGAGCTGGCGGTCCTGGGCGGGTTCGCCCATCGCGGGCTTCGCGTTTTTGTTCGCCCTCGGCACGGTCTGGCTCGTCTGGCTCGTAGGACATCTGGCCGGCGGCTCGGCTGTAATGAGCTTGCTTTTGGCAGGCGTGGTTGTGAACGCGTTTTTCTCCGCGGTGATAATGCTTCTTACATCGCTAATCAACAGCCAGCAACTGCGATCCACGATATTCTGGCTAATGGGCAATATCACAGAGAAGGATTCCTCTACATTGCTATTAAGCGGGATTCTAATCACCGCCGGCATTGTGGGACTATTCGGTTTATGCCGGAAGCTGAACGTCCTGACATTAGGCCAGCAGGAGGCGCAATCGCTCGGCGTCAACCCGCGCACGGTGACCCTGGCCGCGTTTGCACTTGCTTCTTTGGTCACCGCCGTCGCCGTGGGTTTGAGCGGGCTGGTGGGATTCGTCGGCCTGATTATTCCACATTCGGTGCGCCTGGTATTCGGCCCCGACCACCGCCAGCTGCTGCCCGCAAGCGCCCTGCTCGGCGCGGCCTTTGTGGTTGTCTGCGACACGATTGCCCGCACAATAATTGCGCCTGCGCAACTGCCGGTGGGCGTCATAACGGCCGTCATCGGCGGGCCTGTGTTTTTACTGCTGCTCGCCAGACACAGCAGGAGAATCGGAATACTGCGATGAACCCTTGCATAGAAATAAAAGACCTTTGCTTTGCCTACAGGCGCGGGGCCTCGATACTCAAAAACATCAGCTTCCAGTTGAACAAGGGCAGCTTCTTGTCCATAGCCGGCCCCAACGGCGCGGGCAAAACGACTTTGCTGAATCTGTTGTCCGGCCTGCTTAAGCCGATGTCCGGCTCAATAACAATCGATTCGTCGCCGCTGCAATCCTATTCGGTCAGAGGCCTTGCGAAGAAAATCGCGGTCGTCCGCCAGGAGTTCGTCCCGGTCTTTGAGTTTTCAGCGTTGCAGGTCGTGTCAATGGCCAGAACGCCTTATCTCGGCGCGATTGGGTTCGAGACAGACGCCGACCTGAAGGCGATAGCCGAAGCATTCGAGATGACCGATACCGCGCGATTCGCCGACCGTGCACTTACGCATCTCAGCGGCGGCGAACGCCAGCGCGTCTTTATCGCCCGCGCGCTTGCACAGCAAACGCCCATCCTGCTTTTAGATGAGCCGACGACCTTTCTGGATATGAAGCACCAGGTCGGTATATACGACCTGCTCAAGGAGATGCAGCTTGAAAAACAAAAGACGATTGTGGCGGTCACGCAGGATATCAATCTGGCGGCCCAATACAGCGATATAATGCTGCTGCTGGCTTGTGACGGCAGCTACGACTTCGGTCCCACACAGGAAATCTTATCGACTGAACGAGTGGAAAGGGTCTTTGGCGTAAAGACCTTCTCGGCCCAAATCGGGCAGAAAAGTTTTTTTCTTCCACTGGGCAAATTTACGTGAACTCCTCTCTGATGTGCTCCAGTTTGCCGAAGCATATCAGCTCGTCGCCGCTGACGATTTTCACGTCGGCCCTGGGATTGGGCATCGTCTCGCTTGCCCGCACTATGGCCAGGACGTTAATGTCTTCTTTTCTGAGTCCCGATTCCGACAGCGATTTTCCGAGAATGGGATGGTCCTGTCGGATGCGGACGGTGGCGACGCCGTAGCCGCCCGTAGCCACCAAAAGCTCCTCATGCGATATGGACTTCAGCGTTTGTCTTTTAATTACACGCCTGCGCAGCATCTCGGTCAATTTTCTGGCGATGCGTGCATTTGTGAAGAATTTGTAAATGACATATACGCCGACAATGATTATCAGCAGATGTATCAACTGCACTAAAATAGGCGGCGCATCGAAATGCAGAATTGGTTTTAAGAGAGTTTGCTCCACCACCTCCTGCGCTCGCAGACTATTGACTAATGTCGCTATCATTGTCACAAGGCCGGCGTGTCCCAAAACCATCAGCGTCGATGCAATACGGCGTCTCTGAGGATGGCCTGTAATATGCTCGGCCTCCTTGGTCGTAAAGCCCGTCGAGGTAAAGCACGAAATCGCCTGGAACTTCGCCGCCGACCACTCAAGACCGGTCAGCTGAAACGCAATCGCCCCGATTCGCACAACAACGAAAGCAATGACAAGCACTAAAAGAAACAATGCCAGATTCATATTGCCCCCTTATCGTTACAGGATTTATATGATACTGCTCATTACTCCAGCTGCCTGCAGCAACCAGTCCGACAGGCGTCATCCGTTCAGCCGGCTTCGTCTTCCTTGCGGAACATCCTCGACAGCGCAGCGCCTCCGTAATAGAAAGGCCTCCTTGCCGGGAACACCCCCTCGCTGACAAACCGGACATCCTCAATTGAGTAAAACGCCTTCGGATTAAATTCCTTTATGATTCCCACGGCCTCATCGAGGTCGCTGCGCTTAATGACGGAGAAAATCACGTGCACCAGGCCCGTGCTGCCCTGTGCGGGAATGCTCGTCACGCCGTGGCCGGCGTCGCGCAGCGCAGCTATCAGTTGCGACGCATCCTGTCTGGTAATAATCCTGATTACCAGGTTGCCCATTGCCAGTTGCTCTTCGACAAGGATGCCTATCAGGTTACCCATTGCAAACCCGCCCGCATAAGCAATGTAACACAACACGTTATCCAGATTCTGCATAATCTTGGCCGTGACAACAATCCAAATCAGGACCTCGAAAAACCCAAGAAACGGAGCGAAGTACTTGTGCCCGCGCGAGAGCATAATAATGCGAAGCGTGCCGATTGTGACGTCGCAGACCCTGGCAAGCACAATCAAAATCGGCAGCAACACGTATGTAAAAGTTAACGAATCGTAAAAACTCATTATCAGCCACCGTGACCAGCACTACTTGAATTTTTCTGAGCCGCCGTAAATGAAGCGGAATTCGCCGACGTTCGGGATAACGGCAAGTGGGGATTTGGGAAAGGGCTTGAAGCCGGCGGGCCAATAGACGAACAGTGCCTTGCCGACGAGATATTCGCGGGGGACGACGCCTTCGGTGTAAGTCCTGCCGTTGTTGCCCTTGCCCGGACTGCTCCACCACCTGCCGTCTTCGCTTCTGGGGCTGTTGTCCCCAAGCACAAATAACTGGTCCGCTTCGAGCGCCAGGGGATTGCCCTCGGTGGCCCTGCCCGGCTTGTTGCTGTTGGGATTGCTGGCGGTATAGTGAGTGTCCCTGAACAAGGTCAGGTGTGAAACGGTAATTTGTCCCGCGCCAAAAATTTTTGCTTGCGGCTCAATGCCGGTCTTCCTGGCCCCGGCGTTATCCGGCCCCCGGCCCAGGTCGTAAACCAGCTTCTCATCGCCAAGTTCCAATACCAGCTCGTGGTCAACGTTGGCAAAGCTGAACATCGTCGGCTTATCAACCGCTATCGCTCCGATCTGCCTGCCTGCAAGGTCCTGCTCATTGCCGTCTGCAAGCCGAACTATCGTTATCTGCCCGGCAAAATCAACCCGCCCCGTGTATGATATTCCGTATTTGCTCAGCGACGCCCCCGCCAGACCTTCCGGCCTGCTTGAGGTGACCCAAAAGCGAACCATCAGGTCGCTGCAATAGGGCATATATCTGTAATCCATAATCTCGTCGTACGCATACGTGGCCCTGAAGTCATTGCCCCGCGACGTGTCATAGAGGAGCCAGTGTTTCTCGCCGGTCGCCCCGGCAAGCCGGAAAATCGTCGGACTCTCCTCCTCAACTATCCACTTCGAGCCGTCGGCGTTTATAAACGGCTGCTGCCAGGTGTGCCCGTTGAACGCCGGCTCCTCAGGCCTGGCCGGCTGGTAATCATTATCGTAAATCGGCATCCACAACTCCCGCTGCACCTTCGGCGGTTTTCTGCTGATTTGCCCGTTGATATAAACGTCGCCGTCTATTATCTCCACCGTTTCGCCGGGTCTTCCAACCAGCCGCTTTATGTAATTCTCCGCCGGGTCCTGCGGATTTTTGAACACCACGACGTCCCATTGTTTCGGTTCTTCAAATTGATAAAGACACTTCAGTACCAGTATCCGGTCGCCGCTCGAAAGCGGCATGCCGTCGACCGGCTGCAGATACCCGCAGCTCGGACAACGGGAATACTCCCGGTGGGCAAATCGCCCCTGCACCGGGCCGCGTGGCGGCTTGAATTGGCTCTGACCATAACGGTATTTGTAGCCGCACTGTGTACATCGCAATCTGTAATGCGCACCCAACAGCGTATCGGCCATACTGCCGGTCGGAATTCGAAATGCCTCCATAACAAACGCGCGAAACACAAACGCCAGCGCGAAAGCCGTTATCAGCCATTCGAGGGTGTTCGCCACCTCACTCGCTCGGTTTCTTTGGCCCCGAGCAGCACTCTTTGCTTTTCTTTCGTCGCCCTTATCCATAAATTCCCAACGGATAGTATTCTTGTTGGCCCTGCATGAAGCCGCCCATAATAGAATCAACTATTATGCAGTCAAACCCCCGGCAGGTCAACCCAGAACCTATTTTATGACTGATACGGGGTGCGATTCGAGTTTGCAGGTGACTCCTGCGGGTTGCGTTGGCCGGTTGCGGTTGCGCAGCTCTTACTCGTCGACGATATACGCAACAGCCTGCAGAGATGAATCGCATCCCTGGGACGGTTATCAGTATGCCTCATCCTTGACACCTTTTGACCTCGCCCGTATATTGGCTGCCTGTGGCGAGCAAAGCCTGCCCTGAGTGCAATCGAAGGGTCGAGCCACAAATATACTGTCTCGTTGCGGAGTATGACCAATGGCGACGCAAACTCGTCCCGGCGAATCGCTTGGGCGCAGCCGGAAAAGCTGGGAAAAGCGGCTCAATGGCTCACCGAACCCTCTTATGGTCGATTTTGTCGAGTCCCTGAGCATCGATAAACGGCTGTACCGGTACGATATCGCCGGCTCAATCGCGCACGCCAAAATGCTGGCGCAGCGTAAATTGATTACAAAAGGCGAATTTGCAAAAATTCAACGCGGCCTTTTGCAAATCGAACGCGATATTGCGCAGGGAAAATTCAAATTCGACAAGACATACGAAGACATCCATATGGCAATAGAGGCGGCCCTGGTAAAAAAAATCGGCGAACCTGCTAAAAAGCTGCACGCAGGCCGAAGTCGAAACGACCAGGTCGCTGCCGACCTGCGGTTGTGGCTGCGAGACCAGATTGACTCGCTGCAGGGAAAAATCACCAACCTTCAAAAGGCGCTGGTTGCTCAGGCGGCGGACTATACCAACGACGTGATGCCGGCTTACACGCACCTCCAGCGGGCGCAGCCGATTGTCATTGCTTCGTACCTGTTGAGTTTCGTCGAGCAGTTTGAGCGGGATTTTATCCGGCTTGGCAATTGTCAGCGATTAGTCGATGTCTCGCCCTTGGGCGCCGGCGCGATAGCCGGCTCCACGCTGCCGCTTGATAGAAAAAGCACCGCAAAACAATTAGGCTTCTCCGACGTCAGCTACAACTCTATCGACGCCGTCGGCGACAGGGATTTTTGCGCGGAGTTCGTCTTCGATTGCGCCCTCGCATCGACGCATCTGTCCCGGTTGAGCGAGGACTGGATTATATTCTGCTCGAACGAATTTGGCTTCATCCGAATCGACGACAGCTTCTGCACGTCCTCCAGTATGATGCCGCAGAAGCGCAACGCCGACGCGCTGGAGCTTATTCGCGGCAAATCCGGGCGTGTTTACGGCGCCCTGATGGGAATGCTGACCGTCTTAAAGGCCCAGCCATCCGGCTATAACCGGGACCTTCAGGAAGACAAGGTACATATATTCGCCGCCGCCGATACAGCCAGCCAATGTCTCGATATGGCCGCCGCGGTCGTTTCGCACACTACCTTTGACACAAATCGAATTGGCTCAGGACTTAACGATGGCTTCCTCGACGCAACGGCGCTGGCCGAATATCTTGTCCGCAAAGGCGTCCCATTCCGGGAAGCACACGGAATCGTCGGCCTGCTTGTTGCCCACTGTGAGAAGCACAGTATGAAACTTGCCGACATCGAGCTGAGCGACTTTAAGAAGTATTCCCCGGCAGTCGAGCCGGACGTTTACAAGTCACTCGGCGCCGCCAACGTCGTTGCACGATATGTAACCGAAGGTTCAGCAGGCCCCAAACAGGCCAAAGAACAGATTGGCTACTGGCAAAAACAGTTGGCCAAACGATGAGTAACGGCGAAGACCTCATTACCGAATGGTTCGCCCGGCAGCGAAACCTGCCCTTATCTGATTTTCCCATCGGCATCGGCGACGATATGGCGGAGGTCCGTCTGGCTGATGGTGTGTCCGTCCTTATAACAACCGATATGCTTCTCGATGGCGTCCACTTTGACCTCAAGACCGTGACGCTCAAACAGGTCGGCTACAAGGCGATGGCTGCCAGCTTAAGCGACTGCGCCGCGATGGCGACCATTCCTGTCGCTGCCGTCGTCAGCGTCGCCCTGCCCGCCGGCTTCGGCCCCAATCACCTCAAGGAGCTTCACTCTGGCATAATCCTGGCTGCGGACAAATTCGCCTGTCCTCTCATCGGCGGCGACATCACAAAATGGGCTGACGCCGCGGACCTGTCCCCGCGAAAGCGGGGATTCGCCATAAACGTCGCTATGCTTTCAAGGCCTGCCGGCAGCCCACCTGTTCGTCGCTGTGGTGCCAAAATCGGTGACGCCATTTGTGTCACCGGCTCGCTCGGCGGCGCACTGCTCGGAAAACATTTTAATTTTGTGCCGCGAGTCAAAGAGGCGCTCAAAATCACCGCCTTAGTCAAACTTAATGCAATGATGGATATAAGCGACGGCTTATCCTCCGACCTCAATCGTATATGCACCCAAAGCCATGTCGGTGCAATCCTCGATGCAAAATCAATCCCTATATCCGATGATGCAAAAAAGGGGTCCCTACTTCGCCCAAAGGGCTACGCAGGGCAGGCTGCCCCTTTTTTGTCCGCACTCAACGACGGCGAAGATTTTGAGCTGCTTTTCACGCTAACCGAAGATAATTGTGAAAAATTGCTGAAACAGTGGAAAGACCCGCTTCCAATTACCAGAATCGGCACGATTACCGATACCCAAAAAATGCAAATCAGAATGCCAGATGGCCAAATCACCGACCTCGAACCATCCGGCTACGACCACCTGAAATGATTTATTATTTACTATTTTCTATTGATGATTAAAGATGACTATCGAAGTGACAACAAATTCACCTTCTGAGACGATTAAGTTTGGCCAAAAAATCGGCTCGCAATTAAAAGGCGGCGAGGTCGTTGCCCTTTGCGGCCCCTTAGGCAGCGGCAAAACTCATCTCATCAAAGGAATCGTTCAAGGCCTCGGTGCCGAAGACGCCGGCAATGAAGTGACAAGCCCAACCTTCGTTTTAGTCAACGAGTACACAGGCGGTTCGACGTCGCTCACCGCAAGCCGACTCGATATATTCCATGTTGACGCCTACCGGCTCGATTCAATCGCCCAATTCGAGCAAATCGGCTTCGACGACTATTGCTATCCCGGCTCAGTTGTCCTTATCGAATGGGCCGATAAAATCGAATCCGCCCTTGCCGGCATCAGCTATATCAAAATTGAATTGTCCCACCTTGGCCCAGCCGCCAGAGCCATCCGCATCACCAACGCCCCCGACTATATCCACTTTTAATCCCGTTTTTAGTACTGTAAACCGCATTTCCAAGCCGCCTTCGATGCTCGTCATAAAAAAATGCTACAAGGCCCTATAATGCAGCCCTGAAAATTTGGCATCACTGCTTACATCGCTTATAATTTAATTGAGTTCACCCAACGCACAATTCTAAACGGGGGATGCAGCGAGATTCTCAGGGGGAGCAGCCGAGGCGGAGGAACTAACCGGCTTTTTTGTTCAGGCCATAGAAACAGGGGGAAAGCTGTTTTTTATATGGCTCGAGGGGATGATTAAATGACAAAAGCGAGAATCGGTTTTGCAATGATTCAGGTCTCTTTGGTGGGGGCTATTTGCAGCGTCGGCGCAGGTATCGTCGCCCCCGACTTCAGTGCCCGTGGGACCGGAATTGAAGAGGCAAGATTCCTGGCGGACCTGCAGACGGTGCGTTGCCAGCTCGAGCTGTACAAGATTCAGCACGACGAACAGCTGCCGCCCACCGAAAGCTACGCCAGTTTCGAGCAGGCGATGACGACCAGAGGGGCTGACAGCCGCGGGCCTTACCTTCGGACGATGCCCACCAACCCCTTTAACACCGACAGCACCGTTCGGTTCGAGAATAACCAGAACACCGCGGGAACCGGTAAGGCCGGCTGGGTTCTTGATACAGGCACCGGCAGCTTCCGGGCCGACGATTCAGCAGAGCACGCGGCCTTGTAATATAATTGTGAGCCGCTATTTTTGCCGGCACATGGAGGGGGACTGGCTGAAAAGATGACCACGCTGGGGCTTGTATCCTCGGCGGGTCATTCTTTTTTTGATTTGAAGCTTCTCTGCAGGCGCTGCTTTTTATAGGGCTTTGCTTATCCTTAAAGCACCGCTTTCAAAATTGTGGCCGGCTGCCAGGTTAAGAACCCGCTCATCTAAGACGAAATAATCTTAAGGTGGTTTAGCAGATTGCCGAACACCGGCTGCCAACCCCGATATATTGGGGGGACGCTGGACTTGCACATAGCGGCATAGAAAGGACCGATTGATGTCGCCGAAAAAGGTTCTCGTCGTTGATGATGAAGTACACATCGTTCACGTGGTCGCAATCAAGTTGCGCAACAATGGCTACGAACCCATAGTCGCAGGCAACGGCGAAGAGGCCTACGAACTGGCCTGCAGGGAGAAACCCGATATCATAATCGCAGATTATATGATGCCGGTGATGAGCGGACTGGAGCTTCTCGAAAAACTTCGCGCCAACGACCAGACCAAAGACATACCTTTTATACTCCTGACCGCCAGAAACTTTGCCATAGATGACAGCCGTCAGCAGCAGCTTAATGTTTCCCAGTGCATCACCAAGCCGTTCAGCCCGAAAGAGCTGCTCAGAACCATAGAGGACATTCTCTACCAGGGGCAGGTGGTTAACCATACTTGATAATCGCAGGAGGGGCCCAGCCCTATTTTTGAGTATCGACCATCGAGTTGTATGCGACAGTCACCGCTCAAAAACAGGGCGGGGAATGGAGCAGATTATGCCTGATACGCCGGTAACGGGATTGACCACATCCGATCTGCATGAACTGAGGGATTTCGGTGCCCGGGCAGCAACCCTCGGCGCCAATTTCGCCGTTTGTGACTACGCAGGCCGGCTGGCGCTTCTCTGCAAGTCAGGCGCATTCGATAGCGACCCGGTGCGTCTGGCCAAAGTTGCTTATGATTGCCTTCGACATCCTCCAAAAAAAAAGTCGCAGCTCGACTCCCACACGGGGGTCAGCCGGTATCTTGCCGTCCCCCTTGTTCCCCTAAACAGCGGCAAAGAAAAAATCGGTTTTGCGGCCCTTATTGACCTCGGCGATCAGCCGGACCATCGAAGCCCGCAGTCGGCCGAACTCTTTGCCGAAATACTTCGGCTGTTTGCCGAAAAGTTCACCGCCCGGCGAAAGTCCGCTGAGCAAATGGATTTGATAAGCTCCGAGCTGGCGCAGACCTACGAAGAGCTGGTCCTGCTCTACAAAATAAGCACCAATATGGAAATCGTCGAACCCGACGCCAACTTCCTGCAAATGGCCTGCGACAGCTTGACCGAAATCGTCAGCGTGGAGGGAATCACCATCCTCCAGGAAAAAACAGTGGATGGGCAGGGCCGATTCGTCCTCGTCGCAGGCGCCGGCGTCATCGATATTGACGAGCGCATGATGTCGCTTCTTTATAATCGATTGCTCGAGGAGATGAACAAGGGCAAAGAGGCATTGCTCGACAGCGAGGTCGATGCCCCCTTCAGGTACGACTGGCCGAAAAACATAAGAAACATCATTGTCGTTCCTCTGTGTGGCAAAGAAAAAGCCGCCCTGCCCGAAGAAACACAAACGAGCGCAGGTGTCAGGCAGGGAAGCGCCGTTATCGGTATGCTGGTTGCCGTAAACCGGCTCGACAAACCTGATTTTGATTCTACCGATGTCAAATTGTTCACCTCAGTCGCCAGTGAATGTGCCGTCTTCGTCGAGAACAACCGCCTTTTCAACGACCTCAAAGAGCTGTTCATCGGCTCACTCAAGGCGCTTACAAGAAGCATCGACGCGAAAGACCGCTACACCCGGGGACACTCCGAAAGGGTCGCCTTCATTTCCAAATGGATTGCAGAGCATCTGGCGCAGCAGGAGCTGCTCGACCAGGAGCAAATCCACAAAATCTATCTCGCGGGTCTCCTCCACGACATCGGTAAAATCGGCATAGATGAAAAAGTGCTCTGCAAGACAGGTCGCCTGACCACACGCGAGCGAAACAAGCTCAGATTGCATCCCTCCATCGGCGCCAATATCCTCAACGGCATTAAACAAATGAGAGACATCATCCCGGGCGTCCTTTATCACCACGAACGCGTCGACGGCAAAGGTTATCCCAACGGGCTTAAAGGCGACGAAATCCCGCTTATGGGGAAAATCATCGGCCTGGCGGATTGTTTCGATGCAATGACCTCCGAACGCGCCTACCGCGATGCGCTCAGTGTAGAGCAGACGCTGGCCGAAATCGAAGCACTTCTCGGAACTCAGTTCGATGAAAAGGCAGGCAGTGTCTTTATCAAAAGCGACGTTTACCACCTCTGGGACCTTATGGAGGAAGGCGTTATGAAAACCTACGGCGCCGACGATTTCTCTCAGTATGGAGCCGTAGCCGTTGGCACGCTAATCAAATAATATCCCCCCTGTCCTGCCGGCGAACAGACACAATTCACCAAAACTTAAACGCGCCCTCCCTGCCCCTATACCTTTTGAACAGCATTATCGCCCTCGCAACAGACAGGCCGGTTTGGCAGCGTCAATTTTGTCGTCCCTGTCGCCGTCTGAGTCGATGAGTTTGTTGCGGCGAGTATCGCAGACAATCAATTCGTCGACCTTCTCGCCGAGGTCGCGATACAGCCGGCCATCGGACCTTCTTCAATGGCGAGATGCTTTTCGCCTTTCAAAATCATACTCGAGGATGCCCTCACTTCGTATCTTCACAGAGCGGCCACCTTGAGGACGAATGTTTCAGTTCGTCCTACTGCATTTGTCTCCTTTTGCTTGCAAATGTTCTATTCTATGTGAGGAGAATCCGACCCCAATACCCAATCGCGACAGATATTCGTGAGGCGGGAGGTAATCTAAAAAACCAAACAGCAATGCCGACCCTCGAAAATTCCCCCACAATCTTTGGGACGGTTGTCTGCGTAGTGAAGTTGTTGCTTTAAAAAGAAGAGTTGGTATAATTGCCGGTTCGTAATTATTGGACGGGTGCATATGATTTTGTCGCAGGTTTTACAGCCGAGTTGCGTCAAGGTGCCTCTCAAAGGCAGGGATAAACGCTCGGTGATAACGGAGCTGGTCAACGTGCTCGACGGCAGCAAGTTGCTGTTGAATAGAGACGTTGCGTTGCAGGCAGTCCTGACCCGCGAACAAACCAGAAGCACGGGCATTGGTTCCGGGATAGCGATTCCCCACGGCAAGTGCAAAGCGGTGAAAGAGCTGGTGATGGCAATCGGGATTGCCCCGCGCGCAATTGATTTTGACAGTGTTGACGGCAAGCCGGTGAGCATCATCATTCTGCTCCTCTCGCCTTCGGACCAGACCGGGCCGCATATTCAGGCCCTTGCAAAAATAAGCCGGCTGATGCTCGACGAAACCTTCAGGAACAAACTCCAGAACGCCGGTTCTGCCGAAGAGGTCTGCAAACTGTTGAGCAACAAGGAGAATGAGTGAACTGGTATTAGACCGACGGGAGCACAATAGTCAGCCGCTGTTGTACCTTCCGCTATTTGGGCTTTTCTACAGGCGATTCCCACAGAACCAGTCCAAGCTCGTGAGGACTGGTCATATCGGGGTGTTTCGGCACGACCCGCACCGCGATGCCTCTCCGCCCCGAAACCTCGCAGGGGGTCAGTCCGCTAAACCAGTGCTCGCCGTCCTGCCCGGCCGAACCTTTGTGTTCCATGTTTATTACGGACCCGTCGGTAATGTTGTCCCGGGTGTCTAACGGCCCGTGGTAAAGCTCCACGGAAACATCATCGGGGCTGAGTTTGCCGAGCTTGACCAGGGCGCTGACCTTGAGTTTTGAGCCGACTTTTAGTTGTGGATTTCTGGCGTCAAGCTCACCTGCGCATTCGCCGTTGCCAAGCTCTACCCGCACGTCTTTTATTGCCAGGTCCGCCCAGGCAAGCCGCGTGTTTGCCTTCCAGGCAGCCAGCGCCTTGGCCCTGCTCATATTATCGGCGACCAGATAATCCCGCCTCGACTGAGCCGGCAGGTAGCATCGCCCGGCATACTCCATTACCATTCGGCGCGTATTAAACTGCGGGGTAATCCACCTCATTGATTTTTTGACCCTGTATATCCAGGCGCGGGGAAGATTATCGGCAGAGCGGGTATGGAATAGCGGAACAACCTCGTTTTCCAGCATATTGTATATTGCCTGCGACTCGACCATATCCTGATAGGCGGGGTCGTCGTATACTTCGCCTGCGCCAATAGCCCAGCCGCCGTCCGGCTTGTATCCTTCGCACCACCAGCCGTCCAGCGTGCTCATATTCAGCGCGCCGTTGATTGCCGCCTTCATCCCGCTGGTGCCGCTGGCCTCCCAGGGCCTGCGTGGATTATTCAGCCACATATCGACACCCTGCACTAACATTTTCGCGATATTGATGTCGTAGTCCTCCAGGAACACCACGCGGCGCCCGACGTTGAACTGTGCCGCAAAATGTATGATTCCCCTGATGATTTCCTTTCCTTCACTGTCCCTCGGATGGGCCTTGCCTGCGAATATGAACTGAACCGGTCTTTTTGCGTCGCTCAGTATTTTCGCCAGGCGTTCCGGGTCTTTGAACAGCAGATTTGCCCTTTTATACGTGGCGAAGCGCCTCGCAAAGCCAATCGTCAGCGCCTCCGGGTCGAGCACCTCTTCTGCCCGGTTCAGCTCGCTGTGGTATGTCCCCCTTCTTTCCATCTGTGCCTTCAGCCGCCTGCGGGCAAACGCTATCAGCCGCTCCTTGCATCGCTGGTGGCACCGCCAGAACTCCTCGTCGGATATCTGGTCGATGTTGGCCCAGGTGGGCGAATCGGCGTTCTCGTCCGCCCAGTTCGGCCCGAGATACCGCTCGTACAGCCGGCTTATCTCCTCCGAGACCCAGCTCCGCGTATGCACTCCGTTGGTGATTGACGATATGGGAACCTCGCCGACAGGAACCCGTCTCCATAGGCATGACCACATCTCACGCGACACCTGGCCGTGCAGCTTGCTGACGCCATTTGTATAGTTGCTAAGCCGCATCGCCAGTATCGGCATCTTGAACGATTCACCCTCGTCATCGGGCAGTATCCTGCCCAACGAAACCAGCTGCTTCTTGTCTATCCCCAGCGAGGATGCGTAATTGCCGAAGTATTTGTACATAAGCTCGGTGCTGAACTCGTCAACGCCCGCCCGGACCGGAGTGTGCACCGTAAAAACCGTGCCGGCCCTTACGACCTCGGCGGCCTGGTCAAAGTCCACGTTCGACTCATTTCTCAGCTGTCGTATCCGCTCAAGCAGAGAAAAAGCGGTGTGCCCCTCGTTAAGATGGAAGACGGTCGGCTTGATACCCATCGCCGCCAGCGCCTTTATACCGCCTATGCCGAGCATTATTTCCTGCCGAATCCTCATTTCAGTGTCGCCGCCGTAAACCGTCGTCGTAATCATTCGGTCGGTCGCAGAATTGCTCTGCAGATTCGTATCCAGCAGGTATAACGGGGCGCGACCAATCGAAGCACACCACACTTGTGCAGACACGTCCCTGCCCGGGTACTCCACGGTGATGGTCAGCGGTTGCCCGTTGTCGCCGCGAACCAGTTCGAGCGGCATATTGTAAAAGTCGTTTTCGACGTACACCTCCTGCTGCCACCCGTCCACGTTAAGATACTGGCGGAAATACCCCTTTTGGTATAGCAGCCCAACGCCGGTTATCGGGATGCCGAGGTCGGAGGCGCTTTTGAGGTGGTCGCCCGCGAGGATGCCCAGCCCGCCGGCATAGATTGGCAAACTCTCGTGGATGCCGAACTCGGCGCTGATGTACGCCATCCCGAGATTTGTTGACGCGGAATACGCGGTCTTGAACCAGCTGGGTCCTTCAAGATACGACTTGAGTTTATCTGCCGCCTTGTGCAATTCCGCCAGGAATCCCTGGTTTTCCGCCAGCGCATTTAGTCGTTCCTGAGAGACACTTCCCAGCAGCTTGACCGGATTGTGCCCGCAATCGTTCCACAGCGAGGCGTCAATACGCGCAAACAAATCCACTAATTCGGGGTTCCACGACCAATACAGATTACCGGCTATTACCGACAGGTCCTTGAGCGGCTCCGGCAGGGCCGGCAGTACCGTGTAATCGCGAATCTTGAGCATTTTCACCTCTTCCGTGGCAGGTCTTTTTCTGGTAGGCACTAAGGGGCGCAAACCCCGACGTGCCGAAGCAGTGCCACCCTTGTTATAAATCGTCAAAACGGCGTCATTGCTTAACGGCTACGCACCAATTGCGGGATTTTACGGCTGATTTAGCTATGATGCCAGCGTATATATCAGGCATTTTCTAAATTGGCGCTGGTTGAGATTCCAGCATTGGCGCGGGGGAATAAAAAAGGCCTGTTACAACAGGCCTTTCCTAAAAGCAGGTTTGACCTCCGCTGATGCGGTAAGAAAGCGAATTGAAGAAAACCCTTCAAGTCCACGTGGGTAATCGTTGCTTGTGTCCGAAAGTCCAATCTGTCGTAGGCGTTTTCGGGCTGCCAAGGCCTGATTCCCCTTAATTGGGTTTATCGGTTTTTTCAAATAGGGCTTTCTATACCAGCGCCGCAGGGGCGCCTGCCATTATTTTTTATACCATATTTCAAAGAGAAGTTCAAGCAAAAAATTACTGCGGTCGCTTTATCGAGCCACTTTTTTTCGGACCTTCTACCGTGCCCCGTGACTCGACCTTCGTCGCTCGTTTTTATCGTGTGACGGGTCACGAGCGACGGTTGCCGCTGCTACTGCGCCTATTCGGTTATCCCCAGCAATTCTCTCCACACGAAATTTCGGCAGAAGGTAACCCCATTGCCCTGCGGGAGTTGCCAACCGGCCGGGGATGCTCAATACTTGATTCGCGTGCCTCGTAACTTTTCCTAAATGTGCGTCATTCGAGAATCGAGTATCTATAGTATCGAGGATCAATCTTAACCTGCCTTCCGGCGGGCAAGAATCATCGGCATGCCCAAGCCGAAAAGTAAAAGCGTGGCGCGTTCGGGGATAGTTGCTATCTATGCCTCTTCAAAACAGGAGGAGTCAATTCCTCGCCCTGCGAGTGTGATTTCATCGCCGGATAGAGTTATTGCCCGTTTCAACTCCCAGCTCTGCTAAGTCCAAGCGTACTCGCGGCTAAAATCTCCATACCAAGCCCATACCAAGACCATCCGCTGTGGCGGTGTGTTGCAACTCGACATTGAAAGCAATACCGTCGGCGATGTCAATCTGTGTGCCGATATAGCCGCCAAAATAGCTGGCCTCATCTATGTCGTAGGAGATGTCTATGCCCAGGACGTTACCATCGACATCGCCGTCAATGAAGTAGAAAAACGGCCCGCCATAGATTGAAACATTCTCCGTAATCTTGTAGCTCGGCCCTATTGCAACTCCAATTTCCGTAGTGTCGCCATCAACGGAAAAGGACTGCCCCCGTGTTTCTATCTTCCCCTCGGATTTTCCCCACCCTATCTGGAATAGTCCGCCCAGTTCGAGGTTGCCCTGTTTGTAAAGCGATGCCCTTGCGCCCAAACCGGTGACAGAACCGCTGTCGCCGTCGAATGTTACGGGACTGCCCCCCTGGGTGCCTGTGCCATCACCACTCGCTTCGCCGCCCAGGCGCAGGAATATCTCCCAGTTATCTGCAATACCGTATGCAATGTTCGCAGTTACCAGTTGCTCTTCGACATTCATTTTGAACGCACTCACAAGACCGACCGGTCTGGCTTCGTCTAACTCAATGTCGCTGTCTTCAGCGAAGTAATCAACGCCGACGCTCCAGTGGCCCTTTTCAAGGCGAGACGTTGGAGGCCCCATCGGGTCCAGTGCCAGAGCAGCCGAACCACACACACAGACCGCCGCGAGGACAACAGCTAACAGTGATATTCTGTTTTTCATGGATAATCCTTTCAATGTATTTGTCAATACTAACACCCGTTTTGGAATAACTCACATTACGCCCTTTGCATCTGAATCATTTGTGATAGCACATACAATTTTCATTGCTAAAAGTCAACATAAGATATGACCGGTTTAGCATTTTCTTCTCACCATCGCCGCACCGAAACCGAACAACAAAAGCGTGGCGGGTTCAGGGAAAAGATTATTTCTCTTGGACCCAGATTAAAGAGCCAGCAAGCCAGCGCGAGCCTCCAACCGAGTTCCCATTGTAGTCTGTTAATTCAATTCTAGCCTTATCTGGATCATTCGGTGATCGGATTTTTGCCCACACACTCCATAAATTCTGAGCAGCCTGGAGACGTAATTGATAAGACTGTAAATGCCATGCGTTAGCGACAACGATCGTTAATTCGTCGCCCTTTGCTGAGCAATTATAAATGATGGTATTATCAATCCCAGCAACTTTGAGGGCTGACATGAAACTATCTAAATCGGCTTTCAGTTTTGTTTGACTCTGCTGGTGCTCTTGTTCTTGGATATGTTTCTGCTCGGCAGCAATCTGTTTTTCTTTTTCCAGTTTTGCTTGTTTCTGCTGATTTTCTTGTTCCTGAACGCGGTTCTGCTCAGCAGCAACCCGGTTTTCTTCCTTGAATCGAGCTAACTCTATTTTAGTTTGTTTGAGTTCCTCTGTAACACGATTTAGTTCGCTTTGAAAATGCTTAGATTCTTCTTTAGTAGCTTCTATTTGTTTCTGTGCGTTTGTTTGTATCCCCTTCATTTTTGCTTCTACATCAGCAATGGTAGCGTTTGTTTTCTCTCTGTTCGGTTTTGTTAATATCGCTCCGCTTACAAATCCGATAACAAAGCATAATGCACCCAAAACAATCGCATTTACTAATATATTTTGTTTCATTTCTGGCCCACTCAGAAATTGTTAATCTAAACGAATTTATTATGGATAACAATAGACCGAGAAGCAAGAAAAGTTTTTAAAAGCATTATGAAATTATGTTTGAACTGAAAGTTCTTTCAATATAGGGATATGCCCATACCGAGACGAATTCTCGCTTGCGTCCCCACAGGATGCTTGTGATAATCATGTGTATGAAACTGACGAAAGTCATATCCACCCGATATTTTGACCCGTAAGCTAAATTATCCGTTGATTTTCAAGCTGAAATCGTATCTTCTGAGTGCTGGCAGAAGCTCTCGGAGAATGCAAAGCTCTCGTGCAGGTGAACAAGACAGAGACACAGTAAATGCGAGAGACCGAATTCCCCTTGCCGTGTGATCCAGTGATGTTTTTCGATCGTGGAATCCACCGAATAAGTAGCGAGGTTTTCGCACTTTTGCTGTGTTGGACTGAGGGCAAATGAAACCTTTTAGCGTGTTTTGTTGCAAGTTTTGAAGGCAGTGAGTGCAAGTCGTGATTGTGACGCTGGTTGCGAGAGGGCGCCTGCGCAGTGTGGAGAATGCCCAAAACTGAGGCGGACATTAAGTCTCACCGTGCTGGTTTTGAACACAGTTTTCAAGGCAAAAACGCAATGACGAAACGACATACAACAAGGGGCAATGTTGCCTATCTACGTTTTTTAGTCAAAGGCAAGGATTGCGTCTTTTTTCACGATCAATGCAGATAAAGGACTTACAACACTTACCTATTTTAGCAATTGAGCGAGTGTTGAATGATTTTGCATGTCGCGGGTTTTTCCCAGAGGGGAAGCAATGCCGTCGCAGACGATGGCACGCAGGGAGGCAGTTTTGGGGGCGAAATTCGATGTCGTGTCGCTTGAATTATAGGATTCGAATAATACAAAAAGTGCTTTCTCGCAACCCTTCGTTAAGCGTCGGACAAAAATTTTAAGGTAATGGCCAACTTGCGTAGAATAAAAGGGTTGCGAGATTTTAAGGTATTTTAATCTGATATACAACCCTCCAAAAAAAAAGATAAAATGCAACAAAAGTACTGCGTTTGTTGCAAAAGTAGACCACGATTCTCCTAACCACTGTATTTACCAACGGTTACGAAAAACGGATGGTGCAACGATTCGTTAATCAGGAAACTGAGGAGACATTAAATCGTTTTGTGTGTTTATCAAACGGGGTTTTTGAGTCAATTTCCCAATATCGACACGACATACGACAGGGTGCAATGTCTCCTATACGCATTTTTTGCAGAGAAACCGGGATTGTGCCTTTTTTCACAATCAACGCAAATAAAGAACTTATGAACTTTCCTATTTTAACACACTGCGCGTCATCTGCGTCAGCCGCCGTGCGTAGCGAGGGCGTCACTAGTCGTATGCAGAGGAGGGAGGAAACTCACGTCGTGCGGAGGACCGCGCCGAGGGATGAGGTTAATTCATTAAGAATCGCTTTCTCGAAGCCGTCGACGGCTTCGTGAGTCAACGTGCCGTCGGTGTTCCGAAACACAAGTGAAAGCGTCACGCTCTTTTTGCCTTCGGGGACACCTTTGCCGCGGAATATATCCACAAACTGCAATTCCTCGAGTTCGGCAGGGGCCTTACTGTTTATGGCTGCTGTAATGTCCACCCAGGGGACGTCCTCATTCACCACCAACGACAAATCCCGCTTTATGGCGGGAAACTTCGGCAGTTGCTTCACCTTAGTCGGGCCGCGGCGCAAACTAAGCAGGCACTCAAGGTCAAGCTCCGCCCCGCATAAGTTCGTGTCCTTGAAATCGAACTTATCGAGGACGTTTTGTGACGCCATTCCGACCACGCCGATTGTTTCGCTGCCCGCGACGATTCTCGCGCCTGCCTGTGCCCAGTTGATTTCGGCGGGTTCAAATTTGACGAATATATCGGGAGCGATGTTTCTCAATAATCCTTCGATGACGCCACGAATGTCTCTGAAATCGCTATCGCAACTAATTGCAAGACGCGTCTTTTCGACGGGCAATTTACCTGCTTGGGCCGGGACGTACGTGTCGGCGATTTCAAAGACCCTGCACTGGGTGTTGCCGACGTTGTAATTGGACTTTATCACGCCAAACAAGCAGGGCAATACACTTTGCCGGAGCAGATTCGTTCCCGTTCTCGTGACGTCCTTTACGGCTAAATGCCCTTTATGACCCTGAGCTGCGAAAAGCTCGGCGGTGCCGGCGTCAACGAAGCTGATTGTGACGGCCTCGTAAAACCCGCACCCCGTCAGATATGTCCCTATCGCGTCGATTGTCTTCTGCCGGTTATCGACCGGCGCTACTTCGATTGTTATTTTATTTTCCGCCGGCACCTTGTCGTAGCCGTAAACGCGGGCGACCTCCTCAATCAAATCGGCCTCGCGGTAAACGTCGCTTCGCCACGCCGGCACCACGCAGGTTATCTGCTCGCCGTTCTTTTTGGGCTCAAAACCCAGCCCGGCCAAAATCCTCATTACTTCCTCGGCAGGCACTTCGATACCCAAAAGTTTCTTTAATCGCTCCAGACGCACCGTTGCCTGCTTTGGTTTGTGTTTTCCCGGATAAGCGTCGATAACTCCTTTGGCAACACTGCCGCCCGCTACCTGAATTATCAGTTGTGCGGTGCGTTGTGAGGCCCGGTCTATGTTTTCAATATCGACAATTCTGCCGAACCGAAACGCGGCCTCCGATGCGATAGCTAATTTACGCGATGTTGTCCTGACGCTGACCGGGTCGAAAAAGGCATCCTCGAGCAATATCGTTGTGGTGGCGTCGCTGACCTCCGTGTGCAGGCCGCCCATTACGCCCGCTATTGCGACGGGGTTTTTGGCGTCGGCGATGATGAGCATGTCGGCTGTCAGTGGGCATTTTGAGCCGTCGATACTGACGATTTGCTCGCCGGCGACTGCCCTTCTGACGATTATCTTGCCCCCCGTTATCTTCGCGTAGTCGAAGGCGTGCGGCGGCTGTCCCGTCTCCATCATCGCGTAGTTGGTGGCGTCAACCACGTTATTGACGCTGCGAATCCCAACCGCTTCAAGGCGTTTTCTCATCCAGTCGGGTGTTGGGCCAACCGAGACCGACTCGATGACGCGGGCGGTATAACGGGGACACAATCCCGGCTCGCAAATCTCAACGCCGGCTCGCTCCGTCGCTGATTTCTGCGATTCAGCCAGCTCGATTTTTGGTAGTTTCAGGTCTTTTCCCGTCGCCGCGGCAAGCTCACGGGCGATGCCGATATACCCGAGGCAGTCGCCGCGATTGCTGGTCACCTCAACGTCAATTACTGCGTCATCGCCGATGAATTCAATGCCCTCATACGGCAGCCCTACGTTGCTTAGAATCTCGGCAACCTCCTGTGCCGAATGCTCAATATCAACGTAATCCTGCAGCCAGCTAAGTAATACCTTCATAAGTCGAATAGAGTAATCTGCGACCGGATTACTGTCAATGTTTTTGACCCGCCTGCAATCAACCACATTGATTTTTCAACAGCCGATGATAGAATTGCATCCAGATTGGGTTTGAACTAGGGCTATTTCTATTAGGGCCGCACACAATGGCGAAAAAAGAGAAGACACGCATTAGGGGGCCGTGGATTATCATCAAAGGCGATCTGTCCCGCCACCTCATAGTTAAGAAGGTTGTCAACACGTTCATTAAAACAGAATACCGGAGAAAAGGAAAAGGTGTTGGATTCTGGTACCCCGTAGAAAAGCTGCCAAATGGAGAACCGCTTTGTATCGTCAGGCCAGGCCGCAAAAAGAACTTCGATTTTAAGGTAGACGTAGTTCCAGACCACGGTTTTGGTGATGGAACTCATAAAGACATCGCGGCGGACTTGAAGCATAAAAGAAAAGATAATAAGCGAAAATTTGAGATGCTTTTAGCAGCAATTACTGAGATATATAACTGCGTTGAAAGTAATGTCGACGTTTTATTGAAGAAGCATCGTGGACTCAAGAAGTCGTTCAGGACAGGTGGCACCATAGGAGCCCTTTTAAAGATTTTGAAATGGATGTTTATTATGGAGGACATTGTTTACTGGGACAACGAGGGCCGCGCTTTTCTGTTTAATGCTCTTAGGTATGTTACTCAGGAAAAAAGAGTAAAGACATTCAAGAATCCTGAAGGATTAAAGATAAATATGAAAAAATCCGGTATCGAATGGATGCGGTGTGACAAATAGACAATGGCTATTGAAAAGCACTTAGACAAGGTTTTTCAGCGGGACATTATGGCGCTCTTGAAGGAGCTGCCTGATAAGTGCGTCGATATGGTATACGGCGACCCCGATTACAACGTCGGCATAAAATACGGGGACAAATCCTACACCAAAAACTTTGACGAATATATAGACTGGTATGTTGAACTGGCAAGGGAATCACTTCGAGTTCTCAAAGACACCGGCAATATGTTTTTCATCAATTACCCGAAGCAGAACGCATACCTGCGAGTCAAATATCTGGACGGCGCCTGTTACGAAGTGTCTGATTACGCCTGGGTTTATAATACTAATGTTGGGCATTCGCCGAAAAGATTTACCACTGCTCACAGGAGCATTTTGCACTGCCGAAAAACCAGTCAGAACAATTTTTACAAAAATAATGTCGCTGTTCCCTACGAGAACCCAACTGACAGGAGAATTTTGCAAAACCTCGCAAACGGTTCTAAGGGCAGGATGCCATACGACTGGCTCTACTTTAATCTCGTAAAGAACGTAAGCAAAGAGAAGACGTTTCACGCCTGCCAGATACCGCAGAAGCTATCAGAGGTTCTTATCAAGTCGTGCACTATGCCGAACGACGTTGTGTTAATCCTTTTTGGTGGGAGCGGTTCAGAAATCGAGATGGCCAAATGGCTCGGCCGGCATTTCATATCAGCGGAGATTGATAAAAAATACTACAATATCATAACAGACCGGCTGAAACACGGCACGATTAGAGAGGAGCATCGCTTGAAGCTGAGCAATGGGGCACGCAAAACCCACCAAACGGAACCAGTGCTTTGGGAGTGGCGGTAAGGCCAGGCAACAGGTTTTTTGCTTGATTATTCGTTGTCCTTTTTGACGTTTTTCATTCCTCAACGTTTACGAGTTTTCGAATGCCGTAGTTTGTCGCGATAGCGGCATCTGTCTGCGACAATTGATAACGCGGAATCACCACCGTAGGATTATCCAGCTCAAATTCCACCACGTCGAACCTCGAATCGGGATTGAGCTTCCGGGCCTTTACAATGTCACCGATACAGCTTATCGGCATACCGTTGAATCTGCTGACAACGAGCTGAGCAAGGTCGGTATAACCGAGATTTATCTGGGCGGGAAGACAATAGCTGAGTATGACGATGTCTTTGCGGTCATCCGTGGGCTTGAAGGCCATATCCCTGAGGTAATGGAGCAGATGTGGGGTGGCTTTGCCGGCCCAGTCCTTGCCCCAGCTCGCCAGATACGGCCTGGTCAATTTCTGAAACACGAAGCCGCCGGTAATGACGTACTCCGGCTGTCGGCCATACTCGTAGTAGGGGACAAGCATCCGGCGAACGTCGAAATTCTTCGCCTCCACGCGGAGCTGCTGCCGGCCGCCGTCACGCCAGACGTCAAAACCGATTTCGTCCCCGATTTTATGACTGGTGATTAAATGATGGAAAGCAACACGGTCATAAACGGGATGCAGGAATCTCCCGTGGGCGTCAAGCTGCTTTCCGTCGATTGCAAGGATGACGTCTCCTGACTTCAGTGAATCACAGTTTGGCCCTGAGCTAACTGCCGAAGGGCTGCCGGTGCCCAGATTATATACGTTCGTGACAAGGACGCCGTTGTTCATCGTCTCGGGCATCTTGAGATACGCTCGCGTGGCGTGGTCGAGCAGCTCTTCAGCGACAAAACCGACCGCGGGGACACCGGCGTAATTCGGCTCCTTCGCCTTCGACAAAAAGCTGTTGATGACAACCGCAGGGATAAGACCAGCCGAACGTGTGCTTTCGTTCCAGCAGGCGATTCCCACGGGCGCCGAACCATAACAGTAAAGCTGTCCCATGCCGGTTTCCTGTGATGTATTTGTGACAACAAAGGTCAGAAAATTCGTGTAGGAAACGGGCGAATGTTGCACCTCGGCCCGGTCGAGATACCCCTGGCCCGTGGTAAGGTTGCCGGCGGAGTTGAGCCAATAGTAGTTAAGCTTGGCGCCTCGCTCAAACTTATCGGTAAACTTGACCGGTTTTAGCGGCTTTGCCAGCGCGCCCGATTCAAGCTCTATCAGCGCCAAATCAATCTCATAGTCGATTGCCCTGATTTTTGCCGGCATGTATTCATTCTGGCCCGACACCCGCGCCTTAACCAGCTTGGCGTCCGTCAGGTTCCACGCGGGCGCTATTACCAGGTGGCTGTCGACGGCGCAACCGACCACGCCTTTTGTCTGAACGTCGGTGCTGTGCCACGGACGAAGCTGGTCATACCCGCAGGAAGAAATCTCCAGATATACCAAAGACCTCTTCATTGCCTCGCGGATGTCTGCTTCACCTGCCTGTGCCACAACCGATGTTGCGCCTAACACGACAAAAGTTAAGCAGATTCGAGTAACGCAATTGAATAACCGGAGGTTCATTGCTGCACCTCCAGCCGGGCCTGCTGTGGTATGTCGTATTTTTCGAGGATAACTGGTTGTCGGCTGCTCGCCAGGCCGGCGTCGAGTATCAGCGGCTGCTCAACACCCATAAACTTGAGAGCGTAAAAACCATCAGCAGGTTTTTCCCGGCTACGGCTCGGCGCCTCTGTTCCTTCTGTGGCCTGATTATCGCCTTCGCCGAGACGAGCAAAAACCTTCTGGACGTCCTCAAGCCCCCATATCGGGGTCCCGTTTATGCTCTCGACCACCTGGCTTTTGAATGCGCCGGCGTAGGCGTTTATCTCATCGGGCATTATCTCCGAAAGCACCACGTATTCTTTGCGCTCTCTGTCGGTGTTAAGCTGCATCGAATTGCGGAACAGATACCGCAGACAGAACGGCACATCCATAATCCATTCCGGACCCCACGTCTCCAGATAGTTTCGCGTTGCCGGCACAAACACAAGCCCTGCAAAACAGACGTACCGGGGCGCCGTGTCATACTGCCTGGCGAACTCGAAAACCGGCCTGTTCAGCGCCGTCGTCGCCGTCGCCTTTTTCAGCTTGCCGTCCCGATAGAAGGAAATATCAGCCGGTTCGCCGATTTGTTTGCTCTCCACAACTTCCGACAAATCGAGTTTCAGCCCGTAGATTTCCACCCTGCCGTCGTTGTCGATATTATAGTCGTCGATTTGCACCAGCACGTCGCCGCGCTGCAAAATCGTCTCGACCGAGCTGTGCATTAACGTTTCGATGACGACCACGCCCTGCCTCTCCGGCGGAACCTTGAGATACTCCTTGTAGCTCGCATTGTGCAGGCCCGGATACAACATCACGCCTAATGACCCGTAACCGTCATACTTGCCGTCGTTGATGTCTGATAGGAAGTGCCTTATCACGGTCGTTGGTATCATATAGCCGATGTTCTCGGCTTGTCTCAATCCCTGAAACGCCACGCCGACGACCGAGCCATTTTGCATTACCGGCCCGCCGCTGTTGCCCGGATTAATAGCCGCGTCCGTTTGAATCACTAAATGTGAATCAGCCCCCGTGTGGGCGTATGCTTCCATCTCTATCCGCGAGACGACCCCCTCCGTCACCGAGATGTGTTTGCCTCCCATCGGGAAACCGTATGTCGAAACGGTTGTGTTTATACCGGGAAGCTCGGCAAGCTCAAGTGCGATTGTGTCATCAAAGAAGCTCAAATCGTCGACCGAAAGCACGGCCAGGTCACAGTCGTGCCCGATAAACGCAACCTTTGCCGGGTAGCGTTTCGCTACGCCCTCTTTTTGCAGTTCGAGGTACTTGTTGTTGCTGACGTTATGGGCGTTGGTCAATACTCTGTTGCCATCGATGATAAATCCCGACCCCACCCCCTGCGTCATTTGCTTTTGTTTCCAGGGAGTCACAAAATCGAAATCCTGCCCCGCGTTTCGAATCATCACAACCGATTTTCCCGGCTCCGGCCCCTTAGGGGACGAGTCCATTCCCCCCAGCCCGCCTGCGTAGCATAGGCCTCCAGCCCATGTACAGATTACACAGAGGAAAATTAAGAATTTAGAATTAAGAATTGCGAAATGTGATTTTGAATTCTCAATTCTATATTCTAAATTCTTCATTCTCATTTCTCGGTTCTCCGGCCGTATCGGTTGCTCTTCCATTCGCAAATAACCGGCTAATACTACCGCGCTGGCGTGGCAAAAACAACGGTTTTTCGCGGCCTGGCCCTGCAATCTGCAAAAAAAGAAGTTGACGGACTTCAAGGACACTGTTTATACTCTTGCGATTTTTTGAGGCGAAAAAACCTTTGGAGGCAATATGGCTGGTGAAGCAAAAGACATTTTGAAAAAGAAACTGACCGCCAAACACTACGACCGGCTGGTAGCGATTGCTAACGCGAAGATGCACCGTTTCGTCGCGGATGCCATTGAGTTGACCAATCCGGCCTCTGTTTACGTCTGCACCGACTCGCCCGATGATATCGCATACATCCGTGCCCTTGCCGTAAAAAACGGCGAGGAAATACCTCTCGACATAAAGGGCCACACCTGTCACTTCGACGGCTACAACGACCAGGGACGCGACACATTCAGCACCAGATACCTGCTGCCCGCCGGCTCAACCTTAGGCGAAAGCTTGAAGTCCGTCGAAAAACAGGCCGGCACCAAAGAGATTCGTGAGTTTCTGAAAAACTCGATGGCCGGAAAAGAAATGCTTATTTGTTTCTGGTGCCTCGGCCCCGTCGGCTCCGAGTTTGCCATCCCCTGCATCCAGATAACCGATTCGCCTTACGTCGTGCACAGCGAATCGCTCCTCTATCGCCCCGGCTACGAGCAGTTCAAAAATATCGGCGACAGTCCTGAATTCTTCAGGTTCCTCCACTCCGAAGGCCAGCTTGAAAACGTCGTCAGTAAAAACGTTGATAAACGCCGTGTCTATATCGACCTCGAAGAAGAAATGGTTTACAGCGTCAACACCCAATACGGCGGCAATACCATAGGGCTAAAAAAACTTGCACTTCGACTCGCCATTCAAAAGGCCTCACGCCAGGGCTGGCTCGCCGAGCATATGTTTGTTATGGGCGTCCACGGCCCTAAAGAGCGCGTCACATATTTCACCGGCGCGTTCCCCTCGGCCTGCGGCAAAACCGCCACCTCGATGCTGCGCGGACAAACCATCGTCGGTGACGACATTGCCTACTTCCGCAAAAAAGATGGACTTATGCGATGCGTCAACGTCGAAAAAGGCATCTTCGGCATCATTCAGGATGTCAACCCCAAGAACGACCCCGTCATTTATAAGGCCCTTACCAGCCCGATGGAGGTCATTTTCTCCAACGTTCTGCTGGGTGCGAATCACAAGCCATACTGGCTCGGTATGGGCTGCGACCTGCCCAGCGAGGGAATCAACTTTTCGGGCAAATGGTCCAAAGGTAAAGCCGACGCCGAGGGCAACGTCATTCCTCCCGCGCACAAGAACGCCCGCTACTGTCTAAGCATCCCCGACTTAGACAACTGCGACCCGGCACTCGACGACTTCGAAGGGGTGCCGGTCGGTGGGATTGTTTACGGCGGACGAGACAGTAACACCTGGGTGCCCGTTGAACAGGCCTTCAACTGGAACGAGGGCATCATCCTCAAAGGTGCCGCCATCGAATCCGAGACCACCGCTGCCACACTCGGCAAAGAGGGCATCCGTTCTTTCAATCTTATGTCCAACATCGATTTTGTCTCCATCCCGCTTGGCAGGTATATTCAGAACAATCTTGATTTCGCGCGCGGTATTGATAAGCCGCCGCTTGTTTTCTCAGTCAATTACTTTCTAAGGGGCAGCGACGGTAAATACCTCAACGGTATGTCCGACAAACTCGTCTGGATTCTCTGGGCCGAGCTTCGCGTGCACGGCGAAGTCAACGCGGTCAAAACGCCGACCGGCTTTATACCGATGTATGAGGACATCGCTCGGCTGTTCAAAGAGTGGCTCAATGAAGATTACTCGAGTGATGACTATGTTCGGCAGTTCACTACTCGCATCCCTGAAAACCTCGCAAAGCTCGACCGCGTCGAGAAGGTTTACAGAGAGAAAGTGCCCGATACCCCACAGATGCTCTTTTCAATGTTCGACGAGGCAAGAAAACGCCTTGGGACAGCCGCAGAAAAACACGGCAATTATATTTCTCCCTTCGACTTGTCTGAGGCGTAACCGTATGCCGGGCTAATCCATCAGCGGGACAAACCCGCAGAACATACCAATCTTTGGCTTAACTGCTTTGCACATAAGATGTTATGAGAAAATATTCTCACAACAAAGAATGGGATTTCTTGCCCATTATGATAAATGGTTGACAACGTTTTTTTTGAATCTGGGGCAAAAAATTAAAACAACGTCCCATAATTCGCTTGATTTTTCTGGTTAAGCGTTGTAGAATTATACTATTGAATGAAGAAACGGGAGAGCAGTGCCCATAGCAACACTCTGGGTACTTCTCACCATGGCCCCAAGGATGTGACTGTGCGGGAGCGTTGTTGCCTGCACAACAGAGCTGTTGGTAAAGGTGATGAACGAGCATTCTCGGAAAGTGCCTCCCGGAGCGAGAGGGTTGTGCCCTCAGGGAGAGAGTGAAAGCGGACAGGGGTCGGACTATGCGCGGGGACGACTACTTCACACCCGCACTCACAATGAACTCATCGGCACCTCCCCCGCATTTAACTCGGTGCTTGAGGTCGTCAACGCAATTGCTGCGAGGGAGTGTCCTGTAATCATTACAGGCGAAACGGGCGTCGGCAAGGAAATGGTCGCAAGGCAGGTCCACGCCGCCAGCAAACGCGCAGCTCGTGTCTTTGTGCCCGTTGATTGCACCACCCTTACCGGACAGTTGTTTGAAAGCCAGTTGTTCGGCCACGTACGCGGCGCGTTCACAAGCGCCGTTGACAGCACGCTCGGTTTCTTCAGAGCGGCAGATGGCGGCACTATCTTTCTCGACGAAATAAGCGAAATCCCGCTGGACCTGCAGGCCAAGCTGCTGCGGGTTTTGCAGGAGCGATGCGTCACTCCTCTCGGCTCCACCAAGTCCTGTCCGATTGACATCCGCGTCTTGTGCGCGACTTGTAAAGACCTGCAGGTAATGGTCAGGCGGGGCGCCTTCCGCGCCGACCTCTATTACCGCCTCGACGTCGTTCGTCTCGAAGTGCCCCCCCTGCGCCATCGCAAAGAAGATATACTGCCTTTGGCGGAGTATTTCCTTGCCAATCAGTCAGCCTTCTACAATGAGCCGCCGAAGGTGCTCAGTGAATCAGCTAAACGCCTGTTGCTTGGCTACGCCTGGCCCGGAAACGTCCGCGAGCTCGCAAACGCCATCGAAAGGGCTTATGTGCTGACGCCGGGCCGTGAAATCTCCCCGGCAGTACTGCCCTTTGAAATCATCATAGCCGATTCGCCCTCTTACCCCAAAGACCAGCTGCCTACCCTCGACGAGGTCAAACGCAGGGTCATTACACAAACCCTCGAACACACCAAAGGCCGAAAAATCGCCACCGCCAGAATCTTAGGCATCGAACGCCGTCAGCTCAATCGCCTCATCGACAAGCTCAAAATCTCCACCTCCCAGACAAACGAAAATGATAATACATAACTTAAAATTTAGCCCCGCATTGAAATGCGGGGTCATCCTCATCGGTTAGCCCCTACCCCTGCCTGCCCTCCGTAGCCCGTCGTGCGGGCTCCTTCCTCAACTCGAAACTAAACACTCAATACTCAAAACCTTAAGCTGTCTTCCGCTTGCCTCAGCGTAGCCGAAGGCGCTGGGCCATTGCTATTTGTCGGAGTACTTTGCGGAGCAAGAATGGCACCTGCGACCTGCGAAAGGTGATTTAAGAACCAGCCGATGATGCCCGAACTACGAAAATTCCCCCACTACGCCGCAGGCGTATAAAAGTTGTTGGGACGGTTATTTTTGCCCGCTGGCCCTTGCAGTCCAGCGGGAAACTGCTAAAATGCTGCACTTACAACTTTTGGTTGTTGTTTAATCACTGCCCCTTCGGCGGGGGTATCAGAAAGGATTTGTTTGAAAAATGCTGGCAAAATCGAAAAAAGAAAAAATTGTTAGTGACTTCGAAACGCACGAGGGCGATACCGGCTCGCCCGAAGTGCAAATTGCTCTGCTGACCGAAAGGATTAATGAGCTTGCCGAGCATTTCAAGCTTCACCGCAAGGACCATTCCTCCCGCCGGGGACTGCTGAAAATGGTCAGCACAAGGGCCTCGCTGCTCAAGTACGTCGGCCAAAAAGACCCCAAGCGTTATCGTGACATCATATCGCGTCTCGGCTTGCGGAAATAACGCCGGACGATTGATAACTGATGATTGATGATTGCGTTTTCCGTTTGACAATAATCAATTATCAATAAAAAAAATGAGGTAACTTATGTTTGACGTTGTCAGAGTCGAAAGAGAAATCGGGGGCCGAACCTTATCCCTTGAAACAGGCAAAATCGGCAGGCAGGCCGACGCCGCCGTTGTCGTGCAGTATGGTGAAACGGTCGTTCTTGTCGCCGCCGTCACTGCGCCGCCACGACGCGAGGATATTGATTTTTTCCCGCTCTCTGTTGAGTATCGTGAGAAGCAAAGCGCCGCCGGGAAATTCCCGGGTGGCTTTATCAAGCGCGAAGGCAGGCCCAGCACCAAGGAGACCCTCACCTCCCGGATGATAGACCGGCCCCTTCGGCCTCTCTTTCCGGAAAATTATTTCGACGAAGTGCAGATTGTAGCCAACGTCCTCAGCGCCGACCGCGAAAACGACCCCGACGTTCCCGCAATGATAGGCGCAAGCGCCGCTCTTACCATTAGCAAAATTCCGTTCACAGGCCCCATCGGCACCTGTCGGATTGGCCGCGTCAACGGCCAGTTCGTCGTCAACCCCACCCACCAGCAGCTCGAACAGGCCGATTGTAACGTTCTTATCTGCGGCCGAAAAGATTCCATCAATATGATTGAGGTCGGCGCAAAAGAGCTGCCCGAGGCCGTAGTCGAAGAGGCCATCAAGACCGGCCACGAAACCGTAAAGCTCGTTGTCGACCTTATCGAAGAGCTTCGCCGAAAAGTCGGCGTCGAAAAAGAATCGCCCCGGACCATGGAAATCGACGCCGAGCTTTATTCGAAAATTCGCTCACAAATCGCCGACGAACTTCGTAATCTTAAACTGATACCGGCTAAACAGCAGCGCAGGACCGCCGTCAGCGAACTGCTCGACCGGCTCATCGAGCAGCACTGCCAGGTCGAGTCCGGCTCCGCCGAACCCGCGGCGGACCAGACGATGGTCAGACGGATTTTCGATAAGATTGAAGGTGAGATAATCCGCAAGCTTGTTCTCGAGGGTAAGCGCCTCGATGGCCGCGGATACGATGATGTTCGTCCCATCATCTGCGAAGTCGGACTTCTGCCCCGCGTCCACGGTTCGGCCCTGTTCACCCGCGGCGAAACTCAGTGCCTCGCCATCGTCACCTTAGGCACAATCAGAGACGCCCAGATTATCGACGGGCTTCTCGACGAATACACGCAGAACTTTACGCTCCATTATAATTTCCCGCCGTTTTCCGTGGGCGAGGTCAAGCCGATGCGAGGCCCCGGCCGGCGAGAAATCGGCCACGGCGCTCTCGCCGAACGCGCACTCGAACAGGTCAGACCACCCGAAGACCAGTTCGCCTATACCATCAGAATAGTTTCCGATATCACCGAATCCAACGGCTCCAGCTCGATGGCCTCGGTCTGCGGCGGGTCTCTGGCATTGATGGATGCGGGCGTCCCCATTAAAAAAGCCGTCGCTGGTATATCAATCGGAATGGTCACCGCCGAAGACGGCCGATACGTCCTGCTCACCGACATCATCGGCGACGAAGACCATCACGGCGATATGGACTTCAAAGTCGCAGGCACCGTCGATGGCGTCACCGCCGTCCAGCTGGATATCAAAGCCGAAGGGCTGCCTCACAACATTATGGTCGAGGCATTGGAGCGAGCCAGAATTGCACGTCTGAAAATCCTCGACGTTATGTCCAAAGCAATCGACAAACCCAGACCTGAGATTAGCACCTACGCGCCGAAATTAATCACCGTCGAAATCGACCCCGAATACATCGGCAAAATTATCGGCCCCGGCGGCAAAAACATCAAAGCGCTCCAGGAGCAAACAGACACCACCATCGAAATCGAAGAAGACGGCACCGTCTTCATAAGCTGCGTCGGCGGCGACGGCCACCTCAAGGCAAAGGAAATCATCGAATCGATGACCCAGCCGCCGCAGGTCGGGCGTGTTTATCCGCAGGCCAAAGTCGTTTCCGTCAAGGATTTCGGCGCATTCGTCGAGTTTATCCCCGGCGTCGAAGGGCTTTGCCATATCAGCGAGCTAAGCGATGGCTACGTCAAAAACGTCGAGAGCGTCTGCAGGGTCGGCGACGCAATCCCCGTAAAGCTTTTGTCCGTTGACGACCAGGGCAGATTCAAGCTCTCCCGCAAAGCTGCGCTGGCCGAAACATCCGGCACCGACAAAGACAAAAAAGAACAAAAAGAGCAACCATCTAAGAGCAAGTAGATACTTAAACCCTGTACGCAATGCAAAAGACACTTTTCGCGTACTCCACGGTTGAAACTGCCCTCGCAATGCGATTTGCCTCAGCATGTCCGGCAATGTTGTCTCCGATAAAATTACCTTTTGGTTTTTTCTCGCCAGGAGATTCGCCACCCGCTATAATATGTGCAAAAACCGGATTCCCGCCTTCCGGGCAGTCCTGTGAATGTTAAGTGAGAGCGTAGTATGGTTTTTGAAAAGATACCACCACTGAGAATAGGCAGTCTCGAGGCCAGGGTTCCAATCATTCAGGGAGGAATGGGGGTAGGCATTTCTCTGTCGGGCCTGGCTTCCGCTGTCGCAACCGCCGGCGGTATCGGCGTTATCGCAACCGCTGGAATCGGCCAGTTTGAGTCCGACTGGCGCACCAATTTCAACGAGGCAAACAAAAGGGCGCTCCGCAGGGAAATAGCAAAGGCAAAAGCCCACACCGATGGTATCATCGGCGTTAATGTAATGGTGGCCCTCTCGGATTTTGACGACCTCGTCCAGGGTGCCGTCGATGAACGCGTCGATGTCCTCTTTCTCGGGGCGGGGCTGCCGATAAAGCTTCCCAAAACTCTCCCGCTGGACTCGCTCGGCCGGCTGCACACTAAGTTTGTTCCCATCGTATCCTCGGGCAGGGCCGCTGACCTCATCTTTAAGTTATGGGCCAAACACTTCCGCCACGTGCCCGATGCCGTAGTCCTCGAAGGCCCAATGGCAGGCGGACACCTCGGCTTCAAAAGAGAGCAGATTGATGACCCCGACTACGCTCTGGAAAAGATTCTGCCGGACGTAATCTCCGCGATAAAACCATACGAGGAGAAGTTTGCTAAGCATATCCCGGTAATCGCAGGCGGAGGAATATACACCGGCGAAGACATCTATAAATTTATGCAGTTGGGCGCTGACGGCGTCCAAATGGCCACAAGATTCGTCGCGACATTCGAGTGCGACGCCTCTGATGACTTCAAACAGGCCTTTCTGCGGTGCACAAAAGACGACATCATCATTATCGACAGTCCCGTCGGCCTGCCGGGAAGAGCTATACGCTGTGACTTTCTTGACCGCATCTCCTCGGGCGGCAAGGAACCGTTCGAATGCAATTGGAAATGCCTCAAAAGCTGTGATTTCAAAAACGTCCCTTACTGTATCGGCCGTGCCCTGACCAATGCCAAGAAAGGCGACCTGGAGCATGGCTTTGCCTTCGCCGGCGCCAATGCCTGGAGAGTTGACAAGCTCGTCTCCGTTAAGGGGCTTATTGACGAGTTAATGGAAGAATACCAGCGTTGTGCCAGTCAGAAGGCCGGCGCAAATGTATAATCCCGAAACCGGAAAGGAAAAGCACAAATGAATATCTATGCAGGAAACTTGTCGCGACAGACAACTGAGGATGATTTGCGCCGGGCCTTTGAGCCCTTTGGCCAGGTCGAGTCGGTCAACATTGTTAGAGAGAAGCTCAGTGGCGAATCGAACGGCTTTGGCTTTGTCTCTATGCCTTCAAGCGAAGAGGCCCGCAAGGCAATTGAAGAAATGAACGGCAAAGAACTGGCCGACCGCGTCATTAAGGTAGCAGAGGCGAAGCCAAGAATAAACCGTCCACGCCGTGTCAGTGACGGAAGACGAGGCGGCGGCGGTGGCTATGACAGTGGTAGTGGTGGCTATGGTGGCCGTCGAGATGATAACAGGCGTTACTGACAACCGTAATCGCGCTGAATGCGGCGCCCTTCGTCTTCGCTCGGAATAATAGTGCTGGGCCACGGGACAGAGTAGATTTTCCGGAATCGTTGAATGTTTTTGATTTTTTTATTGCAGCGGGGTCCATCCGTCTATAACAGGTGTTTTGTCGAGCATATCTTTTCGTCTCTCAGGGATATCCTCTAAAACAAATGTGGGAGACACGTTACAGATTGATGGCCTTCTAAAAGGCTAGGGAGTATTGCAGTGAGTACAGGTAAAGTAAAGTGGTTCAATGGCAGCAAGGGTTTTGGGTTTATCGTTCCTGACGACGGAGGGGCAGAACTGTTTGTGCACCACTCCGAAATCAAGACGACCGGCTACGCGAATCTGGACGAAGGCCAGACAGTCGAGTTCGAAATCGGCCAGGGCAAAAAAGGGCCTTGCGCAGTCAATGTAACACCCAGGTAAATGGCTTGCGATTGACACCAAAGAAAGGCCCCGCATCACGGGCCCTTTTTTTATTTCACTCCGCTCATAATGAATTGTCCCGCGGGGCGGTTGGAACCAGCGGTGTTATCCACCTCGGCTTGTTGGAATCGAAAGGTCGTTCGTCCTGCCTTCGATGGTCTATTCGTTATACGCTACGCGCTTCCTGTTCAAAATCGCAAATCCGTCTTTTCTACTGCTCAGCTGCTCTACTTTCTACTGTTCTACTTTCCCACGAAGCGTATTGCGCTGCATGTGCATCGAGTTTCGCGTATCGAGCATCAAGAAATCATCAATAATCAATCCATCCTCGAGGCAGCTTCCTGAGATTTTCATTGCTTGAACTGCGACAACAATACGGTTAAAATTATTGCTCCATGGAAAACTCGCCGAATAAATCATTGTCGCAGCAATCGCCAGCTTCGCCGCCCCGCACAGAGGCCGGAGGGCCTGCCCTGCCTGCCCTGAGCGAAGTCGAAGGGCCTGTCCCGAGCGCAGTCGCGGGGAGCGAAGTCGAAGGGCTGGGCCGGCTGCTCGGCGTCCTCGCGCACGAGATAAAAAACCCCCTTTCCACTATCAAGGTCAATCTCCGCCTCGTTGACGAGGAGCTGCAAAATGTTCCCGCAGGCGATATCGAACAACGGCTCGCCAGGGCTCGCAGAAAACTGGGCGTCATCGACAAGGAAACTACCCGGCTGGAGCAAATCCTCGACAGCTTCCTTCGCTACGCCGACAGAACCCAGCCGCGTCTGTCTTCACTCGATGTAAATTCGCTCGTCGGCGATATGGTTGATTTCTTCCTGCCGCAGGCAATCGCACACTCGATAACGGTGCGACAGCATCTTCATAAGGAGCCGCTTGTCTGCCCTGCCGACGCCGGAATGCTCAAACAGGCCATTCTCAACCTTTTCATCAACGCCCAGCAGGCGATTGGGGCCTGTGGTGAGCCAGGTCGAACCGCTGGCGGCGAGCTGATGGTCCGCACCGTCCGCGACGGGCAAGTTGCACAAATCCAGATAAGCGACACCGGCAAAGGCATCCCGGCCGACCGAATCAGCCGTATATTCGAGCCGTATCAGTCCTCCCGGCCCGACGGAACAGGGCTGGGGCTGGCTACCGTAAAAAGGATAATTGAGGCCCACAAAGGCAATATAACCGTCGTCAGCGAGCCGGGTAAAGGAACTGCGTTTACGATTTTGCTGCCTCTTTGTCCGGCAGGGGGAATGGCTGATGAGTAAAGACGCCGTTGTTCTTGTCGTTGACGATGAACGGGACCACGCCGACGGTATGGCGGAGGCGCTGCAGAACTCCTGCGCCAAGGCAATCGCCGTTTACAATGGCGATGACGCCTTGGAAATCCTCCGCACCCAGGATATCGACGTCGTCGTCACCGATTTGAAACTCGGCGGCGAAATAGACGGCCTGGCCATCCTGCAGGAAGCCAAAAAACTCGGGACTACCGAAGTCATCCTCATTACCGCATACGCGACAATCGATACCTGCAAGGAAGCAATCAGACAGGGCGCTTATGATTACTTAGTCAAACCCATCAATATCGACCAGCTCCGTTCCCTCGTCGAACAGGCCGCCCGTCAGTCGGCTCGCGCCAAACGCGTCGACGTTCGTCGCCGTACTGCCGCCGACGAGGAATTCAGGTTCGGCGGCGTCCGCGGAAACAGCCGCCAGATGGCCGGCATATTCGAGACCCTTCGTCGCGTCGCACCGACAAAAATCTGCGTCCTTATCCAGGGCGAATCCGGCACCGGAAAAGAGCTGCTCGCAAAGGGAATCCACGACAGCTCGAATCGCTGGAGCAAACCCTTCAGGCCTATAAATTGCGCCGGCTTCACCGAAACGCTGCTCGAAAGCGAGCTTTTCGGCCACGTAAAAGGCGCATTCACCGGCGCCGCCGCCGACCGCAAAGGGCTGTTTGAAATAGCCGACAAGGGGACGCTGTTACTTGATGAAATCGGCGATATGCCGCTGAATATGCAGGCCAAACTCCTTCGCGTTATCGAAGACGGCGTCGTTATCCCCGTCGGCTCCCACAAGCCGATAATCGTCGATGTGCGAATCATAAGCGCGACCAACCACGACCTGGTCAAATTGGTCGAGGAGAAAAAATTCCGCGAGGACCTCTATTTCAGGATTAAAGGCGTCAGCATTTCCGTTCCCCCCCTGCGACAACGCCCCGAAGACGTCCCGCTGCTCGCCGATTTCTTCCTCAAGGAGGCCGTCGCCGAGACCGGCTCAAAAGTCACTCGTATAACCGATGCCGCAATGAACATCCTCACAAGTCACGAATGGCCCGGCAACATCCGCCAGCTTCGCAACACCATCAGAATTATGGTCGTTATGTGCGACCGCGACACGCTCGACGTTCGCGATTTGCCGCCCGAAATACATCACGTCCACCGACTGCCGGGGCAAACTCGGCCTTCTGCCTGTCCCGAGCAAGGTCGAAGGGCAGATTTTGGGGGCTTGTCCCTCAACGAAATAGAAAAACAGGCCATCATCGACACGCTCGCCAAAACAGGCAGCAAGCGCCAATTAGCCGCCAAACTCTTAGGCATCGGCGAACGAACACTCTACCGCAAAATCAAGGAATATAACCTGTAACCCCCTGCGATGACTCGCCTGGCCTTTCCGTGCTCTATTCGGCGACCTGGACCAGCCGACTGCCGGCAAACCAGAATCGCCCCGGCTTTCGATTTAAATAAACCAACAGCTCGTAGTTGCGGGATTTGTAAACATGGTCCGGCTCGCCCAGGGCCGCTGTAAGTTCGGCCCTCGTAGTGCCGTTCGGGAACGTGCCCTTTTTTATCGTCTCTACACGACCCGCATCAGGTGTCTGTTCGGCCGTCGGAATCGCCTTTGCCACGGCAGGGAGCACAGCCGCAATCGACGTATTGCTTTGCGATTTGAGTTTGGCGTTCTCCGCCGCCAGCTCGATGTTGCGGCCCAGCAACATTTCTACCTCGTTCTTGAACTCTGTGATTTGCGCACCGGCCAGATTCAATTGCTCCTTCAGCGATTGATTCTCCATTGCCAGCCGGTCTCGCTGTGTTCCTGTGACATTCATTTCAACATACAGCCAGCCGATTAACATGCAGGCCGCCACAAGCAGCATCCCCAGCATAAGCGATGCAAGCTGCCATTTCCTCCTGGAAAATTGTGTTCGTTGGGCCGACGCCTCAGTAGTCAGCAAAAGTTGCTGCAGCATACCTTCGGGCGATTCGCTTCGTGTTGTGTCTGCGGGTTTGGCGCTCTCAACAGGTGATACGTCCAGCAGTAATGTGGCTTTGGGTCTGAATGGGCTGCTTTGATATTTTTCCCGGCCTTTCACATCACCGATGCCTGCCTTTTTCGCTGCTGTCTGCTCGGCAGTTGTCGCGTTTTTGGTTGGCGTGTCCATAATTCGTCCCTTCACTTGCATTTCGGGTGCTATTACCCTCTTCGGCCTTTAACCGCGTTTTTCTTTATCTTTCACATATTCCACGCTCTCGGCAGTTAAGACAGGCCCTTCGACCCCGCTTCGCTAATGCTGCTATCCGCCTACGGCAGGAGGCGTTCGAGGAGTTCGAGAGGCAGGCCCATAACGTTGGTTAAGGAGCCGTCGATATGGTCGACGAATGGGTCGCCCTGCCCTGAGTGGAACCGAAGGGAGCATGTCGAAGGTCCCCCCGAGAGAAACCAAATTTGACGGGCAACAGGAGACCCAGTTATGCAACGTGAAGATTATATTAACCAAACCTGCCTGCCGAATTCAAAATAAAATATGTATGGCGATTGAAAAGGAGATACAAAGGAATAGAATTAGGGGAGTGATATTATGACGGATATAAGTCAAAAGACAGTTTATTTTCTTGGCGCCGGCGCTTCGAATGCCTCTGATTTTCATCTTCCTACAATGGGGGAATTTTTCAAAGGGGCAAATTTCGCGGGCGAAGAATATCAGAATCTCAAGCGATTTATCAAAGATAAGTTTCCCGGGTTACCCATAGAAAATCTGAACCTCGAAGAAGTGGTCACAGCAATCGAATTGAGTATGGACACTTTCGGCTCTTTTGGAGAACGTTCCCATCCTTACATATATGGGGCAAGAACGGAATTTGACACATATGTCAATGCAAGATTAAAGATCCCCGAATATAAACCTTGTTCATTACTTATAAAGATATTTGATAAAGACAAAGAGAAACCAATCGAGTCCGTCATAACTTTAAATTATGATTTGATTATCGAAAATTGTATATCTGCAAGGTCGTACAAAATACCGGGGCCTAGAGATATGTTGGGCCGAATGGATAATTTGTTAGGTCAACCCTTACATTCGGACATCAGACAAAATTTTTCCTTGCCTTATGAGGAGGCCAATTCCCGTTTATATCTGAAACTTCATGGTTCCATTGACTGGTTTTATTGCCCCAACCCTGACTGCGGGTTTCACCAGCAATTTTTCCCAAATCGAAACCACAACATATTTTCGTCTCCTGTTCGCATAGGGGATCTTTGCAGAATTTGTGGTTCGCCTGTCGTAACAGCAATAGTTCCGCCAACGATGTATAAAACATTTGAAAAATTTCCCAAAATGGGTCTGCTCTGGAATTTGGCTTACCACAAACTTAATATCGCTGAAAAGATTGTCATCTTCGGCGTTTCGTTTGCGCCATCAGATTATTATCTGCGATGGCTTTTCAAGAAGGCTATAACCGATAGAAAAAACAAGCCGACCATTATCAATATCGATAGCACCCCTCAAATCGGCGATAAGATAAAAGAAATAACAGGCATCGCCCCTGAGCACTTCCCAACACTGGATGAGTATTTGGCGAAACAATAACAACGAGACAATATGGGAAGATATTATTATGTGTATGTTCTGCGGTCGACGAGGGATGGGAAGTTTTACGTGGGATACACCAAAGATGTGCGGAAAAGATTGGAGCAGCATAATAACGGTCAGGTGGAATCAACAAAAAGGCGGACACCTTTGGAATTAATCTACTGGGAGGGCTGCATAAATCAACAGGATGCGACAAAAAGGGAGAAATATCTGAAAAGTTCATGGGGTAAGAGATATATCAAAAATCGTTTAGAAAAATATTTGGGCGGGATTCACCCCGTGAGATAATATGCGATATCCAGATATGCAGACGACTAATTGGGACAAAATAACGCTATTTCAAATTTTTGAGAGTATGTTATCTCACGGGGTAAAGGCGTTCGAGGAGTTCGAGAGGCAGGCCCATAACGTTGGTTAAGGAGCCGTCGATATGGTCGACGAATGGGTCGCCTTTTTCACGGATGGCATAAGCGCCGGCTTTATCACGCCACACTCCGCTTGCAATATGCTTGGCGATTTGAGCGTCGGTGAGTTTCTTCGGATAGACGACAGTGATGTCAGCTTCGACGATTTGCAGCTTGCCGGTCAAGCAAACCAGCGCAAGAGCGGTAATAACCTTGTGGGGTTTGCTGAAGAGCATTCGTGTAATCGTCTCGGCGTCTTTTGCATCGTGTGGCTTGCCGATGATTTTGCCGTCAAAATCGACGACGGTATCTGCGCCGATGACGAGGGAATCGGGAAATCTTTTCGCCACGTCTTTTGCCTTCGCAAGCGCGAGTCGTGCAGCGTAATCGGCTGGGGTGATATTACGCCAGGAAAAGGCGGATTCGTCGACGCCGGAAGGAACGACTTTGAATTTGTAGCCGGCTTCGGCGAGCAGCTGTCGACGTCTCGGCGACGCCGACGCCAGGATGATGTTTGTGCGCGACCTCAAACAATCAATTCCCGAGCTGCACGGGATAGACGATTTTTCTGCAGAAGGTGAGATATTCTTTTTCGATTTTTTCGTATCTGTCATCGATGTATTTCTCGAAGAGCATTGAACCGGCCATTCTGTTCCAGCCAACGGTAAGGGGGATATTTCTGTCGGCGGCGATTTTTTTATCCAGTTCGTCAAGCGGCCATTGGCCGGTGAGGCCGTCTGAGAGCATCCTCTGGTAATTAGCGAGGCGTTTGCCGTAATTTTCCTCTCGCAGAAATCGCACAAGTGCGTATGCCTGGCTGTAAAATGCGGCGACCGCTTCGTTGCTGTCGGCGACGACCTCGCCGGGGTTGAGGCCGACGAGTTCTCTGAGGGGTATGGTTTTATTTTTGATTAGGGTTTGTTTGAGCGGGCCGAGGCGGTAGAGATTTAGGTCGGTACGGAAGGCGAAGAGTCCCTGGTAGTATTCGCTTATTTCAAACTGCATAGCGATGCCTTCGTCGAGCCAGCTTGGCAGGCGATATTTGAAGTGCCGGCTGTTGAACTGGTGCCAGCCCTCGTGGCCGAGTACTGCGAAGGTGCGTTCCCGGCCTATGTTATACGTGACGCAGGCGCCTTTAAGGTAATAGGCGCCTTTTTTGATTTGAAAGTAAAACGGGGCCTGTGGGCCTGTGAAATGGAGAGTAAAGGCCTCCCATTGCCGGCGGTCGGCGAAAAGATAAATGGTGAGCGGAGCGGTGGTCTCAATTGGCTGGGGCAGCTGGTTTTGATAGCCGCGATGTGCCGATTCCACAAAGCCGGGGACCTGCGAGAGCATCAGCGGCTCAAGAAGCGTGGTGTAGATTTCGTAGTGTGCGGTGGTCAATTTCAGTCCGGGGCCGAATGGCGTAAGCCATCCCCCAGCGGACTGGTTTTTCCAGAGTTCGACGGATTTCAACGCCGGCAGGTCTCGGCTGCGGAGATAAGAAATCATACCATCGGTGGTATTTATTGCTGGGCCGGCTGTTTTGGCGGAAGGAGCGGACGCACAGCCGACAAGACAAAAGCAGCCACAGATTGCACAGATTACGCTGATTATTTTCATATATCTTTATACGCTGAGCCGAAGACCTCGGCGGTAAAAAGAAATACTTCGGTTTTGGGGTCCTTCCACGCATCGCTCGGCAGTCCCGCCTTGTGGGAGCAGCAATAGGAGAGGAATTCTTCTTTGGTCCAGCCGGCCTCCGTTGCGACCTGCGGGAGAAAGCAGCCGGAGGCGTGCCCTCTTTTAATGTATATGCCGTCGACGCCGAGACGCAGCGAGAGGGGCTCCGTGGTTTTCTTCAGTGGCGACAGGACGGAGATTTCGATATCGAGAGCGGGCAGCTCATCGGGGGTGACGGGGTCGGCAAAAAATCGCGGGTCGCTGGTGGCGGAGGCCTTTGCCATTTCGACGACCATTTGGACCAAGGGTTTGTCGGCGACGAATTGGCCGATGCAGCCGCGGAGCTGGTCTGCGTTTTTGAGCGTGACGAAGCAGCCGCAGTGCGCAGCCAGCTCGGGGTCGTCGGCCTCAACCCTGGGTAGTGGTTTACGTCTTATGACGGCCTCGACGGCGTCGCGTGCGACCTTTAGCAGTGCGTGTCTTTGGGAATCGTTCATAATTTTCGCTGCCAACCACGTGCGATTACTTTACCCATTTTATCACAAAGAAGCCGGCGATTAAAAGAACTACGAAGGCAAAGGAGAACCAGTTGAAGTATTTTTCGAGGACGGGTTTGATTTTTTCGCCTTTCCAGCCGAGTAATCCTGCGACCATAAAGAATCTTGCTGACCTACTGAGGACCGAGGCGATGCAGAAAACGATGAAATTGATTTTGAACACGCCGGCGGTGACGGTGATGACCTTGTAGGGGATAGGGGTGAAGCCGGCAATTGCGACGATTTCCCAGTCGTATTTTTCGTATAAGGCCCCAACGGTGGTAAAGGGTTTGATGCTGACCTCTTTTATTGCCTGCTGGTCAATTGACTGCGTGTCGCCATCGCGCATAGAAAGGACGATGGGGTAGGTGAGGGTCTTTTGGAATTTTGGCGCGGGGTCGAAAAGCATTTGGGCATCAATACATTTGCGGTCAACGAGGCCGTGGACTTCCTGGCCTGATGTGAGAACGACGATGTCGCGTGAAAAGCCGGGGACGTTGTCGTGAAAGAGGTTTCCGAGGCCCGCCCAGAGGAACGTACCGATGATGTAGCCGAAGCAGCCGCCGATAACCGAGGCAATCGAGCATAACAGGGCGAACCTGAACCATTTTCGAGGATTGCCCAGTGACATAGCGGCAAGCAGAACATCAGGCGGGACGGGGAAGAAGCTGGATTCTGCGAAGGCCAGAAGGAATAGCGCTGCCTGGGCATGAGTGGTGTGCGCCCAGTGGATGACCCAGTCGTAGAGCCGGCGATGAAAGTGCCACCAGGGGACCTTCGCGATACTCGATGCTCGATGATCGTCGCTCGAATGCAGATTAGTCATTTGGGTCCTTTCAATAAATTTCGATGTGCTAACGATAGGGTCAGGCTGTTATAATGTCAATAATTTCAGACAAAAGACCATAGACCTAAGACCATAGACCTAAGACGGAGGACAGTTCTATTTCCGATTTGCGATTGTCGGTTGTCGATTTTTTAAGACGTGGATGCCGCCGGAGGCGGTGACGAAAGAAAAATTTGTGTTAGGGTCGTTTGGTATTTTTCCCTCTCATTCTTGCCCACAGTTGGCGTAATCGGTCGGATATGCTTTGCTCATCGGCAAACTTTCCTGCCGGCCCACCGGCTGTAAACAATACCGCAAACCGCGTCACCAAAGCACCAAGTAATACGTATCCCAAAATCACCTGAATCATTAACAATGTCTGCCCTAACGGACTATCAGGATTGGCTGCAATATCACCAACCCCAAATGGCGTAACAATCGAAAAATACAACGCATACCACCATCCTCGGATATTACCAACCTGCCCATTGACCACAATGCAACTCGGCCACAACCAATACACAAAGGCAAAAATGACCGCCAACCCAAAGAAAGTAAATATTATCCTGCCGGTTGACCTGCCATAATCGCTCATCCACCAGAACGGCTTAACCAGCCATTTCAAAAATCGGTGCTCCTTATACCATTCCTCCCAGTTCATCCGCCTGATATTGTATTCCAAAAGCTGCTTCGTTCCCTGGTCTATACGTACATAGTCCAGACCAACACTGCGGAAATCTGTACGACGGTTTACTTTACACTCCCAAAGCGATGTGGAACCATCGACAATAGCCCTTTCGAGGACCGCGTCTTCCAGATGAGCACTATAAAGGTACGCGCTTTGCATATGCGCGCCATAAAGTCTTGCACCTTCTAGATGAGCCATGCCGAGCTTCGCATCTTCCAAATGGGTGTACAAGAGTTCCGCTTTTTCGAAATGAGCAGCCCAGAGTTCCGTATCTTCCAGATGGGCATTTGTGAGGTTCGCACCTTGCAGATGGGCACACTCAAGACACGCACCTTCCAAATTAGCTTCTTCGAGCAACGAACTTTCCAGATAGGCATCCCGGAGATTTGCATGCTGCAGATGGGCACCCCAGAAATTCGTCCCTTCCAGATGTGTACTCCAAAGGTTCGCGCCTTCTAAATGCGCATAAGAGAGATACCCACCTTTCAAACGGGCATAAAAAAGGTCTCCACTTTCTAAATGGGCTCGTTCAAGGTTCGCACCTTCCAGATGGGCACCCTGAAGGTCAGCACCTTCCAGAAAAACATCTTTGTCGGGATTTTCTTTGCGCCACTCATTCCATTCCGTCATATCCTTTTTATCAGAGCAGCATTTGAGCATTTCGTACTGGTCAAGGTCACAACGCAAGCCCTTTTTTAGAAGTTCAGGGTCAAGCCGATGTTGTTGATTTACTCTATTTGAATTTTGGTCAGCCATTTTGATATCCGTTTATCAATTTCGGTGTCCAGAATACGGCCAAGTGGGTATAATGTCAACATGCACTGTAGAAAGGATGACTTGTCATTTCGACAGAAGCGATGCGAAACATCGCGGAGTGGAGAAATCTGTTGAAATAAATAGATTCCTCGACTCTCCCGCCCAGCACTGGGCGGTGTCGCTCGGAATGACAACAATAGTAACCCCCCAATAAATTGGGGGGCTAAATTTCATCAGGAAATTATGAGCGAGCAATTCTCAAAAGTCGGTGACGGTTTGTTGGTTCGAGCGCCGGGGAAGGTCAATCTTTCGCTGTTGGTAAAAGGCAATAGGCCGGACGGCTTCCACAATATCGAAACGATAATGGCGAAGATAAACTGGTTCGATGAAATCCTCATCGAGCCGGGGCAAAAAACAGGAATAGAGCTGATTTGTCAGGGGCAGTATAAGGTGCCGGAGAGAAAAGACAATCTGGTTTACAAAGCAGCGAAACTTCTCTTCGATACCGTTGGGCGCACGGAGAATGTTAGATTGACGCTGACGAAGAATGTTCCAGCGGGGGCCGGATTGGGTTCGGGCAGCAGCGATGCGGCGGCGACTTTGATGGGTCTAAATGAGCATCTGGGGCTAAAGCTGGGGCGAAACAAGCTGGCAAAAATGGCGGCGACATTAGGCAGCGACGTTGCGTTTTTTTTGGATGGGCCAATCGCTTTATGCACCGCAAGAGGAGAAAAAGTTAAAAAATTACCCAGATGTGAATTTAGGGCATTATTGATTTTGCCGGACATAAGTGTTTCTACAGCAGAGGTTTACGCCAATTATCGGCATGATTCGGCCCGCTACCATCGGCTGCACAAGCAAATAAGCGAATATATTGATAAAAAGAGGATTGATTTAGTTTGCCAAATGTGCGCAAATATGCTCCAGGAAAGCTGCTTTGAGCTGCATACCGAACTTGCAACGCTGAAAAAAAAGGTTGAATCGCGGTGGCTCAGGCTGGTATGTTTGAGCGGAAGTGGTTCGACAATGTTCTATATTATTGACAGGAACAATGAGGAAAAGGTCAGCGCCTGTCGAGATACGCTCGAGCAGGATTATGGTTGCAGAGGTATTATTGTAGATAATAACAGTTGGTGAACCTTTTGGGCGAGGCAAGAGCGTATGGAAATCAGCGAAGTGAGAGTCAAGCTAATAGAGAACAAAGACGACAGGTTGAAGGCGTTTTGTTCGGTGACGATGGACAATGAGTTTGTGGTTCGTGACATCAAGATAATCGAGGGGACCAATGGTTACTTCGTAGCGATGCCTTCGAGGAAGATGAGCGACCACTGTGAGAAGTGCGGCGGCAAGAACCACCTGCGGGCGAGGTTCTGCAACAACTGCGGAGCTGCTTTGCCGGAGGACAGAGCAAGAAAGGATATGAAGGGCAGGATGAAACTGCACGCGGATATTGCACATCCGATTAATGCCGACTGCCGAAAGAAGATTCAGGACAAGGTGATAACGGCTTTCACGGAAGAATTGGAGAGGTCGAAGCAGCCGGGGTATAAGCCGGTTGATATGGATGAGCCGGACGATGAGGTTCCGGAGATAGTGACATAGCCAGGGACGCTGGCGGGCGCAGTTTACGGCGCTGATGCGTTTGGCTTTCGTAGTGGGACCGCTGCAGAGGATGGAACGGATACCCAGAGCGATTCTCTCCGGGTAGTCGCTAAGACATTTGACTCTCATAAAGCAATGCCGATAAGTCCTGACTAAAAACGTCGGGACAAATCGGGGTTGTTAAGGCAGCCGAGTGCGGTGGGGTAAGCTTGGCTGCTTTTTTTTAGACGTCCAGGTCGTCAAGCACCTTTTCCAGCGCAATGTCTAAGCGCTCGTTGAGGTCGTACCTGCCTTCAGTGAGCTGCCGGCGAACGCGGAGGACCTTTTGCCTGCTGATGTCCGGCAGGGAGGCAATATTCTTCAACACCTGGCCGATGGGCGTGCTGTTCATATTTTGAAGGATTTGCTCCATAAGCAGGTCATCACCCGCCACCAGTTCATCAAATATGGGGTCGATGCTGTGCTTATCTGCAGACCAGTCATTACGAGCAAAATCGGTCATCTCAATTACCTTGTCTATCAAGCCGCAGGCGAAAGTATCCATCTTTTCGACCGTAAGCCGCTAACCACTATATCTTGTACGTCCCATAAGTCCGTTCAGGGACCCTGTGTTGCTTTACAGTGTTGTTATCGACAATGGATAATCGAAAACTTTAGAAAAGTTTGGTCTTCGCTTAACTATGTGTGTAAGCGCGGATTAGGTTGATTTTTAGGGGGAATCTCGGTTGTCAATGCTGAAAATCGCCCCAAAAAACGCAGTTTAGCCAAGGTAATTTCAGCAAAATGCCGGTACCAACCCAAGTGTTTGGCAATAAATTGGGCATACTATATGTAGGGGCTGGGCTATCGAGGTATAAAACCGGCTTTTGGGGGTAACGGGGTCGATATTTCCAGACCAAATAGAGTATAATCCTGTTTGGCTACAGCACCCAGCCCAGCACTGGGCTGGGCCGAGGCGAGTGGGCAGGTATGTGTGCAAAAAACAACATCATAGACCAGCTCAGAGAGAAACTTGCGCTGGTGTCGCTACAGAACCAGCGGGGGCTGATTCTGCAGCCGGGGGCAATAGGTGATTGTATCCTGACGCTGCCGTTGGCGGAGTTTATGAAGGAGACGGTCTGCCAGGGAGGCGTTGACGTAATCGGCCATACGGAATACATCGGGATACTCCCTGGGAGAAGCTGTGTCGATGCGGTCAGGTCGATGGATTCGATGGATTTGCATCGGCTGTTTGCGAAAAAGCAGGAATTCGAGCTTGCGGACGAAGACCCGCTGATAATGGCGTTCGCCGACTACGCGTGGATTGCGACCTTTCTGGGCGAACCGAACAGCGACTTTGAGTGGAATCTGATTTTCACGGCCTACTGCAGCCACAGCGCGGAGGTGATGACGCTGGCGATGAAGCCGGGCGATGGATACATCAAACACATCAGCGAATTCTATAAGGAGCAGTTCGTCGAGCAAAGCGGCCTGTCCCGTGGTGAGCTTGCCTGCTCTGAGCTTGGTCGAAGGGTCGAATCCGCGGCTGAGGAGCACAAGAGTGTGGTCGGTATGCCGATGATAAGGCCGACGCCGGCGGATATGCGCAAGGGCAAAGAGATACTGGCCGAGGCGGGCGTTATGCCGACGCTGAAGCCGGTTATCATCCATCCCGGCAGCGGCGGGGCGCATAAATGCTGGCAGCTGGACAATTTCCTTTCGGTGGCGAGAATGCTGGCCGGCGAATCGGCAGAAGTGGTGTTTCTTTTAGGGCCAGCTGAAATAGAGCGATTTAGCGCATCGGCGATTGCCGGAATCGAAGATGTCGGCAGGATACTTACGAATCTGTCGCTGGCGGACGTGCTCGCGGTGTTGAGCTGTGCCGCCGGCTACGTCGGCAACGACAGCGGCATAACGCATCTTGCGGCGGCATTGGGCATCCGAACCGTCGCGGTGTTTGGCCCGACGGACCCGGCCGTTTACGGCCCACTCGGCCCTGCCGTGACCATTTTGCACAGCCACGCCTCCGATTTCGCCGAGGCACCTTCAGAAAACTTGCAACAGCAGATTTGTGAAATCTTGTTAGCGTAACGTCAGCCAATAATCTTCAAACCAAAGCGATATTCTCCGTTTAACTCCTTCTAAATAAAGGCGTTACAACACTTCGAGAGCAGCAATCCTTCATTCGCCGAGAAATTTGAAAAAAAATCTATTTATACCGCTGACATCGGATACATTCAGCTTTAGGAAAGTCCGGCAGTATCGCCGGATATGCCGTAAACTCCTTTATGTGCAGGAGAGGGTGTACGAAAGGAGGTGAGAGAATGAACACACCAAGACCACCATAAATAAGACAAGCCGCGTTCCGCCTGCGCGGTGCTGGTATGGTTAAAAATAAGGATGCAAAAAAGTTCCTACGTTTTTACTTTGAAGAAGGGAGAAAAAAATGAAAACTAAAAATTTAATAACAGCTTTCATTGTGTCGTGTCTGGTTCTGTTTGCATGGCCAGTTATGTTGTTCGCAGAGATTGTGAGTCTGACAAAGGTAATCAGCACCGCCTCAACCATAGAGGGCTGGAATTCAATTCTATGGGGGTTGCAGGAATACGCCGGTTACGATACCTGCCTCTCGATGTCTTTCCAGATGGCGTACACCGAAAATTCAGCAACATTCACTCTGAGTGACAACCAGATGCTGAATGGCAAACCATTGAGCATTAGCGGCTCGGGATTTCTCGCCGGCAACGTAGGCAGTGAAGACCTCACCTGGACGTCCTCGTGGACAGGCAGCTACGACGGTAATCCCCTCTCGACGAATGATACGGCTGGATGGTTGATGGATGAGGCGAAGGTTGGGTACTCGGGAATAAGCTTCAACCAGACTGGAGTTGTTGACATTTCCTCCTCGGTGATTTGGTCCGTTAGCGGTGCAGGGACTGCTAGTGAAGTCGTCAATGGCTCTACGGTGCCCTTGAAGACGGATTTGCTCCGCAGTACAGCGGATTATGTGAGGGTGGATGAAACTCGCGATATCACTGTGACCACGCCCGAAAAGACTACCTCTTCCACGGGAACGTTAAACCAGAAATACTCCTTAACAAACTCCAGCGGTGGGGTAACTGGGTACGACACTTTAGCTAAACTTGCGGCGAAGGATGGAGGTATAAACCCAACTATGATCAAAAGCCTCGGGACCTTTGGTGGGGGGGCAGGAAGTGGGTGCGGGTCCCCCGAGCCAGCGACGGTTTGTCTGCTTGGTCTTGGCGGTTTGGCGCTGATGCCTCGGCGGAGGTAGAAGGACGGAAGACAGAGGACGGAGGTCAGAGAACAGAAGAATTTCAGATTGCGGATTAAATAATTTCCGATTTTCGACTTGTCCGACGAAGCCGTAGGCGAAGGCGGATTGCCGATTGACGATTTGCTTCGGCTGGGAATGGCAAACAACGGAGCGGTGTTTGGCCCGACGGACCCGGCGGTTTACGGCCCACTCGGCCCTGCCGTGACCATTTTGCACAGCCACGCCTCTGATTTCGCCGAGGCACCTTCAGAAAATATGCAACAGCAAATCTGCGAAATTCTGTTAGGTTAGCCCCGGCCACAGGAGCCGGGGGCGTTTGGCCCACTTTAATCGCTTCAAAATCGGGGTATTTGGCACTTTTTTTCGGTCAGAGTGCCATACACCTGGCACTCCTGAAAGAATCTGTTTGGTTTTGCCTGTAAGCATCCGGTAGTGTCAATTCTGACGGCGAAGAAGATTGGTAGTGGGTTAGAGTAGTAGTAAATCTTTATATGCGGAAAGGAGGACGGCTATGAACATACTCAAATTTCCTTAAAAACGCCCGCCTCGCTGCGTCTGCGCGGTGTAGGTACGACCAAATCATAAGACGCAAAAATGTTTTAGACAAGATACGTTCGTTTTTTAGGGAAGAGTCTCTGCGCAAATAATACGCACTGGGCTACGCGGGGCTTCGCCCCAGCAAGTTGAATCAGAAACTTTTTGGTTGAAAGGAGAAAATAATGAAAAGGTTAATTACAATCTGTATCGAGAAGAATGAAAAGGGAAAGAGAACAAAAATCTGGAAGACATGCTGCCTGATATTGCTCTCAACGATTTTTCTATTCTCGGCGGCAGCCGCGTGGGCAGGCCCCGTTGATGTTAATGTATATGCTGGTATTTCGGATACCCCCGGCGGCGCGCCCTATTGGGACTACCGAGGCAGTTTCTCCGCGTCGGACGTGATGTTCGCAACTGCGACAGGATTCGACTGGCACCCGTTTGGTCTGTCGCGATTCGGCGCGGATATCACCGGCATTCTAAAGGTAGATGCCACCAATGCCTACACCTTCACCCTGTATTCCGACGATGGAAGTATGTTGTACATCGATGGAAGTTTAATCATCAATAACGGCGGTGGGCCCCCTCATACTAATTCGGGCACTGTGAATCTGACTGACGGGATGCACCCGTTCGAGGTTCAGTTCTATGAGGATGGTACCTGGCAAAGTGGTGTGGACCTATATTTGCCAGCAGGCGTATCCTATGTTCCCGAACCAACAACGATTTGTCTGCTTGGTCTTGGCGGGCTGATGTTGCGTCGGCGGCAGAGATGAAAAGAAAGGTAAAAGTAAAAAGGTAAAAGGCAAAACGAGATTTTTCGCTCGGCTGGGAGCGGCAATTAGCGGGCTATGAGAGAAATCTGCCTTTTACCCGCCGCAGGCGGGGCGGGGCAGGGCATAAATATCAGATTATAAGGTCGGCGACGGGGCAGGCACAAAGACGGAACTTGCCGGCGGGCAGCGTCACGGTCCGCCATTTGGGGCTGCGCCGTTTCATATATTTTACGTAGTCGGCGAGGCGCACTGCTAAAAACAGATAACGGCCATTGCTGAAGTCGAATACCTCCCTGCCATTTAAATCAACGTCGACGTTCTGTATTCTGTAGGCGAAGATGAAGGCCGCCTCGTAACCGGGGCCGAGCGTCTGCTGCCAGGAGGCCAGGCCATCGACGTCGCCGGTCGTCACCCAGCATTCCAGACGCGACAGCCCTGCAAGCGTTGTCCCCTTGAATTGCCGCCCCTTTACCTCGGCGATTATCCTTTTGCCGGAGCCGGGGCACAGAAGGAAATCGAAACTTTTTAACGTGGAATGCTCAAAGACCGGCTTGTGCTGCTCGCCCGCGGGGACATACTCGATATGATTATCAATCAGCCAGTTCTCGAACGCCTTCTCGTAATGGTTGGGCGCGAGCTCCCTCATCGGAAATTAACCTTCGCGGGATTTTCAAGAAAATCTTTGATGGGAACGTTTCTCTGTTGGCCCGTTGACATATTTTTCAGGACAATGTCGCCGGCTTTGAACTCGTCTCCGATGATGATGCAGTATTTGGTGTTTTGCTCCGAGGCAACTTTAAGCTGCTTAGACAATCCTGCGGACTTATACGGGAATGCCGATTTGAAACCCAGTGTTCTCAATCGAGCCGTCAGCTTGACGGCTTCTTGCAAGAGCGCCTCGGCGAGGGGCAAAATAAAGTAATCCAGCGTCCTCGACGGAATTTTCTTATCGAGCAAGCCCTTTTCTCGAAGCAGTATTTCAAGAACGCAGTCGCCCATACCCATCCCCGTAGCGGAGATTTCAGGCCCGCCGAAATCGTGCAGCAGATTGTCGAATCTCCCGCCGCCCCCGATAGCGCGAAGGCCGCCCTGAATGTCGTGCACTTCAAAGACAATGCCGGTGTAATAAGCCAAACCACGGACAATGCTCGGGTCAAAAACACAGTATTCGTCGATACCCATTTGCTCGAGGTGAGATTGACACATTGCCAGTTCGTTTAATGCTGCATCAATCTCGCTTCCTTTTTCTTCCCGGAAAAGATTCCCGACCTCACTGACCTTCTTGATTTCCATAAAGGCGATAATTTGTTTGGCAAGTTTGCCGCCGACCTGCTCTGTCAATGTGGTCGAAAAGGCCTCGGACGGGATTTTTGCCTTTTTGTCCAAAAGCGTATAAAGGGGATTCAACTTCTCTTCAGGAACGCCGATTTTTTTGAGAATGGTGGAAAGTAGTTTTCTGCTGGACATTTTCACCTTGACGTCGCTGGGAGTCAAACCCACTTCACGAAGGTAATCAACAGTCGTAAGAATTACCTCCGCGTCTGCCAGCACGCTGTCCTCGCCGATGATGTCGATGTTCCACTGGAAGAATTCTCGCAGGCGTCCTTTTTGCGGCCTTTCCGCCCGGCAAAGCCGGGGCACCGAAAACCACTTGATGGGCTTGGGCAAAGCATTGATTTTCTGGTTGACCATTCTGGCAAGCGTCGGCGTGATTTCGGGCCTGATGGCAAGGTCTCTCTCGCCGCGGTCCTTGAAGGAAAAGAGCTGCTCGGCGATTTCGTCGCCGCTTTTGAGCTGATACATCTGCAGGTATTCGAATATCGGGCCGTCGTATTCCTCGAAGCCGTTGCGGATAGAGACCTTTTTCCAGCCATCGACAATCCAGTTATGGACGGCCATATCCTCAGGATAAAAATCACGAGTCCCTTTTACCGGCGGTATCTTCATCAAGTGTTTAGCCCCCGGCTTTATGCCGGGGGTTCCCTTCTATATGCAAATACTACACATTTGCCGGAAAATACTATAAGCTACGCAAAACCCAGCGTCAAGAAATGACAAAGGCAGTGCAATGCGAAAAAGTAGTATTGAAATAATCTGCGAGGACGACGACATCATCGTCATCAATAAGCCCGCCGGGGTGTCGGTGACAAAAGATAGAGCCGGACAGCCGCAGCTGGTTGACTATTTGGCGGGGCAGTTGGGCAAAGAGGCAGCGTCGAAACTGCGACTCGTTCATCGCTTAGACAAGGACACCAGCGGCGTAATGATTCTGGCGCGGAACCGCGAGGCCCAGAGGAAGTTCGCCGATTACTTTTTCAACCGAAAGGTCAAAAAGACCTACCTGGCATTAGTCAAGGGCTATGTCCCCGAGGCGCGGGGCGTAACAGATGCGCCGATTGCCAGAAGCAAAAAAAACGCTGAGCTTATGCGTATAGACAAGCGAGGCGGCAAAGAGTCCATTACCGAGTGGCTGCTGATGGCGGATTTCGGATTGTTATCGCTACTGGCGGTAAATCCCCTCACAGGCAGAACGCATCAGATTCGCGTGCACTTAGCCAGCATCGGCCTGCCTTTGGCAATTGACCCCCTTTATGGCGGCAGAGAACCAATTATGCTGTCGGAGTTCAAAAAGAATTATCGGCTTGGCAGAAACCAGGAAGAAAAACCCCTGATTGACCGTCTGACCCTCCACGCATATCAAATCGAATTTACTGAATTGCCAGGCGACAAGCCAAATTGTTTCGTTGCCCGACTCGATAAAAAATTCGCCGCGACAATAAAAATGCTCACCAAGCACAACCCCCAAGGCCCGGCTGCGTTTTTCGACGCCAGCGAGTTTGAAAGAATAATCACCGCCCAGCCGATTTGACGACCCGCCCCGCAAATACCATAAAGAATTCGCCCGCCTTAATTTCTCCGCAGAATTTTAAATCATTCATTCCGAAATATGATATACGAGATACGCACTACAAAACCACCACGGGGATTGAGCTTTATCGAAGTGCCGAAGGGCTGTCCGTTATTGGAATTCAGAGAACTCTTAAGATTTAGAGCTAAAAAAGAGAATACCTAAGTATCTTAGGTATTGTGTCCCATCCGAGAAAGATCATTCTCCGCAACACACTTCACGAGAAATCAGACAGGTGAGCAGTGATTTGAAATTTAAGATTTGAGAGTGCCCGCCGAGCGAAAAGCGGCGAAGATGACGGGGTCTTTGTTATTTGGCTTTTGCGAGCCAGTCGTTGAGGTTTTTGGCGAGGATTTGAACGTCCTTTTTGGTCATTATATGGCTGATAATGGCTGGTGGTATTTTAAGGTTTTCCATTGCCTTTTGCGTCCGCTGCCAGAGGCGAGCACGCCTGGCGTCGGTGTCAGCCAGGAACAGCTCGCTGACCAGCTCGCTTAGTTTCGCGAGCATTATAGCGTCGAGGTTACCGTAATAATGCGAAACGACGTTCTTCTGGTAGTGCGACAGTTCGTGCTTGGCCATTTTTTTATTTTCGATTAGTCCTTCTCGAGCTTATCGTACCAGTTCTTTTTGAGAAACACAGACGTCGCCACAAGCGCCGCCGCCGAAACGAGCATCGGCCTGAATTCTCTTATGACTAAATAAACGGCAATCAGGACAAAGGTTATCTGCCAGATAATTCCCACAACGACGTTGACCATGTCCCTCTTAAAGGCGGCGTTCGGCTTAAAGGCGGGGTCTTCCGCCATAACTTTTTCGCAGATTGGCTTCCAAAACCCCCAGGGACGGACAGTGCGGTAGAAGTCCTTCAGAACCACCTCATCTTCCGGATTAGTCAGCAGACTCACGACGATGGAGAAGAACGTGCTCACCGCCAGAATGGCCGGAAAGACCGCGAGATTCTTCTCGAGGGTCCATATTGTCGGCTGATTGTTAAAGATAATCGCAAAGGCAGTTGCGGTGGCGATACCCGAAATCATCCCGGCAAAGTATCCGAACCCGTTGAATCGCCACCAGTGCCACTTCAGGACGTTTGGAGCCATATAACCGCCGTAGAGACCCGTCACAACCCATTGGGTTACGGTGTGAATCGAGCCGACCCTGAACCCGAAGAAGATTCCGACGGCCACAATGAGAATCGAACAAAGATAACCGGCGGCTACATAAATCCTGGGCGAGGCGTTGCGATGGATGTATCGCTTGTAAACGTCGTTGACTAAATACGACGCCCCGCAGTTGACGGTGGAATCGAATGTGCTCATAAACGCCGCAAGCAGACCCGTGAGAATTATCCCGATTACTCCGACAGGCAGAAAGTTGTTTATTACGTATGGAAGAATTTGCTCAAAGTCGATGGACTGGCCCGCGGCAGCCATCCCGTTAAGATTTTTGCTGAAAAACACCAGGCCCAAAACCCCTATCCCTGCAATCATCAGGTATCGCGGCAGGTTTAGGACAACCGATACAAAGAAGCTCATAAGTGCGGCCTCTTTGGGGCTGCGCGTGGCAAGGATTTTCTGCATATCGTAGTTCGGTGCGGGTCCCGCCATACTGACCATAGCGCCTTTCAAGAGCGTTATCATAAAGAAGATTGTAAACAAGCTGAAGCCATCGGTCGTAATTTTATCGTTTACTTTGGCGATAAGCCCCGACCAGTCCAGATTCACTTTCCAGCCGAAAAACAGGTTATGCCAGCCGTCGGGCACTACTGCGGCCAGTGCCTCCGGGCTAACTCGCTGAATCGCTATTACCGCAATGAGTGCTGAGGCAATCAACATAAGAACGGCCTGAATAACGTCGGTCAGCACTTCGCTGTACATCCCGCCGAACATCACGTAGATTGTCGTTATAGACATAAGGATAATCGCGTATGTGCTTGCAGAAAGGTCCCAGGGGAGAAATATCTTTGAGAATTTGCCGAGGCCCTGAAAGTCGTAGGCCAGCATGCTTATCACTATAAACATCGCGAATATAATAACGCTGATTTGCGAGAGTTCTGCCCCGCGGCTTGTCCCGAATCTCGTGCGAATCCACTCGGCGCCGGTTATTACTTTTGAACGCCGGAGCCAGACGGCTAAATATATCATCAAAAAGACCTGGTTAAACGTCGGCCAGACCCACGGAATCCAGGCACTTTTGACGCCATATACAAAGAATAATGTCACCAGCCACATTGTGCCGGTTATATCGAACATCCCGGTGGCATTCGAAAGGCCCAGGATATACCAGGGAAAGCTCCTGTCGGCGAGGAAGTACGAAGCCATATCTTTGGAGGCCCTTTTTGAAATAAGAAATCCAATTGCAACCATCGAAACGAGATAAACAACGATAATTGAGATGTCGATAAAATGAAGCTGCATAGTCGATTCCTAAAAAAAAGCGCCCTGCACCCGTTGCATCCCTTGCCGGCTGATTTGCCGACTGCGCCACAACGCAGGTGCCGGCCAAATCGAGCGACTAACCTAACCCGTTTTTGGCGACTCTGCAACAATATTTCTTGTGGTCTGCTCTCCCAAAGTTGGTCCAGCGTTAGCGAGAGTATAATCAACAAGTTTGGTATGGTTTTGGATTGCTCGTGGCTGGCAAATCGGCATAATACACGGGTATGAAAAAATTGCTGACACATCTGCCGAAACGCAAAAGAGACCCCCAACAGGTGAAAGTATTACAGCGATTGACCAAAAAGATTTGCGCCTAAAAGATAAAATCCTTTGCTTGAGACCTCACCAAGGAGACACTAAGGTTGGCCGCGAAATGATTATCACCCCGCTTTGCCTAAGGGCTACGCGGGGCAGGCCCTTCGACCACGCTCAGGGCAGGCCCTTCGACCACGCTCAGGGCAGGCCCTTCGACCACGCTCAGGGCAGGCCCTTCGACCACGCTCAGGGCAGGCCCTTCGACCACGCTCAGGGCAGGCCCTTCGACCACGCTCAGGGCAGG